>Ga0082335_1002420_pt1 | contig 35037 bp, 18 predicted proteins | sample Subgrocontami58m_FD_72375 | JGI IMG/M metagenome (GOLD analysis project Ga0082335, IMG submission 72375) | Subsurface groundwater microbial communities from S. Glens Falls, New York, USA - GMW37 contaminated, 5.8 m (SPADES assembly) (version 2) ... | reverse complement strand
CGGGGGCGCCGCCGGCACCATCGCCGTAAGTGCGGAAGACAGTTCGAATATCCAATCCCTGGCCGGGAGCGTGTCCGTGGGCAAGTCCGCGGGCGCCGGCGGGGCCTTTGCCTTCAACCAGATCGCCAACACGAACCGGGCGGCCGTGGAAGGATCTGATTTGACCGGATTTTCCGACTTCACCCTGAGCGCAAGCGAAACCGGGACCATCGAAACCCTCTCCGCAGCCGCGGCCGGCGGGCAGACCTTCGCGCTCTCGGGGTCCATCTCGATCAACAACGTGGGCAAATACGACGGCAGCTCCCTGCCGAACGGTAATTCCACCGTGGCCGAGCTGATCGACTCGACGGTGGACGGCGGCACGGCCACGGTCACGGCGGAAGACAGTACCGAAATCAGTTCCGCGGCCGGAAGCGTGGCGGTCGCTCTGGGCAGCGCGGCCGCGGGTGGGGCCTGGGCCGATAATCTCGTCCGCAATACGGTCCGGGCCACGGTTTCCGGTTCGTCACTCCAAAATCCGGCCGGCCTCACGGTGCAGGCGACGAACGACGCCGAAATCAATTCCCTCTCGGCAGCGGCCACAGGTGCGGCCGAGGCCGCCCTGGCCGGATCGCTCTCCTCGAACCGCACCAACAACCTGACTGTCGCCGAAATCGTGGCGGCAGAGATCACGGGCGGCACCGCGGCGGTGAACGTTTCCGCGGAAGACAGCGCCGCCATCAGTTCGCTTGCCGGAGGATTGGCCGTGGGCCTGGGTTCGGCCGGGGTGGGGGGGGCCACAGCGGTCAACAAGATCGACAACAGGACAGATGCGCGGGTGTCGGGCACAAAAGCCGACACCAACGGCTACGATATGGGGAACCTGATCGTCGAGGCGGATTCCACGGCCACGATCGAAACCCTGGCCGTGGGTGTGGGCGCCGGGGCCTCTGTCGGGGTGGCGGGGTCGGTGGCCGTAAACCTCATGGACAGCGACACCTTAGCCCATATCGACGAGGGCGCCAAAGTGACAGCCCAGGATAACGTGGGTGTCATGGCCCAGACGGACGACCGGATCACCCTGGCCGCCGGGGCCGCGGGTATCGGCATCTCCGCCGCCGGCGTAGGAGCCTCGGTTACGGTCAACAAGATCAGCGGCTCGACAGAGGCTTACATCGACGGCTGGGACACGGAAGTTTCGGCCCTGGCCACGGACGCCACCCACAAGCTCACGGTCAACTCCGGCAGCCTGCAGGCCGATGTGAACCTCGGCCAGGGGCTCGACCTCGACCAGTACCGAAAAACCGACCTTCCCTCCCTCCGCCAGACCGAGGAGGTAAACGGCGTGGCAGTCAACGCGGCCGCGACCCATCACGTCGAGGACATCGTTGCCAACGTGGGCGGCGGGCTGTACGCGGGCATCGCCGGGACGGTGAACGTCACGGTAATCGGGGGCGAGACCAAGGCCTATGTGAGCGGCGCCGTCATCAATAAGGCGGATGCCGGAACTGCCGGCCCCGACCAGGGCCTGAGCGTCAAGGCAAGCGATCATGCCTACGCCAACAGCTTCATCGGCACCCTGGCCGTGGGCCCCCTGGGCGCGGGGGTGGGAGTCGGCGCCGATGTGGCTGTCTTCTCCCGCGACACCAAAGCCTATATCCAGGACAGCAGCGACATCAATGCCGCGGGCCAGGTCATCGTGGCGGCCCGGTCGTCCCAGGGCGAATCCTCCCTGGCGACCAGCGGCTCCGGAGGGATTGTGGGCGTCGTAGGAACGGGAACCGTGGGCAAGTTTACGGGCATCACGGAGGCCTATGTCTCCTCCTCTAATGTTAATACGGCCAGCCTGGAGGTGAATGCCGACCACACCAGCCGTATCTTCGCCGCGGCCGGCGGCATTACAGTGGGCGGCATCGCGGTGGGAGGCACTTTTGCCGTGGGTGTTGACGAAACTACCACCAAGGCCCACATCGATGATGCAAATATTATCGCCTCGGGAGAAGTGGCGGTTGAGGTGGCAAATACCGTGGAAATCCGGCCCACCGCAGTCAGCGGCAGCGCGGCCGGGGCCGCGGCCGTGGCCGGCAGCGTGGCCATCGATCTCGTCGACAGCACCACCCAGGCTTACGTTGTCAATTCCCGGATCGGCAGTGCCGCGCAAAATGCGGGCAGCCTCCGGGTGGAAGCCACTGATTCCGTGACCGTAGCAAATACAGCCGGGGCCGCGGGGTTGGCAGGCGGCCTTGGCGTGGGGGCCGGGGCCGCCGTAACGAAGGTCGCCAACACCGTTTCCGCCTATATCGACGGCTCCGAAGTTTACAGCGCCGGCGATATCACCGTGGCGGCCAACGAGAGCCGCAACCTGGATACCACCGCTGTGGCCGGCGGCGTGGGCAAGACGGTCGGGATCGGCGGGGCAGTGGCGGTGGCCCTGGTGGGGGGCGGGCTCTCGGAAGACGCTGCCGGGGAACTGAACAGCGACGGCGCCGGCACCCTGGCTGCGGTCGACAGTTTTACGAGTGCTGACCGGCTGGAGGACGGGAGCAATATTTCCACTTCCGGCGGTCCCCTCTCGACGGGGGAGCTGAACGACCTGAACAGCGCGGCCCGGACCGGTGTGACGGCCAACCTGGACCCCGCGGCTCTGGCCGGCCAAACCTCGGCCTCTGTTAACAGCTCCCGGATCATCTCGGGCGGGAACCTCGATATCTCGGCAGACGACCGGTCGATAGTTGCGACAAAGGCCGGCGGCAGCGCCGGCGGGGCGCTCGGCGTCGGAGGCGCCGCGGCGATCGCCAGTATCGAACCGCGGGTGAACTCCTTCGTGGGCAGCGACTCGGTTGTCGAGACCCTGGGCGACGTAAGCATTCGTAACTACAGCTTTGCCGGAGGAAGTGTGCAGTCCTATGCCGGTGCCGCGGGCATCGTCGGGCTCGGGGCCGCTGTTTCGAACCTCTCATCGGATAACGACGCCAATGCATACTTAGCGGGCTCCACAGCGATCAACAAGGCCGACGAGGTCCGCATCACTTCCCAGACCGTATCATGGCTGGACGCGAAGGCCTACGGCGCAACCGCCGGCGCCGCGGCCGTCGGCGTAGTGATTGCCGATGCGGAAGAGACGGGTACGACGGCAGCCTACGTGGGAAGCGGCACCCGCATCGGCGGCGCCAGTGACCCGGCCAAAACCGTAGATTCAGTAACAATTACGGGCAAAACCGCGGAGCTCCTCAATGCCGAGTCCTACGCTGCCGCCGGCGGCATCCTCTCGGGCAGCGGCTCCGTGGCCACGGCCACCGCGACTCCTACGGTGCGGTCCTATCTGGGCGACGACGCCGGTATCAGTGCGGCCGGCGCGATCACGGTGCTGGGCCTGGGGTCGGGGAGTGCCAGGGCCGATGCCGAGGGGCTAAACATCGGCGGGCTCACCGTCGGCGTTTCCGACGCCGAGGCAAACTGGCGGCCTGACATCAAGGCTTACACCGGGAATTCGGCAAGTCTCACAGCCGGGAGCGATGTCAACATCCTGGCCTACAACAACTACAATGCGGCCGGCGCCGCAGAGACGTGGAAGTCGAGTTCCTATGCCGCCTCCGCGGCCGGGGCGCTTATCGGCGGCAGCGGCGCCGATGCCGATACAAACGTGGATACCCTGGTGCAGGCCAGGATCGGGGACCAGGGAAGCGTCGCTGCCGGCGGCAACGTCAACCTCACGGCCAAATCCCATAACGACGTGAAAGCGGAAGCCAACGGCCACGCCTACGGCGTCGCCGCGGGCGGCTCGACGGACGCCGTCGCTTCCGTTGATCACATAACCCGGGCTTATACGGGAACGGGCGCCAGCCTCCAGGCGGCAAATGTCTATATCACCGCCACCGCCGATTACGGCATCCAGAGCAAGACGACCAGCGGCGTCGGGGGACTCCTCGGCAGCGGCGGGACCCAGGCGTCCGTGCGGATGGGCGACGGCAACGATAACGGCGGGAACGCCAAGAACAAGACTGAGGCCTATGTGGGGACAGACAGCACCGTTGCCGCTGCCGGTACAGTCGAGGTAGGGGCGAGAAAAGCGGTCTGGATGGAAGCCAATACTGTCGGCGATGCCGCGGGGGCCGTTGCGGACAATGAGTCGCAAGCGACAGCCTCGTACCGCGACGGCTTGACCCATGCCTTTGCCGCGGATCGGGCCCGGATCAACGCAGGCCGGATCACCGTGAGCGCCCATGACTCCCTCCTGGACATCAACGCCGTAAGCACCTCGACCACGGAGGCGGCGGCCTCGAGTTCGACGGCCACAACCGACCTGGATGTGAACGCCCTGGCTACCGCGGGAATCATGGCCGGGACCGACCTGCGCGGCCGGGAAAAGGTGACGATCAGCGCCCGCCAGGATAATGTGAAAACCGCAGCCAACTCCGAGGCCCACGTCACGGGCGCACTGGGCCTCGTGGAGGCCACGGCGGACAGCAACCTCACGGCCACTTCCCGGGCCTATGCCGATCCCGGCTCGGCCATCCGGACCCCGGAGCTGGAGGTCAAAGCGGTGACGCCGGACGTCGCCGACGGCTGGTACCGGCGGGCCGCCACCTACCGGGCTGCAGCGGCCTGGTCCGACACTTACGAGTTGGGCGCCCAGACGCGAGGGAACGAAATCTACTTCAATGCCTCGGTTTACGCCTTTTCCCCGCGGCTGGCGATCGATGCCGCAGGCAACGTCACGGAGGCGCAAAACATCACTTACACCGCCGATGCGGACCGCATCACCCTAGGGGATATCGGCGCCAGCAGCACCCCCCGGATTACCCTGGAAACCAATACCAATTCGGCACACACCGGGCGGATAACGGGCACAGCCAATTTCAATTCCCTGGAAGAGGTGAACATCGCCAACGCCTCGGAAAAAGATCTCTACCTCCAGGATATCGGTATCGGCCCCAAGAATCCTGTTTACCTGAACGTTTCGAACAAGAGCGGCTTCAGCCAGCAGGGCAGCAGCGGGACCAACATCAATATTGCAAACACCAACAGTGACTCCGATCTCCATTTGACCGGGACGATCAGCGCCGCCTCGCCGGACCAGGACCTTTCGCTGACAATGAACTCCGCCCGCGACATCTATTTCGAGGGCAGCATCACCAATTATGAATCCCTGCTTGCGGAAGCAATCGGGAACATTATCGATCGGTACAACAGCGGGTCTCTGACGGGGCACAACACAACCCTCGTCAGCGACTTCGGCCAGATCGGCGGCGCTGAGTACCTTTCGGGATCGCAGTATAACATCAGCCGGCCGATCCGGGTCAACATGACGTCAGTCACGACACCCTACGGCACTTCTTCGGGAAGCGTGGGCGCACGGGCCAACGGCGGGATATTCCTCGATCTCAACAATGCCTACAAGGATGCCAGCCTTTCCCAGGGGTATTCTCTCATGCTCTCTTCGACCGCGGGAGCTGTTAATGTAGCTATCGAGGACGGGGGCACCTACGAGATCCTCGGCATCAACGCGGGCGGCGCCATCGCCATCGACAACCCCAGCCGGACGGCAACCCTCAACCTTGTGGGAATGCCGAGTAACCAGTTCGGGTGGGGAGCGCTTATCAGCGGCGCCAAGGACCTGTCTTTGACGATCGACAACGATTCGGTATCGAACGCTTACTTCGACAAGACCGCTGCGGGGATCGATCTCCGCGATCTTTTGTTTGCCAATCCGGGCATTTCCCTCACCGCGGGCGCACTTACGGGATCCGGCACCCTGAGGATTCAGGAGGGCCATCCCCGCATCAGCATCGTCAACAACACGGACCTCGACCTGACGGTGCACAATATCTATGCCGAAGGGTCTTCTGGTCATATCTCCTTCAACGGCGACACGGACTTCTCCTCCAATAGATACGGCACCATCCAGGTCGTCCGGGAAGGATACGACACCGGAAACGTGAACATCACCAGCACGGGCAGCGGCAACGTTATTTTCCGGCAGGGCAACTTAGCCGGGTATATGGGAATTCAAGGAATTGAAAACAGCACCGGCGCCACGGCGATTACAGCCCAGGGCGCCATCCTCGCCGGCAGCAGCGATTACCTCATCACCTCCCAGGATATCACCCTGAGCGCGAACCAAATCGGCGAGAGCGCTGCCAACCTGCGGGCCAAGTTGACGGGCGGGGCACTCAACGCCACAGCCACAGGGAGCATCTTCCTTACCGAAACGAGCGGCGCTCTGGCCGGAAGTACGATCACCTCCACGGCCGGGGACGTGACGCTGCATGTGGAGCCCATCAACTGGTCAACGATTGCCTCCCTGGGCACGGTGGGCGCCCCGGCGGGCAATGCCACGGTCACCACCACTGGCCAGGGAATCCAGGACGGAAAACAGGACGGCACGAGCAACGTGAACGCCAACAACATCACCCTGACGGCACTGGAAGGGTTCATCGGCTCCAGCGGTAGCCCCATCAGAATCGACTCCGGCACTGCCGGAACAGGCCGGGTGACGGCAACTGCAAAGAACAGCGGTATTTACCTTGAGGAAACGGCCGGGGACCTGGTTGCAGACAATCTGACAACGACGTCCGGCAGTGTGGGACTGACGGTCAATGCAGGCGCTGCGCGGCTCGGCACGATCGCGGCGGGCACCCTGAGCAACGGGGCCGTGTCGGTCACGGCTTCGGGCTCGATCCTGGATGGAAAAAACGACGGCACGGACAATATCAGCGCCGGGAAAGTGACGCTGACGGCACAAGACGGCGCTATCGGCGCCGCGGGTGTGCCCGTGAGGATTAACTTCGGCCTGGCCCCAGAAAACGAGTCTCTGGCGGCGACGGCCGGGAGCGGCATCTGGATGGCCGGGAAAGGGGACACTGTTTTGCTGGGCGGTGTCAGAACCGAGGCGGGGCCCGTGGACCTGGCATTCAACGATCAACTCGTCTATTTCATGGACACGGTAGAAGCTGCAAGCGGCAATGTCTCGGTCAGCGCGGGCCAGTTCTCGACGAGTCCCTACAGCAAGGCGTGGACGAACCTGCGCGGTAACGACATCACGATCAGGAGTCACGGCCTGACGGACTGGACCGGCGGAATCGATTTGCGGATCGACAGCTCCTCTGTGGCCCCGGGAAAAGTCACTGCCGAGTCTTCCGGCAACATTTCCCTGGAGGAAACAGCGGGTGACATGACCCTCGGCAGTTTCCGGGTAGGCTCCCGCGGGGGGCCTCCTTCCTGGGAAGGAAACAAATTGACCCTCGCTGCGGCGGGCTCCCTCCTTTCCGGAGGGACGGAACTGGCAGCGCCCAACAAAATTACCCTGAGCGCCGGGGGCAGCGTGGGGACCGCGGCAAACCCGATTTCCTTCAACACCCCCCAGTTGGACGTCACGGGCGGAACCGGGGTCTTTCTCACGAAGGCCGCGGGCAATGGCAATTTCCGCAACGTTACGGCCCAGGCGGGCGACATCGGTCTCACCGTGGCGGGGGGCAGCGCGCAGCTCGGGACGATCAAGGCCAATGCCGGCAATGTGTCCGTCAACGCCTCCGGGTCGATCAGCGACGGGAAAAACGACGGCACGGCCAACGTCTCCGCCAAGGGCATCACCATTGCGGCGCAAAACGGCAGCATCGGCTCGGGCAGCATCCCGGTCAAGATCGATTCATCTTACGGCGGAGCAGGGACCGCGGCGGCAACGGCGCAAGGGGATATCTACCTCACCGAAACAGCCGGCGACGGTAATTTCCGCACCGTTACGTCCCAGGCAGGCGACATCGGCCTGACCGTGACCCAGGGCGATGCGCAGCTGGGAACAATCACGGCCAATACCGGCGTTTCCATCGCCGCTTCCGGCTCCATCAACGATGCGAAGAAAGACGGCACGGCCAACGTCCAAGCCCCGAACATGACGCTGACTGCCCAGACCGGCAGTATCGGGGAGTTGTTCGTCGATGGCTTGGTGAATGCCACCGCCGGAAATGACGTCATTATCACCGACCCGGCCGGTGACCTGAGAATCGGAACGGTGAGGGCCGGGGCCATTGCCGCCCTGACGGCGCAGGGTTCCCTCCTGCGGGGATGGAGTTGGGGCGAGGGCACGATCACGGCCGGGGAAGTACACCTGACCTCGCTTCAGGGAGATGTTTCGCTCCTCGAAGTGAATTTCCTGCCCGACGGCGCCCGGAAGCTTTCCGCTTTCGGCAACAATGTCACCCTGGACCTGAATCCGGGGGCAGCGGCGCCCATGACCGTGACCATCGACTCGCTTCGGGCCGGTGGGCAGGCGGACCTGCGGATCGGGGACGCCAGCACTTACCGGATCAATGAACTGACGGCGGGCGATGTGATCATCAATGGGGGAAACGCGACCCTGGAAGTCGCCGGCACCGTCACGGCTGGCGCCGTGACCGCAGGTTCCGTGATACCCGGCAGCTTGAATACCGATTTTATCATGAACAGCGACGGCAGCGTCACGGCAAACGGCCTCGGCTATACGGATTCAACCGGAGGGGTATCGCTGGCAGACATCAGGCTCGGCGGAGGGGATATCTTTCTTTCCGGCGCCAGTCTCACCGGCAGCGGCCTCCTGAAGAGTTTTTCCGGGTATCGCCATGTGCGAGTTCGCAACGATTCGAGCAAGAGCCTGACGCTTAACGATATCGAATTTGGGCCGGCCCAGTATGGCTTCGTACGGTTCAACGGTGCCGAGCTGCCCGAGGGCGCCAACGGCAGTCTCCTGGTGGTGAAGGAAAAGGGCTATGACAGCGGCGCAATCACTGTCCAGAGCAACGGCGCAGCCGACCTGCTCCTGAACGGCCGGCTGGCCAATCCTTCCGGCCAGGTATCGCTGGCCGCTTTCGGCAATATTATGGCGTCCGGCGCTGATCAGCTCATTGCGGCTAAGGATCTCGATCTCTGGAGCCAGGGAAAGATCGGGACAGGCGATGCCCCGCTCAAGACGGACTTGGCGGCCGGAGGCAAACTTACGGCCTTCGCAATGAAAGATCTCCGGCTCACCGAGACGGCGGGCGACCTCTTTGCCAGCGCGACGTCCAACAGCGGCAGTGTTTCCCTGAATGTGGCTGCCGGCGACGCCCTCCTGGGGCAGATAAAGGTCGAGACTTCGGGAACCGGCCGGGACATCACGGTGACCGCGTCGGGCGGAATCCGCGATGCTAAAGGCGATGGAACGGCGAACATCGTCACTGCCGGGAAGCTCACCTTGAACGCCCGGGATGCCGCCATCGGGACCCCCGACCAGCCGGTCCAGATCGCCCTGTGGGGCGCCAATCCTTCCCTGGCAGCAACGGCCGGGGCCGATGTGAACCTGAACGTGGGCGGGATATCGGCGGACCCGACCTCGGTCAACGTGGATACCCTGAAGGCGGGGCAGGGCAACGTCAGTCTCTTCCTCAGGCAGGGCGGCACATACAACCTCGGGGAGATCACGGCCCCGGGCAGCATCACGATCAATAATCCCACGAAAACGGCAACGCTCAACCTGACGGGCACCCTGGAGAGCGGCTTTGGCATTCCCTTTGACCTGAGCCTCGATATTGCGGCCGACGGGACCCTGTCCGCGGACAGCAAATATTTCAGCGTCACGACAACCCCCTCCGAGATCGGTCTGGGCTACCAAAACGCCGGCCGGAGCATCGACCTGACGGCCGGAACGCTTACGGGCGGCGGCACGATCAAGGCCCGCGACGGTTACTCCCACATTGCGGTGACGAATAATTCTTCCCGGGATTTGAAATTAAACGGCTTCGACCTGGGCGGCAGCACCGTCGTCAGTTTCAACGGCGATACCAATTTCCCGTCCGACAAATATGGCGCCGTCAAGGTGGTGAAGGATGCCAGCCATGCCGAAGGAGCCCTGGAAGTGAGCAACAACGGGAATTCCACTACCTGGCTGAACGGCATCATCGCCAACGAGACGGGGCTGACGCGAATCGCCAATGCCGGCGGCGACATCACGGCGGTGGCCGTGAATCCGGTTGAGGACCTCCTCGTGGCCAAGAACATCGAGCTCGATGGCCGCAACATCCTCGTGGGAGTCGACATCCGGGGAGGGAGCTTAAGTGCCACTGCCCAAAACCAGCTTTTTGCCATCGCCAAGGAAGGCACCGACCTTACCGTCAGCCAGGCGAGCGCCGGGGCCGAGGGCATGTTACTCGAGGCCAGGAGCGGCAGCATCCGCCTGGGAACGATCACCACGCCGGGCGCCGTGCAGGTTTGGGACCAGGGTGCCGTCGGCTCCATCCTCAATGCCAAAGCAGACGGCACGGCCAATATAACGGCCAATTACGCATCTCTTTCGGCACCGGGCGGCACGATCGGGACGGCGGAGAGTCCGCTGCGCATCCTGGCGCCTAATGTCGGTGCCGGCGCGGGCCAGGACGTGCATCTGCTGACCCTCGCATCGGCACAGAACGTGAGCGCGAGAAGCTCCTCCGGGGACGTGACGGTGGAAGCGCCCCAGGGAGATCTTAACGCTCTTAACGGCCTGGGGATCATGGGCCGCAACGTTACCCTCAGGGCGCCGGCCGGGTCCGTATCCGTATACTCGCTGCTGGCCCAGGAGAAGGTCACGATTGCAGCCCGCGGGTCGATTATGAACCTTTTCGACACCGCCGCCATTTACGCCTCGGAGGTTTCCCTCGCGGCAGGCGGCGATATCGGCCTGCCGGAGTCTCCGCTGAATATCCAGCAGTTTTCCGCCCTGTCGGCCGCAGGAAGGAACCTGAATTTGTCGCTCTTTGCGGATAGCAACGGGGCTGATCTGCAGCAACTCTCGGCCGCAAACGACATCAGCCTGAAACCGGCTGCCGGGACTTACAATATCTATAACCTGACGGCAGGCCGCAAGGTGAATATCGAGGACGCCTCCCAGACCGCGGTGTTGAACATCCTGGGGACGGTTGCGGCTGGCCTTCCGGATAAGGATGTCACAGTAGCTGTGGCCCCTGATGGAACCGTGACGGCGAATGTGCCCGGCCTCTTCTCTTCCCGGGAGGGAAACACCTTGACCCTCGGGAACATCGGTGAGGAGGACGCGGGTATCACCCTACTGGCCGGCGCCCTTACCGGCGACGGCACGCTGCAGACCTTCGCCGGGAGTCCCCATGTGAGTGTGACCAACGACTCTGATTTCGACCTGAAACTGGGAGGGATCGCCGCCGAACAAGCCCAGGGTGTTGTTTCCTTCAACGGCGACAGTACTTTTGCCTCCGGCGCCTACGGGGACGTCCAGGTGGCGAAGGTCCAGGGTTACGACACGGGGGCGGTGACGATTGCCAACCGCGGTAATGCCGACATTATTCTGGGCGGCACGATCGCCAACAGCTCGGGCCTTACCCAGATCAGCGCCCTCCGGGACATCACCAGTACCGGTGAAAGCCAGCTCATCGTCACGAAGGACCTTTCCCTGTCCGGCCGGAATATCGGCGACGCAACTGCCGGCATCCGTACGGAGATGCAGGGCGGGACCCTTACAGCCGCAGCCACGGGAAATCTCTACCTTACCGAAACAGCGGGCGACTTGGTCCTGGGAAACATCGCCCCCGCGACAGGTCACATTTCCCTCCAGGCGGCCGGATCGATCCTTGACGGTCTGAACACGGGGGGGAATGTCCTCGCGGCCCGGAATATCACCCTGGCGGCAGCAGGCGGAAACATCGGGACCGCAGACACCCCCTTCCGAATCGACTCGGCTTCCGGCGGGGCCGGCAGCCTCACGGCAACCGCCGAGGGGGATGTGGTCATCACCGAGACGGCAGGCGACCTTGCCACGAACCAGGTGACGTCCGCTACCGAAAACGTGGTGTTGAACGTCCTGACGGGGAGCCTGAACGCCGGGACCATTTCCGCCACCGCGGAGATGGCTTCCATCACCGCCACGGCCTCGGGTTCAATCCTGGACGGGAAGCGGGACGGAACGGTCAATTTCGACACCCGGAGCCTGACCCTGACGGCCGGCACAGGCAGCCTCGGAACAAGTACGAATCCCCTGATCACCCGGACATCCGGCTTGATCGAGCATCAGGGACCCTACGGTCCTTACTACACTTACGTGGACGCCTTCCTGAACGCCAGTGCGCAGCAAGGGATCTACCTGGACAGCAAATCGGAAATGGATATCACGACCATGACCTCCCAAACGGGAAACATCTCCCTCAATTCCGCTTACGGTCTCAAGATCGGCACGATCAGCGCACTGGGGGCCGATGTTGACATCACTGCTCACGGGCTGTCAGGGAAGGGAAACGGCGCGAGCAACATCAACGCCGCCAACCTGACCCTGACCGATGTAGGCGGCAGCTGGAATTCCCGCCTCTACATCGACCTCACGGACGGCCTGAACGGCAGCCTTACCGCCCAAGGCCAGAACGCAAGCTATGATATCTTCGAGACCTCGGGCGACCTGCGGGTCGCCTCAATGCTCGTGTCCGGCAGGGTAACCCTCACTGCCGCCAATGGTTCGATCCTGGCGGTCGGCGGCACGAACCCCACTATCGACGCCGGAAGTTTCGGCGCCAATCTCTTTGCGGAAAACGGCACCATCGGCACAGCCGAAGCACCGATTCTGGTAAAAACCAAGAGTTGGGGCGTCTCCGACTCCAGTTCCCTTACGGCCCGGGCCAAGGGAGATATCAATGTCACCTTCACGAGCGACCAGATGCAGTTCGGTTATCAGGGCGTGACCTCGACGGAGGGCGACGTGCGGCTTACGGCCCCGAGCTTTGGTGGCTACATGCCGGCCACGGTGGAAGGAAATAATATCCTGCTCCTGGCCACGGAAAAAGGTATCGGGGGCGTATCCTACTATGGCTGGCCGAACCCGATCACGGTGAAGCCGCGGGAAAGCGTGACGGCCTATGCTGTCAACGACGTGGTTTTGAGGGGTATAGGCAACCTGCCCCTCGACAGCGTGATCTCCGCCACGGGGCAAGTCAACCTCACGGCCCAGGGTTTCATCACGGATGCGAAGCAGGACGGCTCCGCCAACATCGTCGCCGCCTCAGGGATCACCCTCAATTCGGAGACCGCCGGGATTGGCGCGGCGGACGCTGTCCTGCGGATCGACTCGGCCGTGAAGACGGCCGGCAATGTCATGGCCGACGCCCGGCAGGGAATCTATCTTAACGAAACGACCGGCGATCTGACGCTGGTCCATGCCCTTTCCACGGTCGGCGATGTGACCCTGACGGTTCCGGGTGCGATCCTGAGCGGGCAGGCGAGCAGTGCCAATCTCCGCGGGGGCCATATCACCCTCACGGCCGGCCAGGGCGGCATCGGCACGGCCGAAACGCCGCTCGGCATCGTCTTTAGCCAGGGCGCCGGGGCGCCTTCTCTGACAACTGCAGCTGCGGGCGGGGTGAACCTCTCGCTCAATAAGGGGGCAACCCAGGCCATGTCCGTGGCCATCGAACCGATCACGGCCGGTGACAGCGTGGCCCTGACGCTGGAAGACGGCAGCACTTACCACGTCCAGGGGATAACGGCCCCGGGGACCGTGGCGATCGTGGATAACGCGGGTACGGCGACGCTGGACACCGCCGGCGACATCACGAGCGGCCGCAGCGGCTGGACTGACATCAACGTGACGATCGCCCAAGACGGCACTGTCTCATCACCGTCCCTGGGCTACACTTTCGTGGATTCCGGCCAGTCTCTATTGCTCGACCACATCCGGTCCCGCTCGGGAATCCAGCTTACGGCCGGAACCGTGACGGGCAGCGGGACCTTGAAGGCCCTGGGAGGAAATGCCCACGTGAGTATCGTCAATGACTCCAGCCTGAATCTGATCCTCAAGGACATTGAGGTCACGCCGGAACCCGGGGTAAATACGGGGATCAGCATCAACGGCCAGACCGACTTCCCCTCGGGCGCCTTGGGCAGCCTCCGGATCGTGAGGGAACCGGGCTATGAAACCGGCGCCATTTCCATTGCGGGCCACGGCCAAGGGGATATCAAGCTGGCCGGCGTGATCACCAACAGCTCCGGTCTGACCACGCTCAGCAATCAAGACGGCGGCATCTTCGCCACAGGCGGCAGCCAGCTGCTTTCCTCGCAAGACCTCACCCTCGCGGCGGCTGCCGGCATCGGCAGCCAGACCCTGCCGCTGAACACGGAAATCCTGGGCGGGAGCCTCACTGCAACTTCGGCGGGAAATATTTATCTCAGTGAAAAGACGGGTAATTTGGCCACGAGCCAGGTTACTTCGACTGCCGGCTCGGTGACCCTTGCCACCCCGGCCGCTGACCTCAGCCTGGGGACCATCAGTGCCGCCGGAAAGGCCTCCATCACTGCCGGTTCCATCGTGAGCGGCTCCGTCAACGCCGGAAGCATCACCCTGACGGCCCAAAGCGGCGGCATCACGGCCGGCGTGAACAACGGCCTGCTGACCGCGACAGCACCGGGGAGTATTACCATCGCCGGCCTGTCAGACATCAATGTGGACCGCATCGTTTCCACAGGCGGCCACGCCGACCTGGCCGCATCCGGTGCGATCCTCAGTGGCAGGAGCGACGGTACAGCAAATATCGAGGCGCTTTCCATCTCCCTGGCCGCTGATCACGGCGGCATCGGTGCCGGCTCTCGACACCTCAAAGTGGACACGGCAATGTGGGCAGACGGCACGCTGAACGCAACTGCGGCGGGCGATATCTTCATCGACGAGACGACCGGAGACCTTTTGGTGGACGTGGTGAAATCGTCGGGCGGCAACGTCTACCTGACGTCAGCCTGGTCGCTTCAGGCCTCGCGGCAGAGCATCCTTGGCGGCAGGACGAACGTCCAAGGGAACTACATCTTTCTTGAGGCACAAAACGGCGATATCAGCGGACAGAAAACGTACCAACCTTACAGTGAATTCTTGCACATCGATTCCTCCCGGACCCTCTGGGCCAAGGCGAAGGGGAACATCCATATCGCCGAGGACGCAGGGGATCTGCTCGTCTTAAGCGTGACATCGCGCACGGGTGATGTGAAGCTCGCCGCCCCTCTGAATACCAGCGGTTCGATCCTGGGCGGCAGAACCGACTGGCTGCCCAACATCCAGGCCAACAGCGTCTGGCTGGAGGCCCGAAACGGCGACATCGGGACGGGCACTTATCCTCTGGTAATCGATTCTTCCTACTCGGCACCGGGCAAGTTGGATGCCAGTGCCGGGCGGCAGGGCGTTTCCGGAGGCATATTCATTGACGAAGTGTTGGGCCTGAATCTCGGACAGATCTACTCATACGGGGGAGGTGTCAGCCTGCACGGCTCGTGGTGGATCCGGGGCGGCAGCATCCAGGTAGAGGGCGCCGGCGACGTTGCCCTCAGTGCGGCAAGCATCGGTACGCAGGACAGCTATCTGACGATCGATTCTCTGCCCGGCAAGCTCACGGCCGATGCCTCAGGTGGCATTTTTATCTCTGGAAGCACCGGGGATCTACGGGTGAACCATATCGCTTCTTTGACGGGAGATGTGGGGCTCAAGGCCTCCGAATCGCTCCTGGCCGAGAATATTGCGGGCAGCAATGTCTCGGGAAACAACATCACCCTCTCGGGGGAGGGGATCGGCACGGAAGCAACGCCGCTCAGGATCGACTCTTCGGTCAGGGTGCCAGGCACCGTCACGGTTGATTCGCCGGGAAGCATCTTCCTGGTGGAAACGGCGGGCGACTTGCGGGCCGGCCGCATCGCCTCCGCTGCCGGCGATGTGAGTCTGACTGCGGCCGGGGCCATCTTGGACGGGAAGAAAGACGGGACGGCAAACGTGGCCGGCCGGCACATCAACCTGACGGGACAAACGGGCGGCATCGGCACTTACAGCAATGCGCTGAATATTTCTTTCCTGCCCTTTGCGGAAGGTTTAGGTGATCCCTCACTCACCGTTTTGGCCAATGCCGCGGTGAACCTCGATTTGAACAGGGGCGCTCAAACGCCTATGTCCGTTTTCCTCAACCGGATCCGGACGGGCGACCAGGTGAGCTTATCCATCGAGGATGCCAGCACCTATCATGTCAATGAAATTACGGCCGGGGGCCGCATCAGCCTGAACAATCCCGCCCGGACAGCAACCCTGGACATCGTCGGGTCCGTGACCAGCGGCGCGAAGGACGTAAACGTTGCCATCGATTCCCAGGGCGTGGTGACCTCCGACTATCTCGGGTATGCGCCGGTAAAGACAGGCTCGGAGATCGTGCTCGGCAATTTCAATTCCGGCCATTCGGGAATTGCAATTACGGCCGGGACCTTCACCGGCAGCGGGACCTTGAATTCGTTTGCCGGATTCGCCCATTTCAACGTGACCAATGATTCCAATTTGGATCTCCGGGTAAACGACGTTGTCACGGGCGCGGCCTGGTGGCAGCCGACAATCAGCTTCAACGGCAAAGCCGTGGAAACAACGGGTGGCCTTGCCGCCTTCAATGACATTAAGGTGCGGGCCGACTTCGGCTACAACACCGGCGGCGTCGCCATCAGGAACAACGGCACCGCCGATATCCTGCTGAACGGAAGGATTGCGAACCCTAACGGCCCCACAGAGGTCACCGCGGCAGGCGACATCCTGGCGGTCAATGCGGAACAGGTGATCGCCACGAAAGACCTTACCCTGTCGGCCCGGCAGATCGGCTCGCAGAGTGCGGCAATCCGCGTCGATCAGCCGGGGGCAGCTACTTTGAGGGCCACGGCCACGGGTGCAGGCGGTGTGGCCATTGCGGCCGCCTCCACGACCTCCCTGGTCGTGACCAGCATCTCGTCCGCGGGCGATGTGACGCTCAACAGCCAGGATGACATATGGGTGGGAACGATTAATAACCAGGCCGGGAATGTGACCCTCACGGGCGGCAACGTTTACACGGGAACCATCGATGCCCAGGCGGGAAACGTCACGGTCAACGGTTCCCGCGACATCACCGCGGTACACATCAACGCTCCGGCCGGAAACGTAACGCTGACGGGCGGGGGCGACATTTTGGCCGGGACAATGATGGGGACACCGAACGTCACTGCCAACGGCATCACCCTGGCGGCGCAAAACGGCAGCATCGGACCAAACCCCTCCGCCAGCGGCGACGCCACCTTCCTCCGGATCGATTCGGCAAAGTCCGCCGCCGGCGTTGTTACCGCCCAGGCCAAGGGAAAGATCCTGCTTGCCGAGACGGCGGGCGACCTGAACGTCGGCGCCGTCACTTCGACTGCGGGAGATGTGCAGCTCACAGCGGAAGGCTCTATCCTGGACGGGAAAAGGGATGGAACGACCAATATCAGTGCCAACAACATCACCCTGGCGGCAACGACCGGCGACATCGGGAACTGGCCAAGCGGCCACTACCTTAGCATGAACTCGTCCCTTGCCTCGGCGGGAACGGTAAATGCCATGGCCGCGCGGACGATCTACCTGAGAGAAATATCGGGCAACCTGAATGTCGGCCAGATCAAATCGACAGCGGGGGAAAATGTGTACATTGAAACGATCACAGGCTCGGTCCTCAATGCTGCCGGTAGCAGTTCGGCAGCGGGCCAGGCCGCCAAGGTCGCCCTCGGTCCTTCGGCAGGGGAAAGAGGCCCCGTTGCTGCCGTCGTGCTTGCGGCAGTCGACAATGCCAGCAATTCGGCAAATCTTATCGGCGGGGATATCGTTCTCGATGTTCAGGGCGGGACGATCGGCAGCGCGGATAACAGAATTGCGGTCAATTCCATGGGGACTCTCGACTCCACGGCTTCGGGGGCGATCTACCTTGAGGCCCAGGGGGGGGACTTGCATGCCGGAAAGATCGAAAGCACCACTGGCCTAGTGGATATCCTGGCGAGCGCGGGCGATGCGACAATCGGACAAATTTCGTCCCCTGAGTCGGTCAAGGTTGTGGTGGCCGGCGATGCCCTGGCCATCTCCCAGGCCCAGGCCTCGGCCCTCGATCTCAGCGTCCTGCAGCAGGGGGGAAGCGTCCAGGTGGATGACGCCCTGGTCAAGACGGGGATCGTTGTGAGCGCCGACTACATCACCCTGGCAAAAGTTGCGGCGCTGGATGTAAAGACGCCGCTTCACCTCGACATGAGCGGTTTCAACGGGACAAAAGCAGAGGAAGTGAAGATCCAGGTCTCCAAGGAGACCGAGTTGGTCATCGATCGAATGCTGGCTGACGACGTCAAGCTGGAATTCCCTGTAAGGACTATCGGTGCGGATGCCGGGAGCATTGAATTGGTCGAACAGGCCCTGTTCGGAACGCTGGGTTTTGCCGGCGATGATCAGCAGAGTGGTCACCATGGTGAATCCGGCCGCCTGACCTCCATCGGCGGGTATTACGGGGTCGATTTTTCCGGCCTCCGGGGCGGAGAATTCACCCCGACGCGGTATCTCTTCTATGACCGGAGCCTCATCCTGGAAGCTATGGATCATCAAGGGGAGCAGGAAGAAGAAAAATAATATAGTTGCAGCTTAAAGGAAAGTGCGGGATTCCATGAAGAAATCATTGTTATTGCTTGTTGCCGGCGCCTGTTTTCTGACAGCCCTGCCGGTACGGGAAGCCCAAGGAGTCGATGCCGGCTCTGTGCAAAAGGGGGCCTCGGACGTGATGGAGTATTACCGGCTGGAAAAGAAGCTCGAGGAAGAAAGCAAGGGCCTCCAGAAAAAAGAGCGCATAGAAATGGAGAGTCCCCCCATCGGGAAGGAATTAACGGGCGACGGGACGGAGATTCTCGTGACCAGAATCGTCACGAACAGTTCGGAGGTCCTCTCTCCCGAAGAGATACGGACGATTACGGGCGGTTATGAAGGGAAACGGATCACCATCCGGGGACTGAGCGAGATCGTCAATAAGATCAATGACCTCTACCGGGCAAAGTCCAACGTGATCGCCAAAGCCATCCTCCCGCCCCAGAAGGTGGAAAACGGCGTGGTCAATATCCAGTTGATCGAGGCCAAAATAGGCGCCCTTAAGGTGGAGAACAACAAATATACGCGGTCGGGCTATTTCCTGAGCGGGATTTCCCAGCAAAGCGGCGAGCTGATCCGGGTGGACGCCCTGGAACGGGATCTGCAGTTTTTCAACGGCACCAATGACGTCAGTATGTCGGTGGAGCTGAAACCAGGCGGGGAAGTGGGTCAGACGGACCTCACACTCAAGGTCCTCGAACCTAAGAATTACAACCTGCTGATCTTCACGGACAATGCGGGCAGAGAAGCAACCGGGCTCTATCGCATCGGCGCCTTCCTGTCCGACTACAGCGTCCTTGGCTACCGGGATGCACTGACACTGGGAGGAATCTGGGCCAACGGGACCCTCGGGAGATCGGCGAGCTATAATATTCCCGTCTCTCCCTACGGGACCCGCTTCGGTGTAAGCTACGACTACAGCACGATCAACATCCTGCCAGGGACATTCCAGAGCGTCGACGTGGCGGGCGATTCCTCGGACCTGGGCTTGACCCTTCGCCAGCCGCTGCTCGTGCGGGAAAGAACGAAGGTAGGGGCGCACCTGGGCTTTCATGTGAAAAAATCGGCAACGGAATTTGCCGCAGTCACCGTCTCCTCGGTGCGGGGAGAAACATACAACCTCGGCCTCGATTTCACGTCTTTCGGCTCGGGGGGCTACTGGTACGCTTCGGCAATCGCTACCACAGGATTGTACACCAACGGCGTGGACAAGGACTTCTTCAAAGGAAACGCCATTGTGATCAGGCAGCAGGCCTTAGCCGAATCGGTGCTGGGGATCTTCCGGGCGGGCGGCCAGTTCTCCGATACGGATCTCCTGCCGTCGGCCGAACAGTTCCAGTTGGGCGGGGTCTCGACGGTGCGGGGGTTCCCCGAGGGGCTGCTGAGCGGCGATGACGGCTATCTCCTTTCCGCCGAACTGCAGTTTCCCTTTTTCTTCCGCGAGTTGGGGGGAATTGCGCTTAAGGACATGCTGAGAAACTATGCCTTTATCGACCACGGCGGGGCCTTTCCTTTCAAGGGTGCCGGGAATTCCATCACCAGCAACGACTACCTGACGGGCGCGGGATTCGGCGTGATCATGAACCTCAGCAAGTACCTTTCGGGGAAACTGAGCGTGGGCTTTCCCATCGGCGTCCGCGGTGAGGAGCAGCGCACTGCCCGGATCCACTTCTATGTCCAGTCCAGCCCCTTCTAAATCCGCGGTGCCGGTTGTCGCGCCGACTGCCCTGAGATCTTAGTGACAGCTCCGGTTACTAAAAGACATGAGGAGGAGGAGGTTTACTATGATGATCGGAAGAAGTAAGGCCTGAGCCCCGGTTCAGCACCCCGCCGGCGGCAGGTTACAAAAGTCCCGGTAAACCTTCAGCATTTCCTTCAACAGGTTGGGCGTGTCGAGTTCGTAGGGGCACTGGGCAATGCACTGGCCGCATTCTACACAGTTCTCGATCCGTTCCATCTGCTCCCGCCATTCCGCGGCCAGCCAACGGTCCGGTTTTGTCTTCTGCAAAAAGGAAGACATCCGGGCGGCGGTGGGAATGGGGATATCCACCGGGCAGGGGAGGCAATAACCGCAACCGCGACAGAAACTGCCGGCCAGCTCTTTTTTGTCCTTGTTGATAACTTGCCAGATTTGCTCATCCAGGACGGGTGGATTCGCCTCCAGGGCAATAAACTCATCCAGTTCCCATTCCTTTTGAATACCCCAAAGGGGCACCACGTTCCCGAATTGCCGGAGAAAGGCGAAGGCGGAGGCGGCGTTGGTCAGCAATCCCCCCGCGAGGGCTTTCATGGCCATGAGCCCCACATCCTCCTGCCGGCAAATGTCGATGAGCGACAGGTCTTGAGGGGAAGAAAGGGAGCTGAGGGGGAACTGCACCGTGTCGAAAAAACCGGACTGGGCCGCCCAGACGGCAATCGTCAGCTTGTGGCTGGTGAGCCCGAGAAACCGGATCATGCCTTTTTCCCGGGCTTTCAGCAGGGCCTCGCAGAGGCTGTCCATCCCGGGGCCGGAATATTTCCTGGGATCGTGCAATTGGTACAGGTCGATATAGTCCGTATTCAATTTCCTTAAGCTGGTTTCCAGGTCGGAAAGCAAGGCCGCTCCCTCCCCGGCGATGGTTTTGGTGGCGAAAATGACGTTTTGACGCACCTCCGCCAGGGCGGTACCGATCATTGCTTCACTGTCCCGGTAGCGCCGCGCCGTGTCGAAAAAATTTATGCCCCGGTCATAGGCCTTGCGTAACAGGAGCGTGGCCTCTTCCTGGCTGATACGCTGCAGCGGCAGGGCGCCGAAACCGCTGCAGCTCACCGCGAGATTTGTCCGACCCAACCTTAGCTGCTCCATTTCCCCTCCTTTTTCGAAAACTGAATCCGGAAGCCGGAAACCAGGGAATCCCGCTTTTATTCTAACTCCTGGATTCTGAATGACCAATGCTTCCCTTCATGGTTCTTTCATAAGCATCTAACACATCATCTTTTGTAACCACCGCTTCGTTGTGGCCTCCTGCATTGCCAAGCCATTTGACCGCAAAAAACAAATCTTGCAAATTCTCGGATAAAAGCTTCCATTCCTAAGTCTCTATTTCCTCATCTTCCTTTGGCCCAACATAGAAATCAGTCAGAGCGCAGCGATCGGCTGAATTGGCTGGTTGGCCGTTTTATTTTCCCGCTTCAACCAGAGACCCATTGATGGATTTATGAATGATGCTTGATACATAAGTCTGATAGGGTAGGCCTTCATTAGCTGCTTTTCTCTGAAGTTCAAGAAGGTCTCTTTCAGAAATCCGTATGTTAAGTCTCTTGTCTTGTCATTCACGTCGCAAGCAGATGTCTATCATGATCGATTATCAATATCCATGCAGGGATAACACAAAGTTCACCGGGAGCGTTAGCGATCCGGTGGAACAACTCGTTATCCTGTCTTTGAAGTCAGTTCCCCCTCTATGTACCGATGGATTATGCCGGAAATGAGGGTTTGATAGGGAATGCCCATTTCCATCGCCTTCTTCTGAATGCCCTGATAGTCGTGATCGTAGAGGCGTATGGTTATTCGTCTATCTTTTACCAATGTCTTTCTGGCAGTTGCTTTTATGGCTTCAATTTCCTTTTTGGACGGTGTAGAAAGCTTCATTTTCCCTTTCTCATAGGCATCAACAATGGCCTTTTCTTCTTTATCGTATTTCATATGCGTTAGCCCTCCTGCTCCTTCTTGTATATCTTTGTTGCCTTTCGGCTAGGAATAATGGTCTTAAGAAAAATGTAGTCGTCTTCAACAACGTGAGGAACGATGTAAATATATTCCTCCACTACAACGAAGTATATCTTTTGTCCCGGATAGTTCTCCTGATCAGGATGCTCAGCAACCTTCCAAACGTCCCCCCGGGACAGATGGAATATTATCTTTTCAAAAGATATATGCCTTTCCGCTTTTAACCACTCATTTTTCTCGGAGTCCCATTCATATCTCATATTTCAATGTACATTGTTTGTCTGTACAAATCAAGGCGCACTGTTCGTCTTTTTTCCTGAGGCGAACGGATGAATCACGGGGACGGGGCTTTTTCCGTCTCCCGTGCATTCGCTTGTTCGCCCCTATGCCCGTTGTCTTTGAGGGTGTCCCAACCGACAGCTGAGCATAGGAGATCGAAGAACTCGACGGGATCGAATCCAATCTTGACGGTCGCCAACAACAATCCGATGCTTGCCTCAAAGCCAAGAGGATGTTCGGTATATGTCATCTCGTTGCGATTCAATATCTTGTGGGGGCTCCGTTTTGCGAGTGAATAGGCGTCCCATTTTGTTAGTGCGCCCGCGTCAAACAGCTGACCCACGACCGCATACTCCTCCTGCATATCAGATCGGTCCCAAAGGCGCACGTTTGCCATGCGAAGCGCAGTGATCGGAGATTCTTCTGGAATTGCGCCCGGGAGGACTCCGATAGGGAACGGGCACCCGGTCAAGCCGCCGTGCAAGAATGGGGTGTACCTATCCTCGATACCGGCGCTAACCCAGTAGCCACCCCAGCCGGCTCCGGCATCGAGATAGCTTGTCGCCTTGACCTGAGCATGAAGACCGATGCCGATGCCTACATTGAATTTTACTGCGTCCCGGAAATCGTCGGAAAGACGGCAAGCTGCCAGAGTTCCAAAAGTACCTTCTGGAAAAGAATCTGGCCCCGGCTACGAATGTGCCTTTTTACGCCCATTGGGTCAGCCGATTTCTCGATTATGCCAGAAGAAATGAATTTTCAGCTTTGGAATACCAGGAGTCGAGGGTTTAGCCTTTTTGGAATTCTTGAAATCGGATAATCATGTTCAGGATTGGTAGCACAGGCAGGCAAGTGATTCCCTCCGGCTCTTTTATTTTCACTTTCTTGACAAGACAGATGCTCAGTCGGCAAAAGCTGTGGCATCGGATAGTATGCCTGAAATTATTCAAGAAACGAAATGCCTGGTCCGTCTGAAGCATTACTCATACAGCACAGTGAGAACTTATATTCAGTGGATTGAACGATTTATAAAATATACCGGTCAAACGACAAAAAAGACGATCACCGAAACCGATGCCTCCGATTTTAAGAATTTCCTGAGCCATCTTGCCCTCACGCTACGAGTATCTGCAAAAGTCTTGTCAATTCACCAAAACGGTATTCCTTGCGTCATTCTTTATTGACAGTCAATTTACCGCCATGATAGGAAGCTGCGGATAGGGAAAATGCACGTTAGTTAGTAAGTAAGGCATTGCTTTCTGAAAGAAAGTAAATGCGTAAACTTAGTTATCCCGTCTATTGGAACCAGGAGGCATCCGTGACCTTTCAGGAATTAATCTTTGCCCTGCAGAATTATTGGGCCGGCCAGGGGTGCATTATCAAGCAGCCCTACGATATGGAGGTGGGGGCCGGCACCTTTCACCCCGCCACATTTCTGCGCGCCCTGGGTCCCGAGCCGTGGCGCGCGGCCTATGTGGAACCATCCAGAAGGCCCACGGACGGCCGTTACGGCGAGAACCCAAACCGTCTCCAGCATTACTACCAGTACCAGGTAATCATCAAACCCTCTCCCTTGAATATCCAGGAACTTTATCTGGATTCCCTGAAGAGTTTCGGCATCGATCCCCTGGATCACGATATCCGCTTCGTGGAGGACGACTGGGAATCGCCCACCCTGGGCGCCTGGGGACTGGGATGGGAAGTATGGCTGGACGGCATGGAGATCACGCAGTTCACCTATTTTCAGCAGGTAGGCGGCCTCGATCTCAAGCCCGTCAGCGCGGAACTTACTTACGGGATCGAACGGATCGCCATGTACATCCAGGGCATTGACAACGTCTACGACCTGCAGTGGAATGATCATCTTACCTATGGCGACGTCCACCACCAGAGCGAGGTGGAATTCTCCATCCACAATTTTGAGAAGGCGGACGTGGAGATGCTGCGGCGGCTTTTCGAAATGTATGAAAAAGAAGGCGCCAGCCTGATCTCCCAGGGGCTGGTTTTACCGGCCTACGATTATTGTCTCAAATGTTCCCATACTTTCAATCTCCTGAATGCCAGAGGGGCGATCAGCGTCGCCGAACGCACCAGTTATATCGGCCGGGTGAGAAATCTGGCCCGCCTGAGCGCCGAAGGTTATCTAAAACAACGCGAAGCCATGGGTTTTCCCCTGCTGAAGAAAAACAATCTGCCGGGGCAGGTTCAAAACCTGCCCTCCGTGACAGCGGAAAAGGATTTTTAAATGGGCAAGGAATTATTGCTGGAAATTGGCACGGAAGAGATACCCGCTGCTTTCTTACCCCTGGCGATGCGCGATATGACGGAAATGATCCGCAAGGAATTCGCCGCCCTGTTAATCCGCCATGGTGAGATCAAGGCCATGGCTACGCCAAGGAGACTCTGCCTCTCCCTCTCCGACGTGGCGGAAAAACAAGCGGAACAGGTCATCGAGAAGCTGGGGCCGGCAAAGAGAGTGGCCTTCGACGCCCAGGGCCAACCCACACCGGCTGCCATCGGCTTTGCCAAAAGCCAGGGGGTGGACGTTGCTTCCCTGGAGACCATGGCCACTGAAAAAGGCGAGTACCTTGCCTGCCGGAAGAAAATCAGCGGTAAGGAGACCAAAGACCTGCTCCCGCAAATTATCCCGGCCTTGATCACCGCCCTGCCCTTCCGGAAGTCCATGCGCTGGGCGGATTTTGAGCTGCGCTTCGCCCGGCCTGTTCATTGGCTGCTCACCGTTTACGGGGGAGAAATTGTACCCTTCACCTGGGAGAACATTACCAGCGGCAACCTCTCTTACGGCCACCGTTTTCTAAGCCCCCTTTCCTTCGCGGCCAACAGCCTGGAAGAGTACCTGGCCCGCACCCGGGAGCATTTCGTCGTCGTGGACCCGGAAGAGCGCCGCCGGGTCATTCTCGCCCAAGCCGAGGAAACGGCGCAATCCCTGGGCGGTAAAGCCTTTTACACCCCGGCCCTGCTGGATGAGGTAACCTATCTCGTGGAATATCCCACCGTTATCCACGGAAGCTTTGACACCGCTTATCTGGCCTTGCCCAAGGAAGTCCTCATCACTTCCATGATCAGGCATCAGAAGTATTTCCCCGTCACCGACCGTGAAGGAGCACTACTGCCTTACTTCCTCACCATCAGCAATACCCGGCCCCGCGACCCGGAGGTTGTGCGCAAGGGCAACGAAAAGGTGATTCGCGCCCGTCTCTCCGACGCCCGGTTCTTTTTCGAGGAAGACCGTAAAGTGCCCCTGGAAACACGTCTGGAGGATCTGCGGGGTATGATGTTCCATACCCTGCTGGGTACAACCTATGAAAAGGTCGGGCGTTTCCGGACACTCGCCGGGGAAATCGCCGAACTTGTCAACCCCGCGCTGAAAGACAGACTTTTCCGGGTGGCTACGCTGGCCAAGGCCGATCTCAGCACCCAGATGGTCGGCGAATTCCCGGAACTGCAGGGTGTCATGGGACGCGAATATGCCCTCCTGGCCGGCGAAGAACCAGAGGTGGCCGCGGGTATCTTTGAACATTACCTGCCCACCGGTGCCGGCGGCGCCCTGCCGGAAACGGAAGCCGGCGCCCTGGCAAGCATCGCCGACAAGCTGGATTCCATCACCGGATTTTTCGCCGTCAATCTGATCCCTACCGGCGCCGCGGATCCCTATGCCTTGCGCCGGCAGGCCCTCGGCATCATCAATATCATACTGGCCAAAAAATATTGTCTCCCGCTGGACATACTGATCGATAAGAGCCTGCTGGTACTGAGTGAAAAGCTGAAAAGACCGGCCGCGGAAGTCAAAGCCGACGTCCTGGCCTTTTTTAAATCCCGTTATGAAAACCAGTTGATCGCTCAGGGATTGCCCTATGACGCGGTGGAGGCCGTTTTGACCATGCCGGCCACTGATTTGGTCCAGGCGCAGGGTAAAATCGAGGCCCTGGCGGCGATCAAGGAACATGCCGATTTTGAGCCGCTGGCCATCGCCTTCAAACGGGTGGGAAACATCATCAAGGATTTTTCCGCCGGTTGCGTCGTGGCGGACCTGTTCGTAACGGAGGCGGAGAAGAGTTTACATAGCGCCTATCTGGAGGCCGCCCAAAAGGCCGGCATCTTCATCAAGGAAGGCGATTACCCTTCTGCCCTCCGGGAAATAGCCCGTCTGCGGGCCCCGGTGGATGCCTTTTTTGAGGCGGTGCTGGTGATGGCGGAAGACGAAACAATAAGATTTAACAGGCTTTCCCTCCTGGAGGCAATTGCCAATCTCTTCCGGGAAATCGCCGATTTTTCGAAGATCGTCACCCGGCAGTAAAAGAGTAAGGTACAAAGGAAACCGCCGATCTCCTGACCGGCAATCGTCGGACAGGCCTTGCGCCCCCCTTACGCCTGCAAGGTGCCGATGAGGTCGCCGATCTCTGCCATCTTATGCCGCAGAAGGTAGGATTCAATGCCCGCCAGAATATCCGTCATGGCTCCGGGATTGACGAAATTGGCCGTGCCGATCTGCACCGCCCGCGCCCCCACGATGAGGAACTCCAACACATCGCTCGCCGTGGCGATTCCCCCGATGCCGATAACCGGGATGGATACCTTGTTCACGACCTGCCAGACCATCCTCAAGGCAATAGGTTTGATGGCCGGCCCGGACAAACCGCCCGTTACATTTTGCAGGTGGGGTATCCGTCGCTCCGCATCCACCGACATCCCCGTAATGGTATTGATCAGAGACAGGACATCGGCACCGGCCGCTTCAACACACTGGGCCATCAGGGCGATGTCCGTCACATTCGGCGTCAGCTTGACGATGAGGGGCAGCGAAGAGACCGCTTTCACCTTGGCCGTGACCTCGGCCGCCAAAGCCGGATCGGCGCCAAAGGCCACCCCGCCTTTTTTCACATTCGGACAGGAAATATTCAGTTCCAGGGCACAAACCCCCCGGGCACCGTTCAACAGCTCGGCAACTTCCTGATATTCTTCCACTGTTTCCCCAAAGATGTTGGCGATGACGGGCACATCGAAATCCCTCAAAAAAGGCAGTTTTTCGGCGATGAAAGCCTTGACGCCCACATTTTCCAGCCCGATGGCATTCAACATGCCGGCGGCCGTCTCCATGATGCGGGGCGGCGGGTTGCCAGGCCGGGGGTTCAGGGACAACCCCTTCACAATCAGGGCGCCGAGACTGTTGAGATTGATAAAGGCCGCATATTCCGCTCCATAGCCGAAGGTGCCCGAAGCGGTCATCAGCGGATTCTTTAATTTCAAAGGCCCGACCTCAACGCCCAGGGCCGGTTTTGCAGTCAATCTTTCCATCAGCCTTCACCCACGATCAACAGCGCCAGACAACATCCCTGATATTAAACACCGGTCCGTCCTGGCAGGCCCTTTGGTAGGCGCCTTTTCCGCCCTTGACGGCCACCGCGCATCCCAGACAGGCCCCCAAGCCACAGGCCATGCGTTCCTCCAGGGATACCTGGCAAAAAATATCATTCCCTTCCATGATTTTCGCCAGTTCCCGCAGCATGGGAACCGGCCCGCAGGCATAGAGAGCGGTATCATCAGGGTCATAGAAGGCCAGGTCCCGGCGAAAAAGATCGATCACATGGCCATGGAAGCCGCCACTGCCGTCGTCGGTGCTGATCCGCACGTCCTCACAGCAAACTTTCATCTTTTCCAATCCGGCCAGGCACTCCCTCGTGGCCGCCCCGGTATAGCAAACGATCCGCCGGCCCGTTTCCCCCCGGCTTGCCGCTTGCCGGGTCAGGTTTAAATGCCGGGCCAGAAAAGCAAGCGGAGCAATACCCATCCCGCCGGCAATAATGACAACATTTTTTCGTTCCGCAGGGATGCGGAAGCCCTGCCCCAGGGGTCCGACAACACTGACCATGGCCCCCGGCAGCAGGGAAGCCAGGAGCCCCGTCCCCTTACCTACAACGCGGTAAAAGATCTCCACGACGGCATGGTCTGCGCCTCCGGCAAAACCGTGGATACTGAAGGGTCTGCCCAGCAGGGGATCAAAGCCCGGGGCTGCTTTCAACATCACGAACTGGCCCGGTACAGGCGCGGGAAAAGCAGCCGCAACTTTGATGGAGGTCAGGAATTGCCCGGCTGCCACTTCCCTGTTCATCACGACACTGCCCGTCATCATGACAGGCTCATTGGTCGCCATCCTTCTCCTCCAGATCCGCCCACATGATCAAGGCATCTTCTTTAACATCATCGTAGTAAGCCGGGCGTACCCCTGTCACCCTAAAGCCGAATCGTTCGTACAATCTCCGGGCCGTCCCATTGGAAGACCTGACCTCCAGGGTGGCCCAACGTGCGCCCTCCTGGCGGGCCCGGTTGATCATGACCGTTAAAAGGGCTGAAGCCACGCCCTTGCCCTGCTGGTCCTTCCCGACCGCAATATTATGCAGATGGACCTCATCGGCTATATGCCAATAGTTTATATAACCGGCAAGCTTTTCTCCTCCGAACCCGGCCGTAAATTGCCGCGCCAGCGGGAGCTGCATTTCCCGCCGAAACATGACCTCCGTCCAGGGCACCGGAGAAACCTCCCGTTCAATGGCGAGCACCTCAACCAGATGCTCCGCCTGCATTTCACAGATGACGAGCGCCGCCGCTCCATTCCGCGGCGTAGTTTCCCGCCTCTCTCTATCCATCCTTACTCACCTCCCGGACCATCCTTTCAGAGCCAATCGGCTATTTCCATGATCAGGGAGACGGTCAGAAAAAGGGCGCAAAAAAGAGGGATCATCCTCTTCTGGCTGATCGTGTGCAATCCGGCGGCCAGACCGAGCAGCGGGAGAGAAAAATAGGTGATACTCAGCGCGCGGAGGCAGAAGGCCGGCAGCCTGGGAAAGAAATAGACGAGCAAGGGTACGGCACAAAAGAGAAGTACAAAAATCATCCCGCCATAGACCAGGAATTGCTTCACTACTCCCGACAGGTGTTTCCGGAAGATGGCCCCCGCGTCGGCCCGCTCAGCGGCCCGCAAGGCGCCGTCGTAAAGTGCGTCATTGGACTTGATTATTAGATTATCCGCCAATTGGCCCAGATAGCCGCAAGGGATGATAAGCAGGATGGAAAAAACGAGGAGCTCCCGGGAAACCTGTCCCAGATGCTGGCCGGCCAGGATAGACGAGGCGGCGACCAGGAAGGTCGCCAGGAAATCGTTGGGCGGCAAACAGGTGCCGACGGGAAGCCTGTCGATCCAGAAAAGTTCGAGCAGGGCACCAGCCTGAAGCCCTGTATAGATATCGCCCAGAACAATGCCGGCGACAGGGGCGGCGACAATGGGACGGGAAAGCATGGCTTGCAGCACCACCCTGTCCAGTGACAGTATGCCGCCCGCCAGGGAAACAATGATCATGTCCATTGTCATAAGAACTACCTGAATATCAGGGCAAATTTACGACGGTAAGATATTCCGCAAATCTACCGGCGCCTCCGGGGGGATGCGCTGCAATTCCACCTTTACACCGGCCTCCATCAGGCTCTTGACATTCTGCATATCACGATCACCCAAAAAAACACAGGACGAACACTCTATCTTACTTCTCCCATTTTCGATATTGTGGACATTGCCCAGGTTTAACCTGGTGAATCTAAAACCGGCCAGAAAGGCCTTCAGGGCGTCGGCAATGGAAGAGAACAGCACGATGGTTCTTTTACCCTCTCCCGTGCCGTAACTGAAATTCCGGGCAAATTCCTCTACGCCACAGACCGTCACCTCCACATTCCGCGGCACTGCCATTCTGATGACCGTTTCCCGGAAGATATCGCTCGCCACCTCATCATCAACGACCACAATGCAGGAGGCATGGACGGCCGGCAACCATGCTTCCAATATCTGGCCATGAATCAGCCGGTCATCGACCCTGACAAGTGCTATGTCCATAGACATTGATTATTAAACTTCTTAGTAAGTAAGAAATTGTTTTCTGCATTTCTGGCAGAAAATAATTTCGTCAACTTACTTATCCCGTTTAGCGGGGTTATGCCGTCGTCAATTTCTTGTTCAATATTTCACTGGCCAGATAGATGTTCTTCATGCCATATTCCCTGATCATGACGGCAAAGTCCCGGAGCGAGACGCCCTCCCTGACCTCGGACAGTTTCAGCAGCATAGGCAGATTTACACCGGTAACCACTTCCACTTTGCCCGGCTTAAGGAAAGAAAGCGAGATATTAGAAGGCGTTCCGCCGAAAAGGTCGGTCAGAATCAGTACCCCCTGGCCCTGATCCAACTTTTTTATCGCCCCGGCGATTTCCTTTTTTAGCTCCTCTAAGCTTTTTGTCTGATCCATGGACAGATGCAGGACACCTGTCAGATTTCCCCTGATCATTTCAACGGCGTTTATCAATTCACCGCCCAAGTTCCCGTGGGTTGTAATAATTACGCCAATCATCTTCCATCCCCCCATAACGACATTATCCATACCGTCACATGAACGTCACCACAATTGAAATATGGAGCGCTTTAAGTAATTGAAGGCCCGTCAATTGTCAAGATTTTATCCGGCCCAGTTTTTCCTTAGTTCTTGACAGCGCCCGCCGGCCGGCATAATATCCAGCAGCACTGGACATCGAGAGGGAGATTGGCCATCAGGTTAAGAAAGCGCTGCCCCGTTTGCGGAGCCGAGCAGGATACTTATTTGAATCCCCTGCCGACGGTGGACATTATCATCGAGCTGGGGGAACAGGGGATCGTATTGATCAGGCGGAAAAACGTTCCCCGGGGCTGGGCCCTGCCGGGGGGGTTCGTCGATTACGGCGAGTCGCTGGAAGAGGCCGCCCGCCGCGAAGCCAAGGAGGAAACCGGTCTTACGGTGGAGCTTCTCCGGCAGCTGCACACCTATTCCGATCCCTCTCGCGACCCCCGCCACCACACCATCACGACCGTTTACATCGCCCGGGCCACGGGCAGACCCGCCGCCGCCGATGATGCGGCAGAAATCGGCATATTTGCCAAAGAAAACCTGCCTCAGCCGCTCATGTTCGACCATGGTAAGATATTGGCCGATTACTTCGAGGCCAAATCTTTACCCGCCGGTTGCCAGTGACAATTACAGCCTTTCCCAACCGGCATAGATGAAATAGGAGCCGAAAAAAGCCAGCAAGACCGCGCCGGTAGCCATGGCCCCCCGGTACAGAGGAAGGTTCAAGAATCTTCTGCCCCTGGCCAGGGCCAGGGACACGGCGCCATACCAGACACAGTCCGCCAGGATGTGGCCGGCAAAAAAGGCGGCAATCGCCGCTGCACCGAGTCTCTGGCTATGCATGATATAACCCAGGCCAATCGTCGCCCACCAGATGGTGAAATAGGGATTGGCCAGACTGATCGTTACCCCTTTCAGAATGAGATTGCCGTGATTTTGTCCCCCGCCTTCCCCGATCAATAACTTTAGAGCGGGCAGGGTGCGCCAAATGGACCAGGCCATCCCCAGCAGGAGGACGCCGCCGCCGAAAGAAACGGCCACGAAAAACCAGGGCTGGTGGAACAGGGGGGACAAACCCGTGAGGAGCGCCCCCAGCAAGGCCAATTCCAGCAGGCCGTGACCGGCCATCAGGAGCGGAGCTGCAATAAAGCCGTGACGCAGACTTTCGGTAATGGTCGCGGTCAGCAGCGGGCCGGGCATCATGGCACCCGTCAGGGCGATGGTGAAAGAAGCTAAAAAAATAGTCAGATAGGGAAGCATCAGGATCCTGCCATTCCATAATAAATTTTATAGTTCACTCTACCACATTTTTTTGATTGACTTAACTTTTTTCAAAACTGATAATGCGGCCCACTGGAGCAATACGACTGACAATCAGCAAGAGGCATTATGGAAAAAAGAACTTCTATCCTTCCTTCGGTTTTGATCACCATACCCACCATGTTGATCGGTATGTGGCTGTTTCAGAAACTGAAATTTGTTATTCTTCCTACCATCACCCTCGCCCAGTCGCATATGATGACCATCATTTTCAATACAGTTCTGGCGACCGTGGCGATATATTTCATCGTGCGCCACCGGGAAGCGCTTATCAATCGTTTATTTGAAGAGATCGGTAATCGCAAGCAATTCGAGGACGCCCTCCAGGAGAGCGAGGAGCGATATCGCCGGATTGTGGAAACGGCTTACGAGGGGATCTGGATCCTGGACCGGGACATGAAGATCACTTATCTAAACCAGCGGATGGCGGAGATTTACGGCTACAGCGTTTCGGAAATGATGGGCTGCCATCTCTTTGAATTCCACGATGAAAGAGTGCAGGGACAGGTGCAGCAAAGACTGGAGAGCCTCCGCCGGGGCGTATCGAAGCAATTTGATATTTGCACGCATCGTAAAGACGGATCGGAGTTATGGACCCTGATCAATGCCACGCCGATTATGGATACTCACGATGAGTTTGTGGGCCTGCTCGGTATGTCAACCGACATTACCAAGCGCAAACATGCAGAAATAACACTCCAGAGTCAAAGAGGGTTGCTGCGCGACCTCTCGGCAAGGCTGTCGGAAGTGGCGGAAAACGAAAGAAAGAGACTGGCGGTGGAACTTCATGATCTCGTCGGCCAGAACCTGACGGCCCTGGGCATCAATCTGAACATCGCCGACAGCGCGATTTCTCCGGACCTGTTTCCGGCAATGCATTCCCGTTTGCTCGACTCGAAAGCCCTGGTGAACGACACGATCGAGAGCATCCGCAATGTCATAACGGACCTGCGACCGTCGACGCTGGATGACTTCGGATTGCCGGCGACAATCCGCTGGTACGGGGAGCTGTTTTCCACCCGCACGGGTATCGCCGTCACGATGCGCGTCGAGGAACTCTCTCCCCGCTTGCCGGCGCATGTTGAAAGCACGCTGTTCCGCATTTTTCAGGAATCCCTCGTCAATGTTCAAAAGCATGCCGATGCCCGGGAGGTGACCGTGGCGATGGAGGGCAGCGAAAAGGATGTCCGCTTGATCATCAGCGATGATGGGATCGGCTTTGACACGGCCAATACAGATGCGACCCCGGAAAGAAAAGGCTGGGGTCTGGTGATGATGAACGAACGGGCTATGGCGGCGGCAGGTTCCTTCTCCATTTCCTCCCGTCCCGGCCAGGGAACTCAGATCACGGTGGAGGTGAAGCGATGAGCATCAAGGTCCTGATCGCCGACGACCATCGCGTCGTCCTCGCCGGGCTCCGTCTGCTGCTGGAAACGAAGGGCGACATCAAGGTGATCGGGGAAGCGGTTAACGGCCGGGAAGCCGTACAGAAAGCCAGAGAACTGAAAGTGGACATCGCCATCATGGATATTGCCATGCCGGAATTGAACGGCATCGAAGCGGCGAGGCAAATCCGCAAGCTCCTGCCGGCCACCCGCGTCATCATCCTCTCCATGTACTCGACTACTGAACATATCAGGCAGGCGATCAAAGCCGGCGCGCACAGCTACCTGCTAAAAGAGTCCACCGGCACCGAGTTGATTGACGCCGTGCGGGCCGTCTATCAGGGCCATCGTTACATGAGCCAGAAGATATCGGACATCCTGATCGACGACTACATAGAAAATCCAGACGTTAGTTTATCGGGAGCCTCTCTGGAGGCCCTCAGCTCCCGGGAACGGGAGGTCCTGCAACTGGTGGCGGAAGGCAAATCGAGCGCGGAGATCGCCGCTCTCATCTTCTTGTCCCCGAAGACCGTCGAGACTTACCGCAGCCGGCTGATGCAGAAATTAGGGATCAAGAACCTTCCCGACCTTATCAGGTTCGCCATTCAAAAGGGTTTGATTCCTCTGGAATAAAAAGCGCCCCCAGCACCGACGTTCCTCTCCATAGCCCTCAAACAATCTCCCCAGAAGGTGTCAAATTCTCCCTACACAAAGTGTCAAGCTCTCCCGACAGACAAATATCTGAATAGCTGGCACACACTACCCCACAAGAGTCCGCCGGAGGAAATTCCCCTGCGACCATAATGAAGAAAGGAGTCAATATTTTTATGAGAAGAAATCTTATTTCCGTGGTTTTGATGCTTTTCCTGGCCGGGGTGCTGGTTTCCGGCTGTGCCAAGAAAGCGGTCGTCAGAGAAGAAACTCAACCTCGAGAGCCGGTACAGGCAGTTGCTAAGGCTCCCGAAAAGCCCGCGGCACCCGCTAAGGCAGATTGGGAAATAAAGTGGGAAGCCATGGAAAAGGAGAGGAAGGAAAAAGAAGCCCTGGCCAAGAAAAGTGCCGCAGCAAAAACCGCTCCGGCGAAGGACAAAAAGTCCGCAGCCACGGCTGCACCCGCTAAGGAACTTTACGAACTGGCCGATATTCATTTCGATTTTGACAAATTCAGCATCCAGGACGGGGAGCGGGAAACCCTCAAGAAGCATGCCGAATGGCTGAACAAAAACAAGGACATCATGGTCGTCATCGAAGGCCATTGCGACGAGCGGGGAACTCAGGAATATAACCTGGCCCTGGGCGAAAGAAGGGCCAGCGCCGCGGCAAAGTATCTGATCGACCTGGGTGTCAGTGAAAAGAGAATAAAGACCCTCAGTTATGGTCTGGAACGTCCGTTGGACAAAGGACATAACGAAGCGGCCTGGGCCAGGAACCGCCGGGCCCACTTTGACGCCGGTAAAAAGTAGTCCGGGGAAAAGTAGTTGGTAAGTTAGAAATAGTTTCCTCGCA
>Ga0082335_1002418_pt1 | contig 35047 bp, 41 predicted proteins | sample Subgrocontami58m_FD_72375 | JGI IMG/M metagenome (GOLD analysis project Ga0082335, IMG submission 72375) | Subsurface groundwater microbial communities from S. Glens Falls, New York, USA - GMW37 contaminated, 5.8 m (SPADES assembly) (version 2) ... | reverse complement strand
CCTCCTTTCGCGAAAGGAGGGATCCGGAGATGGATGAGAAAATCGTTTCATAGATCAACACCATCATAGCGCACCCTCCCATTGGAAGCGACTTGTTTATACACAAAAGAAGCCCCTTGCGGGGCGTTCTTTTATTCTTCGATAATAAACTCGGTTGTAGACTTGTCGTACAAAATCGGATATCCCTCCTCGACCTCGCGCAGCACTTCCTCCGCGAGCGGAACGACAACGGCATCTTGCCAAACCTCGGCGCCTTCAGGTACCTCAATCACAGGAAAATATAAGGCGGGCAAATATAAATACTCGGTCTTCCCTTCTTGATACAAAAAGTAATGGGCAAGAACATACACGGGATCCCCCACTTTCACGGTGTACACAAGATCGGCAGAAGGATCACTCCAACCGTAAAGCCCCCCGCGTTCGATCACACCACGCACCAATACTTCGTCTGTGACCATGGGATAGGAAGAAGATATAAACTGTCCATCCAATTCCACACTCAAGCGTGTCGCTTGCAATGTGCGCAAATTCACACCTACCATCATTCCCTGTGGATCCCCATACAAATCCCAAACCGTGTAGCCTTCCAAATTTTTCGGATACACAATCATAGCCTCATCGGGAATATACAACGAGTTTTCTGTAAAAAGATCCGCATCTGTAATCACTCCCTTGCCATACCCCGTGCGATCCAATCCAAAGTCAACAAGAAACGCATCTGCAGAGGCAATCACTTGCTCAAGTGGCGGGAGATCAGAAAAAGTGAGCGGCGTATAAATATCTTCGGTCCACGTATTCCAATTTTGATTGATGTACAAACTGCCATAAGTAAAATCCACACCCACGGCATACCCTTGATCTCCTTCTTGCGCCAAATACATATTTTGTAAGGTGAGATTTCCTAACCGTGAAAAATCAAAAGAACCGATCGTGGACTTTGTAACCGCCTGGGTAATCGATTCGGGAGCTTCTATTGTGGACGAGCGCTTATATACAAAACTTGGAAACGTGGAAAAATCAGGCAAAGTTCCCTCATACACATAACGATACGAAGTGGTCGGATAATATTCTGTGATCGAGAGGTTGTCAGATACGGTCACCTCTTCAATTGCTATTTCCTGCCCCCCTCCCCCCATGCCAAACGTATCGCCTGTTTGCGACTCGTCCGTTGTGACCAAACTGCCAAATGCCGAACTCCCCAAAGAAATAATTGAACGATCAGAAGAATGAAACAGGGAAGAAAAAAAGGAAGGAAAGGTTTGATAAAGTCTCACAGGCAAAAAGAGGAGAAGGGTGGCAAAGACCCCGATCATGATCAAACCAGGACGGGTGGAAAAAAGTGGGCGCATAAAAAATTTTAATTTCTTAGAGATCAAGGTCCGTGATCGGCTCGCCACCGATAAAAGTTGGAGGGAAAAGATACAGATCAAAAACCATTTGATACAGCGCTCCGAGTTCTCGCGCACGAAACCAGAGATCTTTGATATAAGGTTGTAGGGTTGCAGAGACTCCTTGGCTTTCGATCCCCAAGGTTCTACATGTCCACAATGCGCGAGGAAGATGATAGGCCTGGGTAACAAGGAGCGCATGGTCCACGCCCCAAATACTTTTTGCCCGTGCACACGTATCGTAAGTGCGACGACCTGCATAATCAATGTGCACTGCTTCTTCAGGAATACCGAATTCTTCGGTAAGAGTCTCGAACATCACCTGTGGTTCATTATACACCTCAACATGATTATCTCCGGAAACTAAAATGGTTTGTACTTTTCCTTGATAATACAGATCTGCCGCTACTGTTAGACGATCTTGTAGAACATCTGATGGGCCACCCTGTATATTGAGTCCGGCGCCAAAGACAATAACAACGGTTGTTGTTGGTGAGGAGACCACTTCAGTAAAAATAAAGCGCGAGGTTTTGAAAAGAACAAAACAGGGAAAAAATAAAATCAGAAGCGCAAAGGCTCCGGAGATTATCATGATGCTATTTTTCCATGCGTGAGAAAGCATATCCTAGTGATAACGAATGGGAATTTCGATCGCCTTATCATAGACGGGAAGGCCAGAGGGATTGTCATTTTGCAAAATGAGCGAACCAATATCCCCATACGATGGAGTTTCGAACAAAAGTGTTCCTTCAAAAGGAACAAACTCGTTGGTCATCCAATCTTTGGTTGTGTGAATCGTGCCTTCAGCAATAATAAGTCCATCCCAATTGGTAAGGACAACGGGAGCAGATGCTTCAAAAAACCAAGAACCACGCGCTTGTCCGGCAATGAAAAGCGGAGAAGAAATAATTTTTCCAGAATAAGGATCTTCTAAAATAATTTCGTCTGCCGACGTATTGGAATAATAAATTTCTCCGGAAATTTCTGAAGGATCTTGCAAGGAACCCCCTTTATCCACGATCTGCCAAGCGACAAAAATCCCCAATAAAAAAATCAATGTGAAAAAAAAGAAAAGGCGTTTCATACCTCTCTTTTGGAAGACACTTTTGGCATGCGCATGTATGGACGAATCGGAAAAATCAAAAGCACGCCGAGGATACTGAAGAAAACAGCCCCAATGATCAGAGGTTGAAAGCCGACTAATTCTGCGACAATGCCTCCGACAGAAGCGGCGACGGCAGCAGAAAAATCATTGAGGGTAAAATACATGCCCCAAGAGGTCGCTTCTTTTTCCTTATCAATATGTCGGGTGTAAATGGCCATGTAAGAAGGAAAGGTAAAGGCAATGACGAGTCCATAAAAAGCCTCGACCAGATAGAGTTGTATGGGAGTGTGAATGATCAAATACAAAAGAGGAATGAGTGCACCCAGAAGCGAGCCGACAAACAGAATCCAAAAATCATCTTTTTCTCCGCGAATTTTATCAATGATGGAAGCGGCCGGAATTTGCATCACACTTTTGACAACAAGATAGATGGCTGTGGCTACACCAGCGACAGCTGCATTTCCTCCCTCAATATAATCTACGATAAAAATGGCAAAGATAGGTCCCAACAGTCCGATCGCCCCGCCCCAAATCACATCGGAAAGAATCAGCATCCGAATCACGAAATTGATGTTCAAAAGAAAATAATGGCGAAACGGGACATGAGGAGACTTCATAGATTCTTTGTCACTTTGCGCTCAAGTTCTTCGACATTCATCGGGTTTTTCAAACGCTCAAGTTCAGGATCATTGGGAAAAACGGACCGCATGCGATTTTGCATTTCTTGAAGTTCCTCAAGCACTTTGGCAATTTGCTTTTCGGATTGGATATTGATTTGCAAATCCACTTCAGATCGGATGTTCGCAATTTTTGCCGCACGTCTTTGGCTAATGAGCACGATGGTGGAAAGGGTGATTGCCTCAAGAGAAACGACCGTAATAAGCAAAACAAACGGATAAGGATCAAATAAGGGGAGACTGGGAATCCACCCCATGTTCCAGACGATCCATGCAAGAAAAAAGAGCAAATTGAAATTCAGAAAAAAAACCGTTCCAAAAGAATCGGTCAGCATATCTGCACAACGTTCGGCGAAAGTTCGTTGTCGCTTCATGCGAGAAGTGAAAATGCTTTCTGTTTGTATAACAGAAAAAGGCTCTTTATTTTTTTTTGATATTTTTTCTCTCATATAGAAATAGTATAGCACGGACTAAAACAACTGATCGATAAAAACAATCACACTGAAGACGCCGAAGAAAAGAAAAATGCCGGCCAAGAGTATTTTTCTCCACAGACGGGGACGAAAAACTTTAGGAAGTGCATGGTGATTGAGGAATTGAACAAGTCCGATATGCACGAACATGGCGACCGCATTGAGACAGGCGCCAAGCACAATCAAGGTTTTAGGTTCAGAAATACCGAGGAGGAATAAAAAGATGCCAAACGCAATCTGCGCCCACAAAAAAGAAAAATAGATTTTAGAAAGGGCGATGGTATGCGTATGCTTGTGTTTCATGATAAGAAGCGCGGCATTCTCGGCCATAATGCGAGAAGTGGAATCCATGACCCCCAGTTGAGTTTGAAAAAGCATAATGGAAACAACGAGAAGAAAGAGCATGCCCACCCAGGGAAAAATCTGGCTTCCGATGGCAGCCCCTTCACTCATCACAAAACCAATCCCCTGCATATTTTCTGGATTGCCAAACGAGGTTGTAAAGGAAAGGAGCATGAGAAGAAAAATAGAGAGCGCTCCGACAAACCAAAACACAAGCGCGTGTTCCAGGGAAATTTTTCTCCACCATCCAAAAAAGTTTTTCTTTGCTTCCGCATTCATCACAAAGGTCTCTCCTTCGAGTTTCATCTCTTGCGCTTTGTGGTGTTTGAAAAGGCCTGAAATTTTTTGCGCATATTTTCCCATGCCATAGCCTTCTTCTTTTACATAGATCGACTGCGTGAGGTTGAGATTTCCACCAGCGCCGGAATAAGCGAACGCTCCAAAAAAGGTGGCGAGCACAATGCCCTCGGGAAGAAAACGATACCCCTCCCCTATTCCCAAGATTCCTCTTCCAAGGGCAAACCAGTCTTGAGGATCACTTAAAACAATTGCCAATACAAAAATAAATGGAACACCCCCAAGAATAACGATCTTCGTGAGCCGCTCCATAAGTCCATATACGGTTTTGCCTGCACTCAAAATCAAACCAATGCAGAGAAGAAAAAGAATGGCGATGAAACGAAAATCCTCAATCCCTATGAGAGAACTGAAAACTTTTGCCGAAGCAGCGATAATGCCCGGCAATCCAAATCCGACAAAGGTGGAAAGAATAAACCAATAGGGTGTCCAGTGCCATCGCTTTGTGAATCCCACAAAAACACTCTCCCCTTTGACGAGCGCATATCGCTCGATTTCCATGTTGATGAAATACTGAAACGAGATGCCGACAAGCGCCCCCCAGACGATACCGAGTCCATAGTTGGATGCAAGATAAGGCCAGAGGATCACTTCGCCTGACCCAAGCCCGAGTGCGAGAATCAAAAAACTTGGACCAATGAGTTTGCGAAGCGATAATGGAGGAGGAAATGGTTTGGACATAGAAAGGGGGTAGAAGTGATACAAAGGGGTCAGGTCGTGAATCGTAGCGTTTCTATTTTATTCTCTTACTATTCAGGAAAATATTCTCGTACTTCCCATAAAAGGATCTCTGTCTTCTGATGTGTTTTACGTTGCCGAACTTTTCTTTCTGAAACGGTCGGACAAACCTCGCAGGTAAAAGATCTCAGTAGACTCTCGTGATCCACGGTTGTTTCTTTCCAGTGAAAAATTTCATTCCCGTGTGTGTTTGCCCAAGCAATTAATTTCTCATTTTCTGTGACAAACGTATAGGTCAAAGCTTCTCCCAGACGATTCGCCACCCCGCGCAACACCTGATATAACGCTCGGTAAAGAAGAGAGGTTTCTCCTTCCTTTTTTTCTTTTTGTTGTTGGCTTTCGATCATGGCTCCAGCCACTTTTGTATCTTTAAGCACATAACAATCAAGCTGTTTGCTTCCGTATGCAAGATGTGCGCGAAATATGCGCGGATAATTCTCGTCATGTTCAAAAACGGCTTTTGATAAAATAGTGGCTACTGTTTTCTCCTGTGCAGATTTATACTCTCTTGTTCCTTGATGTTGCTCGGTTCTTTCCATATTTTAAAATTTCGTAAGAAGGGGCGAGCATTCCATGTCTACAGCCTAGGTAAAAGATCTTCGGGTAAAACCCACTCGGCGCCTTCCAAAATATCGCAGGATTGAGATTCATAATATAAATCCTCTCCTGTGATCGGCTGACCGCCATAGGGATACGACCAGATCACGTTTTCTGCGATCGTTTCGGCACCGGTACGACAACCACCATTGTCACTATACGGACAGGCGTCAAAACTGAATGTCCCTGCCCCGCCGCAATGCAATTGCATTTGCTGATCGGTCCAAATGGATCCAATATAATCTTCGCAATGGCTTGCTATCGCAATCATATTGCAGCTCCCACGCACCTTGGTTGTGGGATTTATCTCCTCGATGAGCGGTTTTACATCTTCTTCATAATCAATCTGTTGATCCTCGGGAAGATCTTCAACGCATCCCGCACCAAGAAAAATCAGAGGCAGGAGAAGGAAAAAAGAAAAAGAGAATTTCATAATGATGGACTTGATTATTGTTTTTTCGCTTGCTCAAGAATTTCCCGTACGTGTACCATAAGCGGTCCAAGTTTTTTGCCGAATTGCCTACCGATTTGACTCGCATCCGTCAAAGCCAATTCGGTTAATGCCATGGCATCTTCTTGTGAAAACGCGCCTTCCACAAGAGTCAAAAAACCATTTTTCAATCGTTCTCGATCAAAAGAAGGAAGCGCACACGCTTTGCTCCATTGTTCTATGAGCGATGGGGCATCTTCCATTCGTACGGTCTGATCACCGAAAAATAAATTGTCAAACATTTTGATAAGTTTATTCGCGTCAAAACGTTCTTGCGCCAATGTTTTCAATAACCGCACGATTGGTTCACGGGGATTATTGCGCTTCTCCAAGCGATTCTGTACAAAAATATGAAAAGCTTCTTCGACGCTTTGCTCGGAAGCTCCCAATCCTTCCAATACTCGCATGGAAACACCCACTTTTTCTTTTGAGGCGGAAAGCGCCAAAAAATTCGAAAGGTCAGGCTGTCCATCGGAACGAAAAGAGGAAGCTGTATCCACATAACTTGCCAGCAGAGCAAAATCACGTTCTGCTTTATTCATAGCCTCATACATTAACAAATATCGTTCGGCATCCACTTTTTGAAATTGAAATGCATCTTCATGATGTTCAATGGCCATCAGCATGGTCACCTCAACATCCGAATGTAACTCTCGAAGCAACTGTGATCCAGCATCCCCATGTTTACGATCAAGGTGGTAATAAGAAATACCGACGACTTTTTTGGAACCAAGATAATCTTGCAAGGCGTGCTCGTCTCCCTCCATCGCTTTCGTCCCCACCTCATCTTGACCCAAAAAATCCTGCCATTGCACCCATGTCATAGGGGCCTCCCCCGTTTCCGTCTTCACTCCTGCCTCTTGCGCTGATTGAGGAGATGTGAATTTCACGGTCAGACAATCCGCTTTGGCAATATCGTGTAAAAAAACGTAACGCTCCACCCTGTCTTGATCTTGTGCAAACGCTTTTTGTAGCGACAGGACAGTCGCTCCAGATAATGTGTCGGGAATATTTCCTTGTCGCACAGCTTCTATCGTATCAAAGATGAGTCGCAAATGACTCTCCATAAACAGACCTTCTTGGTGATACTCTCCGTATTGCGGAACCGAAAATGAGCGCTCTATGAGCCGACGCAACTCACTGCGTTCTTCCCCTTCAAAAAGTTTTTCCATTTTTTCTTGCAAAAATGTAAGACGTTTTTGACGAGTGTCTCCATCAGCTTTTTCGGACAAGTGACCCTCTCCTTCGTATGATTGTTTTCCCATATTGGTTTTTGACTTTGTCTCAATTCTATCATGCCAAAATAAAAGCAGGGGCATTTCTGTCCCCACCTTTGATTCTCGATTTTATACATGGATCCCCAATGCTTTTAGTTGATCCTTCAGGATATCCGTGTTTTGAAAAAGAATGGGAATATACCCAATCTCCTCTGCGGTTGAAAGACTGTGTTTTGAATCATCAATAAAGACAAGCTCGGATAGAGGGACATCAAGTGCAGAAGCAAACTTTTTAAACGCCTCGGGTTCTGGTTTCATGCAATCAATCTCCGCTGAAAAAAGCGTGATATCGAATAACGCGAGACATGCGTGATTTCTTATGCGTTGTGCGCCTTCAGAGGAAGCGTTACTTAAAAGTCCCAGTTTCCATCCCTGATTCTTCAATCGCTGAATCAATGTGACCATTTCCTGACTGACGTCACCTTTGGGTCGACCTTGGACAAATTCCATAAAAGCATCCAACTGATCAACCAAACCAAGTTCAGACAAAATCTTCTGCCACATCTCGGTTGCTTGATCGAACGCTCTGCTCTGTGCCCCTTTATTGATCATGTGATTGTGGAGAAAATAGGCAAGTCGGAAACGCTCATTGTCGACATGGAGATAATCAGCGGCTACATTAGCAAAGCTTTCGTCAATATGTTGAAGAATCACCCCACCCCAATCAAATCCGATCGCGCTTATTTTCATAAAAATGTAAACGTTTTTTGATTTTAACGATGCATCAATTCTATCATGTGAAATAAAAAAGGGGATTTTTCTATCCCCACCTGCATACGTACACTTTTACTTTTTCGTTACGCAGGTCGTGAATGAGAGTGTTTATTTTTCACTACAAATTAAGTATAATAAAATCAAATAGCCTTCTAAATTCATTCTCTATGAAAAAAATTCTCTTTCTTATTCCTATCATTATCGTGTTTGCACTCATCGCGTGGATAAGTTTTTCTCAATTTTTTGGAAAAAAATTGGAAGTGCTATCCGAAGAGGAGTCTCTTGTGCCATCAGCTCCTGTCATTGAACCTGTAACAAATCCTCTGGAGGGTGAAATTCTGGATGTAAATCCCGCTGCCAATACCAACCCGTTTAGTGATACTTATAAAAATCCTTTTGAATAATTCTCTTATGAAAGCCCTCATTTTTTTCTTTGTCAGTGTTGGACTTATCGTCGCTTTCAGTGTCTGGGCCAAACTAGAAGACGTAACTTATCCTGTCGTAGAACTAGGCAATTGTGAGAGTCAGGAAGCTTGTTTTGCCTACTGTGACGAACCAACGAATTACAACGTCTGTATCGCCTTTGCGGAAACCAATAAATTATTAGAAGAAGGAGAGATCGAAAAATACTACGCCATTCAGGAGACTCTTGCACAAGGTGGGCCTGGTGGTTGTGCGAGTGATGCTGAATGCAAGATGTACTGCGATGACATCAATCACATGCGCGAGTGTATTACTTTTGCTGATGAGCATGGACTCATGGGTGAAAAAGAATTAGGTGATGCGCAAAAAGTTCTTAATGCTCTTGATGCTGGTTATAGCATGCCGGGTGGATGCACAGGTAAGGATGATTGTGATATCTATTGCTCACAACCAGAATATATGGAGGAATGTTTCAATTTTGCAGAAGCTGCTGGATTTATGAGTGAAGAGGAAATCAGTAAGGTGCGTACGGTCATGACTCTTATGCAAAACGGGGAGTCACCAGGCGGGTGTTTGAATCAGAATGAATGTGATGCTTATTGTGGAGATCAAACGCATTTTGAGGAATGTCTAGATTTTGCCGAAGCTGCGGGATTTATGAGTGAAGAAGAAGCAGAAAATATCCGCGCAACTGGCGGCGCTGGTCCAGGTGACTGTCGTAGTGATGAGGAATGTAAAGCCTACTGCGAGGACGAGACACATAGAGAGGAATGTAATACGTTTGCAATTCAAACTGGACTCATGAGTGAAGAGGAAGCGGAAATGATAGAACAAATGGCCATGGATGAGTTTGTGGGGCCAGGAGGTTGCTCAAATGAAAACGCCTGTCGCTCTTACTGTGACGATAAAACAAATGAAGAAGAATGTCTGTCCTTTTTTGGTGGAAAAAAGGATGAGGAAATAAAGGACTTCGTTGATCCGGGCGACTGCACAAATGAAGAAGAATGTATGCAATTTTTCGGTGATGAAAATGAGTGGGAGGAAAACAAAGAGTTTCAAGGAGAATATGAGAATTTTATTGTGCCAGAAGATTGTGCAGAAGGAACAGAATGCGCGTCTTTCTTTAATGAACCCATGGATGTGCGAGAAAATAATCGCGAATATGAGAAGTATAGAAATGAAGACGCTTATAGAAGCAATGAATTTAATGGTGAAAAAAATCAGCTTGATTACCCTGATGATAATCAAATCGATGCGGAGGGATTTTTATGGAGTGATCTTGAAGAATGGGAAAAATATGATGACCCAAACTATCAAACCGAGTATGAATATGAAGGGAATGAACAAAATGAATTGAATAATGAATACCTGCGGGAAGAATATAAACAATGGGGAGAATATGAATCAAACGAGTTTGAAAAATTTGATTCAGGAGATTCATCAATCGATTTCTATCAAGAAGGTAACAGTATTATTCCTTATGAAGAAATTTACATACAACCGGAAAACATGAATACTTCTCCTTATAATGACGGTGGTGGTGTACTACAAAATGAAGGAGGGACACAAGGGGGAGAAGGTGGTGGTGAACCTCTAAGCGTCTCGGGTTCTGGATTTATTCATACGGTAAAACAATTATTTGGAGGTGTTCTCACAAAGACGCTTAAACTCATGTCGATATAATGCATGAGTCTCGCGATAAAAATTCAGAAAAAACACCTCATAAAAATCTCCTCTTTTGCAAGTGGAGATTTTTGTAAGTCAGGTTCTGGAATTCCTCCAGCAAACATCTTACTTCTTTTTGTCCTTCTTTGGTTTTTTCACTTCTTTGCGCGAATCTTTTCCTTTGGCCATATGCATTATTTTAGGAATAAATAATTTTGATCATGTTTAACTCTTATCAATTCTATCACAAAAAGAAAAACGAAGATTATTGATGACTTTCGTTTCTCTTTGGCTACGCATCATTAAAATTTTATATCTTCCCCCTTAATAACGTTCTCAAGCACTCTAAGAATATCTTGGTGGATTTCTTGCGGATGGAGCAATGTGGCGACTTTCTTTCGTTCTTTTTCAGAAAGTTTTATTTTTGCCAATCGTTTTACCGCTACTGCCACTTTAACAGGATCATTAAAAGAATCGATGATCATGCGTGTAAGACCTGCCTTGCGAAGGATTTCAGCAAAACCAACATTTTTGGAAACAAGCACGGATGTTCCGTTGACCAACGCTTCAGCGGCAACATTGCAAAAAGTCTCAAAAATCGATGGGACGATCAAAAGATCAATGGATTTATAAAATCTGTGAAGATCCTCTTGACTCATCGGATCTTTTCGCTCAATCGTCTCTGGTATACCGAACTTCTCATCCCAATAAGATGTCACCATGATTGCTCGATGCGGAAACTTCTTTTTTAACAATGTCTTGTGAAGAGCGATAAAAGCTTGAAAATTTTTTATCCGCGACCAGCGACCTATCGTAGCTATCACATAACGACTTTTTGATTTTTGGCTGCGAGACAAGACGGCCTTGGCTGGATTTGGAATGACAAAACCTCGATGGGTAACCTGTTTCAATATTTCTTTCTCCACAACAGTTCGACAAAATATGGAAGGAAAAATAATGGCATCTGCTGTTGAAGCTAGCCATTTTTCATATTTCAAAAGACGTCTTCGAACAAAAAAATTTTTATGACTTACTTCTCTTTGTAAAACGCCTGCGTAACGTAAAACAATCGGGATACCAAGTTCCTGTGCAGCCACAGCAAGTATCCATGGAACAAAATAGGTCCCATTAATCAAAACAACGTCAGGAGTCTCTTTACGCAAAATGCTTTTTGTTGTTTCGACTAAAATGTTCCAACGTTTTCTTAAATCACCGGTCGTCTCCCAAGAAAAACGCGGAATGATATCAATGCCATTAATAATATGATGGCTAAAAAATGAGGGCGGGTATCGATGAAAAATCGTTGGTCCTAAAAAATGCCGCGAAGTTACAAACTCAATACCTACAATCGTATCGTCTTTGTCTTCGAGCCAATCAAAAAGTGCTAAATTAGAAACCGTTATTCCACCAAAAGCGTCGCGATGAATGTTTGTTGCAATTTTCACATGGCTATAGTCCTCACACTATGAAACGGGACTTTAGGCGCCACAAGGATGGATGGGATGCGCCGTTCTGCAGCGTCAGAAAAACCACAGATGTATCCAGAGATACATTGAGGATTTTTCTGATGCGAAGGACAAGCAGACCGCCATCCTTGCGGATGGATAAATCCTGTTTCATAGTGTGAGGACTATAGTATAGCAATTTTTCGATGATGACAGAAATGATCCTATGGATAGTGAACGTGCGCATAGAAGCACTCTGTTCAATAAAAAATTCGACGCTCGTCTTTTTTACGTTTTCATGATAGATTTTGGGCCTTCTATGATACCAAACAATGTCGTCATTCGATTCGAAGAAGTTTCCTTCGGTTACTCCACGGAAAATCCTATTTTAGATGAGGCAAGTTTTTCTGTACGAGAAAACGTAAAGTTCGCTCTCATGGGACAAAACGGTGCAGGGAAAAGTACGATTTTTAAATTGATGACCCAGGAACTCAAACCCCATCATGGAAAGATTCATCTTTTGCCAGGAGCAACCATTGCAACGGCAAAACAAGTCATGACTCGTGAACATCTTCCTGAAACCGTACGAGATTATTTTGCTCACGCGTTTACGAAGGTTCCTTATAACCTCGACAAGCGCATCCATGACGTTTTGGAAGCTGTAAATTTTGCCACACCTCTTGATAAAACGGTTGGCAGTTTATCCGGCGGTCAACAGGCCAGACTTCTTCTTGCTTATGCTCTTATTCAAGAACCGGATATTTTGCTTCTCGATGAACCAACAAATAATCTCGACTCTGATGGCATTGAGCATCTCACGGCATTTCTCATCATGTATCCTAAAACCGCATTGGTCATCTCTCATGATGCGGATTTTTTAAACTGTTTCACCGAGGGCGTCTTACATCTTGATATCTTTACGGGCAAGGTGGAAAAATACGATGGGAACTATTGTGATGCCGTAGAAGAAATTTCCGCTCGTGTGGAACGCGATCGTGCAAAGAATGCACAACTTCTCAAAACCATTCAGGATCGCAAAGACAAAGTAAACTTTTTTGCTCATAAAGGAGGAAAAATGCGCAAGCTGGCAAGCAAACTGAAAGAGGAAGTGACGGAAGCGGAAGAAAACATGGTGGATGTACGGCGGGATGACCGTACGATTGATGATTTTACCATTCCTGCTGAACCCTTCATCGAACCTATTGTGCGACTCGCCTCGGTCAAAGTAATCCATCACCATGAAGCTCATGAGGTAGACGTTGATCTTGTGCTCCGACGTGGCCACCACCTCCTCGTTACCGGTCCAAATGGTATTGGGAAAAGTACACTTCTTCGTGCGCTTGCCGAAGAAAAAAATCCCGGAGCTCTCATAACAGAGGGCGTGAAGGTGGGTTATTATAAACAAGATTTTTCAGGACTTGATTTTGCGCAAACCGCTTATAACTCGCTGTTTGCCGCGATGGATGTGCCAGACAATGAGACCATTCGTCGGACAGGAGCAAAATTTCTTCTCAATGGTGACGCTCTGGCCACCCCCATTGGTGCTCTGTCTGAAGGACAAAAAGGATTGCTCTGTTTTGCACGATTTGTTTTACAAAAACCACATCTGCTTATTTTTGATGAGCCAACCAATCATATCAACTTTCGTCATTTACCTGTCATCGCTCGCGCACTGAACGAATACAAAGGCTGCATGATTGTCGTGAGTCATAGTGAGGATTTCGTAAAACAAATTCACTTTGATAGCGTCCTTGATCTCGGCACTCTCATCAAAAACTAAGAGGAATCGTGCATTGTGGCGTTTTAGATCTACGTCTTTACATCGCTATTGCATTTTGGACAGTTTTGCTACAATTAAAATATTGATTCTTAATACATAAACTATGGAATTAGGAAGAATGTTCGAACATATGGGACGAGAAGTTACCAAGATTATTCAAGGAACCGGATCAAAAGAATCCGCTAAGACCTCCTTGGTTGCTCCGGATCGTGTTGCCACATGGGCTCAACTGTATGTTCTGCAAAGAAAAACACCAACCGAGTTTCTTCAAATGCTTGATGAAACCCGCGCAATGAAATACTTGCCGTTTTTAACGGAAGCGCTTGATCGGCTAGAGACGCAAGCCTCTAACGCACGTTTTGTATTCCGTATCAACCAATTGAGAGAAATGCTCAATCGGGGGTTGGAAAAAGAAATCTGTAAAGCAAAAGGGATTCCCTTTATTGAAGATATCTCCCGCGCCGCGTAAATCATTTTTGAATCCTCAAGTAAAAACACCGACTTGCTCGGTGTTTTTATGCGGTTCCATATTGCGGAAGAGATGAGAAAATATCCAGACGACATTCACATTCCAAAACTTACAGAAGCAAATTCGGTTTATTGATTTTTTATTTCACTAAATCATCTAGCACCGCTTGAACCGTTTCCTCGATCATTTGGTTTTCTGTGTGGATCATCGTCCCGTAATCAAATCTTGAAACAAGCATATGTACCGCTCTTGTCGCATCTTCGCCGTATGATTTTGATCTCGCTTTGTCTCGAGTAAGACAGGTTTCCACAGGAGCCTTGAGTGTAAAGACTGCAACATTATTACCCGGAGCATTCACAAGCTGTTCAATCTGTTCCTTGTGATAAAAGTTACCATCAATCACAACAGGCTTCTCTTCTCTCATCACTCCCTCTAAAATAAATGTATTGGCCTTGAGAAAGTTTTCAAGAGGAATCCCTTCGCCATCATTTACTTTATCAAGACCGTGTTGTTCCAGAATTTCATCAACCGAAACATAGACTCCCCCGATTTTTTCGGCTACCTCTTTTGCCACCGTACTTTTTCCAACACCGAGAGGGCCTCGGATCATAATACATCGCATAGCACATTCTCTGCGGAAAAAACTTATTTTCTTGTTATCACCAAGTCACTAAGAAGATCGCTAAACGCTTCGCTTGATTTCATGTCATTGTCATCACAATCTTCCAAACGTACGGATAAAGCCTCGTTCAACCCTTTGACCACACCATATCGAACAATACATGCAGGATCCCAATCTGTTGGTTGAGAGAAAAAATAAACTGGATTATTCATACCGGCTTCTGAAGGAGCAACTTCGGATGACCAAACTTTTTCTCGATCACCGTCATAATACCTGTCATTGATAAAAGTGGACATTTGATATCCCGGTGAATCAATGGAGCCTGTGGCCACAGTAATGTTTCCACCGCCAACAATATCAAAAGACGGAGCATACTCTGAAGCTTCGGTGTAGGCTTCCTCGGATAGAGAAAGAAGGTCAGTATTCCAAGTGAGCGTATAAGAGAAATCCCCCTGCTCACTTTCAAACGTTTCTGATGTGATCCCTGGGGTTATCTCGGTGTCGCTATTTTCATCATCGAGAGAATCTTGAACCGTGTTTGTTTGACATCCAACGCCAATCAAAACCAGAATCAGCAACGGAATGAAAAAGATAAACTTGGACATAGGAAAAAATGGGTTAAAAATCTTGTGATCATTGTATCACGGATAACAAAAATCCCCAGTTGAGACTGAGGAATTTTGCTTATGTATTACTACTGTTTATTCAAAAACTCCCTCAACATCGATTTAAGCGTTGTTTTCCCTTTATCCGTTTTCAAATATTTTTCTCGTCGTAATGCATCGTACTTATCAAGGTAGGCCTCATAAAAAATCAACCTGATTGGCAATCTTGGTTTAGTCGCTTGTGCTTCGCCGTTTTTTATGTTGAAGAACCCTCTTTTTTAAATCGGAAGAAAAACCGATATAGAATTTTCTATCAGCACAAAGGAAGATATAAACGTAAAACATACTTTTTCACTATAACAAAAACCACCAATTTTATCTTGATGGTTTTTTGCGGTTCACCATTATTTGATACATGACGAAACCAATTTTGATGGCTCCGCCATGCACCGTACGGTGCATGGCTCCGGGGGTGGGACTTGAACCCACGACCTACTGGTTAACAGCCAGCCGCTCTAACCACTGAGCTACCCCGGAATGATTATTTTTCCAAAGAACGTGGCAAAAGCATAACAAAGAAATCTATGCCGTGCAAGGTGCGAAGGGCCATGTTACAATCAACCCATCCTTAAAAATATTCCCTATGATCGAGATCGAAAAAAAGTTTCATTTCACCCCAGAGCAGGAAGCAAAACTCATCGCTAGTGCCACGTTTCTTGGGGAAAAAATTCAAACCGATACCTACTACGACAATTCGGATTTTGCGCTCACCTGCAAAGACATTTGGCTGCGCAATCGTAACGGTCGATTTGAAATCAAAACCCCTCTTCACACTCTAGGAAACAAACTGGCCATCACACAATATCGAGAGATCGAAACAGACGAAGAAATCTGCCAGACTCTTCATCTCCCTATCTGCACTCTGACAAACGAGATTCTAGCAGACGCTGGATACATCCCCTTTAGCACTATCATTACCACGCGAAAACGCTATCAAGATGAACCTTATTCCATTGATCTTGATTCCTGTGATCTTGGAGATGGTGACCCTTATTCTGTCGCAGAAATAGAAATCATTATTGAAGAAGATCACAAAGAAGAAGCAACAAAAAAACTCATGGACTACGCCGTGGGTAAAGGGCTTTCGATTGATTATATTCGCGGAAAACTTTTGGAGTATCTCTATCGTCATTCGCCAGAGCACTATAAAGCTCTCGTGAACGCTGGTGTCATTTATGTCCCCACGGTTGGGTAGTATACTTTTACGATGGTACCGTCAACACGGACGTGATTTGCCTTGGCGACATACGCGCGATGCTTACCGCATTTTGGTAAGCGAAATCATGCTTCAGCAAACCCAAGTCTCCCGTGGATTGATCTTTTACAAACGCTGGCTTGTACAATTCCCAACTTGGGAATCTCTTGCCAAGGCAACCAATGGTCAAGTAATCAAGGCCTGGGCAGGGCTCGGTTATAATCGTCGATCTTTGGTTTTGCGAGACATGGCAAAACAGATCACAACCCATGGTGTCCCCTCTACTCCTGAAGCTTGGAAAAAAATAAAAGGGATTGGTCCTTACACAGCCGCGGCTATCTGCGCCTTTTCCTTACATCAGCGTACTCTTCCGATCGATACGAATATACGACGTGTACTAGGACGAACTCTCTTTGGAATCCCCTACCCAACTCTCACCTTGGATAAGAAACTTGTTCAATCTATTGATCTTGTCTTACCAAAACGTGGAGCTTTTTATGATGTGCCTCAAGCTCTTTTTGATCTAGCGACTTCGACCTGTACAAAAGTTCCAACCTGTTCTTCTTGCCCACTCAAAACAATTTGCAAATCCTCTTCCCGATTTCTTTCTGATCGTATACGTATTCCTAAAGCCATAATCAAAAAAGTAAAAGAATCTCGGCACAGAAATAAACCTCACCCTGACCGAATTTATCGAGGAAAAATTCTAAGATTTATTCACGAACATCCAGGAGCGTCTCTCAAAACCATCGGCCCCATGATTGATTCTTCTTTTGATCCTGTTCTTGATCTGTCCTGGATAAAGGCGATGACACAACGCTTACAAAAAGATGGTCTGATCACTCTAAAACGTCATCGTCTTTTTCTTCCAACTTAAACTGCTATGGACCTTTTTTCTCACAAACAAGAAGAACACCGTTTCCGATCTTCTCCCCTGGCAGATCGCATAAGACCTAAGGATTTTGAGGATTATTTGGGCCAAGATCAAATCATTGGCATAGGAACCGTACTGCGAAAAGCCATTGAAAAAGATGAAGTGCCTTCTATGATTTTATGGGGACCGCCAGGGACAGGAAAGACAACCCTTGCCCACCTGATCGCTCAAAAAACTCAAGCGCATTTTATCCATTTCTCTGCCGCGCATCATGGTGTCAAAGAAGTCCGAGAGATTATCAAAGAGGCAGAGGAGCAACAAAAATATTACCAAAAACGCACTATTCTTTTTGTCGATGAAATTCATCGCTTTGATAAACGTCAACAAGATGCGTTTCTTTCCTCGGTCGAAAACGGCACGATCATTTTGATCGGAGCGACTACGGAAAATCCTTCGTTTGAAATCAATGCAGCCCTCCTCTCTCGTTGCCGTGTCTTTGTTCTGACCGCTCTTACCTCTGATCATATTGAAACCATTCTTAAGCGTGCGCTCAAAGATGAAAAAAAAGGACTAGGAAATCTTTCCGTCTCCATAAGCGACACCTTGATCACATTTCTTGCTCAAGCAGCAAACGGAGATGTGCGAACTGCGCTCAATGCGCTTGAACTCGCTGTCCAATCTTCTGAAGCAAATTCTGACGGGCTTGTACAAGTAGATGAAGAAACCATCAAACAAGCGCTCCAACGTACTCACCTTTTGTATGATCGCGCAGGTGAAGAACATTACAACATCATTTCAGCTCTTCATAAATCCATGAGAGGATCGGACGCGAATGCTGCTCTTTATTGGCTTGGCCGTATGCTTGAGGCAGGAGAGGATCCGCTCTATATTGCCCGCCGTCTTGTCCGTTTTGCGAGCGAAGACATTGGTATTGCTGACCCTCAAGCCCTCGTCCAAGCAGTAGCTTCTTATCAAGCATCCCATTTTCTAGGTATGCCTGAATGTAATGTTTGCCTTGCTCAAACCGTTGTTTATCTTTCAAAAACTCCAAAATCTAATGCTCTTTATACAGCCTATATGGATGTGCAAAAAGATATTCAAGAAAATCCAACTGAACCTGTTCCTCTTCATCTACGCAATGCCCCCACTGATCTTATGAAAAATCTTGGCTATAGCAAAGGATATAAATACACGCCGGACTTTGAAAATCCAAATGACGCCAAACAAGACTATCTGCCTCCGTCTCTTAAGGATCGAAAATATTTTCCTTAGGTGGCGTGCATAGAGAACTTTAAGTGGGTATAATAAAGGACAATATATTAAACGCGCTCTTCTCATCAAAGAGGGAGCCTTAACAAATGACGTATGGGATTTTTTGAAAAATTCGGCACAGCCCTTGGGTTTGGAGAAACTCCAAAACAAGCGGCCAAAGATGTGCAGGAAAGAATGCACGATCGTGTAGATCGCTCACAGCCTTTTGACGAAGTGGAAGGGCCAGCTCACACGAGTGTCACCGAGGAAGAATGGTTTGGATCTGGATCTGATCCTCGCTATAGCGAGTACGAAACTTATTTGGAAGGCCACCGATCTTTGAAAGAGGCGCCGGGATCATCAGGAGAAAAACGAAGATTTTTGGAAACCAAAATCAATATCATGCGTGACGGTATATTGAGCGGGCACCCGGGAAATGGACAAACCTTGGAGATGCTTGTGGATATGGAACGTCAATGGGAAGATTTTGCCGATACCGCAGCTTTACAAAAATCGGCTGATTTGATTGGAGAAATTGTGGAAATCGGTCGAACAATTGATGAAATTGCACAGACGACCGGTGGTAAACTCAAAGAAAGCGAAGTCGTTTCTTTTGAAGATCGCTTGCGTGTCTATCTTGCAAAAGATGCAGAAACACGACAGTTCAATAATGCTTTGGATGCGGCCGGTTATGCAGTAGAGAGTGAAGCCTATCACGCTTGGCTACAGTCCACAGATGAACAACGAGGACTTTGGAAACAATTTTCCAAAACCGAACAAGAACAACTATTGAACACAGGGATTCACTTTCAAAGAGGAGCGGATATGTTGCGTGAATGTTTGGTAAGCCTCCCTCAAAAATCTCAAGAATCCAAACAAGGAAAAGTCGCTTGATCTCTCTCAAAAACCGCTGAAAATCCCAGCGGTTTTTTACCCCCAACCTTTTCTTTTCCATCCCCCTTCCCCGTGTTATGATAAAGATGCTCCACGGCGATTCGAATTTGGGCTAACGAACGATTTGGGCTTAGAACCGCGTTCACTGTGGTGAGCGCGTGAAAGCCCCGCGGTAACCTCTTTGCACAAGCAAAGAATGCACAAAGCCAATACGGCGATCCGGTTTCGACTGGATGACCGTATAGGCTCATGCGGGTCACATAGATGGGACCTCCCAACTATCACGAGAGCCAGATCATTCGTCTCGCCGCCGGAGCAAAGCTTATTTTAAAAATAATCTTCCGGTTGTTTTAGCGCTAGTTTGGCCTGCAACGGTTTCAGGATTCGTCGAAATATCTTGATATTCCTCCTCATCCTTCAACCGTTTCGGCTCAAATAGCATCAAAAACCCCTTGGAAGCTATTTTTAAAATGAGCTTTAGAAAACACCCTGATCTTTGGACAGGGTGTTTTTGCATTCTCCTCCTTGAAAATAATGATTGTCCAAAACCACCAATGACGCATCCAAAAACGTATGAACATACGCCACTATTATATGCTAATGCTCTATCGGAAGAAATCGCATCATCCAAACAATAGCGATCCCTAAAAGAAACGTCAAAAAATAAGCAAATGATTTTTTTCCTTCTTGACGCTCGTGTTTAATTTCTGGAATCAAATCAGACGCTGCGAGATACAAGAACCCCCCGGCAGCCATAGGAAGAAGATAGAGCATGACCGATTCTGATCGTCCGGCAAGAAAATAGCCGATCACTCCGCCTAAGACTGCAGTCAAACCGGAAAGAAGATTGAAAAATAACGCGCGAGAACGTTTAAATCCGCCATATACCAATACACCGAAATCTCCTATTTCTTGAGGAATTTCGTGAAGAGCCACGGCAACCGTCGTAATCCAACCTGTTAAAGGACTCACAAAAAAAGAAGCAGCAATGACAAGTCCATCAATCAAATTATGCACCCCGTCTCCAAATAAGATGAGATACGAGAGCGGTTTTTTATTACAGGTATGTCCATCGTGTGCACGACCATGCTGATGGTGCCAATGCATGCCTTGCTCCAAAAAAAGAAACAAACAAAACCCGCCGATCAAAAAAAGAAAAACTTGTTCAAGCGCGGCATGAGAGTTTCCGGTCATCTTCTCTACGAGTTCTATGGATTCGGGAATCAAATGAAGAAACGCGCCGCCCATGAGACCTCCGGCCGCAAGCGCAATCAAAAAAAGTAAAAGACGATCAAGGGATGTTTTAGAAATCATCAAGGTCAATACGCCAATCATGGAAAGAAGACTGATGGCGATCGTAGCCAAGAGAATGGAAATAAGCATAGATTAGGACCAAAACAAAAACATGGATCCCACAAGCAAAAGACCCATGAGGAATAAAGAAGCGAATGTGTAGGCGGCAACCAAGACAGCCTCTTTCCACTGCTTTTGCAAAGCAAGATAGGCGGGATATCCAAAGACAAGAGTTCCTGTGATTCCTGCGGAAAAAACGAGTAGCAACAAGATCGTCATCATGCCGATCATCGCGGGTGGAACCATCATTGTAGATTCCAAAAGGCGCATGAGACTGCTCACAAGTGCGATGTAACCAACCACACCCAGCGCCTGCAAAAATCCTGCCAGAGGTAAAGAAAGTTTTTTCATAAATATTTTGTAACAATTCTCAAAATTAGCGAGTTAAAGAACAAAATTTCAAACCATTACCGAGAACCGCGCGCCAATGTTCTCATCCCGATCACGAGGATCGTACCTGTCGAGGCGAACCCGACGAATGTCACGATACCAAAACGCGCAAGACACATGGACGGAGGATGGAAAAAAAGCTCCTATAAGGCAAGAGATACTTTCAGTGTTTGTAGGGTTCCATACATCATCAAGAGGTTTTTTTGTTTCTTGAAGATGGGTTATGAAAGCCATAATCCAGTCTTCGGGAGTCATGCCGGATTCATGGGAGTAAGGGGAATCTTCATTGTCTTTGATGCTTGAAAGGATGGAGAGATACTCATTGGAAGATTGTCTTGTTTCAAGAGTGGGACGGAAGATTTCTTCTCCTTGTGGTGTTCCCTGACCCTTTCGAGGAATGGGAGCAAAGCCAAGGGAATCTGGATTCGATGGGTCAGAAGGTTGGAGAAGATGAACGGTCCAGCCGGGGAAAGGAGATTGTGCGGGTGTGCGTGTGGGTAATTGCTCGTTGGTTTTGAGTATCTGCATCTTTGTCTTTCCCCCATGACTTTCCTCTGTGAAAGACTGTGGATAATAGACAAGCTTGGAAGAATCACCTGTATCTACTCCTTGATAGCCTTCCCATGTCCGGAGAGGTTCGTTAGTATCAAGATCAAAGGATGGATTTTTTTGTTTGTACGAGAGGAGGAATTGTTTGAGGGTTTCTCGAAGGGAATAAAGGCTCATACCAAAGGGAACAAGAAGGAGTTTGGTAAAGCCTTGGTCATGTTTTGTTTTGAGAGTCTCACGACGTTCAAAGAGACGAGTGGCGATTTGTTCGAGAGTGGGGATGGGGTAGGTGTTGCCGTCTATACCTAGGATGGCTCCTTCTTTGAGAATCCCTACTTCCTCAAGAAGTTCAACTTGAGAAGTGTATTGCTTTTCGAGATGGTAAAACTTCTCGGCATACTCGATGGTTTCGGAGACTCCTTCGCGAGGTTCTTTGTGGACAAGAAGATATTCAAAACGTTCGAGAAGGGTGGCAAGTCGATGAAGGTCTGGAATGGAAAGATGTTCAGCAGCTTCGCGGAGAGCATCGGGTTTCGCGAGGGATTCTCTTGGAATGTTGTGAGCTTGCGCGAAATCAATAATCTCTTGTCGCAGAGTTTCAAAATGCGCGCGATGTTGCTCGGGCAAAGAATCACGGACGCTCGAAGAAGAAGCGAGAATGGCTTCGTGGAGTGTGGCGGATGAAGGGGGTTCGGGAGACAGCGTCCCCCTTCGTCCCGCCGTTGGCGGGACTTCGGAGGGACAGTTTTCACTTTTTGTGAAAACTGATGGACGAAGAAGAGACATAAAGAATTTCTACTAATTCCTCTATTACTTTTGGCGGGACTCTATTTTTATTGAGTACTTAAAATCGATAAATGCCATTGATATCTCCTATTCTATCAACTCTCCCCTATCTCTCCAATAATCGTTTTGAGATAAGCGGATTCGGGAAAATACAGTGAAGCTGGATGATCTGCCGGTTGGGGAAGGGAAGAAAAAATATGAAACGTGCGTTCATTTTGAAGCGAAGCGCGACGAAGCGTGGTCAGCATGTCTTCAAAAGAAAAATAATAGGAACAGCTGGAGGAAAGAAAAATGCCTCCTGGTTTGACCAAACGCATGGCTGCACGATTGAGAAAATGATACGCCTTACGTCCCTCTTCCATATCTTTACGCGATTTGATGAGCGCGGGCGGATCCAAAATGACCATGTCAAAAAGTTCATGTGTGGTTTTTCCGAGGTATTGGAACACATCCGCTTCTTCGGTTTGAAAAACGTCGGGATCAATTTTGTGAAGCTTTGCGTGTTTTTTACAGAGTTCCAAAGCCGAGGCACTGACATCCACATTTAAGACAAAATCTGCTCCGCCTTTCATAGCCGCAACCCCTAGCGTGCCGGAATAGCTGAAGAGATTGAGTACACGACCATGAGCGTTTTTGAGAAGCCAAGTACGTAAAGGTCTTTGATCCAAAAAGAATCCTGTCTTTTGTCCTTCAAGCGGATCTGCCAAATACTCAATCCCCTCTTCAGAAAAAACAACTTTCTTAGGAAGGTTGCCGTGTAAAACAGAAACAGCAGGTTCAAGTCGTTCTTCTTTGCGCGAAAGCATATCACTACGCTCCACAATTGCCGTAGGATGAAAAATCTTTTCAAGCGCCTGGACAATCATTTCTCGCAGACGATCTGCTCCCGCCGTTGAAAGCTGCAACACAAATACGTCACGATACCGATCAATGATGATTCCCGGAAGATCATCCGCTTCTCCAAACACCATGCGATACCCATCGGTTTTCTCGTGAGCAATCCCTGCTTTTTTGCGCCGCGCGTCTGCTTCCAAAATCTTTTCCTCTATCCAGGCTTCATCAATCACACAGGGTGTAAAAGAAAAAATCCTCATCACAATCGAAGAGGACTCGGAAAATGTTCCCACACCAATCACTTCTCCCTCCCACGATTCCACTTGCACCAAATCGCCATGTCTCACTTCGGTATCCAAGGAATGGACCGCTTGCGAAAAAATCCACGGATGCCTGGCCAAGGTGCTACGTTCACGATCTGCGCGCAGTCTGATCGTCGGATAGGTTTGTCTATTCATACGCTGCCAGCATAGCGAACTAAGGGGAATAATTCTAGTGCAACGTCCACTTCATTCATCCCCCTCACAAACGAAACGATTTTATCGAAGAGAAATGATCTGCAATCCTTTTTCTTCAATCTCCTCTTTGGGCCAAAACAAATCATCAATACGGAATTTCCCCACATAGGTCACACTCTTTTCCAAGGTACGACCTGTGTATGTTTTTGTTTGCGGATCCCATTCCTCAAGTACCAAGGTGTCACCCTCCTCAATCTCAAAATCATTGAGCCGCAATTCAAACGTTTTTTTGCCGGATAAAAGGCCTTCAAAATAAACAGGCCAAACTTTTTTGTGCACTACACGCATAGGGAAGATATTACGCCATTTAAAATGATAGGCTTCATACCTAATAGTTCTTCTTTACTGTCCATCTCTGGGATCGGATGAAGCAGATAGATGGGTTTATCTAAATACATTGCAAGCCCCATTTCAAGAAGCGTATTGGCACCTACATAACCAGGAACTCCTTTCTTTTCATAATTGAGCACAAGGATAGCCTCGGCCCAAACTATTTTTTCAAAATAATTTTTCATGGCTTCCCGTTTGCGCTCCCAAATCCAATCTGCCGGATGATCGGCCTTGCGCAAACGATAATATTCGAGCACAGGAATCATCATTCCAGATTCATCTGCTATGTGTGCAGGAGGTATGTTCACTTCATGTCCTCTCTCTTCAAGTTGTTTCTTTACAGCAAGCATGTTTTCAAAAAAAGCAATGCTCCCACAAATCGTGATTTTCATATGCCTTGGTAAGATGCGATGAGTTGAAGATCTATTTTGTCTTTATCAGAATTTCTCATCTGCTTCCATCGCTTTACTTCCTCCAGTTTCACAAACGGCAAGCCTTCCAAAATATCAGCCTCCACAATAAGTTTTGCTACATTCCACTCCCCCGGCCACCATTCATGAAACATCTCCAGTGATCCTTGGTGCAAACATTCTGATCCGTTTGACTTTATTTCAAAAACCCAATCTGACTTTTTTTTAAAATCTTCAAACACTTCGGGAGTGACGACCATGTCCACGTCTTTCATTTCCCTCATGCCTCGCGCACCCATAGGCGCGCTGCCAAAAAGGACATAGGATCCCAAAGGTAAATGAAGATCACGGACTTGTTGTAATAATTCTTCGGTCATAACGTTTCTTTGATCTTCAAAAAAAATTCTTTGTCTTTGAGATGAGTCAAAAGGGTGGCCACTTCTTCTTTATCCACCCATCGCGCTTCGGGATTTTCAGGATCCACAGGAGCGAGATTTTGTTCTGATGCCTGAAATAAAAAGAAGGTGATCGTCTTCCATTCGCTTTGATCCTCCCCCACCCCACCTTTGCCGATTTTAAAACGCTGATAGGTTCCAAGTTCTCGTATCATCACAAGATTGCAAAGCCCGGACTCCTCATAAATTTCCCGCTTTGCTGCCTCCACTGCCGTCTCTCCCAAATCAATATGCCCCTTGGGCAAGGACCAGGAATTATGTTTTTGATTCACGACCAAAATCTGTCCTTGTGCATTAAGAACCACTCCTCCGGCAGAAAATGTCGCTTGAGGCTCGGGCATAATTACACTCCACGTCCAACCCATTGAAATCTCGGCACGCGCTTTCCGTTCCATTCCACTTGTTCTTCAAACATCGCCAGTGGACGCACCCACATCTCTCCGCTTCCATAGAGCGCTTTATACACCGCCAATTCCTCAAGCGTCTCGGAGTGTTTAGCCACCCCAAGCACTTGATATTCATTGCCTTTATAGTGTTTGTAAATCCCCGGCTCGATCATAGAAAAATGGTTAAGAGTCTTGAGATCATTATAGCAGAGGTTTATCGATCAAACCCGAAGCTTCTAAAAAACAAAGAATTTTTTGTAAAGCAGATGGGTTGATAAAATCCCGCATATTTTCTGATCGCAATTCTTGGATAGAAACCCATTGCCATTGTGAAAACTTTTCTGGCTCCATTAATTGTGGCTCTTATGTTGTGGTACAAAAAAAGATGAGCACGGTGTCGCCTTCCTTTCCTCCGGGTACCTCTCCTATAAAATCATGGATGGCGAGGTCAGTTATACCAACTTCTTCTGCAACTTCCCGACGTAAAGTGATTTCAACCGTTTCATGGGTATCACACCTTCCCCCTGGGGTTGTCCAAACGGAAACAGCTTTCCACGCATCTGGAGTGTAATGTCGTAATCCCAAAAGAATTTTTTGATCACGAAAAATAACAGCCAAGGTGCAAAGAGTAGAATGTCCGATTCTTGAAAGCCACTTGGTTAACATAGTTAGTTTTGTTGATCTCGAGCTTGTTTCCTTTCTCTGTACAGTCGCTCGGTAAAACCACCTTCTTTGAGAAACTGTTGTTCGAGCGCGCGAAGTTGTTGGTCGAGTAAATAGTTTGCTTGGTGAATCAAACGAAGAATGGCGTTTGCGGCAAACGTCGGGGAATGGAGATAGGTCTTATAGGTCTCATAGGACTTATCTTGCTTGTAAGCCAATGCGCGCACTTTCATAGATTCGGGATCGTCTTTGCTCCAATGTGACAAATCTCTCTGACGCAAAAAATCTTCGTAATCAATGAGAAGTTCTTCCAAACTTGCACGAGCTACACCAATCAATTTTAGTTCAGTCTTCTTCGATGTCCCGGAAGCTTGGCATCCCTCCGCAATATTTTGTCTTCCTGAACGTGCTGCATGAACCATTTGATCTCGCAGACGTCTATCATCTACATAGAATTCGCAAAACTGTACGGTTAAATCGTAAATCAAGGTTGTTGCCTGGTAGGATTTCAGTTCCCTATAGCCTCCGTGAGGAGCGATGAGTTTGTTTTGCGACATAGGTCTTATGAGTCCTATAGGACTTATCACGCATTACTTTCCGCAGCACTTTTTATATTTCTTCCCCGACCCGCAGGGGCAGGGGTCATTACGGCCGACTTTGGGTTCGGCAGCAGAAGTTACAGAACCAGAAGATGGTTGCTCACTCACTTTTTTCACTGCGCCACTCATTTGCATCCCAATACGCCGCAGCAATGATCGATTCACCATTTCCTGTTGAATCCTATAATTAAGCGCATGCTTTGCCTGCTTGAAGAAAAAATAAACAATCTCATGGTCAATACTCGTGAGTAAATGCTGAAACATGAAATACGATTCTTTCTTATATTCCACAAGCGGATCTTGTTGACCATATCCGCGAAGCCCAATCCCTTGGCGCAACTGACTCATCGCATCCAAATGATCAATCCATAAGGTATCAATCGAGTGGAGCATGACTGCGCGCGTGATATTCGGCAACATGGTGGGCTCGGAAAATCCCTGTTCCACCTTGGCATATTCCTCGCACACAAGTTCCATCACACACTCAATGATTGCCGTGCGCTGTTCAATCGTGTGCAACTTATCTTTGGAAAGTGCGAAACTCATTTGCATGAGAGTGTCACGTTGAGCTTCTGTTAGAGCTATAATGGAATGTACGACTTCTACAATCTCTTTGGGATCCCAATCCCCCACTTTCTTTTCCTTTCCCTCCTGTATCTCTTCTCCTGTGTGAAACAACACCACTTGTTCCACTTCATTTTCTATCAAATCCAGCAAACGTTCTTTCAGATCAATAGATTGATCACGATAGGCCTCAAGTAATTGCCGACGGCGACCATACACGACCTCGCGATGTTTATTAAGCACATCATCATACTCAAGCAAGTGTTTGCGAATATCAAAGTAATGCCCTTCGACACGTTGTTGCGCTTTTTCAATCGAACCTGACACCATCTTGTTTTCAATGGGCATATCATCGGGAATCCCGAGCTTGTCCATAATGCCTTTGACGCGATCAGATCCAAAGATGCGCATGACATCATCTTCCATAGACACATAAAATTGGGTGGAACCTGGATCTCCTTGACGACCTGATCGTCCGCGTAATTGATTATCAATGCGACGTGATTCATGACGCTCGGTACCGATCACATGCAACCCTCCAAGATCTTTTACCTCTTGTGCTTCCTTTGGATCCACAGGATTTCCTCCAAGCACAATGTCCACCCCGCGACCGGCCATGTTGGTGGCAATCGTTACTGATCCTCGACGACCGGCTTGCGCAATAATCTCGGCCTCACGCGCATGATTTTTCGCATTCAAAATTTCGTGTTTCACTCCGGCTTGCAACAATGACGTACTCAACAGTTCATTCTTTTCCACGGAAATAGTTCCCACAAGCACAGGTTGCCCTTTTGTTTGGCGTTCTTTGATTTCCCGAATGACAGCTTTAAATTTTCCTGTTTCATTTTTGTACACGCGATCGGGAAGATCTAAGCGCGTGGATGGTTTATGTGTAGGAATGGCGGTCACCTCAAGTCCGTAAGTTTTTCCAAACTCTTCCGCTTCCGTTACAGCCGTACCGGTCATGCCAGCGAGCTTCTCATACATGCGGAAATAATTTTGAAAAGTGATCGTGGCGAGGGTTTGGCTTTCGCGTTTGACTTGCACGCCTTCTTTGGCTTCAATTGCCTGATGAATGCCTTCGGAAAATCGACGACCAGGCATCAGGCGTCCGGTAAACTCATCGACAATCATGATCTCCCCCTCACGGATCACATAATGAACATCGCGTTGATAGAGCGCACGTGCGCGAAGTGCTGACTCGGCAAAGTGCTGCAAATTATTTTCTCCGACCGCGTAAAGATTTTCAATCCCGAGCGCTTTTTCTATTTTAGCGATTCCGGATTCGGTAAACGTTGAGGCCCGCATCTTCTCGTCAATATTATAATCTTCCTTTTCTGTGAGAGACCGAACGATCTGCGCAAATTGCTGATAAAGCTGATTGGATGCCTCGGCCGGAGCAGAGATGATAAGCGGGGTGCGTGCCTCATCAATCAAAATAGAATCGACTTCATCAATGATCGCGTAAGCAAGATATTCTCGCATGACGCGCTCTTCCATCATAGGCGCCATGTTGTCGCGCAGATAATCAAATCCAAACTCATTGTTTGTGCCGTACGTGATATCAGCTTCATAAGCTTCGCGACGAGAGACTGGGCGCAAAAAATCCGTCTGGACGCGGAAGGAACCTGTGGTGTCACGCTCTTTATCTTTTTCCTCCTCGGTTTTTTGTTCATGCAAAAATGTCGGGTCATACACAAATCCACTCTCGTGCTGAATACATCCCACAGTAAGACCGAGTGCATGATAAATCTGACCCATCCACACGGTGTCACGACGAGCAAGGTAGTCGTTGACCGTTACAACGTGCACGCCTTTTCCTATCAGCGCATTCACATAAATGGGCGCTGTGGAGGTCAAGGTTTTTCCCTCTCCTGTCCGCATCTCGGCAATCCCTCCTCGATGCAAAACAAGTCCTCCCATGAGCTGCACATCAAAATGCCTTTGCCCCAAGGTACGACGAGCGGCTTCACGCACAAGAGCAAAAGCCTCGTAAATAATATCTTCCAGATCTTCCTTTTGGGTCAAACGCATTTGAAACTCTTTCGTTTTTTCTTTTAACCTCTCGTCTGTGAGTGATTGAATAGACGATTCAAGGGTATTGATTTGCTCAACTTCCCTGCGTAGATCCGCAAGCACTTTTGCGTTTGGATCTCCAAAAATACGGTGAAGTAAAGATGCCATATACCCAAAAGTATGCCCTTTTTTATACGAAAAAGCAATAAAAATGATCAAAAGCTGTTGACAGAAAAAACGCGAAAGGCTACTGTTTTGGCACGTTCATTTCCTTGCTTTCCGTTTCGGTGGGCGTGTAGCTCAATGGTAGAGCAGAGGATTCCAAATCCTAAGGTTGCGGGTTCGATTCCTGTCACGCTCGCCATTCCATTCCTCTCACCGCATGCCGAGTCTCACCACTCCCCCCTCTGCTTCCACCCCCCATGAGCTCGGCTGCGGTGAGGGGACCTCTTCCCCTCCTCTTGTTCCTTCCTTCCACGGACCATTCTGGTCCTTGTGCCCCTGTTCCTTTCGCCTCTGCGCCTCTCTGCCCCCCCTTCCTCTTTCCCGCCCATCCTGGGCCACGCGGCCTTCTCCCATGAGAAGGCTTTTTCTTTTCCAACAAAAAATCTCCAGTCCTCACTGGAGATCGTTTTTTAACCGATTCTTTTGGCCACGAAGAACATGCGATGACCGGGAATCATCTTATTTGGAGCGCGCTGCAAAATAAGCATACCATCTTCCTCGGCAAATACTTCTTGTCCATCTTGATACTTCCCTACACGTGTTCCTTTGGTAATAGGTACCCATCCTTGATCCATTCCGCGATCATAGGCGAACAGACAATCCCTGATGATCTCCCCTTTTGTAAGAGCATAGACCTTGGGCATGACAGGTGGATTGTGCGCGGGAGTCTCCCTGATCGCTTCCAAAAATTCCGGAGTGATGACTCCCACTTGCATCATGAGTTGAAGCACAGTTTGTAAAGTTGCTTCTATACGAGTCAGATCTTGTTGCTGTCCTGTTTCATAACACAGTCCCACCCCGCGCTTGCGTCCGAATTTCTTCTCGCCCCAAGCGCTTCCTCCAAACGTGTCCACATAATAATCCGTGGTTGCAAGCTCGGTAAGCCCCATGTCCGCGGACAAACGTGTATCTGGATCAGTAAGAACAAAAGGCACAGGAATATGTAGATAGAGCTCACGATGTTCAGAATCATCATTTCCAAAGCACACAAAAGGTGGGGAGTCGAAATTGGTAGCGTGAATGTCGAAAAGATAATCCGTCTGTGCAAAGAGTGGCGCAAGTTCGCGTGCGCGCTCAAGATCAATCCATTTTTTGGAAGGATCTGCAAGATCAGTTGTTTGAAAAGAACGATTCAGATCTCGGAAATCCGAGGCCATGCGCTTCCCAATATCTATCGCTTCTGGATTTCCAAAACCCAAATAAAGATTTCCGATGACGTCGGTGCGCAGATGTTCACCGCCTGGTATTTCGGTGGAAAGATCAAGATCGCTCAAAAGACGTTTGACAAGCACGACACCTGTCTGTTCATCACCATGAGTGCCGCCCAAGATGACCACAGTGGGACCATCTTGATTCACGCCTTTGAGATGACAGATGTGGGAAGGGAGAAACATGGGAGCTCCTTGGGTTGACGAGGAACCATGAATATAAGGAAAATTCATAAAAATAGCAATAATTCTAGGAAGAAAAAGATCGTTCGTACTTGGTATATTTTTTAATGACACGTTCATTCAAGGAAATCTCTCCATGCGGCAAAGAAGGAAAACTCATAAATCCTTTTTCAAACGGAATGGGTACGGAAAGGATATCCTCTTTCAAAAAGGATGATGATGGTAAAATTTCCGAAGCCAAGGTGATATTGGGAAGAGTGGCAAACGCAAGATTGAAAAGACTCCCCACTCCTGATTCCAACCGTCCACCCACCCAACAAGGAATGTGATGCCTCTCACAAAAATCATGAATTTGTTTTGCAACCCGATATCCTCCCACGCGCGCGGGTTTGATGTTCACAATCTTTCCCGCTCCCATGCGTATGGCCTTTTGTGTTGAAGCAAGATCATGAGCACTTTCATCTAAACAAAGAGGAGTCTTGATCCGTCGTTGAAGTTCCGCATGCAATGCTAAAGCTTTTTCTCCAAACGGTTGTTCGATCATGGCTAAATGGAATCTATCTAATCCCTCAAGTAGAGACAAATGTTCGCGACCATACGCTGCATTCGCATCCACAGAAAGACAGATGTGAGGAAACTGATCGCGTACATCTTCTAAAACATCTACGTCATATCCTGGTTCAATTTTAATTTTGATCCGCCCATATCCCTGATCCAAAGATTGTTTGATGGCGCAATATAAATCTTTGCGTGTGGGCTGAATCCCAATACTCATACCGATCAATGCTTTTTTCTTTTTCCCACCAAATAATTTTGAAAATGGCAAACCATCTTGTTGTGCAAAAAGATGTAAACAAGCGCTTTCAAATCCGGTCATAGTCACGGGGAAACGCACAAACTCTTTTGCACAAAGTGTGTAAAAAAGTTGCATGGATCGAAAAGAACGTCCCAAAATTTTTGGAAATACTTGTTTTTCAAAAAGATGAATCGCTTTCACTGTGGTCTCATGTTCGGAAATAGGAACATCAAGCAAAGAAGATTCTCCCAATCCCACTTTTCCTTGATCATCAGTGAGCTTCACTAAAAGAACGGGTCGATAATCAATCGTACCAAAGCTTGTTTTGAAAATAATGGTCATGGGGAGCTGCAAAGAAATAAGCTCTACCTTTTTGATCGTGATCATAAATGTAAAAATGTTATGTATGCGCGGCTTCCATAAATTTCTGAATCTTTTGCAAATCGTATCGCACTTCTGAACTGACAATGTTTGGGCCTTGATGATCTGTGATCGTGGCATCTTCTTTGAATGCTGTCCCGACAATACATCCATCCAAATATGGACGAAAAGAAGAAATATTCTCTACCGTCATTCCGCTTCCTGTCAAAATAGCAACGCGTCCTCGAGCTGTTTCGTATGCCTCCTTGCATTGTTCAACACTTGGAGGCTCCCCTGTCCACTGCCCTGTCACGATCACTCCATCGGCTCCTTGGGTGATAGCATCAGTCACCGATTCAATAAACGGACGCGGATGAAGCATCTTCGCATGCTTCACTTGAACATCCGCCCATATCTGAACTCCTTGGGCGCCCTCCTCTTCTCTTGCTTTGAGGACTGATGACGCATCAGCATCAAATCTCCCATAAACAGTTTCCACAGAATCTACAAATACAGGAACGCGCACCATCTTCCCACCATATTGTTTACACAAACGAAATCCCAAACGATAATCATTCCACAAAGGAGAAAGCCCCCAAAGGACGGTTGTCTGTGGTGCCAAGGTAGCCACGAGCTCTTCAAAATGCGCTGCATTGGACAAAGGTAACTGCGCAAATTTGGGAGTATCAAAATTATTCTCAAACATGACGGCATCAACTCCTCCTTGCAAAAGAGCGTTCAAATCTTGTGTCGCTCTTTCTAAAACACTATCGCGGTCAGTATACCCTTGTGCTCCTTCCAAAGGAGAAAAATGGACCATGCCTATGACAGAAAAAGTGGAAGCATGAAATACCATACAATAAATTTTTTGCTTTTATGAAAAGAGGGGTTGTAAGGATAGATCCAAATCACAACCCCCGTGTACAGCGACTAGCACTGTTCAAAAATGAACCAATTCCCCACTTCAGGACGATTGACGAATCCTACCACCCGATATCCGCGGCCGAGTGCAGCCAAGAAAATTGCGCGTGTGCGCAGACGCTCGGCTTGGGCAGCCTTCAAATCCTGATTCTTCAACACCTGAATATCCAGAGGGACAGACAGGGCGAAACAATCTCCACCGATTTCTTCGGGACATGCAACAACCTGTACAGGAACTTCAGCGCCATTAGGTCGAGAAAGAGGATTAGTGACCCTCCAGCGTACCAGCAGACGATCAGCAGGCAGCCCCTTGTAGATCCCTTCCTCACTGGTGGTGCTGTAAGCTTCCGGATCGTAACGCATGACACGTCCGCCAAGTTTACGAATATAGAGATTGGAGCTCTTTCCCACCAGAGGATCGTATGTCCATTCGAGTTCTTCCACTCCCTGATAATAAGCGATCGACTGCGCATAGAAACGAGACAACTCCCAACCCACATGGATTCCCTGATGCCCACTTTGCCAACCCGGATCCACACCGTTCATGTGCAAGTGTTGGATCTTGGGATCATTGGTGGCGAGGATGAGCATGAAACCCACGATGACATCATCTGCGAAAGCACCGATCACATGACCAGCATTATAGTAGGCCATGGCTTCCAAAAGATGGGCGGGGACAATGGTGAGATCATCAATGCTCCACGCGGCACGTTGGACAGCTTCGACCTGCCGATAGTTATCACCATGAGTCAGTTTCCGAACGAGAAATGACATGAGAAACAACCTCCTGGAAAAAGGTTACACTGATGCCAAACGCGCGATGCGCTGACAGAGTTCATTCACGAGTTCGGTCTTGGGGACGCGAAGGCGAGCGTAATGATTATCCCATGCGGTATTCGTCTGGGCAAAACAGCTCCCCGCCTCCACACTCACTCCAATCGATGCAAAGGTATCCACGACCAGACAATCTGGATGAAACACCGAGAGAATGGAAACCCCTTGATGTGTTGGCAAAACGATGAAACCAGCTTCACGGAGAGCTCGAGTGATCATGCTCTTGTCTGTGGAGACAACGAAACGCAAGCGTGAAATAAATTCCCGATCTTCCAAGGTTGCCTTGGCCATCACGGCCCCGTGCAATCCAGGTTCAAAGGGAACATCCAATTCACGATACGTGTGTGCTAGTTCCTTGGAGAGGAACATATATCCGACTCGTGCTGCAGCCAATCCAAGACCCTTGGAAAAAGAGCGGATCACTGCCAAATTGGAAAAATCGCTCACCAAACGAGCTGCAGAAAATTCGTCGTCAACAAAATCTCCATAGGCTTCGTCTACAATCACAATCGTTCCGAAAGATTCGGCAATGTCACACAAGGACTCAACTTCAGCCAAGGACAACATGCTTCCCAGAGGATTGTTTGGGTTGTCCAAATACAGAGCGGAAAAAAGACCGGTTCGCAATTGAGCGATCATCTCCTGCAAGGAAACTTGACCGTCCTGTGTAATAGGAATCGGGTGATAGCCACCCCCTGCCGCAACAAACTCACTTGGGATTTCATTGAACTGGGGTCCAACACCCAACAAGATTCCTGGATGGATGAGCTTGTGAATCAAGCGCTCAGCCAAATTGAAGCTTCCATGACCGAAGAAAATCTGTCCGGGATCAACACCCCGAAGTCCGAATCGTTCCATGATCACCGGCTTGAGTAGGCGATCATAGAAAAGTTCAGGATAGGCACTGACACTTTCCGGATCAAAATCTCGATGGGCTTTGACGGCCCGAGGTGACACACCCCACTGGCTGTAACCGACGGCACAATCAATCTCCGGAAATTCCGGATTGAGCGGTGTGCTGGTTCCAAGATAGGAATCACGATGATAGCCATGAAGATGAGAACGGATACGCAAAGGAATGCTCATGGGAAACCTCCATTGGTTCAGATGGAAAGAACGACATCAAGACCCTAACAAAAAGGCCTCGTCTTCACAAGTCTGTATACAAAACAGACTTGAGAGGACGAGGACTCATGCTCGTGGTACCACCTCTCTTCCTATCCCAA
>Ga0082335_1002417_pt1 | contig 35048 bp, 35 predicted proteins | sample Subgrocontami58m_FD_72375 | JGI IMG/M metagenome (GOLD analysis project Ga0082335, IMG submission 72375) | Subsurface groundwater microbial communities from S. Glens Falls, New York, USA - GMW37 contaminated, 5.8 m (SPADES assembly) (version 2) ... | reverse complement strand
AAGGACTTCGAGGCCACAATCGCCAGCGCGGTCGCATGGGTCCTCGTCGCACATGTCCGCACTCTCACGCGACGCATCGCAAGGACTTGACAGCAAACAGGATCATTTCGAGTCAGACTCTTAGCGGCAAGGCGCAAAAGCAAAAAGGTCCGACGCGCGCTCAATCTGCCGAACACGCGAGGCTGAAGAGCTTAAGGACGACCGATGTTTTTTGACCTGACCGACGCCACCGTCGCCTATGTCGACGCGCTGGTGGGACTTTTCCTTGTTTTTGGCGTCGCCATTATTCTTTACAGCCTCGACGATGTCTTCATCGACGTTGTTTACTGGCTTATGAGACTTTCAGGAAGGATCCGCGCCGAACGATTTCAGTTTTCTGAACAGGCGCTGCTTGAACAGCGGCAACGCCCCCTCGCGGTCATGGTGCCGGCCTGGCGCGAAGAGGCTGTCATCTACGAAATGTTGAAGACCAACGCCGTCCATTCCGCGACGACGGTTTTTTTTGTTGGCGCCTATCCGAATGATGCCGCGACTCAGCTGGAAGTGCTGAGGGCGGCGGCGGAACTTCCAGAAAATATCCGTCTTGTTGTCGGCCCGCATGACGGGCCGACAACGAAAGCCGATTGTCTCAATGCGATCATCGCGGAAATCGGCGAATATGAGAAAGCCTCAAACATTAAGTTTGAGGGATTTGTGCTCCACGACAGCGAGGATGTGATTCATCCGCTGGAATTTTCGCTATTCAGCGCGCTCCTCGCCACCTTCGATTTCATCCAGATCCCGGTATACTCCTTCAGGCGATCGCCCTTTCAGATGACCGCGGGCACCTATATGGATGAATTCGCGGAGTTCCATAATAAGGATCTGTTTGTCCGGCAGCGTCTTACAGGCGTTGTTCCGTGCGCCGGCGTGGCCGCATGCTTCAGCCGGAGAGCGATCGAAGCTCTGAAGTCCTGGCGTCGGGGCGAAGTGTTCGACCCCATCGCTTTGACGGAGGACTACGACGTCGCCTTCGCGATGAAATCGCTTGGCCTGAAGTCCGCGTTCGTTCTCAATGAAGTCCCCTATACGCTCGATATTCCGCTCGGGACCGATCAGGTGCAACGCATCGCAACGCCGCTCGCGATCGCGACGAGAGAAAATTTTCCCAGCGACTACCGAGCCGCCTATCGCCAGCGCGCGCGCTGGCTTCTGGGAATCGGCTTCCAGGGAGCCGCGAAGCTCGGCTGGGGGAACACGCTTACCGAGAGAATCTTTTTTCTACGCGATCGCAAGGGCATCCTGTCCGGCATCATCGCCGTCGTGGCCTATTTCCTCGCTTTCAACGCTATTGCAATTCTTGTTCTTGGAAGATTGAGCGAAGAATGGCTCATCGCCGGCTACGCAATGCTCAACCCTACCCTGCGGCTGCTGTTCTTCGTCAACGTCGTCCTGCTCATCAACCGGCTCGTCCAGCGAATGATCTTTACGACGTCGATCTATGGGTTTGGCCAAGGGTTGATGTCGTCGCCGAGGGTCGTTTTCTCGAACTTCATTAATTTCTCTTCGGCATTGCGCGCGCTCTACATTTTCGTTTGGCGCCACAAAGTGCGCGGAGAACCATTGAATTGGGACAAAACGAGCCACACCATTCCCGCTCAAAATGCTGAAGCCGTTCAAGCTTAAATTGAAGCATCTGGGAGGATGGCGGCGTTGCGGACGCGCTAATGACCTGCGCACAAGTCCGGCGGAGGCGCGAAACCGCCGAACTCCCGCTCGAGGAGTTCGGCGAAGCCGATCGTGGTGCGATCTTCGAGGTAAGGTCCTATGATCTGCACGCCGACCGGCAAGCCGGTCTCGGTTCGATCGATCGGCGCCACGGTCGCCGGGAGGCCGGGGGTCGTGGCAAGCGCCACCCACACAATCTGGGCATCGAGGTAGGGGTAAGATCGGCCGTCGATCTCGATGCGTCGCGACTCGATCGGCGAATGATCGTGTGGAAAAGCGGGCGTCGGCATCGCCGGGCAGAGCACGACGTCCCATTCACGAAAGAGCTCTCGCCACCGCTCCTGAAGCGCGCTCCGCGCCCCGTCGGCTGCGAGCCAATCCCGATGGCTGATGACTGCGCCGCGCGTACGTTCGGCCGCGAGGCTCCGGTTCCGGGGCGATAGCGCTGCGGCCGCGCCGCGAAGCCTGGCGTAGACGCTGGGCCGCAAATCCGCGCCCCAAAATGCGGACAACAGCCGAACATAGAGACGCGCCGATTCGGCAAGGTCGGGCAGCAAGGGACTCGCGTGCGCGAGTTTGGCCCCCGCACGGACGAGCCGCTCCGACAATCGACCGAGCGCCGCCCTCATCACGCTCGCGGTACGGCCAAGCGGATGCGTGTCGATGACGAGAACGCGGAAGTTCTTGAGGTTATCGTGCCGGGCGGCGGGCAGAGCCAGCCGGTAGCCGGCGCCGGCGCGTTCCTCGTCCGGTCCGGCGATCACATCGAGCGCAAGCGCGAGGTCCGCAGCGCTTCTGGCCATTGGACCGACGACCCCGAGATCGCAATGGCGCGGCAAGGGCGGGGCGCCCGGCGGGGTCAGTCCGCGATTAGGCACAAGACCCGATGTCGGCTTGTGAGCATAGACGCCGCAATAATGCGCTGGCGCGCGCAACGAACCGCCGCGGTCCGAGCCAATCGACAGCGGCCCGAAACCGCAAGCAAGCGCCGCCGCCGAGCCGCCCGAGGATCCTCCTGGCGTGAGCCGAAGATTCCAAGGGTTGCTGGTTGTGCCGTAGATGTCGTTGTAGGTCTGCCAATCGCTCAGCATCAGCGGCACATTGGTCTTGCCGAGAATGACGGCGCCCGCATTCTTCAAGCGTGCTACTACCAAGGCGTCTTCTTGCGGCATGAAGCGCTTGAACTGCGGGTCGCCCCACGTCGTCGGCAGTCCAGCGATATTGAAAGATTCTTTCACCGTCATCGGGACGCCAAGCAATGCGCCCCTTTCTCCGCGAGACAGTGCGATATCCGCCGCCTTGGCCGCCTCGCGCGCGCGTTCGAAATCTCGGGCAACGACGGCGTTGACGCGCCGGTCCGCCGTCTCGATGCGCGCGATCGCGCGATCCGTGAGCTCCAGCGCGGAAATCTTTCGCGCGCGCAACGCGGCCAGGAGATCTTTGATCGTGCAGTAATCCCACTCCGATGCGGGAAGGGAGGTCTTCTGAGCCAACGCCCCGCGCGACCATGGGGCGGTCGCGGCCGCCAGAGCGATTGTCCCTGCTCCGATCAAAACTTCGCGTCGTGCTGCGCCAGTCATTGGACGATCCCTGACCGCCGATCTGTCAGTCGCGCTGGCGACGCACCGTCAATCGGCGACGGGCGTTGAATCGTTTTGAACGCCGCGTCCGATCGCGATCTGGCCGACCGACCCTTCTACGTGAAACGCGAGGCCCGTCATTTTTGCAAAGAGGTCGATGTCTCCGACGCCAATCGCGCAGGCGCCGATCTCCATCTCGGCGGCCATCAGATAGAGCGTCTGCATCAGCACGCCGACATGTTTCAGAACAAGCGCATAGGCGAAGCCGCTATATTTCCAGGACACGCGGCCGAACCGCGCCGCCATGGTGACGAGGACTTGCGGGACCGCCGGAGCGCCCATGGCGAATTGCGCGTCCTCCAGCATCGCCGTAAGCCAATGCTCGTTCGTCTCGATCAAAACAAGAGCGTGGCGGCTGGCGTCGTAATGATAAAAGCCGCGCGCCAAGCCCTCACATCGATCGACGGCGAGATAGAGCTCCAATTCATAGCTCGCGCCGCCCGACGGATAAGGACGAGGGGCGGTCTCCTCATCCTGGTCTTCGTCGGGGACGCGCTCTCGCGATATGATTCTTGCGGCGCCATCGAGGAGCCGCGCCACCTCGGCCAGCGTGATCGGGCGCCGCTCATCGAAGGCGCGGGTCGAGCGTCGGCGCCGCAGCAATGTCGCAAAGGCCGAAGGCGGCGCCGCATCAAGCGTCTTCAAGTCGATCGCCGGCCCCGGCCAACTCGGCCGTACCGCAGGCGGCGGCGCTGCGAGATCCGCGTAGGCGTAAAGGCCGCCGGAGGGATTGGCATGCCGTCCATCGGTGCTGCGGGTGTGGAACAGCAGATCGTGGAAGTCCCATAGAACGAGATCGTCGTCGCCTTCGGCTGCGCGCAGCGCTTTGTCGGCGCCCGGACCGGGCGTGAACAGAATCTGGCTATCGAGGAGCAGCGCCAGCAGCTCGACTCCCGGAAAGTCGTCCAAGGCGCGAAGCTCTTTTACCGTACGCGGCTCCGACAGATGCGCGATCATTGCTGCAACGCTTGGGTCGCACAGTCGGAAGAGCGCCATGGCGCGCGGCGATTCGAGCACCAGGTCGGCGCCGCGCCGCCGCATATAGGCGAAGCGCGACAGCGCTAGCGGGCGATCCTCGTCGATCTCGATCATCCGTGGCGCATAATCGCGCATCTGCGGCTCGACGACGATGAGATCGGGACCGCTCGGCGCGCGAGCCAGGCGATATTCAACGAGTCCGTAAAGCGCCAGCCTCCGGACGAGTTCGCGCATCTCCCCGTCCCGCTCCGCATCGAACTCGACGCCCGTCTCGAAGTCGGCGGCGCGCTCTATGACATCGGCGCCAAACATTCCGAACTCCACGGCTCGACCGTCGAAAAGGGCGGAGACGCCGCCCGTGGCGTTGCGCTCGAGCGTGACGCCAGGATTGAGTCGCGCGAAGAGCCGTGCCGGCGGTTGGGAGGTTTCGCTAAGCAACTTAGGTGCGGGGGAACAAAGGGTTGACATCGGCTTCGCGCACCGGCCGCTTGCGCAGACCCAGCGCAATAGGCACGTCGTAGAGACGGCCGGGGCCAAAGCGGCGATAGAAATGCCGCAGTCCCGGAACAATCACCCGAACCACCGGCACATCAATATCCGGACGCGTCTGATCGAGGACGAGAAAATCATGTCCCGCCCGCGCGGCGAGCTTGACGCAGGCCAGCACTTGGTCGCGGCCGTCGAGTTGGGCGAAATTCTTGAACCGCGACCGCCCGAACGACGCCTTGCCCTGCGGCCGCAGATAGGCGTGCTTACGCAACGGCAGAGGGTCGTTTCCGTAATCGTCGTCAGGCCCGAACTCGGGGCGGCCGCCGAGACTCTCGATGGCTAGAAACTGGTTGAGCTCGGTCATGGCGCGCAGCGTCGCGATCCTTGGATCGAAATGCGCGCCCGCCGCGACTTCGATATATTCCCGTCCGTCCTCGATCCAATGGGCGACGGCGACGACGACGGGAATGCCAAGATCGCTCGTTACGTCCAGCGCCCAGATGTCTCGGCCCATCTTGGCGAAAACGGCGCGCAGGTCGCGCACATAGCTGTCGCCGAGCTTGTCGAGATCGATCTCCGGACGACGCAAACGGTTGTACCACCAGATCGCATATGCGTCCCGCTCAATGAGTTCGAGGAAACCCTGAATGATGGCTTCCTCGATCGTATTGCCCGCCGCGCAACCGTTCGAATCGGCGCTGATCTGATTCGCGCAGCCTGACTCGTGGAAGAAATACAGAAGGCCGGTGGGTACGTATTTGAAGCCTTCGTCGCGCAACGACCACACTGGCGACCATTCCGTCTCCGCGGCGGGATCGAAGCGCTGTGCGCCCTCGCCGCAGCCGCCGCTTTTCGCGCCCTGCTCATATTGCGCGTCACTATAGAGCAGGATGTCGTTGGGCAGGATCGCCTCGCCGGCCGGGAAATCCGCGAATCGTCGAACGGTCCTGATCTCGTCGCCCTGGAAAATCCCGCAGTAGCGCTCGATCGCCTCCATGAGCGCGCTTGCTTCGCCCTGTTCAGCGACGCTGCCCTTGCCATAGCTGTCTCCGCTCAGCCCCGTCTGAAGGGCGTCGACGGTTTCGGGGCGCGGCGAAAAATTATGTCTGGCGACAAAGCTCGCGTCGAGCGGCTGTTGGCTCTTGATCCGATCGAGATGCGATACGACGCCAGTCAGCGGGCTCACATGCTTGCGATTGCGAGCAAGAGTGTCACCCGGCGCGACCGATCTGTAGCCCCCGCTCGTCACGACGCTCGCGCTACCGGCGTGCAGCGGGATGGGCGTGGGCGCTCGCGCGGGATCGCGCATCTCGGGGTCGCCGCAGCTTGGGCATTGCGGCCGAGCCGGCACATAATGGCGGGCGACGGTCGAGCCCATCAGATCCAGGCTCACGATATGCTGGTGCAGATCGGTGCGGAAGTCGCTGGCGATCGCCTTGGCGATCTCCGCGGCGGCGAGGCCCGCGCCGCTCAGGCCGAGCAGATGGGCGCCGAGCGGCGAGACGGCGACGCAGCGCGCCTCCTTGCGGCCCAGGAACGCCTTGACCTGTCGATTCCAGTTCATGCGATCGGCGAGGCATCTCCAGCAGGCGGTCTTGCCCGGGCTGAAGATCGGGCCGACCAGCGGGAAAACGCCGGAAGGCTGCACCAGCATCCAGTCCTGCTTTTTCTCGAGCCGCCGGCGGTTGAACTCCGCGAGCTGGCTTTCGAGATAATCGCCGACCAGGGCGATGGTCAGATCGCCCCCGCGTTTCACGACCTTAACGCCGAAAACGCCCAGGGCCTCCTCTAGCGCCCGCGCGCCGCCGATCCCGAGGGTTTCGATCTGAACGGAGACTTTTTGCAGATTTTTCGCGGCGACGTCGGGCGGCAGGCCGAGACTCGCCCAGTAGGCCGCCGCAACGCCATCGGATGCGTCCATCGGGATCACGAAGCGGCGATCGAGCAGTCGCTTGAACGCCTCGTCTATTGAGTCGACGGGAAACTCCGCGGAGAGCGCCCGGCGTATGGCGTCGGTGTCCTCTCCGGCGCCGATCCGCTCGGCCAGCGCGCAATAGAGCGCGCCACGAAGGAAAAACTTTCTGTCCTCCGAATAGAGACAGACAGCGTCAGGCGGCAGGACATAGACAGAAAAATTGGGCGAGAATCGAAGGACGTCGCCTAACCGCTCTTGTGAAACCGGCTTCGGCGAAAGCGGTTTAGATGCTTCAATTGTCATTTGGCTGTCGCGCGCTCCCCATCTCGACGCGCCCAGCGCGAAAAGATTTTGATTACAAGAATCCGAGAGACGAAAGCCGACGCGCACGGAACACAGCGAGGTGTTCCGCACGAAGTGGCTACGCGCTTCGCCTCGGCCCACGGCATCGGCCCGAAGCGCTGGCGGCCTATCGAGACCGGCCGCTCAGCCGTCAAATGTGCAGCGGTGCGTCACCCGCAACCACGGCAGCCGCAGCCGCGACAGCCACAGCCCCGGCATCCGCCGCAACCGCGGCAGCCACAGCCTCTACAGCCACGGCATCCCCACCACCACGCGACCTGCTCGGTCTTGACGGCCGGGACTTCTTCGCGATCGAAAAGGCGGAACGAATTCAGCCCCACGTCGAACACTTCCTGTTCGCGGAGGTCGATCGTACGCGTCCGGCTCGTCGTCGGAGCCGTCGAAGCGTCAGCAGGAGAACTATCGACGCAGGCAGCGCCTGCGAGCGACAAAGATACACCCATCACACCGAGGGCTTTCTTGCCTCGATGTTTGTTCTGTGGGTTGTCCGATGAGCGCGCCATAGACTCCTCCCAAAAAATATCAAAACCACACCGGTGCAGACAATAGCGCGCATCCCTCGCTGGTCAATACTCATCGGCAAAAGGCGAGCCGAATGTGTCGACGATCGCCGATCGAATGACGCCGGCTACGCATGAGCCCGCCAAAGCCTTTCCGCGCATCTTCAGATCACATCGTTAACATCATGGACCGGCTCGCGGGATATTGGCTCAGTCGATCCGGCATATCGCCTCTTCGGGACCGCGCAAACCGCATCCGAGGCCACGATCAAGAAACATGTTGGCCGCCAGCACTCCTGAGCTAACGGCCGGCTTCGGACCGCCCGCCCACGATAACTATTGGCGGCCTATGCGCCTTGGCGTAATGAACTAGCGGTCGCGCTACCGGATTTGTGCGGGGTTGGACCGCATGGCGGAGGCGCGAACAGCCGGAGCCGTCTTATGCAGCGCGTAACGATAACGATCGACGAAGAGCTGATGAGCGCGCTCGATCAGTATATGGAGGCAGGCGGCCATCGAAATCGCTCCGAGGCCGTTCGCGATCTCGTCCGCGCAGGACTGCTCAAAACGCCCGAAGCCGATGACAGCGCCCGCCCCTGCATGGCGGCGCTCGTTTACGTCTACGACCACGAGACGCGGCAGCTGTCGAAAAAACTGATGCATGATCATCACTCTCACGCGGATATGTCGATCGCGACGCTGCACGTGCACATGGATGAGGCGACCTGTCTCGAAGTGTCGCTGCTTAAAGGCCGGAAAACGGATGTCGAGCACTTCGCCGGCCATGTGATCGGCGAGCGCGGCGTTCGATACGGGCAGCTCGTCGTCTTGCCGGCGGATCTCGAGCAGGGCGAAGCGCCCCACGTCGATCGTCACACGACCGGCCGCCACCCCCACCATTCCAGCTAGAGCGCGGGCAGCGGCGCATCGTGACCGGACCGGCATTTCAAGCCGCTGGAGCCCACAGCCGTGCGTTTGACGTTTAGCGGGCCGCTGAATTTCGATGCGCTGCCCGACTTTTCCGCGCCTCTGCGGGTCGTGCCGGACTAGCCGCGCTCAACCCGCCTTGCGTTGCTTCACATAGCTGCGCAGGACGGCGTTGATGCGCCGCTGATAGCCCGGGCCTTGCGCCTTGAAATAGTCGATCAGGTCTTGATCGAGGCGAATCGAAATCGCCTGTTTTCTGGGAGGCACGACGACTTCCGCCTTGCTCCAGTCGATCGGCTCAAATTCCGCCCAATCGGGATCGCTCGCGACGGCGGCGTCGATCTGCGCGTCGGTCATGTTGCGTTTCTTCGTCGTTGTTTCAGGACGTGTCGCCGATACGCTCTTGGTAGATTCCACGTTCGTTCCTTCTCGCCATTCTGGCCGAGATGATGCGAATACGCCCACGTCGTTCAGTGTAGATCACCGCGATGACGCGCCCCTTCGCTTTCCCGAGCGCGATCCATCGCATTTCGCTAGGAACGGCGTGAACGTATCTTCAAATAGGGCCCGCCAAAGACTTCGACTGCGTCTTCGAAAGCGATACTGTGCTTGTTGGAGTTTGCTTGATTCTTCTCCGAATCCCATTCGAAGTTCCCTGATACGATGTTCATCCATGCCATCCTCGCTGGCTTGGCCAGCGTCTCTAGCTAGTCAGTATATACAATTGTAATTATCGGATGTCAATCTGTGCAACGCCCTTTGTGAGTAGCGGGCACATCACGCCATTTTTCGGATTTTCATTGCGCCGCAGTGGTAGGGATATTGCCCAGACCAGCGTGGGCCTCAATGCGCTTTTCCCCTTCCTTCCTCGATGAGATACGGGCGCGCCTGCCCGTCTCCGACGTCGTGCGCCAGAAGGTGAAGCTTCGGAAGGAAGGCAGAGAGTGGCGGGGCCTCTCGCCCTTCAACGCCGAAAAAACCCCCTCCTTCTACGTCAACGACCAGAAGATGCGCTGGTTCGATTTCTCCGCCGGGAAGAACGGCAACATCTTCGATTTTGTCATGGAGACGGAGGGGCTCTCGTTCCCCGAGGCGGTGGAAAGACTGGCGGCGCTCGCGGGGCTGCCGCTGCCCGTCGAGACCAAAGAGCAGCAGGAGCAGGATCGCCGCCGCGCGACGCTCGGCGATGTTCTGGAAGAGGCGGCGGTCTTTTTCGAAAAGCAGCTCGCCGGCGCCGCGGGGCGCGACGCGCGCGCCTATCTCGACCGCAGACAGATTTCCTTGGACGCGCGCGAAAAATTCCGTCTGGGTTTTGCGCCGCCCGAACGCCATGCGCTGCGCGACCATCTCGCCGCCAAGGGCGCAAGCGTCGAAACGATGATCGAGGCGGGCCTGCTCGTCCATGGCGAAGATATCGCCGTTCCCTACGATCGGTTCCGCAATCGGGTGATGTTCCCGATCTGCGACCGCGCGGGACGGGTCATCGCCTTTGGCGGACGCGCGCTGGAGGCTGACGCCCAGGCGAAATATCTGAATTCCCCCGAAACGCCGCTCTTTCACAAGGGCGCGACGCTCTACAATCTGCATAACGCCCGCAAGGCCGCGCATGAAACCGGCGCGGTGATCGCCGTTGAGGGCTATGTCGACGTCATTGCGCTGGCCGCCGCGGGCTTCCCCAATGCGGTCGCCCCCTTGGGCACGGCGCTGACGCCGGAGCAATGCGCCCTGCTCTGGCGCCTGGCTGAGGAGCCGATCCTCTGCTTCGACGGCGACAAGGCCGGATTGAAAGCGGCCTTTCGCGCGGTCGATACGGCGCTGCCGCTGATTGGCCCCGGGCGATCGCTGCGATTCGTCCTTCTGCCGGACGGCCAGGATCCTGACGAACTGCTACGCTCAAGCGGGGCGGAGGCGCTCGCGGAAGCTTTGAACCACCCGCTGCCGCTCGTCGATCTTCTGTGGATGCGCGAGACCGACGCGGCGACGCTCGACACGCCGGAGCGCCGCGCGGCGCTCGAGCGGCGGCTACGCGAGATCGTCGGTCAGATTGGCGACGACGATCTGCGACGTCATTACCTGCAGGAGCTGGCGCAGCGGCTGGACCGCCTCTTCAGCCGCGACCGGCGCGGGCAGTTTCGACGCCCAGACGCCGCGCGGCGCGGCGCGAGCGGTCGCCGGCGCGCTTCCGATGAGGGCCCCTTGACGATTGGTCCAGGCCTGGCGAATTCGCCGCTGTTTCGCGGCGTCAAGTCCGGGATTGCGCCGCGCGAGGCGCTTATCCTTTTGATTCTCATTAATCATCCAGATCTCATTGACTCCCGTGCGGAGGATCTGGCCACGCTTGATCTAGAGTCCGCCGACGCGCGCGACTTGCGCGACGCGCTCCTGCGATTCGCAGAGAGCAGCGCGGACGATAAACTTGAGCTTCACCCTTTTTTGGCGTCGCTTGGACTTGAACGGACGGTCGCCAGGCTCGAGGCGATGGCCGCCCATTCGACGCTCTGGAGCGTCCGCCCCGAGGCTGCGGCGGCGGACGCCGGCGAAAGCCTGCGACAGGCTTTCGCCTTGCATCGCAGATCATTGGCGTTAAATAGAGAGTTGCGCGCGGTGCAAGCTCTGCTAGCCGACAACCCCAACGAGCGGAATAATGCGCGGCTGAAGGATATTCAGACTCAGTTGTCGGCGCTAGATGGCGCAGAAGCAGCGGTGGAAGGATATGGATCGCTTTCCGGCCGGCCGTCGCGGAACTTGTGAAAGTTAGCGCCGGGGTGAAGAGGGGACGGAAAGCGCGCCGCTAGCGGGCGGTGCGAGGGTTTGGTGCGGTCGGCCGGGCTTTTTCGTCCGCTTGCCGCGCTTTGGCGTAGAGAGGGCGGCCTCTCTGGCCATTTTTGGAAAACTTGCGCCTTGCCTGGTTCGGGGAGCCGATCCGGGGCGAGGCGTTTGGAGCTTGTGGATGGCGAAGAAAGACGAAACTAAGGTCGAGAACGAAACCGTAGCGGCGACGGAGGCTTCCGACGGACCGCTTCTCGATCTCAACGACGCCGCCGTCAAGCGGATGATCAAGCTCGCGAAAAAACGCGGCTTCGTCACCTATGCCGAGCTGAACGCGGTGCTGCCGTCCGAGGAAGTGTCGTCGGATCAGATCGAGGACGTCTACGCGATGCTCTCGGAAATGGGCATCACCGTCTCTGAAGGCGACGATCCGGACGACGTCGAGGCTGAGGAACAAGCCGCCGAAGAGGAAGAACCCGAAGGCGGCGAACTCGTCGAGAGCCCGCGCGCGACCGCGGTGGCGACCCGCACGTCGGAACCCGCCGATCGCACCGATGACCCCGTGCGCATGTATCTGCGCGAGATGGGCTCGGTCGAACTTCTGTCGCGAGAAGGCGAAATCGCCATCGCCAAGCGCATTGAGGCCGGGCGCGAGGCGATGATCGCCGGGCTCTGCGAGAGCCCGCTGACCTTCCAGGCGATCATCATCTGGCGCGAGGAATTGGAAGCGGGCAAGGTCTTGCTGCGCGACATCATCGATCTCGAGGCGACCTACGCCGGCCCCGAGGGCAAGGCGGCAAAGACCGCTGAGCCCGGGCCCGCGGCCGACCTGGCGCCGGCGACGGCGCCGCGCACCCCGCCCGCCGGGCTGCAGGAAGACGTCCCGCCCGCCGAAGAAACGTTCGAGGAAGAAGACGACATGGAAAATTCCGTGTCGCTTTCGGCGATGGAATTGGAACTGAAGCCGAAAGTCCTCGAAACCTTCGCGCGCATCGCCGACGCCTATAAGAAGCTGCGCCGACTTCAGGATCAAAACGTCGAGAACAAGCTCAAGAACGAGACCCTGACCCCCGCTCAGGAGCGCAAATACAAGACGCTCAAGAAGGAAATCGTCGCCGACGTCAAATCGCTGTCGCTGAACCAGAACCGCATCGAAGCGCTGGTTGAACAGCTTTACGACATCAACAAGCGACTCATCGGCTATGAGACGAAGCTCCTGCGGCTCGCCGACAGCCACGGCGTGATGCGCGAAGACTTCATCGACAAGTTCCACGGCTCGGAGCTCGACCCCAAATGGATCATGCGCGTCGCCAAGCTCGGCTCCAAGGGCTGGAGGGAATTCGTCGCCGCGGACAAGGATCGCATTAAGGATCTGCGAACCGAAATTCACGCGCTTGCGACCGAGACGGGACTGGAAATCTCCGAGTTCCGCAAAATCGTGCATATGGTTCAGAAGGGCGAGCGCGAAGCCCGGCAGGCGAAGAAGGAAATGGTCGAGGCGAATCTGCGTCTCGTGATCTCCATCGCCAAGAAATACACCAATCGCGGCCTGCAATTCCTCGACCTCATCCAGGAAGGCAACATCGGTCTGATGAAGGCCGTCGATAAGTTCGAATATCGCCGCGGCTATAAATTCTCGACCTATGCGACGTGGTGGATTCGTCAGGCGATCACCCGCTCGATCGCCGACCAGGCGCGCACGATCCGCATTCCCGTGCATATGATCGAGACGATCAACAAGATCGTGCGCACCTCGCGCCAGATGCTGCACGAGATCGGACGCGAGCCGACGCCCGAGGAGCTTTCCGAGAAGCTCGCCATGCCGCTCGAGAAAGTGCGCAAGGTCCTCAAAATCGCCAAGGAGCCGATCTCGCTCGAAACGCCGATCGGCGACGAGGAAGATTCGCATCTTGGGGATTTCATCGAGGACAAGAACGCCGTGCTGCCGATCGAGGCGGCGATCCAGTCGAATCTGCGCGAGACGACGACGCGCGTTCTCTCCTCGCTGACGCCGCGCGAAGAACGCGTGCTGCGCATGCGCTTTGGCATCGGCATGAACACCGACCATACGCTCGAAGAAGTCGGCCAGCAGTTCTCGGTGACGCGCGAGCGCATCCGCCAGATCGAGGCGAAGGCGCTGCGGAAGCTGAAGCATCCGTCAAGGAGCCGGAAACTGCGGAGCTTCTTGGATAACTGACGCGACGCGCGGCGGAGAAACGAGGGATGACAAAGAAACCGGTCATTTTCACGATTTCCGCCGCATGGGATGACGCGGCTTCGGTCTGGAGCGGCCATTGCGATGAAATTCCGGCGGCGGCTGACGCTCCAACGCACGACGAACTATTCGTGAAGATATCGGCCATGACGCTCGACCTGCTGGTGGACAATCATCCCGGCGTCGATCCGGCATCGGTATATTTGCAGATTTCCGCGCTGCGCGAGGTTGAACGGGCGGTCGCGTGATGACGCCGCAGTTCGATCGTCCCTTGCGCGATTTATTGCGCGCCGCGGGGGTCATGCGCTCACGAGCAGACCATGGTTTACGCCTCGACATATTCCGCAACGGCGCTAGGCGGGGGCACGGGTAAGCCGTCGGATTCCAGCCCCTCAATGTGGAATCGGATCGCTTCTCGGAGTTCCTGCTCCACGTCGGAGATGGTCGCTCCCGTCGCGATGCAGCCCGGCAAGTCCGGCACATAGGCTGAATAATTATCGCCCGCCTTTTCGATCACGACTGCGTAACGCATCACTGTTTCTCCTTCAGATATGACTGCTTCAGAATGCTGCTCAGAGTGACGTGTCATTCCCGGCAGGCCGCAGCCTGACCGGGAATCCAGAGCAAACTCTACGACGCTTGTTGGGGCTCTGGATTCCCGATCGCGCGCAAAGCGCGCGTCGGGAATGACATTCGGTCCGATATTTTTGGATCACACTAAATTTCTTTTTCTCGCTCAATCCGAGAATTCTTCTTCGTGTCCGGCATCGTCGCGTAAACGATGAGCGAGATGAAGATCGCGGCGCTGGCATAGAAGAAGAACCAGCTCTCATGGCCATGCGCCTTGAACCAGAGCGCCACATACTCCGCCGAACCGCCAAAGAGCGACACCGTCGCCGCATAGGGCAAAGCCACGCCGGTGACGCGGATCGCCGCCGGAAAGAGTTCGGCCTTCACGACGGCGTTGATCGACGTATAAAGCGCGACGATCAGCCAGGCGCAGCAGATGAGCGCAAAGGCGATCCATGCGTCGCGCGCATTCTGAATGGCGGTCAGCAGCGGGACCGTGAAGATCGTTCCCAGCACGCCGAAGGCGATGAGCATCGGCCGGCGGCCGACGCGGTCCGACAAGGCCCCGTAGATCGGTTGCAGACAGAGCGCGAAGAGAAGCGAGCCGGCTGCAATCCACGTCGTCTCCGCATCGCTCAATCCGACGGAGAGCTTCAAGAATTTCTGCATGTAGGTCGTATAGACATAGAAGGCGATGGTGCCGCCGAGCGTCAGTCCAACGACCGTCGCCGTCTCGCGCTTATGCGCGAGGAGCGCGCTGAGCGATCCGCGCCGCCGTTCGGCGCGAGACGCCTTGAAGGCGGGCGTCTCGACAAGGTCGCGGCGCATGACAAGCGCCACGATCGCGAGCAGCGCGCCGAAGGCGAAGGGGATGCGCCAGCCCCAGTCACGCAGCGCCTGAGCGTCGAGCGCGACATTCTGCAGGATGAGCAACACGCAGAGCGCCAGCAGTTGGCCGGCGATCATCGTCACATATTGAAAGCTCGAATAGAAACCGCGGCGCTCGGGATGCGCCATCTCGGCGAGATAGGTCGCGCTTGAACCATATTCGCCGCCGAGACTGACGCCCTGAACGAGGCGCGCCAACAGCAGCGTCGCCGGCGCGCCGACGCCGATCGTCGCATAGGTCGGCGCGAGCGCGATGAGCAGCGAGCCCAGACACATCAACAGCACCGAGAGCATCAGAGCGGCGCGCCGGCCGCGCCCGTCCCCGATCCGTCCGAAGACATAGGCGCCGATCGGCCGCATCAAGAAACCAAGCGCAAAGACGCCGGAGGCCGACATCATCTGCGCGAGGGGATCTTCGCCAGGAAAGAAGGAGTCGGCGAAATAAAGCGAAAAGGCCGAATAGACGTAAAAGTCGTACCATTCGACGAGATTGCCGACCGAGCCGATCAATATCGCCCGCAGGCGCGCCGCTTCGCTTTTAAGATTGATCGCCGCGTCATGCATGTTTTCTTCAGACCAGTTGGCTGGCGACGTTTACCATCAGCGCGAGGATCGTGGTGTTGTAGAAAAAGGCGACGATGCCGTGCGTCGCGACCAGCAGTCTCATCGGCGACGAGCAGGTTTCGATGTCGGCCGTCTGAAAGGCGACGCCGATGACGTAGGAAAAATACAGGAAGTCGATGTATTGCGGCATCCTGGTGTTGGGGAAATGCAGTCCGCCTCGCGCCGTCGGCGGCTCGTCCGGATCATGCTCTTCCTCGAAGTAAAATTCATGCGCATAGTGAAAGGCGAATGTCAGGTGCAGGAACAGCCAGGAATTCAGCACCGTGATGATAGTGAGCGCAATCGCGGCGCCCTTTTCCCAGCCTTCCATCGACTTTACTGAACCAAGCTCGACGACGACCGCTCCAAAAGAGGCAGTGGCGATCGCCGTGGTCAGCAACAGCATCACGACGCGGCCTTCGTCGAGAACTTTGGCGCGTTCGCGAATGGTTTCATGCGTAGCGCCGGCGACGAGCAGGTAGACGAGCACAAAATAGCAGAGCGCGACGGCGTTCCATGCGACGAGCGCGCGTGCAACCGGCTGCATCGCCTGCGGCAGAAGAAATCCGACCAGGAGACCGAGCGCGAGACTGAGAAAGAGCTGCGGGCGCGCGCGAATAACACGAAATGGCGCCAAAATGGCCGAGGCGCGCCGACGGCTCCCTAAAACTCGAGGCATCGGCGCGATTCCTCAGTTGCGCCGCGCGGCGACGAAACGGGCGGCCTCCGCCAGAATGTCAATTCCCTCCCCCAGTCCTGCGTCGCGCAGCGCCGCCGTCGCTTCGGCGACCAGCGAGTCCCGTCTTGCGCGCGCGGCGTCGAGACCGAGAAGACCGACAAGAGTCGCCTTGCCGCGTTCGGCGTCTTTGCCCGCGCGCTTGCCAAGCGCAGCGCTGTCGCCCTCTGCGTCAAGAATGTCGTCGGCGATTTGAAAAGCTGCGCCGAGCGCTTCGCCATAGCGCGTCAGCGCACGCGCCTGCGACACTGAAGCGCCGCCGAGGATGCCTCCGGCGTCGACGGCGAAACGTAACAGAGCGCCAGTCTTCATCGCCTGCATCTGCAAGGTTGCTTCGAGCGTGAGCGGCGTCGCCGCGGTTTCAGCGGCAAGGTCGAGCGCCTGTCCGCCGACCATCCCGCCAAGCCCCGCCGCGCGCGCCAAAGCGAGCACCAGCGCCGCGCGCACGCCGGCGTCGTGATGCGTCTTCGGATCGGCGACGACGTCGAACGCATAGGTCAAGAGCCCGTCGCCCGCGAGGATCGCCGTCGCCTCGTCGAAGGCCTTATGAGTCGTCGGCCGGCCGCGGCGCAGATCGTCATCGTCCATCGCCGGCAGATCGTCATGGACGAGCGAATAGCAATGAATCATTTCAAGCGCGCAGGCGGTGCGCAGCGCCGCTTCGCCGACGACGCCGAAGAGTCGCGCAGATTCGATGACGAGAAAGGGCCGCAACCGCTTGCCGCCGCCGAGCGACGAATAGCGCATGGCTTCGAGAAGGCGCGCGGGACGGGCGATCTCGCCCGGAAGCGGCGCAGGCGCGAGCAGCGCGTCGAGCGCAGATTCGGCGGCGTCGGCGGCGGCGTCGAGACGGCGTCTAAATTCCTCGGCGCAAGCGGCTGCATCCATGAGAGCGATGTCCTTTAAAAGCAAACGACAGTGGCTGCTAGCAAATTTACGGTCCAATCCCAAGGGCGCCGCGCGCGCCCCTTTATGGCGAAAACTCGTCGCGTTTCGGTCTTTTCCTAAGCCGTGAGCGCCCGAATGTCGCACGATGTTGTATTTTTGCGACAGTCAATGCAGACGGCATTTAATAAACTCCGCCCGACGCCAATGCGGCTTGCGGCATACCCCAAGCGGTCGTCGGCCGCGGCGTCGTAAAGACTCTCGCGGCGCGCATACGATCGGACTGGTCCGGCGCCGCTTCGCCTGGATGCGCACGATCCAGCGTCACCCTAGGAGAAACGCATGAAGAAAGTTCTGCTGCTGACGACCGCCCTGGCGGCGGCCGCGTCGCTTACGGCGTGCAACACGCCTGGTGAACGCGCGGCAGGCGGCGCCGTGATCGGCGGACTTGGCGGCGCTGGCATCGGCGCGCTCGCGTCCGGCGGACGCGCCGGCGGCACGCTGGCGGGCGCGGCGATCGGCGCGGCCGGCGGCGCCCTCGTCGGCGCGGCGACGGCTCCGCCGCGGCGCTGCGCGAAATGGGGCTGGGACTATAACGGCAACCGCGTTTGCGTCGCTTTCTATAACTACTAAGCGCGCGCCAAATTTTTCGAACCGCAGGCGCTTGCCTGCGGTTTTTCTTTTCTTTTCCGCCCAGGCGATCGCCACGCTCCGGGCGCCACGCTTCTTGATCTTGGAGTCGAGACCGCTAATTTGAGGCGAGCGGCGCCGCCTGGAGAGAGTTCATGCCAAGAGGCTTAACCAGACTGATGATTTTAGGGGCGATCGGTTTCTTTCTCGGCGCCGCGATCGTCGGCTATTACTCAGGCTGAAATTCTTCAACTCAGCTTGACGGATGCGCGCGCAAGCCAAAGCGCGCGGCGCGCTTGAGCCGCGAAGCCAACAGCGCTGAAATCATCAGAAGATGATGTGGCTGCAAGGACACATCCAAACCACAAAATGTTTTAGAAGGACGTTTTGTGCTGCGCGCCGATTGACTGGGCCTCTAAAGCCGCGTCGAAGCTGCAGGGAAATTTCCTGTTTTTCCACTGGCTTGGGGTGCGCGATGAAAAAGGCGATTGTCTGTGCGGCGAAATTTCATGTCGCTCTGGCGATCGGCTCCGCATGTGTCCCGGGGCTTTCCTTCGCGCAGAGCGCGGCGACGCCTTCCGTCCCCTATCCCATTTGGACCGGCTTCTATGCGGGCGTGAACATCGGCGCCGGATGGGGCGCCGACGCCCGCAATGCCAATATCTGGCGACCCGACGGCCTGAACGGGGGCGTGACCAACAGCCTCACGGCTCTTGGGGCCGGCGGCGGCGTCAGCGGCGGCGGTCAGATCGGTTATAATTATGCGCTCTCGCCCCTCGCGGTCATTGGCGCGGAAGCCGATCTTCAGGGCACGAGCCTGCTGTCCGGCAGCGGCCTCTCCCCTGGCTATTTGCAGAACAGCAATGGCGCGGTCAGCTACGTTCCGGGATGGCTCGGCGGCGGCGTTTCCATTCACTGGTTCGGAACGGCGCGCGCGCGCGTCGGCGTCACCCCCCTGCCGACGCTCTTGTTTTATGGCACGGGCGGTTTTGCCTACGCCGAGGTCGAGAACGCTTATGGCGGCTCGTTGGGCAATCAGGTCTCCGCCGTACGGACCGGCTGGACGGCGGGCGGCGGCGTGGAATGGATGTTCATGCCGAATTGGTCGGTCAAGGCTGAATATCTCTATACCGACGTTTCCGGCGACAGCAGCGCATACAACGGCGTTTACGGAAGCGTAAGCAACCGCACGCGGTGGAACACGCTGCGCACGGGGGTGAATTACCATTTCGACTGGGGCGCGCCTCCGGCGGTCGCGCGCGTCGACTCGGAAATCGCGTCGACGTCGCTTGTGCCTAAGTCCGCACTATCGATTGGCGTCGGCGGCAATCTCAATCTGACGACGTTTGAGCAACAGAATCTTTATTGGGCCGGAACCTCAAATAACATTGATAGGCTGGGCCGGCTTTTCGGCTATGGCTTCGCGGGATGGAACACGGGCGTCAATCTGACTCCGCAAGTCCGATTAGCGCCGATTGGGCAGATCAACTACTTCAACCACTTTGAAGGGACCAACTGGCTCTGGGGCTCTAAGTTTTCGTATACGTATTTGGATTCGAAATCCTCGCGGTCCAACGTGCTCATCCCTCAGTTTGGCGCGTTTAACGTCACGCTCGACGGCCAAAATAACAATTTCAATAGAGAATTTAATTTCTTCGGGACGGGCTATCTTCAGTCCTATCAGGCAAGCATAAACCATCAGCTCGTTCTGACGCCCTTTATCGGGCGCGCATTCTCGAACGGGTTCCTCTATCTCGGCGCCGGCCCGTCCCTCTCCCAAATTCAAACAAATCTGAATAATTTGACTGGCTTTCGCAATTCGCAGGGCGCGCCGATCAATCAAACCGCGCTTCCCGCGAATTATCAAAATTCCCATTGGGTGTGGGGCGCGGCCGCGACAGCTGGCGTCACCTATTTCCTGACGCCGTCCTGGTTTGTCGATTTCAACTATACGTTCTCCCAGACAAGAAGCACGACCAGCTACTATCTGGCGTGGTACGCCGCGCCGGTGCCCGGTTTTGACATCACCTCCATCGGCTATACGCCGGCGAGCACGTCGGGCGCGCTCAACACTCAATCATTCAACGCCTCGCTGAACTTCGCGTTCGATCTGAACGGAGGGAGCGCCGATCCGTATTAGCGCCGTCGATCCCTGCAGCGTTCCAGGCTGCGGAAGCTGGCGAAGAGTTGCGCGGCGAAGGCACGGCGGCGCAGACGCGCCATACGCGGCGCTTGCGCATGAAGAGGCCGGCGGCGACGCGCTGCGCGCAGACACAGGCGAGCTTGCGTGCTAATTGTTGGTTAACCATGTTGATCTAAATGAGTGCAGACGAGGCGCAATCAGGAGACGTAGCAATGGCGATGAGCAACAGGACCAAGATTGGAATCATTCTGGCGGTTGGGGTTCTCGCCGGCCTCTCGTCGGCGTTGCTGTCCGTGCTGCTTTTGGCGGCGGCGGGCTTCCTGATCGCCTGGGGCCAGAATCCCAAAGGCGTTGAGGACTTTTTCGAAAGCCTTCCCTTGAGCGACTACAGCTCAAAAGCCTTCTCTCGGTTGAACTCGATCCTCTCGTAAGATCTCCGGCCACGGGGCGCGCCTCGCGTCGCCATCCGTCCACTCGACAACATCGAAAAAGCCTGCCGGACCTCTCTGGCGGGCTTTAACTGCATGGAAAAGACGACGCCGCTTTCGGCGGCGCGCGCGTCCAGCGTCGAACTGACAGACAAATTATTGAGCTGGTGCTGCAAGAGAGGATTGAACTCTCGACCTCTCCCTTACCAAGGGAGTCGGCCTGTCTCTACACATGATTGAAATAATTTGGAATAAATCCGTTTTGGGGCATCACCTGCCCGGAAATTGCACGGGGCGTGCAGCGAGGCGTCTTGCTACCTCACTCTGCCGCGCGAGCCTACACGCGTGTTCGCTATCTCGGGGCCGGTCGTCCACGGTAGCGCGTTGGTGATGGCTTCGAGGTGGCCGACATTGAGATGCGCGTAACGCATCACCATCGCCGGCGACTTCCATCCGCCAAGCTCCATAAGCGCCCCAAGATTGCGTGTCGCCGCATATGTCCAGGTCGCCCAGGTATGGCGGCAACCGTGCGGGCTGAAATCGTTAATGCCCGCGTTCCGGCACGCAGTCGTGAAGCCTGTCTTGATCTGACCGCCGCAGTCTTCTTTCCGAGCGTACGGCTTTCCCTCATCGGTGAGGAATACCGCTCCCTCTCGGTGGGAAAGCGCTGAAAGAGCCGCGACGAGGCGCGGATGCAAAGGGACGCCGCGCGACTCGCCATTCTTTGTATCGATAAACTGAACCTGAGCGCGTTCCAGGTCGACATTACGCCAATCAATATACAGGGCTTCGCCCAGGCGAGCGCCGGTGCCCAAGAGAAACAGCACGAGCGGTTTGAGGTGCTGTGCACATTCCTCAATCAGCCGCTCCGCCTCCTCCGGCGTGATCCACCGGACGCGCCCTTTTGGGACTTTCGGGCGTCGTATGAGCGGCGGGTCGCATAGCCCGCAGCGCGCCGCATGTTTAAGGACGGCGACCATGGGCGCGTAGACTTGCCGCGCGCGGGTAGAGTCCGTTGCGTGCGGATACAGTTCCAATGCGACGCGGTCGATGGTTGCTTGATTGATCTCCGAAAGCCGCAACCTGCCGAGGCGATCGACGAGCGGAGGGAGGAACCGCCGCTCGCCGCCGCTTTCGATGTACTTCAGGAATGCTTCGATGCCGGTCGCGGTGGCTTTCTTCCCGAAGACGCTTTCGTCGAGGATTTCTTTCGATCGCTGCACGAGTATCGCTTCCGCGACGGAACGTTCAGATACTCCTGTACTTTCGAAAACATTGCGGCCGCAGATTGTGCCGCGCATGTACCAGTTTTCGGAGCCTTTTCTTTTGAAGAGTTTGAGTGACATGGGAGCTCTCCATAGAGCTGGTTGATATCCGCATCGGTGAAGAGTCTACGCCTCCCGAGTCGCCGGCCAAAAAGGTTATGTTTCAGGAAGTCCTGCAGCGTGCGACGGCTCACTCGAAGCAGCGCCGCCACTTCGTCAAGCGTGTAAAAGTGAGGCACACCTTCCATTGAGCTGCCTCATTGCATTATGGAAAGCGTTTGAGCCAGACTTGGCCTAAACGCCCGCCCATAACCGTTCGGGGCAATCCATCACTCGGATTTTGCATTCCAGAAGTTCGCATAGAGCGCTACTTGGCGGTCAAGGATTTCAAGCTCGCAAGAATGTTGTTTGTAGATTAGCCGATCTATTTCGCACGTCGTGACGCTTTCCTGTTTGATGGTCTTCTCATCGACAACTTGACAGGCTGGGGAGTGCACTGTGGCGTACTTTGCTTCATTTACAGGGCATCGATTGCAACAGATAATATACATTGCTGAGCCTCCTCGTTAGGTGCAGCTAGTCGTTGGGGTGTGTCACCACCACTGACGACGCGGCCTCGTCGCAATGCGGCGAGGCCTTTCTTCAACACTACAAAAAATGGAGGCGGGCTTGAACAATTCAAGGAACTAATTTCTTGTTTATGCAGTACCACTGTAACAACAAATGCAATATTAGCCCGTTTTTAGGTATTTTTTACTATTAAAACCTCAGAACCGTGCCGAATTGACCTTTCCTCCCAAATTTCGCAAATTTTGCTTTCAAAGAGATGGCTAGGAATTGAAAAGTGAGCTCTTACGAAACCAATCGCAAAATCGCTCTTGTGTTAGCGTTCCTTCGGAAGCGACTAAAGGGGGCCACCCCTTATCTCTCAAAGGAAGGCAAGAGAGGGAAAGACCGGACCCGCTTGTCGATCGAAGACATAGCTGCGCTTCTCGCAGCCGCGCAGGTCAGTGGGAGGGCTGTCTACGATTTCACCCGCGAAAACACTGATGCCCTCTTGAAAGGGATCGCAGACCTCGAAGCGGCTGAAGAAGAATGTGTCTTGGCCGCCCTCAACTCGCTCGTGCAGAAGACAGAAAGGCCGTGGGACTTGAAATCTTCAGTACCTCTAGAGATAGAGGCGGAATTTTCTATGCTCTTGCCTGAATGGTTGAAGATTCCATGGCCTGTCTTCGCTCCAACTAACGAGAATCTATTGATTTCTGCCAGAGGGGTCGAATTCGGGGGCACCGGTGCGCTGTTAGCAGGGATATGGCAATGTTTCTACATTCGCCCGGTACCGGAACCGGATATTCGAGAGCCTCAACTCCAGGGCTTTGCTCTCTGCTTCCGTCCTGCAAGCGCATCAAGCATGCATGTCCATTTTATTGGCCACAATCGTAACATGGAAGGTTCTGCAGTTCTGATCGAGCGGCATCTCTATCTAGCACTTACCCACCACGAGGGAGCAAACGCCTCACTCATTATTGTCAATGCGCCAATTCAACGTTCACTCCGTTTTGCGGGAACCGGAACGGGGCTCGCTCATCCCGATAATGATGAAAACGTCCCATCGGCGGTGGCATTTGCTTGCTTCGGTCAGAAGTGGCACCCCGATTCATCAGATAAAAATCAAAGAACGCGCGAAGCGGCTGAAAGACTCGTCCATGGAGATTCTCTCGACCCCGTGCAACGAAAATGCCTGCAAGACGAATTTTGCAAAAAATATGTATCAATCAGCGCGTTCAAGACAGATCTTGAACTCCTGTGCAAGTTCATCGATAAGCACTCGATAGGCGGTCAAAAAGGTCTGTCGTCCTGTGGTGTGTTTCTACAATATCCATGAAAAAGAGCCGTCAGTTTCCTGACGGCTTGGTGCTTGGGTGGGACGGTCTTTAGCGACCGCGGCGGTCGTTTCCACGCTTATCGTCCCTTGGCCGCTGTTGCTGCCGTGAGGGCTGTTCCGCCGGCGCGTCATCGTCCTTCGGGACACGCAAGACGATGCGTCCGTCGATCGGCAGCGCTTGCAGGACGACGTTTAGTCCGCCGCCATCGGCGTGCTCGAAGGCTGCGCCGATAGGGAGCCAGTAGTCGTCAGCGCCTTCGCGCTTGACGACGGTGTAGGCGCGATAGGCCGGTTGTGGATTGGCCATGGTCAATGTCCTTCCTTTTTCGCGCCAAGCCCGAGGGCGTCGGCGGCTGTGTTGCGGATTATCGCGAGCGCTTCGTCGAGCGACGCAACTCGTGCGCTGGCGATTTCGTCATTGACGAATTCAAGCAGTTCCTCGTCGAGATAGGTGCCAGCGAGCGAGAGGGCTAAACGCCCGTCGCCCGTCGGCATGATCTCGACTGATAGAAATTGAAGGATAGGCGGTGGGGGCGCAGCCCCGCTTAGGTGCGCGGATTTGTCAAACATCGGTTCCTCCGTCATGCGTGACCGACACCCACAAGAGATGCCGGTCGACACGACGGAGCGTCTCTAAGGAAAAGGATACCGCGCGCTGGAAGCCGCGCAAGGCAAGGGCGTGCTCGACGAAATTTTTGCGCCGAGCACGCCCCTACGTTGATTATCGTCACCATCGATTCAAGCATCTCCATCAACCGAACGGATGGAGGTTGTCATGAAAAAATATCTGCATATCGGCGTCACGACGCTGTTCGTTCTGATGGCAGCGCCCGCATCCGCTGCATGCAGCTATAACAATTCTTCTGGCCAGTATCGATGCAACATGCCGGCCAGCACGTATCAGGTCTCCGATGAAGGTCCGCCGCCAGAGCTTCTTATCTTTGGCGGACTGGCGGTGCTGATCATATCCGCCATCATGACGGCAGTTTCCGGGTCATCGAACGGCGCGCGGAATTTGCCCAAAGAACTTCGGCCGAGCGAATCGGTCGAGCACTACGACCAAGAGGCCGCGCGCACCCGCGCCTTGGCGCGCAAGCTCGATGCCGACGCCTCGCTTGCAGAAACCCAGCTGCGCATGTCGCTGAAGCAAGATGAACTCAAAGAGTTCGAGTCCTTTCTGCGCGAGAAGAATTCGTCGCGTCGTCGTCGATAGGGGGAGGCCATGACGAAACAAGAAATCCTCCCCCCGACGCGCATCTTGCCGACAAAGGCGCACGACAGCGTCGCCTCAACGCTCGTCGCGCCGCGCACGAGGCCGGGCGATTTGATCGAGAGCTATTTCTTGCGCAAAAGCGCCGCGCGAGACGGCGAAACCTACGGCGTCCTCGCGCGGCGCGCGCAAGCCGAAGCTACCTTGTTCGATGCCGAACGAGAACTGATTGACGCATATGGTCGCCGTACCCGTGCGCTCGCCAATCTCCAGGAACTGCCCGAGATTCTAGCGAACGAACGAGCGATCCGGCGTTCCGAACGCGCCGAAGACTTGCGCCAGGCGCAACACCGCTACGAAGTGGCGGAGGTGAAGCGTCTGACGGAACTCGCTCAAGTCGAAGCCGTGCTCGTCGACGCGCAGCAAGCCCTGCGCGCCCAGCGTGAATACGGCTACACGACCTATGAACTCGCCTGGAAAAAGAAGTACTGCGAGATGCTCGATGTCGAACTCGGCGCGGCCGAACGGCTCGCCATCCTCCGACAGCATGACAAGAACCTGGCCAGGGCGTTGAGCCCTCCGCGGACCCAGACACTCAATGCAAATATAAGTGACGACGCCATTGACGAGACGCTGCACACGCAGCGCTCGGAATTGGCGGCGTCCGGCCTCGACACGAGCCGTATCGATTCATTGATCGAGCGGCGCAAGGCGCGTGGGTAGGCCATGGACATTATCGCGCAGCGCGCGCTAGCGCGGCGCGCGGCGCTCCAGGCAGAGCTGCGCGCCAAATATCCCCACCTTTTGCCAAAACCTCCCACGCAGCCGATCCCAATACCACCCATTGATCGCACGGCGATTGCACTCGGCCGCGATGAACGCGGGCGGGCCATTTTGCTCCCCGAGCGGCCGCGCCTCGAACACATGCATGTGATCGGCACCACCGGTGGTGGCAAGAGTAAGTTCATCGGACATTGCTTCCGCCAGGACGTGATTCAGGGCCGAGGAGCCTTGATCCTCGATCCTCACGGGGAACATCCTGACAGCCTCTATCGCGAGAACCTCGTGTGGCTCGAAACTTCCGGTTACGCGCGTAAGCGTGTAGTCCACATCATCGACCCCAACGCCGCCTCACACACAATCGGCTTCAATCCTCTGGCGCTCCCTGACGACGACATCGATCTCTCCGTCGTGGCCGGCTTGATGCTCGACGCCTTATCCAAGGTTTGGAATGGTGAGGACACCAGCACGAAACCGACAATCGAACGGGTGGCGACCACAGCCTTTACTGTGCTCGCTGATCTGAAGCTGACGCTCGTCGAAGCGCCGCTACTCCTCGACCCAAAAGATCGACACGGCCTGCGCGCCTACGCGCTCGAACATGTCCGCGACCGGTTTGCGCGGGACGAGTTGCTGCGGCTCCATGAACTCTCGCTCGATGCGCGGCGGGCGCACGACTTCGACATTGAAGTCGTCGGCCCCATCAATCGTCTCGCGCGCTTCCTGCGGCCCTCAGCGATTCGCGCGATGGTTGGCCAGACCGAGCGGCTGCTTGATTTCCGGGAGGCTTTCGACGAAGGGCATATCATCCTCTGCAACCTCTCCGGCGGCTCGCGCATCTACCAGAAAGACGCTGACCTGCTCGCCCGTCTTCTCGCGCGCTTCCTTTTCTTCCACGCGAAAAGGCGCACGCGTACGGAGCGGCCGTTCGTCGTCTACCTCGATGAGTGCCACCGCTACCTGTCGAGCGATCTCGAAGGTATGCTCGCAGAATCAAGGAAGTATGGCCTAGCCGTAGCCTTAAGTCATCAGTGGCTGATGCAAACTGCGGTTGAGAGCGAGAACATGCTCGCCGCCATCCGTAACGCCACCAACGTCAAGGTCATCTTCCGGCTCAAAGACCCCAAAGAAGCGGAAGACTTGGCGCACACGGTCGTTCCGCTCGATCTCGAAATGCCGGTCAAAGCACTGACGGGGCCGACGGTCGTCGGCCATCGGCGCACCTGGCTCGCCAACGAAAGCAGGGGCACGAATGCAAGCCGTACCACCACGCACGGATTGTCGGTCGCAGACACAGAGGCCCGGGGCGAGACATACGCCGAATCGATCGGCGAAAGTTCCTCGGAGGGATACAGCGCCAGTCAGATGAGAGGCGAGAGCACGTCGGAAGGCGTGACCGCCGGAGCCTCATTCGGAGAGAATGCCGTACAAGGTTCGTCGACGATGGCGGCCACCAGTAGCGGCTCCAGCATGTCCATGGGTATTGTTACGATGCCGACGGACCAGACATTGTTCGTGCCGCAAGTGCCGACGATCCTCTCCGAAAACTACGGGGTGGGATACAACGCGTCCGACTCCTTCGGCGTCGGCGCAAGCGCCATGCGTGGGAAGTCGGCGGCGATCTCGGAAGCCAAGAGCCGGACGAGTGGCCGCTCAAGCGCCACTACAACGGCCCACAGCCGATCGGTTACGCAGTCTTCCTCGATCTCACGCGCCCAAAGCTTCGTGCAAGCCCGCTCGGTCGCGCAATCGGTAAGCGAAGGGGAAACGACCGGCGAAAGCGAGTCCCGCGGTTCGAGCGAGGCGCTCGAACCGATCCTCGAAGATCGCCCCTCCTCCGTCCATAGCAAGGAGAACGTCCTCTACATGGCGGCGCAGACGCTGCGCAATCTTCCAACCGGCTGCGCCTTCCTCAACTACGTCGGCCGGCATGGAATGGTCGCCTCGCTCCTCGTCGTCCCCCCGATAAAGGACATGCCGATATCGAACGACGCCTTCAACGCGTTACGCGAACGCTTTCTCGCTCAAAGCAAGGCGGCGATCCCTGCCGCCCTCGCCCGCGCGCTCGTCGATGAGCGGGAACGTGCGTTCCTCGAATTCACGCAGCAGAAAGCGACGCAAGAGCCGGAACCGGAATCATTTCGGGTTACGGCGCGCTTTGTCGCGGCTCGTCGCGGGATTGCCGGGCGTGTCGCGGCCGGTCGCGCGCTGTCCGGGCAGGACGCGCCACACACAGACGTGAACGACGATGCGCCATTGACCGATGGTGGCCAGGAACAGGCGGAGCCCGCGCGCAGTCAAGGGTCACGATCGCCGGCGGCGACGGCGCACAGCGCCGCCCTTGACGGGGCGCGAGCCCGCCCGAAGAAGGCTCGCCATGCGGTCAATAGCAAGGCCCGCGCCCCCTCGAAGGTATAATCAGAAAATGGCCGAGGCGGCGGCACATGACGAGCGGGGGAGAGGCGCGAAGCGATTCGTCCGTCCTGAAGAACTGCCTGCGTTCAATCTGACGCCGCGCAATCTGCGTCTGCTCGCGGATGTCGCGCGGCATAGGCTGATCGCCTCCGATGATCTTGCAACGCTCGATGGCGGCAGCGTCCAGAACGCCAAGCGCGAACTGCGCACGTTGTGGGCGCACGGCTATCTGATGCGGCCGGAAGCGCAGCTACGGTCGACTGCTATCACCGGGCCACAGCCGATGGTGTACGGTCTCACCAACAAGGGCGCGCGGCTCCTGCACTCGCATGGTCATCGTATCGATCTTGATGTTGACTGGTCAGAGAATTGCCGGCGGTCGGGCGTGGCTTTCATTGATCATGCCGTCGCGCGCTCGCGCTTTATGTCGGGCGTCGAGGTCGCCGTGCGCGGTCTCGATGACGTTGACCTGCTCCACGCACATGAGGTGATCGCGCTCGCGCCCGCGGCGACGCGCAAAGCGCGACAACCGCTCAAATGGGAAGCGAAGGTTCCTGACAACGGCAAGACAATCCCCGCGTCGGTCATCGCCGACGATCTTTTCGCTCTGTGTTTTCCGAATGAGACCGAAAGCTATTTCCTGGTCGAGATAGACCGCGGGCAGATGCCGGTGCGCCGCCATACGAATGCGGAAGAGGAAGTGGGCGGTAAGCGGCGCATGCGCACGCACTACAAGCACAAGCTCGCGACTTACTGGCACGGGTGGAAGCAGGGCCGGCCGCTACAACAGTTCGGCGTCGAACAGTTGCGCGTGCTGACGGTAACGACCTCGATCGAACGCATCCGCACGATGCTCGATGCGCTGCGCGAAGTGACGGGCGGAAAGGGAAGCGAGCTGTTCCTCTTCATCGAAGAGGAAGCGTTGCGGAAGGAGAACCCGCTCGAAGCGATGTGGATCACTGGGAAGGGGAGAGAGTGCCGGTTGACAGATTGAATGTGACAGGTGGCAGCACGAAAGGATCGCAGAGATGCCAGACAAAGAAAAGAGCAAACCCAACGATTCAGTGACTATTGCCACGGGGCGCTCCGTGAGCATTTCGAAAGGTGTAACGATAAGTTGGGGTTCGTCGGAGATAGATGCTGAGGGTCGATTAGTCTCGACGGGGTCAACTATCAGTCGATCTGTTTCCATCGGTGAAAGCATCTCGATTCGCGAAGAGGAGTCTTCGGACGAGTAGCCGCGCGCAAACGCCTAACGTACGATTATCTGAGCGCGATGCGTGTCATTTAGCTTGGTAATCATCACTCTCGTTGTGTTCGGTGCAAGAGCCGAAGTGCCCATCGAATGGGGTTATCAGGAATGCACAGAACGTGAACCAGTGCGCTGTCCCGAAAATATCCTCATATTCAACGCGGCCGTGTACAAAAATTCGGATTTTCTCGCTTTGGATTTGATCAAAAATATCTTGGGTCAGAGGCGCGGTTTTCCCAGTGCTTCGACTTGTTACGGGCATCAAAACAATAGAGTCTTCAGCGTTTGGCGAGAGGAGACCCGCGCCAAAAGCTATATCACCATCATAAGAAAAATTTGGTTTCTCTCCGACCGCAGCCGGATCTACTACCCCTTTCCCCTTTATTTTTCGGGCCGGAGTTCTGCCGGTATTTTTGATAGTAACTCCGATTTGAAAATCTTTCCCAACTTCTGGGATCAGCGGGAATGGTTTGATGCTATCAATTCCAAGCCATGCACGATGATCAAGCATCAGCGAGTTACTTGCCGCAGAGGCTTGCTCGCTAATCGGCTTGTAAACATTCCTCATCTCATTCAATTGGCCATTGAAAATTATCGCTTGAATAACGGTTGCTCCAAACGCAAGAAAGAGCAAAACAATTGTGGTCCATTCCCTAAAGGAACTTGCGCGATCCTCGCGGCGGCGTTCTTCGCGATCGGCGCTGGCTTCGCGGGATTGGGCGTCTATAAGAGCCACGATATCGGCGGAGGAATGGGGATGCTGATCGCCTCGATCGAGCTCCCCTTTATCGCATCTGCGGAGATCTGTTTCTTTTTCGGTGTTCTCCGGTGGTAACTTCAAGCCGTGTGGCACTTTGCAGCACTCCAAAGCCTTAAATATCCTCCAGTGTGGCGGTTTCGCATCCGATTGCAACTAGTGAATCTAGAAAAAATGTGCCGAAACATTCGCGCGGGCAAGCTTATTTGGCCTTCGCTCGTGCGGGTGCCGATGCAGAAAGCTGAAGGCGCAAATGATGGCCAAACAAAAGCGACGGACATCGAAATAGTTGCCGCCATTTTAACGAGGGGCTGGAATTGGTTTCAAACCAACCAAGATCGTAGCCTCTGAAGGTGGTCCGCTATCGCCGCCGAGTATCATGGCGGCGCTACCCGCTGGTTCTTGTGGGTCGTATTGCGTGACCAAGGAAGTGTTTTCTCCTATAGCTGACGCAAGCCCGTGCGCCAGCGCGCGATCTTCGGCGGCGCTCACATGGACACCAAGGGACAATGCTCCTATGGGAACGAACGTGGTGATGCCGTTTGTGACAATCAGGCCTGCGTCCTCAAGGCAACGAACAATTTGCTGTCCCAATAGGGCTCCTTCAGCATCCATCGCATACGATTTAACCGAAACCCGACGACCCGTGAAGTGTCTAAAGGCCGCCGTAACGGCTGTTATATGCTCGGGCTTCATTGTTCGAGGAGCAATGGTTGCCTCAAGTTTCAACCGCTCGATCCGCTCGCGCTCTAAGTTGGTTTGAAGGTTTATGTTTCCTTTTTCCAATTCTTTAGTTTGTTGCTCGGACGTGGCTGCGCGATCATGTAGGTCTGCGATGTGGGATTCGAAATCACGGTCGCGGACGCTGGTACCCCACATCAAAAAGCAAACCCCGAATAGGGTGATCGCCGCTCCAGCAATGGAGGCACGCCAGCCCCATACATAAAAACCATTGGCTATCTCAAGGGAAACGTCGAAGAGCCCCATCGCCCTCTCCCGTGTGGATTGTTGGCAGCACGATATTAGTGTTTGCGTGAGGCGCTGGTAACGAGAATTTCGTGGGCGGTCTTCACTTCGGCTCTGGCGACACGGAATGAGCGAACGTCGCCGCCACGTTCCACTATTCTTCGCTGGGCACTTAGATACTCGCAGTCGCTGGCACCGACGAGGTGTTGTCGTTGGCGGGCGCTGCATTGAACGGATTGTCGTTCTTTGGTTTTGGCGAGGGCGCTTGTTCGGCAGGGGAGACGATGACCGTGCGCATGATGCCGCCGGTCAACCCGGTAGTGGGCAGGGAGAAGCCTTCTGTAATTTTACTCTTGGATAGAGGGCGGTCGAGCGGGCAAATAAACGGCTACGCCCGATGATGTTCGGGGCCGCTAATCGAAAAGTAGAAAAGTACGCTGAACACGGCGGCCGTCATACACCACACAGAGTACCAAACTTCTTTCATCTCCAAAAACGTATAAAGGAAGGACGCGCCCACCACGATTCCGATCACGTTTATAACGCGGTTCCGGAGGGTGACAAGAGAAAGGAGCGTAATGGCTGCATATGCATAGTCGATGAAGATCGGGGGTGTCATATCGTAGCCGATGATGTAGCTCAGCGAATGCCCGACGACCTTTACCTCGATACCGGCTGCGTTCGCGAGTTTGACCGCCAAATATCCGCCGAGGAGGAGTCCCACAGCGAACAGGACATAGCGAACGCGTTTCCGGAGTGGATCGGCTTCCGCAGCGAGTGCCGCGAGCGGCGTTAGAACGGGCCACAAAAGAACGGCGATGTAGATATACAAATAGCGAAATATCTTTGCGTCGAACGCACCGTCGACAGAGAGCCAGACGATGCCCTCAAGGAATTGGTGGAGCGAAAAAATCCCTGGGAACAAAGAAAACAGGAGCATCGTGTGGTCATACCGCAGCGCCTTCCTGATCGTAGCAACGCCAACGATCGCTAAGACCGAGCCAACCGCAAAACTTGCTTCTGGAGAATAACACATTGTCGCGCTGCGCTTTCCAAAGTGGACGAATTCCAAAAAACATGGGCAGCGGATGCACCGCCCGTCCAGCCTACCAGTTCTATGTGATGAGTGGCTAATCCCGCGAGTCAAACGGGGAGGAACCTGCGGTAATTTTTACCCCGGATAAGGATCGTGGCTGCTGTGCTACGCCATTCGATTTTATCGTGGAGGTTGGACGATCACGAACGGATTGGCGTCAGGCGACTTGATGCGCCATTGGTAGCCGCCGAAATGGTCCAGAGTCGACAGCTTGATTTGCGCATTATGCCCGGGCACTTTGATATGAAGGGGGCGCAGCCCCAGTCAGAGTCCATGCCACAGCGGCGACGCGGTTTCCGGCTTCCGCGCTGCTGTTACCTCATCCTAAAATTGAGTTCTGACCCATGCGAACTCTGGATGCGCCGAGATGATGTGCTGCCACCAGGTAACGTCATCTCTCAATATTGGCGACCGGTCATTAAGCCTGATTTGAAAGGCTCTGGGTTGGTGCTTTAGCGCGTCGATGATCGCGCCCACCATCTGTGCGCCCGTCCCGGGTCGCAGCGAGTTGATTTCTTCGATGTAAAGCTCCGGCGGATCAAACCTGTTGGTGAGCATCAGCGATATACTCGACGCTTGGTCATTACCCGCTTTGACGATCATTTTGGGTGAGGTCGAAGCGAATATCTCCCAGAAGCCCGGGCCGTAGGATTTCAATGTCACGTACAACTGTAGCCTCCGCAAATTTAGATAGATTGCGCCGGCAGTCGTCTCGACCTGCTGGTCGTCGGGTCTTCCGTCAGTGCTCATGCCAAGCATGATATTCTAGTTTCTCGCAGACAGTGACACATCCGGCAAACGTCGCCTTGGCGGCTCTCCATACGTCGTCCAAAGAATCACCAGCGGCAGTGTCGCTCTCATTACGGGAGAGCAGCAACCCTATGTATGTGACTGGGCGGCCGTTGTATGTCGCCGTCAATGCCGGCGCGGTGCGAGAGTCGCCTGGGAAAGGAATTGGAGATGGCAGACAAGAACAAAGTTGGCCTCGTAGGCGCGGCGCTTCTCGGCGGATGGCATCTCGTGTGGTCGATCCTCGTGGCAACGGGGCTTGGTCAGACGTTGTATGACTTCATCCTGTGGGCGCACATGGTCCATCTCAATATCGTGATCGGCCCGTTCAATCTCGCGGCATCGGCGACCCTCATTGCGGTGACAGCGATCTTCGGGTACGTGATCGGATATATCGGCGCGTGGGTGTGGAATCGCGTACACTCATGACGGTAGAAGAAGAACGTTTGTAATTGTACTACTCGCCATCGGCATGGAATTGGCCGGCACTGTATTGAAGCGTCATACGATCATTGTGTGGGTTTGGTGAGTCGCCGGTCAAGTCCCGACAGCTTGGTCGTTTGATCACCGCGACGATGCGGCGCGGGGTCAGTCACGTCATGAACAGGAGTATGACAATGGAAAGCGCAACATTTCGAAAATGGCTGGCGGAGCAAGGGTGTCGCTTCGACCATCATGAGCATCAGGAGCGCGGCGAGGGTCAGGTCATGGTGACGGTGCATCGAGAAGGGCGGACCTCGCAGGCGCCTCTTGGTGGTTCGCGCAAGGACCTCGATCCGCGCGACGCGCGCCGGGTCTGCGAGGAACTCGGCCTCGATTGGTCCGAGCTGCCTGGGCCGAAGGGCCGTGTGTGAGGCTTACGTCACAATCGACACGCCGAGCGGCCGTCGCGGGGGTAGCCAGACGCGCGCGGCCCGTTCGTTCTCATTCTTTTGGCGTGCTGCCCCGCCTTACCCTAAAGGCGGGGTGTATGGCGGGTTCGATGTAATGGACAAAAGGTTTATCCGTGAATCGATCATGTGCTGGTCGTAATCTGCCGGCCCATCGGCGAATCATGTGGCACGAGGTCATCACTGCCACACACGGTGCAAACCTGACGATAGGTAGTCTGCCGCCATATCGTATAAATCAGCCCCGGCAAGATGTAGCAAAACCATAGGACTATTTCGAGCATCAGGTGTCCTTTCGGAGCGCGTTTGGTTTTACCTACGCTGCCGCACTTTCTGCATACGAGTGTCGTTGCCATAGGCTAGCTGGCGATGAGCACATGCGTTGAGGACGCGTTGTCGTTTGCTGGGTCTGGAGCGTTGAAGGGATTGGTGTCTTCTTCTGCTGGCACTGTCAATTCCTCAGCTGAAGAGACGGTAACGGTGCGCATGATGGTGCCCGTGAGGCCGGTGGTTGGCGACGTGACCGTATAGAGGATCGTGTGCTCGCCGGGAGCGCTGGTGTCGATGGACACGGCGGTCGTGGTCGCACCGTCGAGCAGAACGACGATGCCGAGATTCAGATCGCTCTCGGGCGCGACGATGCGCGCGCCGAGGTCGTTGTAGGTTTGGTCCAGTTCGATCGTGCTCGATGCATTGCCGTTGAGTTCGATGACCGGCGCTTGCAGCATGCCTGCGGGCGCACTCGCGGAAGGGGAGCCGGCAGCCTGTCCTGTAGCGGCGAGAACGGCAGCGACTTGAGATTTGGTGAGACAGATCGGATTCGAGTCTGCCACACCATCGCGGATGCAGAGCTGGTGATTGAGCATCAGGTCGTCGCCCTCCGCGCGGACGAAGGTCAGTTCCTTTGTAACCACACGCTCTGCGAGATCACTGACTTGCTGTGCAAGCTCTTTGATCGCGTTCACTACCGTCGCGATGAGCGGACGGTCTTGGAGCGTGAGATAGCCGTTGGTGCTGGAGCCGACGGCTTCAGGGATTGCTTGCTGTACATTCTGCGCGGAAAAGCCGGCATACTGCGTCGCCGTATCGAGGCCGGAACTTTCGTTCCAATGATAACTGACCGGATTGAGCTTCACGATGTCGGCGAGGCCTCGTGTGAATTCGCCGTCGATATTCTTCAAGCGCTCGTCGGACGACACAGAGAGATTGCCCGAGGCGTCGGTCGTGAGTGTGCCTGCGCCGAAATTGGAGAAGCGTACGGTACCGGTGGTAGAGAGTTGTGCGGTGGGTGATGTCGTGCCGATGCCGAGATTGCCGGCATTTGTCCACATCATGTAACGGTTTGAAATGCCGCCGT
>Ga0082335_1002416_pt1 | contig 35079 bp, 31 predicted proteins | sample Subgrocontami58m_FD_72375 | JGI IMG/M metagenome (GOLD analysis project Ga0082335, IMG submission 72375) | Subsurface groundwater microbial communities from S. Glens Falls, New York, USA - GMW37 contaminated, 5.8 m (SPADES assembly) (version 2) ... | reverse complement strand
AGGTCCAGGCCTGGCTGAAGCGCCATCCCCGGTTCCATATGCACTTCACGCCGACCTCCGCGTCCTGGATCAACATGGTCGAGCGCTTTTTCGGCCTCATCACCGAGGATCGCATCCGCCGCGGGGTTTTCAAAAGCGTCGCTGAACTGGAGGCCGCCATCATGGAATATCTGGACCACCACAATGGAGACCCCAAGCCGTTCGCCTGGACCGCTTCCCCGGGCGATATCCTTGAAAAGGTCGCACGCGGGAGACAAGCGTTAGAGTCGATACACTAGCAGCCAGCGCCAGTTGGTGTCGCGGCGGTTGAGCCACCAGACCGGATGCCGCAAGGCGCACGCCAGGTGCGCAACCGCGGTGTCCACCGAGATCACGAGATCGAGAGCACTGACAAAGGTCGCCGTATCGACGAAATCGACAAGCTCCGATGTCCGGTCATACCAGGTCACCGCTGTGCCTGGGTCCGCCATCAAAGCTCGATCGTAACAGTCTTGCGCCGCATCAAGCCGCCTCTCGGCATGGTGCCCTTTCCCCTTTGCGCAACCATTCCACCGCGGTATCTGCCTAGGTCACTAATGGCAATGCCTCTTTGGCGGCGCTGCCTCCCTACCCAATCGCCCCCATCTCCCTATCGATTCGCTCGATCCGCCGCTCGGCCTGCTCCAGGTCGCTCTGCAGCACAGCCGCCAAACCCTGCACCTGGGCCGCACGGTCAAGATGGATCGACATCCGCCGCAGCAGCACGGCGGCCTCTTGCCATCGGCGCGACACCACGTAGTTAGCCAGAAGGGTAAAGGCTGACGTCGAGATCAACCCCCGGGGGTCGACTCGCTCCAGGAATGCCGGAAGTTCAACCGCGGGAATGAACCGCCACAGGTTGAACAGCCCATGAAAACCGAACGTCGGACCGGCGGGCTGCCCGACCTCCACCGAGAACCTCTCGGCTGTCGCCTCGTCGGCGAAGCGAAAGCCGCGCGCTTCAAGCTCCGGCCGGTAGACCCGGCAGACCGCCTCGTCCTCCGGGTGCCGGACCGGAAACTCGGGCGCCAACAGCGCCGCCATCAGCCGTCTTGATCGTAACGAAAATCCGCCATTGCCCACCCGGTGGTGATCGTCGTGGAACGGCCACACAGCGCCGATATAGTCGAATGCGAGGAAGCCGGGATCCCACATCCGACCGTCCACGACATAGCCGTCCCACTGGATGACCAGCACGTGCGACGTGCGGATGTGCGGCACTACCTCACGCAAGATGACCCGTGAGTAGTCCTCGACACGGTCGATCGTTTCGATACGAATGACGTCGACAGCGTCCTCCCGTATTTCCTGGTCCGTGAGAAACAATGCCGCACCGAAGTCGCACGCCGCGCGGGACTGGCGGATGGCATGCAGCGCCGCCTCGTGATGCAGGGTGTCGATACAGCACAGCGTGACATCGTCGAGCCGACGTCGAACGCTGGGCGCGGTCGGGGGATCGGCCCGTTCGAGGGGTCTCGATTGGGCGAGCGACGCCAGACGGACATCGGTCATCACGGCGACCCAGTCGCCCAGTCACGGCTGGCTGCGGGGGTTTGTATCCCGGTCAGCCCGACGCCCAGAAGAAACGCCACACTCGGCAATGAGACGTAGCAGTCGAGTGCAATCCGGGGTGCCTCGCAGCCCCGCGACGGGATAACCGTCAGACCACCCAGGACCGGAGCCAGTATGTCTCCAAGGTCCGCCAGACATTCGAATATGGACTCGCCAGGCAGATCCCGAAGATGCGGCACCAAGCGCACGAACTGGAACACATCGCCGTAATCCTGTTCGCAGATCACCAGCAGCCGCTTGCCAGCCAGGCTGGAGCCGTCCCAGCGAGGGCGATCGAACACACGATGACGAAAATCCGGAACCATCAGGCGATGTTTGTGGTCAAGCCACCCGGCCTCGAAATTGCCCATCAGCCGGTGGGCCAGGCCGCGATGGTATAGCGCGCGAGAAGGCGCGTCGCTGACCTCGGCCGCACGGGTAAACGCTCGCACGGCTGCTTCGGCGCGCTGATGGTCATACAGTGCCTTGCCCAAACCCTGCCAAGCCTCTTTCAGGACCGGGTGGGTCCTCGTCAGAGCCTGGAACTGTCGTTCTGCGCACTCGCTGACATTGCCAAGCAGCAGCCCCGCACCCTGCTGTAACCGGACCCGCGGGTCGTCGGATGCGAGGCAGAGCATACGATCATAGATACGCAGCGCGTCGCCCAGGCGTTGCTGCCGCACCATGTCCTGCGCCAGGGCATGCGCCGACAGCATTGCGCCGCTGGGAGGCGAGAGCCGCATCATGCCCCGCCAGACGATCCACCGGACCACGTCCGAGCCAGCGCAGCGTGCGCTGGCTCGCCGCTTGAACGGTTGGCTAAGCCAGCGCAAGTTCCCGATAGCCGTTGGCCGCCACCTCGTCGCACCGCGCGCGATAGGCCGGAGCACTGCCGCTGTACCGAGCGATAATGCGGGTCTGCTTGCCATCGATATTCGTGTTGATGCCGGTCATCCATGAGTTGATCTCATTGGACAGCAATCCCACGCCGAGCGACTTGACGTGATCGGTCCAGGACTGGACGCCGGCTGGCGTTGCGGCCACACGGGTCAGATGGTTGTCCCGCGCATGACGCAGCACACCGGTCACCCATTCGACGTTGTGTTCGATGCTACGCGGTATATTGCCCAGCGCCGTATGTGGCCCCATCAGCATCATCATGTTCGGGAAATCCTCGACCATGACGCCCAGATAGGTGCGCGGCCCGCCGTGCCATTTCTGCTTCAGCGGCAGCCCGTCGATGCCCCTGATGTCGATCCGGTCGAAGGCGCCAGTAATGGCGTCGAAACCCGTTGCGTAGATGATGATGTCGAACTCGTACTCGGTATCGCTGGTCTTGATGCCCTTGGGCGTGATCCGCTCGATCGGGGTTTCCTTGATGTCCACCAATTGGACATTGGGCTGGTTGTAGGCTTCATAGTAATGCGTCTCCATCGGCACACGCCTGGTCCCGAAACCGTGATCCTTCGGGATCAATTTGTCAGCTACCTTCGGGTCCTTCACCCGCTGGCGGATTTTCCGCGCGACGAAATCGCTGATCGCCGCGTTCGCTTCACGATTGGTCAGGATGTCCTTGAAGTTCCCCTGCCAGATACCGAAACCGGGCGAGGCGTAGAGTTTCTCGAAGAACGCTTCCCGCTCCTCCGGTGTCACCTCGAAGGTGCCGCGCGGATCGGGCGTGTGCAGGAAGCATGCGAACGTCTCCTGGCAGCGCTTGAACATCGCCGGGTAATCCGCTCTGATCCGCTCCATCTCCTCTGGCTCGATCTTGCGGTTATGCAGCGGCGTGCACCAATTTGGCGTGCGTTGGAAGACGGTCAGGTGGCCAGCGGTCTTCGCCACCTCCTGGATTGTCTGCACCCCGGTTGCACCGGTGCCGATAACGGCCACGCGCTTGCCCTCGAAACTGACCGGCTCATGCGGCCAGCGGGCGGTGTGGTAGGACTGGCCTTTGAATGAATCCACGCCTTCGATGCGGGGCATCACCGGTGCCGACAGGACACCGATGGCGGTGATCAGGAACCGCGATCGGTAGCGTGTGCCGTCGTCCAGGGTGACATCCCAACTCCGGGTCGGCTCCTGGTAATGGGCGGAACTCACCCGGCTGCGGAACTTGATGTCGCGGCGAAGGTCGAACCGATCGGCGACATGATTGAGGTAACGCAGCGTCTCCGGCTGAGGGGCGAAATGCTCGTTCCAGTTCCACTCCTCCAGCAACTCCTTCGAGAAGGAGTAGGCATAGGAATAGCTCTCCGAGTCGAACCGCGCGCCGGGATATCGATTCCAGTACCAGGTGCCACCCACGCCGGTGCCGGCCTCCAGAACCAACACGCGCAGGCCCAGTTCCCGCAGGCGATAGAGCTGGTACATGCCCGAGATACCTGCCCCGATGATGACGGCGTCATAGTCCAAACTCTGCGTCGAACCGGTCGCGGTCTGGGTTTCGTTCAAGGCGGCCATAGCTGCTCGTACTCCTGCATGAAGTGTCTGTCGTCGGACGCCGACTGTCCTCGGGGGCCATTGCGTCAACCGCAACGCTTTCCTCTTGGGAAGGATAAGCTACCCATCGGTATTTTGTCCAACTTAGACTCGGAGTCGAGCATTCGGCAACGGCTCGCGTCCACGTCGGCCAGCGCAGAGGTCGATCAGACCGCTGCGGCCGGCCGTGTCGTCACCCCGCGGATGCCGGGACGGGTTTCGGGACCGCCACATTGCGTTCGATCTCGGGCGCGGCCGGGATACGGAGCAGTTCCTCCTCGCCGATCACGATCACTTCCCGGGCATCGGTCAGGCCATGCCCCGCGGCCAGGGTTGTTGTGATATCGCCGGACGCCGGAACCGTGAGATATCGCACGGCGTCTCCAGCCGCTCCCAACACCGCCAAGGCTGTCTGGTCGCCCGAGACGTCCAACACGACGAAATCCGAGATGCCGCGGTCGTAGTAGGTCTCAGCGAGGCCGATGATGTGCCTGAGGCTCTCGTCGATGTTTCGTCGGACATATACAACGGACGTCTGATCGGATCCCATCGTTTCCCTCTATCCGCTTGGCCCGGAGCAACGACGCCGCCGGCGGGCAAAAACAGGCCTCCGCCCGCGGGATCGGCTGTGACGTGCGCGCTACCCATTGGCAGCGTTAGCAGGTCTCAACCAACCGCACCAGAAAACTGTTTGTATCGCGATGGTCGAGCGGCGATTGTTCTAGTATTGACTACTGAAAGTTGTATGCACCATAAGATATTCTCTAAATCGGGTTCCAACCAACTCATGGCGCCCCTGCACAACCGTGATCCCACTCGCCACCCGCCCCCCAGTGTTGTATGGACCGCCAAGTTTCGGGTCGGGAGCATCATGCGGGCTATTGTCATTGGCGCATCGGGTTTTATCGGTCGGCACCTGATGGCGCAATTGGGTCCCGACCTGGCTGTTGGCACCTACCACCGGCACGCCATCCCCAACGGCGTGCCGTTTGATGGGACCAGCGGACGCGTCGATGACCTGCTGAGGCACCTGCCGTCCGGCTTCACCCATGCGTTCGTCCTGCACGGTGCCATCGATACCGAAGCCTGCGCCCGCGACCCCGCCGGCACCGCCCTAATCAACGTCGAAGGCGTGTGGCGCGTTCTGCTCGGCCTGCTCGACGCGGGCATCCGCCCCATTTACGTCTCCACCGAGTATGTGTTCGACGGCACGCACGGCGCCTGGCGGGAGACCGACGTCGCTGTCCCCAGCACCCAGTACGGCATCCAAAAGTTGGAAGTCGAGCGGCGTCTGGCCGCCGATCCCCGCCCGTCTCTGATCGTGCGGCTCTCCCGCGTCGTTGGCACCGAGTTTGGCACGCACAGTGTCCTGCCACCGTGGATCGAGGAGATCCGCGCCGGCAAGACCATGCGCTGTGCCACCGATCAGATATTCTCCCCCGCCAGCGTGGAGGACATTGCCGGCGCCCTGATCAAGCTGGCGGCCTCGGGGGCCACCGGCCTCTATCATCTGGGGGGCCCGACGCCGTTCAGTCGGATGGGGCTGCTGCGCCTGCTATTGGACTCGATCCAGGCGGTGGCTCCGGACGTACGCGCCGATATCGTGCCCTGCAGTCTGCACGACCTGCCCTTCTCGGAAAAGCGCCCGCTCGACACCTCGATTTGCATCGACAAGCTGCTGGGCACTATCGATTGGGACTTCACCCCGATGGAGGCGATCTGCAAAGACCTGGCCGAACGGCATTTCGGCGCGGACCGGACGACCCATTGATGGCGCCTTCACGCCTGCGGGTGTCGATGATCATTCCGAACCGCAACCATGCGGCGTTGTTGCCGCGCTCCCTGGGCGCGATGGTCCGCCAGAAGCGGCAACCGGATGAGATCATCGTCATCGACGATGCGTCCACCGACAACAGCCGCGAGACGATCCGCGGTTTCATGGCACAACTGCCGCAACTACGCCTGCTGGAAAACCCCGACCGGCTGGGAGCCATCGGGTCGCTGAACCGCGGATTGCATGCCGCCACCGGCGACGCTGTGTACTTTGGCGCCGCTGACGATTCGACCGACCCCGATTTTGTCAGCACCGTCCTTGGCGCTCTCGAAGCCCACCCCTCCGCCGGCCTGGCCTGCGCTGAAGCCCGCTTGATTACAGAGGAGGGAGCCTTCCTGGGGTTCCGGCCGGTCAGCATGCCGCTGTTGCGGGAAGGCTATCTCTCTCCGGCCGAGACCGCGGCGATGCTGCGCCGGCTGGACAATTGGATCCTATCTGTCGTCACGATCCTACGCCGGGACGCCGTACTGCGGGCCGGCGGCTTCGATGAGACAATAGGATCATTCTGCGACAGCTTCATGACTCGTCGAATCGCCCTGGAATCGGGCTTCGTGTTCGTCCCCAAGGTTCTCGGCACGTGGTACGTCCAACCGGAGAGCTACTCCCGAAGCACGTCACTGAATGCGGAGCTGATGGCGAAGTTGATCGCGATCGCCCAGGACCGCGTGAAAGCCGCCGAAGGGGCCCCATTCCCACCCGGCTATAGTCAGGTCTTTGCCCGGAGAGCGCGGTTTGCGTCGGGGCGGCTGGCCGCCACGCAGCCGAATTTCAATCCCAGGCTGATCAACGCCTTGGCGCAGGGCAGCGCCTTCGACAATGGCATTCTGTCACTGGCCGCCCATTTGCCGCCGCGCCTGCGAGAGATCGCCGCCCTGGGCTGGCTGACAGTGCGACTGCGCCCGACCTCTCTGGTTCGGCTCGTGCACAGCGCCGCGCTCCGGCGGTTGCGTGGGCCGAGCGACCGGGTTCCTGGGTAAACGCCGCGGCGGCAGACAAGAGAGCGTACAAGAGAATCGCATGAACCGGTTTGTGGTCTGCTGCCTGGTGGTCTAATGAACGCTCGAATCCGTCACACAGAGGCATAAGGGGACACTTGATGGCGTCCGAAGCGCGTGAGTCCCAAACCAAGGACCCCGTCAACCAGCACGGCTATGACGTCCAACGCCAGGTCGGCCCGACCCGGCTGGGGGTGCTGAAGAATTGGGAATGGCACGACGATCCACGCCGCTTCCTGTTCTCCATGGCGCGCTACAAGTTCGTCTCCAAAATGTTCGCAGGACGTGCCAATGTCCTCGAACTCGGCTGTGGTGACGCCTTCAATGTGCCGATCGTGCTGCAGACCGTGAAGAAGCTGACCGTCGCCGACTTCGACCCGGTCTTTATCCAGGATGCCCGCGACCGCATGAAGGCGCCGTGGATCTACGAAGCCAAGGTCCTGGATCTGCTGCAGGACCCGATCGAAGGTTCGTACGACGCCATCTACTCCCTGGACGTGCTGGAGCACATCCCGCAGGAGCGGGAGCGCGAGGTCCTGACCAAGATATGCGGCGCGCTGGACCCGAATGGGGCGGTGATCATCGGCATGCCTAGCCTCGAGTCGCAGGCCTATGCCTCACCGCCAAGCCGAGCGGGGCATATCAATTGCAAGACGATGCCGGATCTGAATGCGCTGCTGGGGGATTTCTTCCACAATGTGTTCATGTTCAGCATGAACGACGAGATCGTCCACACGGGGTATCATAAGATGGCGCACTACCTGTTCGGGTTGTGCACCGGCAAGAAAATCTGACGGGTGCCGCGGCATCATGCCTGATCTCATGACGCCCGAGGATTGCGTCCGCGACATCCGCGCGCGGGCCGGGACATCCAGACGTGTTACCTTTGTCTCCGGCAACTTCAACATCGTCCATCCGGGTCACCTCCGTCTGTTGAAGTTCGCAGCGGAAGTCGGGGATATCCTCGTGGTCGGGGTGAACCCCGACGGCGGCCCGAACGTCACGTTGCCCGCCGCCATGCGGCTGGAGGCTGTGCGCGCGATTTCGATCGTCGATTACGCGCTGCTGCTCCGCGAATCGCCCGAAGCTTTCATCCGCCGCCTGCAGCCGAACTTCGTCGTCAAGGGCAAGGAATACGAAGCGCGCGAGAACCCGGAGCGTGACGCGGTGGAGAGCCATGGCGGCGCGCTGCTGTTCAGCTCGGGGGAGGTCCGGTTTTCGTCGCTCGACCTGCTGCATCGGGAGTATTTCGCGGCCAGCTACTCCCCGGTCAACAAACCCGCCGACTATCCGGAGCGGCATGGCTTTCGAATCAGCGATCTGGCCCCGGTGCTGGCCCGATTCGCCGGCCTGCGGGTGCTGGTGATCGGCGACACGATCCTGGACGAGTACGTGTCCTGCGATCCCTTGGGCATGTCCCAGGAAGACCCGACGATCGTGGTCACCCCGATCGAGAGCAAGACATTCATGGGCGGCGCCGGAATCGTGGCCGCTCATGCCAGCGGCATCGGGGCGGACGTCACATTCGTCACCATCCTGGGCGACGACGAACGCGCCAGTTATGTCCGCGACTCGATGGCGCGACTGGGCATCACGACCCACGCATTTTCCGACGAGACGCGCCCCACCAGCCTGAAACAGCGGTTCCGTGCGCATGGCAAGACCCTGCTGCGGGTCAATCACTTGCGCCAGCATGCCGTCGGAGCACAGATGGTGGCGCAGATCGTGGCAACGGTCGAGGGCTTGCTCGATTCGACCGATTTGGTGCTGTTCGCCGACTTCAATTACGGCTGCCTGCCGCAGCCGGTCGTTGATGGCATCGTCGCGGCCGCCTCCCGTCGCGGTGTCATGATGGCTGCCGACAGCCAGGCATCATCCCAACTCAGCGACATCTCGCGCTATCGTGGCATGCGGCTGATCACCCCAACCGAGCGGGAGGCGCGCCTGGCTCTGCGCGACACCGAGTCGGGCCTGGTCGTCCTGGCGGAGGACCTCCAGAAGAAGGCAAACGCCGAAAACGTCGTGCTGACACTCGGCTCCGAGGGGCTGCTGCTGCACGTATTGGACCGTGGGTCCTACCGCACGGACCGACTGCCGGCCTTCAACATGGCGCCCAAGGATGTGGCGGGGGCGGGCGATAGCCTGTTCACCTGCACGGCCATGGCGCTGTGCGTCGGGGTGGATATCTGGCAGAGCACCTACCTTGGTTCTCTCGCGGCCGCCTGCCAGGTCACACGGGTCGGCAATATCCCGCTGACCCTGTCCGAGTTGGTGGCCGAGATCGAGGCTCCAGCGCCGGGGCTCGGTGACTGATGCGAGCCTTGCTGCTCGCGGCGGGATTGGGTACGCGCCTCCGCCCGCTGACGAACACGCTGCCGAAATGCCTGGTGCCGATCCATGGCCGCCCGCTGCTGGATTATTGGTTCGACCTTCTATTGCCGGCCGGGATCGAGCGGACCCTGGTAAACACCAGCTACCTGCCGGACCAGGTCCGCGCCCATGTGGCAGCATCTCCCTGGCGGGATCGGGTCGACCTGGCGCACGAGACCGAGCTGCTTGGCACCGGCGGCACGGTGCTGGCCAACCGGGACTGGTTCGGCCCCGGCCCGATTCTGGTCGCGCATGCCGACAACCTGACCGATTTCGACGTCGCCGGGCTTGCACGCGCCCATGCCGAACGACCGCACGGCTGCGCCATCACCATGCTCGCCTTCCGCACGGACATGCCGCATCTCTGTGGGATCCTCGAACTGGACCCGAGGGGCGTCGTGCGCCAATTTCATGAAAAGGTTTCAAACCCACCCGGCAATTTGGCAAACGGGGCCGTCTACATCTTCGAACCCGAGGTGGTTGCGCGAATCGAGGCCCTCGGGAAACCCGTGGTCGACCTGTCGACCGAGGTCATTCCCGGCTTCATTAACCGGATCCTGGCGGTGGAGCATCGCGGCTATCATCGTGATATCGGCAATATCGAAAGCCTGGAACTGGCCAATCGCGAATATCCGCTCGTGGCGGATGGCGGTTCCAGGCAAGCGCGAGACCAGGGGTTGCGCCGCACCGGGGTCGGCTGTTAAAGCGTTCGCGTTCGATGGGTCCCTATGCCGCGCTGCAACATGCGCCGGGGCGCACGGACGGGCGGCCTCGCGTACCGTCGGCTTTCCCCTTCATGGTTTATATCGGACGGCTCAATGAAAATTCTGGTGACTGGCGGCTGCGGGTACAAGGGCAGTGTGCTTGTGCCCAAGCTCATCGCCAAGGGCCACGAAGTGGTGGCGTTTGACATCCAGTGGTTTGGCAACTTCCTGCCGGAACACCCAGCGTTGACGGTGGTGCAGGGCGACATCCGCAACATCGACGAAGTCGACCTGACCGGCGTCGATGCGATCATCCACCTGTCGAGCGTCGCCAACGACCCCTGTGGCGACCTCAATCCCAAGATCACCTGGGAAATCAGTTGCCTGGCCACAATGCAGCTTGCCGATCGGGCGAAACGCCTGGGCATCAAGCGCTTTATCTATGCGTCGTCCGGCAGCGTCTACGGCGTCAGCGACGAGCCCCAGGTAACCGAGGACCTGGAGCTGTTCCCGCTTTCCGAATACAACAAGACCAAGATGTGCGCCGAACGCATCATGCTGTCCTATTCGGACGATATGGTGGTGCAGATTGTCCGCCCGGCCACGGTGTGCGGCTTCTCTCCCCGGATGCGACTCGACGTGTCGGTCAACATGCTGACCATGCAGGCCCTGCAGAACGGGCGCATCACCGTGTTCGGCGGGGAACAGACAAGGCCGAACATTCACATCCAGGACATTACCGACCTCTACCTGTTTCTGCTGGAGCATCCGCAGCACACCGGGATCTATAATGCCGGGTTCGAGAATCTCAGCATCCTGGAAATCGCCAACATGGTGGCGGAGCATGTGTCAGCCGAGATCGTCGTGACCCCATCGAACGACCCGCGCTCCTATCGTGTGAACTCCGATCGTCTGCTCGCGACCGGATTCCGCCCGAAGCACACCGTGGAAGATGCGATCAAGGAAATCGTCGGCATGTACCGCCAGGGCGCGCTGAAGGATGAAGACCATTTCCACAACCTGAAGTGGATGCAACGGAGTCTCGCGGCGTGACAGCCATTGTCGCTCCGGAAGTTCACTTCGCCGATTACTGGCAGCGCATGTCCGCTGTCATGAATCACATCGATTGGGCACCTGTTGCGCGCCTGGGGCATGACTTGCTGGATTGCTGGAAGACCGGCCGCCAGGTGTTCATGGCAGGCAATGGCGGCAGTGCCGGCAACGCTGTCCATCTGGCGAACGACTTCCTCTATGCCATGTCGAAGCGCCCTGGCTCGGGCATGCGCATTCATGCCCTTCCCGCCAACCCGGCGGTCCTGACCTGCCTCGCCAACGACGAAGGCTACGATCAGATCTACTCCCTGCAACTCGGCGTGCTGGCCCGGCCCGGCGACGTGCTGATCGTCTATTCCGGCAGCGGCAACTCCCCCAACATCCTCCGCGCGCTGGAAGAAGCCCGCCGTATCGGCATGCGTAGCTACGCCGTGCTCGGCTATTCCGGCGGCAAGGCCAAGGCAATGGCTGACGTCCCCATCCATGTCGAAGTCGACGACATGCAGATTGCGGAGGACACCCAACTGATCTTCGGGCACATGCTGATGCAATGGCTGTCCAAGCATCGCGACCAGATTGCCGGCTGAGGCAAGAAACCATTGGACAAGTCTCCCAAATTCCTGATCCTCGGCTCGAATTCCTTCTCAGGCGCGACCTTTGCCGATTATCTGGCCGAACAGGGCCACGACGTTCTGGCCACCAGCCGGTCGCCGGAACCGCACGACGCGTTCCTGCCGTACAAGTGGCGCGACAATCCGGGCACAGTTCGCTTTGAAACCATCGACCTCAACCACGACCTGGAAAAGCTCGGCGCGCTGCTGAAGCGCGAGAAACCGACCCATGTGGTGAATTTCGCGGCCCAGAGCATGGTCGGTGAAAGCTGGGCCAATCCCGACCACTGGATGATGACCAACGTGGTCTCCACCGTCCGGCTGCACGAATTGCTGCGCCGCTACGACCGGCTGGAACGCTACGTCCATGTGACCACGCCGGAAGTGTATGGCTCGACTGAGGGCTGGGTGCGGGAAGACAACCCGTTCAATCCGTCCACCCCCTACGCGGTTTCCCGCGCGGCCGGCGACATGTCGTTGCGGACCTATCACCAAACCTACGATTTCCCGGTCGTGTTCACCCGCGCGGCGAATGTCTATGGCCCCGGGCAGCAATTGTATCGCATCATTCCGCGCACCATCCTGGCCGCGATTGGCGGACAGAAGCTGCGCCTGGACGGCGGCGGCGTATCTGTCCGCGTCTTCATCCATATGCGCGACGTGGCCGATGCAACCTTGCGCATCGCCATGAACGGCCGCCTGGGTGAGTGCTACCACATCTCGGGCTACGAACTCGTCTCCATCCGCCACCTGGTGGAAACCATCCTGACCCGTTTGGACCGCCGGTTCGAGGATTGCGTAGAGATCGGGCCGGAACGCCCAGGCAAGGACACCTCCTACACGCTCGATTCATTCAAGCTGCGCAGCGAACTGGGCTGGCGTGACCGACTGTCTCTTGTCGAAGGCATCGACGATGTCGTCGCCTGGGCCGAACGGTTCCGCGATGCGATGCCCGGCCTGCCCGCCAAATACGAACACAAGCCCTGACCGAAATCCGAGGCCACGCGATGCAACCAGTCACGCCAGCCGAGGTCGAGATCCTGAAATCCGCTGCCGCTCGGCTGCGGGGCAAGGTGATCGAGATGTCGCATGCCGCCAGCAGCGCCCATCTCGCGTCATCCCTGTCCTGCTGCGACATCGTCGCCGCGGCCTATTGGGGCGTCTGCCAGATCGATCCGGCCAAACCCGAAGACCCATTACGAGACCGTTTCATCCTATCCAAGGGCCACGCCGCCACCGCGTTGTACGCCGCCCTCGCGTTCCGTGGCTTCTTCCCGGAAGCCTTACTGGCAACCTATTGCCAGGATGGCGGCATTCTCGCCGAACACCCCCCCGCCCGCATGCTCGCAGGTGTCGAGGCCGCGACCGGTTCGCTGGGCCACGGTCTGCCCATCGGCGTCGGCATGGCGCTCGCCGGCCGGATGCGCGGAGAGAAATTTCGCGTCTACGCGCTGCTGTCGGACGGTGAGAACAATGAAGGCTCCGTGTGGGAGGCCGCGATGTTCGCCTCCGCCCAGAAGCTGAACAATCTCTGCATCATCGTCGACTACAACAAGTGGCAGGCTACCGCCCGCTCGAACGAGACCCTGCAACTCGCCCCGCTGCGGGAGAAATGGGAAGCCTTCGGGTGGGACGCGGTGGAGACCGACGGACACGATGTCGGCGCCCTGACCGCGCTGATGCGCGGCGTGCCGGATGGCGGGGACAAGCCGCGCGCGATCATCGCCCACACGGTGAAGGGCAAGGGCGTGTCGTTCATGGAAGACGACAACAACTGGCACTACCGCGCCCCCACCGCGGAAGAGGTCGTCCTCGCCCACAAGGAGCTCGGCCTCGCATGAGAAACGCTTTCGCCGACGAACTGACCCGTCTGGGCGATGTCGATCCGCGCCTGGTGATGCTGTCCGGCGACATCGGCAACCGGCTGTTCGACAAATTCCGCGCCGCGCATCCGAGTCGTTTCTACAACTGCGGCGTGGCGGAGCAGAACATGACGGGCGTCGCCGCCGGCATGGCGCTGTCCGGCATGCGCCCGATCACCTACACGATCACCCCGTTCGTTACGACCCGCTGCCTGGAACAGATCCGCACCGATGTCTGCTACCACGACTTGCCAGTGATGATCGTCGCGGTCGGCGGCGGCCTGTCCTATGCCGGCCTCGGTCCCACCCATCATGCCTGCGAGGATATCGCGTTCCTGCGCGCCATCCCAAACATGCAGGTGATCTGCCCAGGTGACGCCTGGGAAGTGCGCGCCGCCATGCGTGCGGCCCTGCAACAGGACCACCCGGTCTATATCCGCATGGGCAAGCGCGGGGAGCCTAAGGTTCACGCCGACACGCCCGAGAATTTCCGCATCGGCAAGGCCCTGCCGATCTCCGACGGGACCGATGTCTGCTTGCTGTCCACGGGCACCATGCTGCCGGAAGTGATCGAAACCGCGCATCTGCTGGCCCCGAAAGGCGTCTCCGCCCAGGTGGTCAGCTTTCACACGGTCAAACCGCTGGACGAGGATTTCCTGCGTGACGCGCTGTCCCGCTTCCGTCTGGTCGCGACGATCGAGGAACATTCCCTGATCGGCGGCTTCGGCAGCGCGGTCGCCGAATGGATGATCGACAACGCCATCGTCCCGCGCAAATTCCTGCGCTTCGGTACCCCGGACGCCTTCTTCAAGAAATCCGGTGAGCAGGAATACGCGAGGGAGGAACTCGGCCTGAGCGCCCACCTGATGGCGGCGCGCGTGATGACGGCCCTGGGCTGAGACGGGATACACCACGATGAAGACCGAAGCCGCGCTCCTCGTTCAGACCGGCCAGCCATTGGTGCTGGCGGAACTGGAGATTCCCGCCCTGAGACCCGGACAGGTCCTGGTCGAAATCGCCTATTCCGGCGCATGCGGCACCCAGGTCATGGAGTGGCTCGGTCACAAAGGCGAGGACAAGTGGCTGCCTCATTGTCTCGGCCACGAAGGCAGCGGCACTGTGCTGGAATGCGGCTCCGCCGTAACGCGCGTGAAAGCCGGTGACAAGGTGGTGCTGTCGTGGATCAAGGGCGGCGGGATCGAGGCCGGAGGCGCCAACTACAAATGGGACGGCCGCACGGTGAACGCCGGTGGCGTAACGACCATGCAGCGCCACGCCATTGTCAGCGAGAACCGTCTGACCAAACTGGTCGAGGATCTGCCCCTGGACATCGCCATTCTGCTGGGTTGCGCCGCGCCCACGGGCATGGGCGCGGTGTTCAATGTCACCAAAATCCAGCCGGGCGAATCGGTCGCCGTGTTCGGCACCGGCGGTATTGGAATCAATGCCTGCATGGGCGCGGCCTTTGCCGGCGCCATGCCGATCATCGCGGTCGACCCCAGTGCCGCCCGGCGCGAACTGGCCCAGGCGTTCGGTGCGACCCACACCATTGACCCGACAGACTGCGACGTACTGGCCGAAATCCGCAAGATCGTGCCGGGTGGCGTCGATGCGGCCATCGAGGCCACCGGCATTCCCGCGGTGATGGACCAGGCCTTCAAGGTCACCCGTCTGCAGGGCGGCCGAGCGGTGGTGATTGGGAATGCTAAGTATGGGTCGGCGCTGACGGTGGATCCGGCGACCTTCAACCAGGGCAAGAGCCTGATGGGCACCTGGGGCGGCGATAGCATGCCCGACCGTGATTATGGTCGCTTCGGTCGCTTGCTCGCATCCGGCCGTTTCGACCCGCGCATGTTGTTATCCGCACCCTATAGCCTGTCTCGCGCCAGTGAGGCGCTCGGCGATCTGGCCGCCGGACGCGTCGGTCGTCCCCTGATCGACATGAGCCTGGCCTGAGCGCGACGGATGCGCATCGGCATCGATTTCGACAATACGATCGCCTGCTATGATGGTGTGTTCCATACCATCGCCCTGGAGCGCGGATTGATCCCGGCGAGCCTCGCCACCGACAAGACCAGTGTTCGCGACTATCTGCGTGCCCAGGGGCAGGATGCGATCTTCACGGAATTGCAGGGCTATGTGTATGGGCCGGGCATGGCGCATGTCAGCCTCTACCCAGGTGTTGCTGAAGCGTTGCACGACTTCGTGGCGGCGGGTCATGCAATCTGCCTGATCAGCCACAAGACCAGGGCCCCGTTCGTTGGTCCGCAACACGATCTGCATGATTGGGCCTGGCGCTTTCTGAAAGCGCAGCGACTGGTCGACGCACCGGACGCCCCTTTCCAGGCCGGCGACATTCATTTCGAGCTGACACGGGACTCCAAGCTGGCCCGCATCACGGCGTCCGATTGCGCGCTGTTCATCGACGACCTGCCCGAAGTCCTCGGGGCCACCGGATTTCCCACGACGACGCGCGGCATCCTGTTCGATCCGGAAAACAACTATCCCGATGGGCAGTGGCAAGGCCATAGTTTCGAGCGGTGCACTGACTGGACATCCATCCGGCGTCTGGTTGCCTGATGTCCGGGGATCAGGCGTCTGTGCTGGATCTGGCGGTTCGGCTGGCGAGCTTGGCCGACCTGCCGCCTCCGCGCACGGTCACGCGCCTGAATGGCGGCAAGAACAATCGCGTCTTCCGGGTCGACGACAGCGCGGTGCTGAAACTCTACCATTGGGACGCGCGCGATACGCGGGACCGGTTGCGGGCGGAGTGGCGATTCCTCACCTATGCCTGGGCACGTGGTGTGCGCAACATTCCGCAGCCGTTGGCGCGCGACGAGAACGTTCATGCCGGGCTGTACACTCTGCTGCCGGGCAAGCCTCTGGTAGCCGGGGATGTCACACCCACCCATGTCACCGCGGCGCTGGATTTCCTGCTGGCCGTGAACATTGATCCACGCGATCCGACCGCGCTTGATCCCGGTTCGGAGGCGTGTTTCTCTCTGAATGAGCATATCGCCACGATCGACCGCAGGGTCGCGCGTTTGGCGGGGCTCGACCCGGAGGCCCCGCATCGGGCCGCGGCAGACGCGCTTGTCCGAGACAAGCTGGCTCCGGCCTGGGACAGCGTCAAAGCCGCCTTGCTGGACGGCGCCCAACGTCTGGGAATCCGTTCGGACGAGCGATTGCAGGATGCTGATCTCTGCATTTCGCCGTCTGATTTCGGATTCCACAATGCTCTGGCGGACGGCGCGCAGATCGGCTTCATCGACTTCGAGTATGCTGGCCGGGACGACCCCGCCAAATTGGTCTGCGATTTCTTTTGCCAACCGGAAGTGCCGGTCCCCACGTGTCATATGCCGGAATTCGCGCAACGCCTGATCGCCGGCCTGGGACTGGACCCGTCCCATGAAGCCCGATGCCGGTTGCTGTTGGATGCCTATCGGGTCAAATGGACCTGCATCATCCTGAACGACTTCCTGCCCCTGGGGTCCGCCCGCCGAACCTATGCCGATCTTGCCCGCACCGAGGCGCGATACGCGTTCCAACTGGATCGCGCCGCCCGAAAACTGGATGAGATCGCGCTGAGATGAAAGACACATGCCATGGCCTATCGTGAGTTCGTCAGCCTGATCCACAAATCCACCAAGCGGGACTACCTGGCCCGGGTGACCGAGCGGGACAAGGCGGAGGTCGCTGACCTGGCGATCCAATTCGGCTACGACTATTGGGACGGCAGCCGACAGACCGGCTACGGCGGCTACCGATATGATGGACGGTGGCGCAAGGTCGCCGATGCCATGATCTCAACCTATGGCATCAAGCCGGGCATGCGGGTGCTGGATGTCGGCTCCGGCAAGGGGTTCCTGCTGCACGACTTCACCGAAGCCTGCCCGGGCGTGGAAGTCGCCGGAATCGACATCTCGCAATATGCGATCGACCATACGATGGACAGTGTGAAGCCCTTCGTGCGCCAGGGGGATGCTGCCACCTTGCCCTGGCCGGACAACTATTTCGATCTGGTGATTTCCATCACTACACTGCACAATCTTTATCTGCCGGCTCTGTGGTCATCCCTGCAGGAGATCGAACGGGTCAGCCGCGGCGGCAAGTATGTGTGCGTGGAAGCCTATCGGAATGAGCGTGAGAAGGTCAATTTGATGTACTGGCAGTTGACCTGCCGCGCGTTTCATACGCCCGAAGAATGGGACTTCCTGTTCGAGAAGGTCGGTTATAAGGGCGATCACGAGTTCATTTTTTTCGAATAGGCTCAACCGGGGGAGTCTGTTTCGCCATGATCAGCAGTGTGAACGCGACGCTCATTTCAAACTCACCTGCACGCCCTCGCATCTCGGCGACCCCGCGGGTGCGTCATGGCGAGACGCGTGATCATCAGTGGCCTGATGGGGGTGGCTCAGATGGTTGATTCGGACGATCCGGGCCCACGAGCTGATGAGGCACCGAAGCTCTCCACTGCCGCCGTAGGGAGTGACGCCACGAAATCAGAGGTCCCACCTCTGCTGCGGCCACCGTTCGACGCGGACAAGGCCGCGATCTTCCGGGAAGCCTTGGCCACGCCAGAGCCGATGGCGGCCTTCATCGATTTTGTCATTTCCCATTTGCTGCCCCGCGATCACAAGAGCGTCTTCTGGGGCGACCGGATGCTGACGATCGACAAGGCCGCCGGTTTCATGAATGAGCCCGCGTTCAAGGCTGCCTTCGAGCGCATCCACGGCGCGCACCAGTACGACCAATACACCTCGGCAACCACGATTGCCTGGCGTCTGCACACCTTGATCTGGGCGGCTCGCACGGCATTGTCCCTGCCAGACGGCGATTTTGTCGAATGCGGGGTCTTCAAGGGCGACATGGCCTGGATGGTCGGGGAGGTCACAGGCTTCGCCAAGACCGGCCGCCAATTCCACCTGTATGATTCGTTCGAGGGGTTCGACCCCAGCCAGACCACCGACGAAGACTTTCCGGACCTGCCGGGGTTTCTGACTTTCGCCAACAAGATCTACAGCGCCGAGGGGCTGTGGGAGGGCGTGCGCGACCGGTTCCAGCCTCTCCCCCACTATCATCTGCACAAGGGTTACCTGCCAGGAACACTCGATCGCGATGGGTTTCCGGAACGGATCGCCTACCTGCATATCGACCTGAACGTCGCATCTGTGGAGATTGCCTGCCTGGATCGTCTGTTCGACCACGTGGTGCCCGGCGGGGTAATTATTTTCGACGACTACGGCTGGAAGGTGTATCACCGGCAAAAGGATGCCGAGGACGCGTTTTTCGCCGAACGAGGCTACCATATCCTTGAACTGCCGACCGGCCAGGGCCTGGCGGTGAAACGGGCGGGACAACCTGTGTCGGATCGGGAGAGGTCTGCCCAGGTGCCAACCCCTACTAGGCTAGGCAGGAGAACGCGTATGCCCCCCACACTATCTCGGTTTACCTCATGGCTTGGTTCGGCTGGAGGCACGAACAAGGCGAAGGCGGAGGTGGTTCCGGGCGCGCCCGATATCGCGGCGCCGGGGAAACATCGTATCGAGCGGATCGCGCGCATGGGGACACCTGCCTTGCCCCCGATTGACCGTACCCCTCCCATCGCCACGCCCGCGCCAGAACCGCAACCCGTCATCGCGGCGCTCGCTCCGTTCGATGGCGACCATGGCTCCGAGATCGCGCGTATCGGCTTCCATCCTTTCATCATGGTCCGGCACGACGGCGGGGAGGACCCCGAGCACAGGTTCGTGGTCTGCCCGACCCAGAACGAGGCCGGGCAATTCGTCGCCGCACTCGCCGCTTTGCCACACTTCGCGGAGAGCAAACTGCTGCGTGGCATCGAGCGGGCGCTACAACTGAAGATATACGATGCGGCCGCTCTGTTGTTTGCGTGGACACAGTCGCAAGCGGACGGCCTGAACGAGACTGTCTATGTTGGTAAGCCGGACGACCTCGAGTTGCCGCAATTTCACGGCTATCCGGCGTTCGGAATTTCGGCGGAAACGGTGGCTGGCGGCTCGAGCAATCGGGTTCAGGCGTTAGCGCAAACGTTCCATGCCTATCAGACAACCTCGGGCAACGACGCGCTGCGGTTTGCCATCATGCAGGCACTGGCCCTCGGCCTCAGCCGAGCGCTCGGTTTTGCCGGACAGTACGAACAGGCCCTTCCGATCATTGATGCGGCGCTGACATGTGCCCCCGAATCGGTTCACCTGAAAGCGGCGAAACACGCCGTGACGCTGGCGGCCGCGGGGAATCCGGTGCCGGCGCGGCTGGAACACTATATCGGCAGCGATAATGGCTATGGCGACTTTGCCTCCGAGATCGAGCGTATCGGATTCCATCCCTTCATCATGGTTCACCGCGACGGCGAACGGGATCGCCAGAACAGGCTCGTGGTCTGCCCGACCCAGAACGAGGTCGGGCAATTCGTCGCCGCACTCGCCGCCTTGCCACGTTTCGCGGCCAGCAAACTGCTGCGCGGCATCGAGCGCGCCCTGCGACTGGAGATTTACGATGCGGCGGCTCTGCTATTCGCGTGGACACAATCGCAATCGGACGGCCTGAACGAGACTGTTTATGTTGACGAACCGGATGACGCCGATCTGGCGCGATTAGACTTCTATCCGGCCTTCGAGTTTTCGGCAGGTGCCAACCCGGCACAAACCGACGACCGGATCAGGATATTGGTGCAAACGTTCCATGCCTACGAGGCCGCCTCGGGCAATGATGGGCTGCGGTTTGCCCTCATCGAGTCTCTGGCTCTTGCCCTCAGCCGGGCGCTCGGCCTGGCCGGACAGTGGGACGAGGCTCTTCCAATCATCGATGCGGCGCTGGGGTATGCCCCCGAGTCAGCTCACCTCAACGCGGCAAAACACACCTTGATGCTGGCGGCCGCGGGGAATCCGGTGCCGGCGAGGCTGCGACACTATATCGGCAACGATAATGGCTATGGCGACCTCATCGCCGAGATCGAGCGTATTGGCTTCCAACCCTTCGTCATGGTTCGGCGCAACGGCGAACGGGACCGGCAGAACAGGTTCGTGGTCTGCCCGACCCAGAACGACGCCGGACGGTTCGTCGGTGCTCTCGCCGCCTTGCCACGCTTCGCGGACAGCAAACTGTTGCGCGGCATCGAGCGAGCCCTGCAACTGGAGATCTACGATGCGGCCGCTCTGCTGTTCGCGTGGACCCAGTCACAAGCGAACGGCCTGAACGAAACTGTCTACGTTAGCAAACCGGAAGACGCTGATCTGGCACGGTTTGATTCCTATCCGGCCTTCGAGTTTTCGGCTGGTCCGCAGCCGGGCACGACGGACGATCGGGTTGGGGCGTTGGTGCAAACATTCCATGCCTACGAGTCCGCCTCCGGCAACGACGCGCTGCGGTTTGCGATCATCGAGGCAATCGCTTTCGCCCTCAGCCGAACGCTCGGCTCCCGCCGGCAATATGACGAGGCCTTGCCGATCGTCGATGCGGCTCTTGCGCATGCCCCCAGTTCCATTCACCTCAAGGCGGCAAAGCACGTCCTGTTGCTGGCGGCTGCTGGAAAACCGGTGCCGCCGCGACTGGAAAAATACATCGGCGAAGATAGCGGCTATCTGAAACAATTCGTTTGCCCACAGCCGTTCGAGCGGTTCGACATCGGCCCCGACGGAAATGTATTGGTCTGCTGTGGGCATTGGCTGCCGACCAGTATCGGCAATTTCATGACCCAGCCTGTCGAGGACGTGCTCAACTCCCCGATCGCCCGGAAGATACGCCAGTCGATGACCGATGGCTCTTACAAGTATTGCAATCACCTCGAATGCGGGACAATGGCGCAGGAAAGCCTGCCGAGGCGGGATGAAATACCCTATGCCCGCACGCGTGCGGCGGTTGCCCGGGGCGATTTCAAGGTCGACAGCGTGGACGAGGTGATGTTTGCCTTCGACCAGACCTGCAATCTGTCCTGCCCGTCGTGCCGCACTCACGTGATTACCGAGAAGGCGTCCCAGTCGCTGGAGAAGGCCCGCGCTGTCGAGGAGAAGCTGTTACCGCTTCTGCCAACACTGCGCGTGCTGAATCTGAACCCTGCCGGGGAGTTGTTCGGCAGCAGGCCGTCACGAAAACTGCTGGAGTTGATCAACGACGACAGGTGTCCGGATCTCCGTCTCGACATCATTTCCAATGGAACGTTGTTCAGCGAAGAGGAATGGAACAAGTTTCCCGGGATTCACAACAAAATACGCTCGGTCCGGATATCGACCGACGCGGCGCACAAGGCGACGTTCGAGAAACTGCGACGGCTCGGGAAATACGAAATATTCTGCAACAACATGCGCTTCCTGCGCAGTTTGCGCGAACGCGGAGTGATTCCTCAATTCAAAATGTCCTTCACCTACCAACTCGACAATTTTCGGGAAATGCGGGACTTCGTCGCATTCTGCGATGAGATGCATGCGGATTTCGCGATCTTCGAGCGGCTCCAGAACATCGCTTTTTCCAACGAAGCCTATCGGCAGAGGGCCGTGCACTATCCGGATCACCCGCTCTATGCCGAGTTCATCAATGGTCTCAAGGACCCGGTGTTCCGCACGAAACGCGTATGGCACGATTTCGACTATGATGGCGTGGAAAAAATGACGGGTGACGAGGCCCGGGACAGGCTTGCCGAAGCGCTGGTGACCCCGTGATCGCCATCGCATGGTACCGGATTGCCGCTGGACGCATCGCCGCCACCAAGGCGTTGCGCCCCGACAATGCCCGATGGTCGTGTGCTCGGTCCGCCGTCGTAGGGTCTGACCTTGAACATGGATAGCCAATCGGTGACGGTACTAACCCCGTCGGTGGCGCGCCGAGAGGAAATTCCCGCTCTGACGGGTTTGAGGTTCCTGGCCGCGCTATCCGTGGCGGTTGCCCATGGCGCGTCCATTTCGTTCAGGGTGGAAAACGCATCCCCGGCGTTCAGCGCGCTGAAGTTTTGGATGGAAGTTGGCGCGGGCTTCGGGATGGCGCTGTTTTTTGTCCTGAGCGGCTTCGTCATCCATTACAATTACAGCACTGTCATCAGATCGGGAGGAATCCGCGGTTTCGCGCAGTTCCTGTGGGCGCGCTTTTCGCGACTATACCCATTGTTCGCCGTGGTTTTGATCGCCGATATCATGTTCGGTGACAAGCTCTATTTGGCACTGGTTGGAGCGCAGGGTGGCTCGTTCCGATCCAGCCTCAGCGCACTCCCCTACTACCTGACCTTCACCCAAAGCTGGTTTTATATCGTCATCGACACGCATACGGTGATCTACCAGATCGGAAATGTTGCACCGGTCATGTGGTCGATCAGCACCGAATGGTTCTTCTATCTCTGTTACCCTGTCATCATGTTCGGTGCCATTCGTGCCACGAAGCCATCGTATGCGATCGCCGCCGCGGTTGCATGGTCGCTCGCGTGGGGCGGCTTCGCATATGCCCTGGGCGGCTACTGGGACGAGATCGACGCATGGGCGATCACCAACTTTGGGCCGGTCGCGGCGCTTCAGGGCGGCATCAACCAGGACTCGTTCATCCGATGGTTGGGGTATTTCTCCCCGTTCATGCGAATCGGGGAGTTTATCCTGGGGTGCCTGAGCGCACAGGCTTACATGGTCCTTGCAGGTCGGGACGTAGGCCGCCTGGAGAACATCCTTTCGCCGGTCCTCCTCGCGGTCGCAGCGTTGAGCGTGCCGGCGATTCTATATCTGATGTACGCTCCAGGAGGAACCAGCAGCCTTCGCAGGCTTAATATGAACTTCGGCCTTGGCCCCAGCATTGCGCTATTGCTGTTTTGCGCAGCCCGTTACCGCCCGCGCGCGCTTCGCATCTTCGAGGCCCGGGCCATGATAAAGCTGGGTGATGCAAGCTACTCCATCTACTTGATCCATCTGATGGTTTTTGCCGTACTCCTCAAAGGCCTACACGCGCCTCTCCCGGATGGGATCGGCTCCATCGTGTTTGTCATGGCACGCCTTGTGATGATGCTCGCGTTGGTGCTGCTGCTTTCGGTCGCACTCTTTGCCTATGTCGAGGATCCGGCGCGCCGGACCTTGCGCCAACTATGGAACCGGCCGCGCGGCCTCCTTACACCGGGGGTGGTTGCCCTGGCACCCTTTGCCTGCGCGGGCCTCGTGATCGGTGGGGCTCATCTCGCGACTCGTTACCAACAATGGAAGATCGAAAATGCCTCCGGCATTATGGTCACGCTCGCCACATACGGTGGGAACTGCGGCGTTGACGGGGGAAATGCCACAAGTCGGGTGCGGGCGGTTTGCGATGGACAGTCCGATTGTGACTTTGTTGTCGATGTTTCGAAACTCGGTGATGTGGCACCTGGTTGCGGCAAGGGGTTCGCGGTCGAGTTCCTGTGCACACCGGACAAGACCCCCCGGACAGTCGAACTGCCGGGGGAGGCAGGGTTCATGAGCGTTGCCCGCCTTCGGTGTGGCAGCGAGCCTATTGCGAAATAGTTGATGGCACTTGCTTAAGTTCAGTCATACTTCAGGTAGACTGGTCCCTCGGCGACTTCTTTTGGGGTGAGCGGTCCGCTCACCCCATTCCTGGCCCTTTCGTGAAAGTCCCGCCTTGCCGGATGTGACCCCCATATGGTACCGAGTGACCAGTCCGAACGCTGATCAGGACTTGGTTGGGGTGATCAATATGATAGATGAACCCGTCATCGACAGGCAGGATGCGGTATTGCGGGAATTTTCGTCGCTGCGGGACATCGGTCCCATCCCGCCGCAGGATGTTTTTTTCGGCGAACCGCGGTCGGAATCGGCATTCGGCGGCGCCGCGGGGCTGCTTCAGGGCCGCTCCTTCACCGGTCAGGAGGTTGAGCGAATCCGCGAACTGATCAAGGCTCAACTTATCCAAAACGCGCGAGCGCTTTCGCCAAAAGCGGCCGAGGCCATCGCCGATCTGCCGCTGGATCAATATCATCGGATTGCCGCGAATCACGACCACGGCAAGCTGCTTTCAAAGCTGGGTCGCATCCTGTCCGCCGAGGCGGTGGACGAGATCAAACAGATGTCGTTTTTCGACTATGTGCGCGATGCCTTTGGTTCGTACTATCTGTCCGACGAGGAAAACATCGGGCACGAGCAAATCTGCTTCCGCATCGTCCGCCCGGACCACCGCGAGGACGTCGGCTCCCTGCACCGCGACTCATGGTTTTGGGATTATTTCAGCTTCCCGGTCCCAGAGGGCGTCAGCCGCGTCAAGATCTGGGTGCCAGTTTGCGGCGCACCTGGCCAGTCCGGTCTCCTACTCGCCCCCGGTTCACACCGCCAGCCGCTCGGCTATCGCACCGACACCATCGACGGCAAATTGACCTTCCTGCCGGAGGTAACGGCCGAGCAGGTCGAGCTTAAGCGCTTTGAGGGAAATCTGGGCGACCCGGTGCTTTTCAATTATGACGTCTTGCATGTCGGAGCGATGACGAGGGGTGAAGTCAGCCGTGTCAGCTTCGAGATCACAGTCATGTTCAAGACTGAACACGTATGACACGGCTTCGTCAGCGTTACCGAGACTAAGCATGATAACATGTGGTGTGTGCGACGGTGCCGACTTCGCACCGTTCTTCCGGTCGCGCCTGTGGTCGAGTTCGGGTCGCTACCTGGATTCGGTGAATGAGCCGTATGGTTCCGGCCCGGTCACCCTGATCACGGAATATTGCCGAGGCTGCGGCCTGATCCGCCAGCCGCCTGGACTTGAGATCCAACTTGACTACACCGGGATCGAACGGGATACGGCCAAGCAACTGCCGGACTATGCGCAACGGATCATCGCCAGCCTGGCCGAACTGGGCGTCGGGCCAGACGACCTGGTGGTGGAGGTTGGTGCCAATGACGGCACATTCCTGAAAGCAGTCCGGGCTGCCGGTTATCGCAACCTGGTTGGGGTGGAGCCATCGAAACAACTCGCCACGCGCGCCTCGGCGGCAGGCTTGGTTCTCTATAATGACTATTTCGGGCGCGACCTCGCGGCCGACATCGTACGCCAGCATGGCGCGGCCCGCGCGGTGGTCTGCCGCCATACGCTGGAGCATGTCCCGGATATACGCAGCCTGACCCAAGGTATCGCCGACGTTCTAACGGCGAACGGCGTGTCGTTCATCGAGGTTCCCGACACTGACTGGATCGTGTCCGATCTTTTCGCGCACGAGGTCTGGGACGAACACATCGCCTATTTCCGCGCCGGATCGCTGGCTCGCCTGATGAGGAACACCGGGCTGACGCCAATCCGGATGGAGCGAGTCCGGTTCCGCGACACTCGCAACCTGTTGTGCTGGTCGACACGCGGGCCAGCGAAGCCTGGCATGACGCAGGATATGGTCGCAGATGCGACGTCACCGTCCGACCTGGCTGACTTCCAGGCGCGGTGGGATGCGTTTGCCGCCCGCGTCCGCGCCGCGGTCGCTGCCGCACCAAAGCCGCTCATTGCCATCGGCGCATCTCATATCCAATTGAACTTCCTGAATTTCGTTGGATTGGATGCAGCCGTCGACCTCCTGATCGATGACGATCCGGTGAAAGCGGGTCGCTTCGCACCGCTGGCAACCGCGGTCCCCATCCGCAACACCGCATCCGTGGTGGAGTCGGTGCGCGCCGGTACCATCCTTCGCACCGCGTTCCCATACCCGGCCTGGGAAGACCGCATTTGCGAGGCGCTGGCGCCGTATGGAATCGGCTCCATCACCCCGTATGACCTGAGATAGGAGCCCACCCGTTTGACCGTAAAGTCCCTCTTGCGGCGCCTGGGCTGGGTAGACGCTGCCCGCTGGGTGCTGCTGCAAATGCTTCATGTGCGGCACTTTCTTATCCGCGCCGGCCTCCTCAGCCCGACTTCCATTCCGTACACAGCTCTGGTGTTGATGGGCAATGCGGCCCTCGCACGCGGCAAACACAAACAGGCGATCGAGACCTATATCGCGGCGTTGGCGCGCTGGCCGGAAGACCTGCCGCTGCGCCTTCAGATCGGCGTCACGGCGTTTCTGGCGGGCGATTACGACGAAGCTGAAAAATGGTTCGCTTCGTCGGTTCAGACCAGGAATTTCGATCTCTCGCGCTGGGCCATGACTGAGACCAAATACCGGGTCCTCGACCGGACCTGGCTGTTGGCCATTGGCCATGTCGCCTCCATCGACACTTACATCAAAGCCGAAAAGCTCGGATGGATGCCGAAAAAGGCAACCTTGCTCGCCTATAATCCATCCGCTCCCCCATCGGGATGGCCACTCTTCCGGTATTTTAGCGAGCATATCCAGATCATCCCCGCCAATGGGTCGGCTGAGGATGCCATTGATGCGGCTGTCCACGGGCGGAAATTCCGCAAGCTAGACCAAGGCAATCGCGACCACATTCGTGCGGTCCTGTCGCAACCGTTCTGGTATGGCCAGGACGCACATGGACAGACCCGCTGGTTCGCGCCGCTGGGCGCCTCCGTCGAGGCAGCATGGAAGGCCGCCGGCCACGGGCCGCTGCTGAACCCAGGCGCCGACGACCGCACGAATTTCCGGAAATCGATGGAAGAAATCTATGGCCTGCCGGTCGACGCATGGTTTGTCGTGCTGCATGTGCGGGAGCCAGGCTTTCATGCAGCCTGGCATAAGCATCATCCGGGCACACGCAACGCAGAAATCAGCACCTACGAAACGGTGATTGATTTCGTGCTGGCGCAGGGGGGCTGGGTGGTCCGCGGCGGTGACCCGACGATGAAGAAGATCCCCACCCGCGATCGGGTCATCGATTACGCGACCAGCGCGCGGCGGTCGCCGGAAATCGACATCCTGCTCTGTGCCGAGTGTGCCTACTTTATCGGGACCAATTCCGGCTTCAGCGTGGTGCCACCCGTGTTCGGCACGCGCTGCGCCCTGACAAATTGGAGCCCGATCGGTATCCCGAACTGGTATCTCGACGATATCTACATTCCCAAACTGGTGCGCCGACGTCGGGACAAGCGCTTACTGACCTTTACCGAGATGTTCAGCTCCATCGCGGGTTGGAGTCAGTTCCAACGCGATTTCAAGAAAACCCGTTTCATCATCGAGGATAACGACCCCGAGGACCTTCTCGCAGTCGTTCAGGAACTGCACGCTGAAATCTTTGGTGAACCGGTTGAGGTCCGACCAGAGGATACCGCCCGCTTGCAGCGCTTCAACGAAATCGCCCTTGCCAACGGCGGCTATGTCGGCAGCCGGATGAGCTACCGCTTCCTGGAGAAATACGAGCACCTTCTGGCGTAGTTCCGGCGAAACTGACCGGTGCCGACCGATCGCGCCGCGACCGTCGGCGGCCGCGTCACCACCACCAATTCAGCGCTCACGTCCGCCAGGACGTCGCGCCCTCGGTCGTGAAACGGCAACTCTCCGAGCGGTAGCCCCTGCTCGTCAGCGCGGTCATCAACCGCTGCTTATGGGCCAGCGGCACCAGGAACATGATGAAGCCGCCACCGCCCGCGCCGGAAATCTTGCCCGCGGTGGCGCCCGCCGCCATGGCGGTCTCAAGCGCGTCTTCGATCGGCCGAGTGCTGATGCTCTGCGCCATCTCCCGCTTGCTGGACCAGCCGGAGCGTAACGTCTCAGCCACCCGCCGCAGATCCCCCTTCAGCAGCGCCTCTTTCATTTCAACAGCCGACTCTTTCAATCGATGCGTCGCCTCGATCGGACGCACCGCACCAGCGCGGACGTTCTGGGATTGCTCCTCAATGATGGAAGCCCCCTCCCGACTAACACCGGTGAAACACAAGACCGTTTGCGCTTCCAATTCGTTGACCACATGGGGCTTCACGCGCAACGGATTGATGATCACCCGATCCTCGGCACCGAACTCCATGAAGTTGAACCCCCCGAATGTCGCCGCATACTGATCCTGGCGACCGCCATGCAAACCCAGGTCATGCCGTTCGATCATGTATGCGAGATGAGCGACGTCGTACTCCCCCAACGGCAGGGCGCAGAAATCTACAAAGGCCTGCAAAACCGCCACGACAAGGGCCGAGGAGGATCCAAGGCCCGACCCCACGGGCACCTCCGAATAGGTGGAGATCCGCAATGGCAGCGCCTGGCCCCCAAGGGCGTCGCGAACGATCCGATTGTAGACCGCCTTCGGAAGGTCCAACTGACCGTCGATCGGCAACGGGGCGGCGGCGGGATACCGCGCGGACAGCCCGAGATCGTGGCTTTCCAGCACCACCTCCCGACCGTCGAGCCATTCGATCGTGGCATAGATGTAGCGGTCGATCGTGACGTTCATCACCGCTCCTCCATACAGATCGACATATGGCGAAACATCGGTGCCACCACCTGCCAACCCAAGCCGCAACGGCGCCCGGGCTCGGACGACCACGCCGGTGCCATCGCCGTGGCCGGGGCCGAATTTTCCCCGCAAGTGATGCAGTATCATCGTGATCAATCCACCCGTGGCCAAATCGGCCGACGGGTGGCATCGATGCGGCTTGCGCGGCCATTCGTCGGTCAGGCGGCGTTCATAGCGCACCCGCCGGCGTTTGCGGCAACTTCCTTCTCAGCAGCGCCGGTGCGATGCCTTGGCGACAAGCGGCCAGAAGCCCATCACCAGCTTCACAGTCCAACCCAAAGACCGGCTGATGCATGGCCAATTCCCAACACTCCCCGCAAGCCCGAGCGTCCGGCCGGAGGTCAGCCCCTTCGAAGATCAGGGTTTGACAAATTTTAGTACGAACTCGTCCTTCGGCTGCGGCGGGTCGGGCGTGTTCTTATCCCGAGGATCGTTGGGATTTCGCAAGAAATTACCCTCGGCCAGAAGCCGGAAACCCACAGCTTCGACCTCCTGCCGCAAGAAGGCTTCTTCGATCCTATGCAACGTGCCAGCCTCCGAGATGCCAGTGCCTGACCGCCCCGAATGATCGGCAATGACGTAAATTCCCCCCGGTTTGACGACCTGGAACACGGCTCGGTTCATCGCGGCCCGATCCACGCCCAGATGACCCAGGTCGTGGTAATTGAACATCAAGGTCACGATGTCGACACTTCCGGCAGCCAGTTCTGGTGGAATTGGGTCTTCGAACGGTCGTGATACCGCGACGATCGGCGCGGCCGGAATGCCGGCAGTGCGAAGTTTTGCGTCACGATCGGCCAACGCCATGGGAGACGTGCGCGGCGGACTCGCCGGGGCGGCCGGTGCGACCCGTGCGGCGGCGGGCGCAGAGGTTGGGTGGCTGTTGCCTTCCGGCGCCGCGGGCGGTGCGACAGGAGGGCTACCTGGATCGCGAGGAGGCCGGCTTTGGCCATACACCTTGCCCGTGGGACCGATCGCCCGGGCGAGCAATTCCGTGGTGTACCCGCCAGCCGCACTGAGATCGAGCGCCACCATTCCGGGATGAATGCCGATAAAGCCCAACATCTGCTCCGGCTTGCGGCGCCGGTCATTGGTGCGGTCCGCCGCGCTGCGATCCGGACTCGCCAATATCTGCAAGATCTGGTCGGAGGAAACAGCCACCGCCGGCTGAGCCCAAGCCATATCGACGCCCAGCAACAGGCCCATTCCGACAGCCACCGCCATCAGAAGATCTTTACGTCTGCATGTCATCTGCTTGCCCTTTGTCTGCTCGACCAACCCGCCCGGATCGGGTCCACCGCGACCCTTGGATCACGTCATCCCCCCCTACGCGGCGCGCAACTGCGCCTGCCCAAACGCCTCTACCGCGGAGAGCCAGTTGTCCAACCCTCGCTCCTTCGGTTCGACGACCATATGCTGCACACCGGCCACCTCATAGGCCGCCAGCGTATCGCGCATCGCCGCCTGATCAGTATCTAACGGCACGCGCATCGAGATCGTGAATGAAGGCTCTGGACGATCCCGGCGAAGGCGAGCGACAATAGCCGCGACCTCGGCGGGAGTGGAACGGCTGCTGCCGTGCCAACCGTCCAGGCGTGCCGATCGAGCCAGAGCCGCCTCCGACACGCCACCAATCCAGATCGGGATCGGTGGCGAAGGCGGCGGTAACATCCGCATCGTGTCGATTTTGGTCGGGATGGAACGACCCTGGAAGCTAACGGGGTCGTCATGCCAGACCGCCTTCATCAGGGCGATCCCCTCATCCATGCGCTTGCCACGCTCCCGGAACGGTGCGCCCAGGGCATCGAACTCAGCTTCCATCCACCCGGTGCCGGCCCCAAGGATGAGCCGCCCGCCGGAAAGATTCTGCAAGGTCGCGAGTTCCTTCGCCAGCGGCACCGGGTGGCGCATTGGCAGCACCAAGACGCTGGTGCCCAGGCGGACCCGCTTCGTGACAGCCGCCGCCCAGGTCAAGGTCAGCACCGGATCGTAGAATACGGCCGAGGGCGGATAGGGCGCATCCTTGGGCACGATGATATGTTCGCTGACCCACACATCCTCGAACCCAAGCTGCTCAGCCTGTTCGGCGGCCCGCCGGATCGAGTCCGGACCGGCCTTGTATCCGACATGAGGTAGATGAATACCGATCTGCATCGCACCCTCCCGTTCTTTGGAACGGACACTACCGGTCTCCCCGGAGATGGTCACCTGGGCGATGGCGACCCCTTGTGTCGCCGCGTGGGTCGGGACCATCGGACTGATACGCCGCGACAGCGCATCCTTTGCCGGTGCGACTTTCAGAAACGCCGTGGAAATCCGGGCCAGCCCCCTACCCTTCCCCAATCAGGCGCCGCTATCCTCGGGGAAACTTACCCAGGATGAACCGGTCATGCCCCTCTCGCTCCGGCAGGTGCATCCGCTGTTCGTTGGAGACGTGTCCGGCGTTGACATGCGCACCTCGCCCGACGCGGCGCTGATACGCGACATGGTCGACGCCGCAGACCGCTATGCCATATTGATCTTTCCCAGCCACACCATCATCGACGAACAGCATGTCGCGTTCAGCCGGTCATTCGGGCGGCTCTGCCACGGCAGGTGGCACAGGTCCCTGATGGGTAACCGACCCCGGGATGACGCTACGGCCCTGACGGCGTAGAGTCTGAAACAGCCGGCCGGAGGGCCCGCATGATCGATAGCGTGGGAAGGAAACAGGAATGGCGTTGAAACGCATGGCGCTGGAAATCGGCATGGGCACCGATATTCGCGGCGCGGACTATACCAAGGCGGCCGTACGCGCGTTGCGGGACGCACTCTGGCACAACTCGCTGAGCGTGGCCGCGGCGCTGGGGAAAGACGTCGACTCGATGCAGGTCGAGGTTCTGATCGGCGTTCCGAAGCCGCATCTGGTGAACACGGCAGAGGTGCTGGCCGTTCTGCCGCACGGCACCGGCACCGTCACCGTCGTCGAAGGCGGACTGGAAATCCCGAATGACGAAGGCACCAACCTGACCGTTCTCGCCAGCGCCGCCGCCATCGTGCGGCTCGATATCTGAAGCCGGAGACATCCCATGGCATTGAAACGCGTGATCCTGGAAATGGGCACCGGCAACGACCTGCATGGCGGCGACTATACGAAAGCTGCCATCCGCGCGGTGCAGGACGCCATCCACCATTCCTCACTCAGCATGATCCGTTCGCTGGGCGTCGATTCGAAGACGATGAAGGTCGATGTGACGATCGGCGTACAGCAGCCGTCGAAAGTCGATACCGACGCGGTGAAAAAGACGCTACCGCACGGGATTGTTACGGTAAAGGCGGTCAAGGGCGGGCTTGACGTGCCGGACAGCGAAGGCCACGACATCGCGGTAATCGCCAGTGCGGCGGTGGAGGTCAGGCTGGACCTACCCTGACCATACGGTTAGGGCCGTCCGAGGCCGGGGGTTGCGAGGCCGACAATCCCCGGCCCAATTATTGGGACGCCGCGTCATCCGATCGCCCCCATTGCGGGCAACAACCTGGCGCGACAGCGCCGGCCAACCGAATTGGAACGCCGCGGATCGTCCATTATTTCTGGAGCGATCGGTCGACCGCGTCCTCCAGGAAGGCTTCCAGCGCCTGGACGGGCGTGATATCGCCGTACAGGCGTGACTTGCCAGCAGCCAACCGTGCAGAGATCGCCTGCCGGAACGCCAGGTCACGGCCGAGCCGCACGACCATGGCGATATAGTCGTCAATCGTATGGACGATCGTATCCGTCACGTCGATGATCGACAGGATGGCCAGGCTATGCCTGGCCCGCATCGTGGCGCCGGGCAGGGTAACAACAGGGATGTGATGGCCGACCGCATCCAGCGTGGTGTTGCAGCCTGACCAACCGATCGTATCGAGATAGATATGGGAATCCCGGATCAGCGCTGAAAAGGCGGCCTGGGGCAGGGTGGGCATGAATCGGCAATAAATCGTCGCGTCCAGACCATGATGGGCAAAGGCGGTGAAAAGCCGGCCCCACAAAATGTCCTTGTTGCGCTGTCCCATATCGATGAACAGAAACCGCGCGTTCGGCAATTCCAGGGCAATGCGGGGATACAGATCGTCGTGTTCCGGTTGATATTTCGCAGTCGCCTGGCAGCAAAGCAACCGCACGGCATCATCGGGAAAACCAATCGGCGCCCATGTGTCAGCCTCGGGCAGCGGGTCATCCCAAGTTGTGTATTCCGGCTTGAACGCTGTTCCCAGCCCCGGAAGTCGCACCAGATTTTCCGTGTAGTGCATGTCGCCGTCGGGGGGCTCCATCGATGCGCTGGAAATATAATGATCGATCGTCGGCAACCCTGTGGTGACCGGCTGTCCCCACGTGGTGCATTGCACGGGCGCCAGTCGTAACGCCGCAAGTTGCAAGCTGATCTGATCGGCCCCGAGCTCTGGATAGATCAGCACATGCGGAGCATCCTCCTCGATCATACGTACCCATTCGTACAGGGGATGCGGACCGGCTTCGAACTTATCGAACGTCTCAGCGGCATATTCGGTTTGGCTATCGGTTTCCGGTCGGGTGTGATAGCCGAAAAGGCGAAAGCGCGAGCGGTCGATGTGGTCCACCCAGCCACGGGTCGGCAGCCGCCAGACGGAATGGCGCAGAAACAACCCGGTCACGATTCCGACCCGAATCGGGTCGCCCATGCTACGCGGCGCGCGGGAGGCACTGGTGTTGAAGGGGAACGCGGCGACCAGGATATCGGCGGCAAGCCCACCGTGCAGTGCCATGAGCGCGGGATCACCTTCTCCCAAATAAGGCAGGAGGAACGGGGAAAAGAAGCCCACGGCGTGCAAGCTTTCAGCCACGGCGGTCTGACTTGCGAAACACACCGCGCGCAGGCCGTGTAAAGCCCGGGTAAAGGCCGCGACCCCCTCCTCCCGTTCCTGCACGGAAGCCGGCACAATCGGCAATGCCATCATGCATGCGGCCCAGTGCAGCACGGGTGAGTTCGGAATCTGGCGCAGTCCGATCTCCAGCACGCGACGCGCCTCGGGCAAGAAGCCGGCGATGAACAACACTCCGGTCAAATGGGCATAGGTCGCTGAATCGCGCGGGTCGGCCAGGATCGCCTTGCGATAGGTTTCGATGGCCGCGTCCCGTTCCCCGCGCGCCTCCTGCTCGCGCCCGTGCCGCAGCAGTTCCCGCGCCTCTGACATCGTTAGCTGCCGTTCAACCGATCGAGCGCCGCCACCACGGCATCTCCCATGCCAGCGGTCGAGACCCGTTCCCGACCCGCCTGCATGATGTCGGCCGTGCGCACGCGGTCCAGCGCGTCCGCCACCGCGCGATCCAGCAGCATGGCATCGGCCGCGGTGCCCAGGATGTGGCGCAGCGCCAGGCCAAAGCTCAGGATCGCGCCGATGGGGTTGGCGATGCCGCAGCCGGCGATGTCCGGCGCGCTGCCATGCACGGGTTCAAACAACGCGCGCCGGCGCCCATCGGCATCCGGGGCGCTGAGCGAAGCCGAGGGCAGCATGCCGAGCGAACCGGTGATCATGGCGGCGCAGTCGGACAGGATGTCGCCGAAGATGTTGTCGGTGACGACGACATCGAACTGGCGAGGATCGCGCACCAGTTGCATCGCGGCATTGTCGACATACAGGTGGTTCAGCTTGATATCGGCGAACTCGGCCTTATGCAGGCGCTCCACCTCCTCGCGCCACATCACGCCGCATTCCATCACATTGGCCTTGTCGACCGAGGTCAGCTGGCCGCTCCGCCCGCGCGCGAGTTCGAAGGCAACCCGGGCGACCCGCTCCACTTCATCGCTCGTATAGACCTGCGTGTTGACGCCACGCTTGCGGCCGTCGGGCAGGATCTCGATGCCGCGTGGTTCGCCGAAATAGATACCGCCCGCGAGTTCGCGGACGATGATCATGTCGACCCCCTCGATGACCTCCCGCTTCAGGGTCGAGGCATCCAGCATGGATGGATGCGCCGCCACCGGACGCAGATTGGCGAACATCTGGAATTCGCGGCGCAGGCGGCGCAACCCGCCTTCCTCCTGCGCCTGTTTCGGCATCGCGTCGATTTCCGGCCCGCCGGCGGCGCCGTACAGGATGGCGTCAGAGGTTCGCAGCGCTTCCAACGTGCTGTCGGGCATGGGAGTGCCGAGGCTAGCATAGGCTGAAGGGCCGGCCGGTGGGTGAGAAAGGCTGATCGGCAGGCCGCGTTTGGTGGCGAACCATTCGGCGATCCGCACGGCCTGGGTGGTCACCTCCGGGCCGGTCCCGG
>Ga0082335_1002415_pt1 | contig 35082 bp, 9 predicted proteins | sample Subgrocontami58m_FD_72375 | JGI IMG/M metagenome (GOLD analysis project Ga0082335, IMG submission 72375) | Subsurface groundwater microbial communities from S. Glens Falls, New York, USA - GMW37 contaminated, 5.8 m (SPADES assembly) (version 2) ... | reverse complement strand
AGTTTATTGGTGGCCGCAACCGAGAAGGGGTTATTTATAACATAGCAGCCGTTGAGCGAGTGGTTTTTGAGCATTTCCTGGAGGAAGGTATGGCGGAAACTGAGCCTATCAACGACCACCCGGTAATCGCTTTTCAAAGGTATTACCTGCCCTGAAAAGGTTATGAAATCCACGGGTAGACCACCTAGTTTTTCCAACAAATCGTTGATGAAAGGGTCTAACCTGGACTCGAGGAGGCCTATTTTCATATTTATCATGGATATGGTAAAGCCGATTTGCTCTATAGTCAAGAGCGTTTAAGTCCTATTGACAAAGCCCTTCTAAAGTAGTTGAATATACCAAAACCATAAACTCATTAAAATAAGTAGGAGGATTATATGTTCATAGATGTCCATCATCACTGGGTGCCCATGGAGTTTATTAAGAATGTGGAGAAGTATCTGCGTCCCAATGAAAAAGTTGTGTGGCAGAAGGGGGTAGCCAATATCTACCGGGACGGTTTTCAGGTATGCACACGCAACCCGGAGCATAGCGATATCGAGAAACAGATAAGGGATATGGATGAGGCGGAGGTGGACATGGCGGTGCAATCCGTTGCTGTCTGGCAGGACTGGACTACTATGAAAACCGCCCCTTTCATCAATGACCAGATGGCGGAAATCCAGGCTAAATATCCAAAACGCTTTATTTGCATGGCCCACGTACCGCCCTTCGAGAAAGGCGCTCCGGAGGAATTGGAGCGGGCAGTCAAGAAACTGGGTTTGAAAGGGACATGTATAACCACCCATTGCCAGGGTAAGTATCCGGGAGATGATGCCTACAGGCCACTGTATAAAAAGGCTGCGGAACTGGATATCCCTATTTTTATCCATGCAGCTCCGGCTATGGTTGGGCACGAGTTCCTTACCCAGGACAAGGTAACGGGTAAATTCGTCCGCCTTTTCGGCCGGGCTATTGACCATACACTGGCGGTGATTCGTTTAATAGGCACCGGTATATTGAAGGACTTTCCTACTTTAAAATTTATCAACGGACATATTGGCGGCACATGGTTTGTCCTCTCCGATCGTTTCCTGGAGCCAGCCCATCCATTGTGGAATACAAAGGAAGACCCAAAACAGTATATGAAGCAGCTTTATTTCGATACTGCTCCCTCCGGGTGGAAGCAACCACACATGAATTGCGCCGCAGCCACCATCGGGGCGGATAACCTGGTTTTCGGCACCGACTTTCCATCGGCTGACATGGATTCCATGAAGACCAACAAGGCATTGATAGATGGGTTGAACGTATCTCAAAAAGACAAGGAAAAGATTTCCAGCGGCAACGTTATGAAGCTGTTCAAGATAAAGAAGAAGTAGCGAGGGGTCTGCCGCAAAGAAGAACTATACGTTTGGATGGAGTGAAAATGAATCCCCCCCGATATTTCGGGGGGGATTTTGAACTTCAGGCTAAAACATGGATCGCGTTACTGCATTAGCCCCATCAGTTTGGTTACCACTTTTTCTCGCTGGAGACGAGCTGCTTCAACCTCATCAGCTATAGTAGTTATCACTATCTTACCGGGTTTGAATCTGCCCCCTGTCGGCGTAAAGTCCGGCACATCGTTGCGAACTGGAAGGTTACTACGGGCCTTCTGATAAACAGTTTGGCCTTCTACCGATACCAGCCAGTCTATCATTAATCGGGCGGCATTGGGATGGGGAGCGTTTGTCACCAGGGCGATGCTGGGGCTCATAGCCAGAATTGCGCCCTCCTTCATATCAATTGGTTTGACCGGGACTCCCTGAGCTATGAATGGGTTAAGGATAGTGGTCCCTCCGTTAAGCAACAGTGATGCCTCACCCCTGATCAGAGTGTTTGCGTCATCACGCACCGTGGGAACAACCTTTAGCTCTTGTTTTGCTATCTTGCGAAAAAAATCATCGTCCAGAATCTTGCGAGAAACCATAACCGAATAGAGACGGGGCAGGTAGGCCACGGTGCTGGGGTCGGAGGTGACTATCTTGCCTTTCCATTTGGGATCCAGGATGTCCTGGTAGGATTTGGGTTCGTCACCGGGCTTTACTAATGTTGTATTCACATATGGTATTTGATACAGGGTATCGAAGGCTATAAGATGGCCTTCATCATCAAGACGCGGGTGTGCAAGCCATACATCTTTCTGGGTTAGTGCAGGTAAATTGCCTGCTGGTGCAGTGATAGCATCTTTTTTAGCGCCTGCCATTATTGTCGAAGAAGTATCCAGGGTATCAGCTATGAACCTTTTACCCGCCTGCTCTGTTTTAACCCTTTCTATAAGAGTCGCCCCCACACCGGTAATGTATTCCACCTTTATTCCGTATTTGGCTTCAAAGGCTTGAGCGATTGCTTGCCCGATATCGCCGGTCAGGGAAAAGGTATACATAGTTACCTTGCCCTCTTTTTTAGCCTCCGTTACTATGTTATCCCATGCGTTTTGGGAAGTGGGAAGTGGGAGGTTGGATGTGGGAGTTGCGGACGGAGTAGAAAATCGGGTTGTTGGAGTAGCAGGGGGTGGTGCTGCTTTTGGCGCACATGATATTAGCATGGCCAAACCAAGCATTGCTGCGAAGATTAGATATAGTACCTTTTTCATGTTACCCTCCTGAATTATTTTTCAACCAGTTCTTTAAGCTATAGATCTCAAGCAAAAAGGGTTTTTCCCCGATTATTTTGAGAGGCTTTTAACCTCTGTATATATCTTTTATCGCTAATCAGGAGATGAGAGGGGAAACATGTGTCTATAAAAAAGTTTAGCTTAATTTTGAGGGATTATAGCACAAAGGGCTCAGTTAAGTCCATTTTCATTGGGCGTGGCAACCGCCTTAGTCTCTGGGAATCTTTGATAGCCCCTGGCTCTCTGCAAAGGACTCCAGACGGTCAATAACCTGGGCCTCATCGAAGTCCCGCCTGTCGGCAGCATTGCCTTCATAGGCAACTACCGGGATGCCCTCGTTTATCAATGCGAGCCTGACCTCCAGCATGTATCCGCCGGCCCCTTTGCAACCGCGGTTAAGATGTATAACGGCGCCGTCCGCGTGCCACTGTCTGTATATCTGTAGTACCTGCCGGTTTTTTTCCTCCGCCAACCAGAACGATCCCCGGTAGTTGAGGTTCCCCAGATACGCCCTTGCATAGAAACGGGCTATGTCCTCCCGGCTCTTGAAGCGGATTCCCAGCTCCCGAAAAGGTTTGGGAGGGCGCCAGATGCCATCGTCACCGATGTCCCAGTGCCCGGAAGTGCAGAACATGTACAGAGAACCCAGCGACACAGCGCCATATTCCTCGAGGACGCGGAACACCTTGAGGAAATGCCACGGCGGGAACCCCTCGTGGAGATACCGGTACCGTTCAGTACCTAGCGCCGCTATTCCATCCCTGACCCGCTCCTCTACCTCTGCCTTCAGCTCTTTGCAGAACTCCAGGGTTCGGCTTTCGCCCTTCAGCAGCATGAGAGGCAGGAATACCACCAGCATAGTTTTCAGGTCCAATGGAGCCGGGGTTGTCTGGTTGAGACAGCAGATTTCGGCCCACAGCCTCGCCCCCTCCCATTCGTTGATGACAGCCGCGGCGAACAGCTCGTCGTCGTAGCGGCGGCCGGTGGTTTTCTCCATCCACTCTATAACATCCAGTAGCTGGCCGGTATAGTAGGTTAACCTCTCTTCAGTCCGTTCGTCCCCCCAGGGGCCCGGAGGCATGTCGACGCCGAAGAACGGCACACCCAGATGTTCGCTCACAGCCTGATACCATTTGCTATGGACATCGCAGATGTGGGACTGAATGTAGAAATCGGCTCTGGGGAAAGGACCATTAAAATAATACTTATCCAGTAGCATTGAGCCAAAGTAGTTGCGGAAATAGGAGCAGGTATCGCGTCCCAGCCCGGCAGCTTCGGTAGCCTGAACACAGGGATAGGAAAAGGCCGGGTCAGCGCCTATCGTTGCGCCGTATGTCTCACCGCCGAACCACACCACATCCCCGAGACCGGACGGGAGGATACTAAGCCCACCCGTCGGCCCACCCACCAGGAGCTTGCCCTGTTCCCGTGCAGCGGCCACATCCCTGTAGTATTGCAGCCTGAGTTCCCGGCACTTATTCCAGGTCTGCAAAGGCCGGGTCGGATATTTGCGTTCCAATGTTTGCTTCAATGAGAGACCTCTTTTACCGGAAAAGTTTAAAGAATAAAGCAATATTAAACGTTCGCCCTCCAGCTTGTCAATTAGAGTTGGGGTGGCCTAAATCTTTGGATTTGGGTCTTCGTCTGCATTTGAAAAAGAGCGTCATGCTATAAACCTTAGAGGTTTTTCATGTAACCTGACTGACATTTACAATATAACCATAAAGTTAACCTAACAATCTTGAAATTCTCTGGCCGGCTGCCGCCTCGGTAATGCCCCCCCATCTACACGCGGCTGGGTGGGTTCTTATCCCCACACATTCTGACGAATAGTGCAGTTATGTTAAACCAAACCTTCAAATACTGTTAGGTATCGCTTCTATACTAGGAAATCATTGCCTTGTGTAATTCAACTATTTTCTCGTATTCCATGTGGCTCACGCCTCCACCGGGGCCGGTTCGTCTTCCCCCCAGACGCGGGACAGCGTGGCCTGGATTTTCTTCTCGAAGCGCGCGATCAGTTCGCGGTTGGTGGCGACCAGCGCCTGCTCGGCTTCGATTTCGGCAGCAATGGCTTGCTGCGTGGCGAGGGGAGGGAGGGGTACCTTAACTTGCTTCAAGGCATTTCCGTTGAACTGCGGTTGGCCGCCGCCATTCATCAACGTTCTCGCCTGATTCCAATACAAATCACTTTGTGCGAACACCCAGTAGTAGAGAGGGTGGACGCGATCCTCTGGGAAGCGGAGTCGGATTAGGAAAGAAGCGAAGACCGCAGGGTAGTCCTCCTCAAACAGCATGGTCTTGCCATAGGTAGCGCCAGTTCGAGCGACGAGGATGTCTCCCTTCGCCAGCAGGGATGCTCTTGCCTCGTCGGTCAACGTAATGAACTTTGGGTCTTCCTTGCGAAGTGTTCCGTCTTCGGTGATGTCAGTAATACGAATGAAGCGGGCGTCTCCACTTTCTGTGGCCCTTTCGGTAAAGCCGTATTCTGGCTTGCAGAGTTCGCCTAACTCCACCATCGGCCAGTCGGGGTGGATGGGGATGTGGGGGCGGTAGTTGTCGAGGACGGCGCGGGCGCCGTTGATGACCTTCTGGTAGCCCTCGATCTCCGCCACGATTTCCTTCTGCACCTCCAGCGGCGGCAGGGGGATTTGAAAGTCAGCAAGATCCTCGACCTTCATGCTCACATTGGCCGCGCCTTTCATAAGCGAGGCTATGTTGTCCTTCTCTGCATCGAGCACCAAATAGAGAAACTTAGTGTCGAGTTCTGTTTCCTCAAGAGGCTGAACGGCGGCGAGAAGATTGGCTAAAGCAAACTTCCCCACACCGTAATGAATGCGCTTGATTGAGGCACGTCCGTGTCCAGTGGAGGAGATCAAAGGAACGCAGACAGCATCTTTCTCAAATTGGTAGTTCATCGAAGTAAGCCAAGCTCCAGCTGTTACGATCAGAGGGTAAGGCCCAAGCTCTGTCTTGGTGCTTGAAGATGTGCCTTTCGTAATCGAGCACATTGCGCCGAGCTTTGCTGTTCTAGTTTCGCCTGGAAGGCTGGCCGGACGATAACGCTCTCCAGCCAAGTTACATCCATTGGCCAGCACAGCATCGCGTTCTGCAAGCCAAGAATGAGCCGACAACTCATGACCTGCGTAGAAGGCGGCATAGTCCCGCAAAATGTGCGGCAAATCGTTCCGCTCAGTCGGCGTCCTCTTGATCCCGAGGCTTATTCCAATTGCTTGAACACTCGAGAACATGATGTGTTTCGTCTTCTTTGCGAACTGTTTGTCGAGAACCAGAATCGACGTCTTAACACCCGTATAAGGCTGAAACACTCCTGACGGCAGAGATATCACACCGATCAACGACTCGCGAATGAGCATCTCGCGCAACTGAACATAGGCTGAACCGCTCTGGAAGATGATGCCCTCCGGCACGATGATGCCGGCGCGGCCGCTGGGCGTGAGGTGCTCGGCCATGTAGTCCACGAACAGCACTTCACTGCGCTTGGACTGCACCGAGAAGCGGTTGTGCGGCTTGATGCCCCCCTTCGGCGACATGAAGGCGGATTGGCGAGGATCACGTCGGCGTATTCGTTCCATTTGTCCTGGCTGGTGAGGGTGTCGTACTCGGCGATGTGCGGGTCGGCAAAGCCGTGCAGGTACAGGTTCACCAGCGACAGGCGCACCATGTCGGGCGAGATGTCATAGCCCTTGAAGTTCAGCGCCAGGCGGCCTTTTTCGTCCGGCGTCAGAAGGTCGCCGGTGCGTTGCGTTGCCCCCTCACCTCCGCCCTCTCCCGCGAGGGGAGAGGGAGAAGAATTGGCCTTGAGGATGTGCTTGTATGACGAGATCAGGAACCCGGCAGTGCCGCAGGCCGGGTCAAGCACGGTCTCTGTTTTCTTCGGGTCGATAATTTTGACCATGAAATCAATGATGTGGCGCGGCGTGCGGAACTGCCCGGCGTCGCCCTGGGAGCCGAGCACAGAGAGCAGATACTCAAAGGCGTCGCCGAGGCGTTCGCTGTGGTCGTAGTTGAACTCGTCGATGACCTTGAGGAACATCTTGAGCGTTTCCGGGTCGCGGTAGGGCAGATAGGCATTCTTGAATATGTCGCGGAAGAGTAGCGGGATGCCCGGGTTCTCCGGCATCTTGGCGATTGCTTCAGCGTAGAGGTTCAGTGTTTCGTGGCCGCCCAGGCCGGAGCGCATGAGTTTGGCCCAGCCGTAGCGGGCGAATGCGTTGGCGAAAAACTTGCGCTTGCCGCCGAACTCCTCGCTCTCGGCATCCATGTCGTCCATGAATTTGTAGATCAGGGCAATAGTGATCTGCTCGACCTGGCTTTTCGGGTCGGGCACCTTGCCCACAAGGATGTCTCGGGCGGTGTCTATGCGGCGTTTGGTGTCGGTGTCAAGCATGAATCTCCTCAATCATTGGTGGACGGAGTGGACTTGGTGGACCGGGTCGACGGAGGGCGCGATGCCCGATTTTGGGAACGTACGCGGTAGAGGCGCTCGGTGAAGCCGCCCTCGGTTTCAAACGCCTTAGCCTGTGCGGCGAGTTGACGGTCGAGCAGGCTGCAGGCGACCGCCAGCAGCACCAGTGCGGCGTTGGCTGCAAGTTCGGGGAGGGTGGCTGGGTTGGGCGGCTGTTTTTGTCCACTTTGTCCATGCAGTCCACGGTCATGCACCTCTTTAACCCACTGCGCCACCTCGTCGGCAGTGGCGCACCTGCGGTCGATAAGTTCTTGCCTGCGGTGGTCGTTACGGTCCCAGATAGGCAGCCCGCCCTGGCGCAGGAAATCCTCGTAGTCGAGCCGCAGCTCTTCAAGGCTGGCACGCGCTACGTTTGTGAGTTTAAGTTCGGTCTTGTTCGAGGTTCCTGAGGCTTGACTCCCTTCGGCAATGTTCTGCACGCCGGAGCGCGCCGCCTGAACCATCTGGTCATGGGTGCGGCTACGCTTGTCAATGTAGCGGTCACAAAAACGGACCGTTACATCATACACCATCTGTGCCACTTGAAAGCTCAAGAGCTTTCGGTAGCCACCATGCTTCGGTATCAGCGGTTCGTTGGCAGTCATATCACTCGTTTCCTCATGCGGCAAACTGGTTCAAGGAAACGTAATCCTTGACGTATTCGGGAATGAGTGTTCGGTACTTAGCGGGAACGGCCTTGAAATCGCGGCTTGAGAACACCGGGTTAGTGGCCAGATCGGTAAACTGTTTACTCTCGATGATGTGGCGCACCTGATCGCTGGTGACGTAGGCCTTGAAGTAGGTCTTGATGGCCGGGATGGCCTCAGCCCCTTCTGGCTTGGTATCGGCGACGAATTTGGCGAACTCCTCTTCCAGCAATTCATCCTTGGACTTGAAGCGCGGGATGAGGCCGAAGATTTTTTCGAGTATCTCACGCAGGGTCAGGCGGCGGTCTACGGCGGCGGCTTTGCGCAATTTGTCGAGGTTGTAGTACTCCTCGGGTTTGTCAAAGACCTCGCGGTTCACATAGTCGATGACGCGATCCCACTGGCCGGCCTCAACAGCGGCAACAACGGCCTTGTTCTCGCGCACGGTGTCCTCGAATTTCTCGAAGAACATGCGGTCGATCTTCATCCCCTCGTAGCCGATGGTCTCTTCCTTAATCGTGGCGAGGATATCCGCGCCCAGGTGCTCGTAGGCGCCTCCAACCACTACCGGGCCTGTGCCTCCGCCGTCATAGCGGCCCTTGCCCTGGGGGCGGGGGAGCTTCAGCACCTCGTCGTAGTTGAAGTCCTTCTCGAAGTACTCGCAGTTGGCGAAGAAGTCGAAGAGCTTGAAGGCGGACTTCTGCGGCTGTGCCACGCCTGCTTTGATGCTATCGTCGAAAAGCTGTTCGAGGAAGTTGTGCTTGCGGGTGCCGCGCCCCTTGATCTGGATGAAGTCGGTCGGAGAGAAAATCGGTCGAAACAGGCCGAGATTGAGGATGTCGGTGCAATCGTAGCCGGTGGTCATCATGCCAACCGTAACGCAGACACGCGCCTTGCTGGTCTTGTATGCGGGCAGAAAGTTGGCCGAACCGAGCAGGTTGTTATTGGAGAAATTGATGGTGAACTGCTGGGCGTCGGGGATCTGCGAGGTGACCTGCACGGCGAAGTCGGACTGGTACTTGCCGGGGAACATGCGGTCAGCCATCTGGTTGAGGGTCTGCGCCAGCTTGGCGGCGTGGTGCTGGCTGACGCCGAAGATGATGGACTTGCCAATCTCCCCGCTGACCGGATCGCGCAAGGCGTTTTCCAGGAAGGTCTTGCAGAAGAGCTGGTTGGTGGCGTCGGCAAAGAAGCGCTTCTCGAACTCGCGCTGCTTGAAGGCCTCTTGTTGGTCTTCGCCGGCATCGTCGGTGAACGAGACTACGAAGCCCTCTTCAGAGAGCAGTTCGGTGGTGACCTCGGTACGGGCATCCACCACCGTGGGGTTGATCAGGTAGCCTTCCTTCACGCCGTCGAGCAGCGAGTAGCGGTAGGTGGGATCGCTGTTCTCGCAGCCGAAGGTGCGGTAGGTGTCCAGTAACAATCGGCGCTCGGCTTCGCGCGGGTCGTGGGTGGTGGGCGCGGCCTTGTCAAACCGCTTGAGGTAGTCGCGGGGTGTGGCGGTTAGGCCGAGCTTGTAGCCGATGAAATAGTCGAATACGGCGCGGGCGTTGCCGCCGATAGAGCGGTGGGCTTCGTCGGAAATGACCAGGTCGAAATCGGTCGGCGAGAAGAGCCGCTGGTACTTGTTGTTGAAGAGCAGCGATTGCACCGTGGTGACAACGATTTCCGCCCGCCGCCAGTCGTCACGGTTCTCCTTGTAGATCACCGTCTGAAAGTCGGCAGAAAGCAGCGATGCGAAGGCCTTCTTGGCCTGGTCCTCCAATTCGAGGCGATCCACCAGAAACAGCACGCGCCGGGCATTGCCGGAACGAAGGAAGAGCTTGATGACGGCGGCGGCAGTGAGTGTCTTGCCGGTGCCGGTGGCCATCTCGAACAGGAAGCGGTCTTTGCCGTCCTTCACAGCGCGTTGCAGGGCGTAAATGGCCTTCAACTGGTAGGGCCGCAAGAAACGCAGTTTGTTGGCCAGGATGTAGCCGGGACGCTCGGCCTCGTTGCGCCACGTCGCTTCGGACTGGTAGTTCGGGCGCTGGGTCAGCACGATGTAGTCGTCGCCGACCTGATCCTCGACGAGGCGTTGCGGATTGGGCGTGACCTGATGGTAGCCGGTCACCGAGTCCGGGGTAGGGAAGGACGTAATGAGGTAGGGATTGCCGCGCTCCAGGTCCCAGAAGTAGTGCAGGTTGCCGTTGGAGAGGATCACAAAGCGGCAGTTCTGGGACTTGGCGTACTTGCGGGCCTGCTCCTTACCAACAAGCGGGTTCTTGTACTCTGATTTGGCCTCAAGGACGATGAGTGGAAACCCCTTGGTGTCTAGCAGCAGAAAGTCGATAAATCCCTTGCTCGTCTTCTCGAAATTGTCGCCCAGAGCATCCAGCTCAGATGATTTTAAGGTGACGCTGGGTTCGAGACGGATATTGGCAGGTATGCTTCCTTCTGGAAAGAAGCGCCAGCCTGCCGCTTCGAGCAGCTTGTTGATCTTGATACGGGCTGTGGCTTCTTTTTTTGCCATTCTGTTCCTCAGTATCACACCGCGGTTGTTCAAGTCATGATAGGCGCGCTTTGATACCCCTACTTATACACCTTTTGTGCCTATGGTTCAAGAGGAGCCTGTTTTGTCGAACCCGGCATTGCCTTTTGTCCACTGTGCCGGGGTCCGGTAGCTCCCATCACACATTCCTGACGTTGTTTAATTACGGCGCAGTAGGCTGACATTGACAATAGTGAATAATTTTCGGAGTGTGGCTCAGTTCGTTAGAGCGCTTGGTTCAGGATCAAGAGGCCCGTCAGTTCAAGTCCGGCCACCCTGCCCAGCCATCCAATCCCACATAAGCCCACCCAGTGGAAAGCCCCTGAAATGTAAAGTCCGAACCCAGTTCGTACTGCACGCTCTGGTGCGCCATCGCGGTTCTTACCCCTGGATTCCACCTCTGCCACTTCTGCGTTAAACATAATGTCCTTTTGTGTCCTGTCTGTTATGTGACAAAATCTGGACAATTGTGGCATCCAGCAATTTTGGTTCAGTTTACGGATTCACCGTTACTCCAGACACTCCCAGCACAGGCACACCTGTGCCGGAGAACCAGCCTACCCCCTCTTGCACCATATCCCACATCAGGTTATAGCTCCCGGCAGATAACGGGACCTGCAAAGAGGCTGTAAGCGTGACCATCTGCCCGGGGGCAATGTCCAGGGGTAACGAACTCCACAGGCCGTTCCACACCACTACCGCCCCTGTGGATGCATTCAGCCAGTGGTAGGAGATTTTAACCGGGTTTGCCCCACCTTTCGACCATGTCTGGCTGCCCGTATTGGTCAGAGTAACACTGACGTTCACCTGCTGATTGGCTGTCAGGATGGTTGGTGTGTTGTGGGATACCCATTGCACATCCTTAGCCTGACTGGCGACCACAGAAATGCCCGAAACCCCCAGTATCGGCGCTCCCAGCCCTGAGTACCAGGCCACGCTCTCATGCACCACATCCCAGATGAGATTATAGCTCCCGGCGGTTGATGGCGCTTTAAGGGAGGCAGTAAGGCTCACCATCTGGCCGCTGGGGACATCACTGGCGAAAGAGCTTCTGAGTCCAATGCCCCACTCCACTGGCTGCCACGAGCTATTGTACCAGTGATAGGTTACATAGACAGGATTAGCCCCATTATTCGGCCAGGTGAGAGAGCCAGTGTTGGTCAGGGTTATAGGTACGCCCACCATCTGGCCGGGCTTGATACTGGTAGGTGTACTCTGCGATACCCACTGCAGGTCTTTGGTCTGGGTGGCGGCTACAGTAATACCGGAAACTCCCAGTACAGGCGCTCCCGCGCCAGAATACCAGGCTACGCCCTCCTGCACCATGTCCCAGATGAGGTTATAGCTTCCCACCGTTGAAGGGGCTTTCAGGGAGGCAGTGAGGCTTACCATCTGGCCGGCGGTCACATCGGAGGTAAAAGAACTTCTGAGACCTGTGCCCCACTCTACTGGCTGCCAGTTGCTGTTGTACCAGTGATATGTAATATATACCTGGTTGCCGGCGTTTGCAGCCCAGGTAAGGGAGCCAGTATTGGTAAGAGTTAGAGGCACTCCCACCATTTCACCGGGTTTTATGGTTGTCGGCGTGCCCTGGGATACCCACTGCACATCCTGTTGCTGGCTGGCGGCTACTGTAATATTGGATACCGTTAATAATGACGCACCCTGCCCGGAGAACCAGGCCACTCCCTCATGCACCACATCCCAGAACAGATTATAAGTACCGGGAGTAGATGGCGCTTTCAGGGAGGCAGTAATGCTGACAGTCTGGCCGTTAGCCACATTGGTGGTGAAAGAGCTTCTCAATCCTGTGCCCCACTCCACTGGCTGCCAGTTGCTATTGTACCAATGATAGGTGACATAGACCTGATTGCCGGCGTTTTGAAGCCAGGTGAGTGAGCCGGTGTTGGTGAGGTTGATAGTTACGCCAACCATCTGGCCGGGTTTAATACTAGTCGGGATATTATGGGAATTCCATTTGACATCTCGCTGGGCTAGATTAACGGTTACGTTGACTGAGACTGTATTCTGGCCGCCCTTGCCATCGCTGACCTTCAGGCTGATGGTATGGCTACCGGCGCTTAGCTTCTTAGATAGAGTCGCAGTTGTCCCCAGGACGCTATCCAGGTTGGAAGTCCACTCATAGGTTATGGTATCGCCATCGGGGTCGGAGCTTTGCGAGCCATTGAAGCTAATGGTATCGGTAGTGGTATAGATGGCGCCGTTAGTCGGAGATGTGATAATGGCGGTGGGCGACTGGTTAGGTACTATGACAGTTATCGTCACCTGGGTGGTAGCCTGCCCACCCCTGCCATCGAAGACTTTGAGCTGTATGGTGTGGTTGCCGGTAGTTGTTAATGCTTTAGACATGGTCTTGGTAGTGCCCAGCAGACCGCTCAGGTTGCTCCACCACTCCACGGTGATCGGATCGCCATCGGGGTCGGAGCTTAGATTGGCGTCGAAGCTAATCAGGTTGGCTGTGGTATAGGTAGCGCCGCTGACCGGCGAGGAGATAATGGCTATCGGGGGAGTATTCACCACGATATTTACTTTGATAGTGGACGATGCCCCCTTATTATCGGAGACCTTCAGGGTTATTTCGTGGTTCCCGGCGCGCAGCTTGGCGGTAAATATCTGTGTGCCTCCGATGGCCCCGTCCATGCTGCTGAACCACTCATAGGTCAGGGGATCACCGTTGGGGTCGGAGCTTTGAGAGCCGTTGAAGCTGATATTCTCAGTGGTTAGATAGGTAACCCCGTTAGTCGGAGAGCTAATCACGGCCACCGGCGGCTGATTGACTACCGGCCCCAGGTTAACGGCGATGCTGGCTGCCGAACCTGTGTTTCCTGCCTTGTCCACCGCCTTTACCTCGAATGTATGAGCCCCTTGAACCAAATCGGTAGGCTGGGTGAAGGTGGTAACATTGCCGATGCTGGCGAAGGCATTAGCATCTACCCGCACCAGATAGTAATCTATGCCCGAGGTGGTATCCAGCGAGGCGTTCCAGGCAAAAGTGGGCGTATAGTCGTTATCCGGTGTGGTTTTGGCCAGACCGGTGGGCATGGTGGGCGGGGTGGTATCTACCACAAAATTGGCGCTCTGGGCATTACCTACATTCCCGGCTTTATCCACCGCCCTCAGGTTTATAGTATGGCTGCCGTCTGAGAGGCTAGATGCTGGAGTGTATGAGGTAATGTTTCCAACGTTACTCCAGGTACCGGAGTCCATCTTCACTTCATAACGGTCAATGCCCGAACCGGCATCCACCGAGGCCGGCCAGGTAAAGGTTGGTTTGTTGTTGCTGGTGGGTGTTACAGCAGTTCCCGGTGATACATCGGTGGGTGGAGTGGTGTCTATAATAAAGTTCAAGCTGGCCGCCGCGCCCTCATTCCCCACCACATCTACCGCCTTCACCTGGAAGGTATGGCTGCCATCGCTCAACGAGTTAGTCGCTGAATAGCCGGTAACCTTGCCGATATCGCTAAAAGTAGCCGAATCAAAACGGGCTTTGTAGCTGGCTATACCTGTAGTGGCATCGCTGGCCGCCGTCCATGAGAAAGAGGGGTACTTGTTATTATCAGGTGTGGTTTTGGCCAAATTAGTTGGTAGAGTTGGTGGAGTAGCATCGGAGACAAAGTTAAGGCTGGCCGCCGGGCTGATATTCCCCGCGCCATCCAGCGCCCGCACATAGAAGGTGTGGGGGCCATCGGGCAGGGTGCTGATGGTGGTATAGGTGGTCACATTGCCGATATTTACATAGCTGCCTGAATCGAACCGGGCCTCATAGTGGTCGGCCCCGGCTACGGCGCTCCAGGCGAAGGACAGGGTTGTGCCCACGCTGATGGCTATCAGGTTTGCCGGAGCGTTGGGGGCATTGGTATCTATGATGAAGCTAAGGCTGGCTGTCGCGCCCGTATTTGCCGCCTTGTCCGCTGCCCTGAGTCCGAACGTGTGGCTGCCGTCGGATAACGCAGTGGTGTAGGTATAGGTGATAACATTGCCGATATTGCTCCACGCCCCACCATCCAACTGAATCTCATAATGGTCTATACCGGAGACAGCGTCTGTGGTTGCCGACCAGGAGAAGCCCGGCTTGTTATTGTTGGCCGAGGTGGTCAGCGCCGGAGATGTGGAAGTTGGCGGCGTGGTATCAATGCTGAAGGCAAGGCTGGCCTCATAGCCAGCTACGCTATCGCTGCCCTTAGCTCTGACCTTGAAGGTATGGCCGCCGTCTGTTAGCGGGGTTAGCTGATTGTATGCGGGTACGTTGCTCATATTGGTGTAAGGCGCACCATCCAGGCTGACCTCATAGGAGGCGGCGCCGGACACGGCGTTCCAGGTAAAGGAGGGGGTGCTGTCATTATCCGGGGTAGTTTTGGACAGGCCCGTAGGCGCCGCCGGTATCGGCTGCAGGAACGGGGACCAGGCGGGGGCAAATGACCAACCTACTAAGCCATCTAACAATGACAATCTAGTTTTGTTGGTGCCGTCTGCATTTATGATGAAAATAGCCATAATAGTTGTTTCTGCATTTTTCCGAGCAACATAAACTATCTTTGTGGAATCAGGGGACCAGTATGGATAGTTCACAAAGATGTCATTACTAGTTATTTGGCTCGTGCCTGAACCATCAGTGTTCACAACATAAACAGCGTTTCCTGCTGCAAAAACTATCTTGACGCCATCTGGCGCCCAGACAGGATCGTTTCCTTCCCAATATATGCCAGCGGTGTTGGACAGTTGACCTTGGTTTGAGCCGTCAGGGTTCATTATATAGATTTGACGAGCACCACCCTGCTCACTCAGGAAAGCAATCTTGGTCCCATCAGGGGACCAGGTCGGGGCAAGGTCTCTTCCAGTATTGTTGGTTAACCTCATTTTCCCAGAACCATCTGAATTGATTACGTTTATCTCATAATTATTCTCACCACTTAAGGCGTAGTTTGATACATAAGCAATCTTCGTTCCATCGGGTGACCACGCCGGACGCCATCCCGGGGTCATAGTGGTAGTACTATCCAGTTTTAGGGTCTGACCACTTCCGAGGATCTTAACGTATAGGTCAGTGCCAACCATATACGCTACTTTGTCTCCTGCAGGGGACCAAGAAGGCAGAGTAAACGTATCACTTGAAAATGTGCTACCGTCGATGTTTATTATCCCGTAGTAACCGATGGCAATCTTCGTATTGGCTAAGTTAGGCTCCACGCCCACATTGAAGCTCAGGTTACCTGAAGGCCCTGCATTCCCTGCCACATCCTTGGCCCGTACCGCAAAGGTGTGGCTAGCCTTGGTCAGCACCGTGGGCTGCACATAAGTGAGCTTGTTGCCAATGTTTGTCCACACCCCGGAGTCCACCTGCACCTCGTAGGAAGCAACGCCACCTCCAGCATACGTGGCAGTGTCGGTAGCAGCGTTCCACTTGAAGGCAGGCAATGGGTTGTTGTCGGGCGAGATTTTGGTGAGTCCATTGGGAGCAGTTGGCGCATTAGTATCAATCCGGAAATCCAGAGACTGGTGCGAACCTGTATTACCCGCGGCATCAATTGCACGCACAAATATAGTATAGGGTACTGAGGTATCACTTCGGTCAGGCATGTCGGTGGCTGGTGTGTAGGTAGTAGTATTGCCAATATTGGTGTAATTGATCCACGGGTCAATTCGCACCTCGTAGTGGTGTACTCCCAAGGTGGCATCGATCGCTGCTGTCCAGGTGAAGGTGGGCTTAGGATTATTAGTGGGGCTGGCCGGGTTCATAGTAGGCGTGCCCGGCACTCCCGGGGGGGTGGTGTCTATAGTTAAGCCCAGACTGGCGACATTTCCGCTAACACCTGTGCTATCCTTGGCTCTAACTGAGAATGTATGTGAGCTATCAGTTAAAGATGTCGCATGGGTATACGTGAGCACATTGCCAATATTGGCGTAGGCCCCGCTATCAATCTTGACCTCATACGATACAGCGTCCGTAACCGCGCCCCAGGTGAAGGTGGGCGTGTTGTCATTGTCCGGCGTGGTTTTGGATAGGTTGGTAGGTGCTGGCGGGCCGGAAACCAGGAACGGTGACCAGGAAGGATATGAGTCATTGGCTGCATTATTGGTGAGGTTGGTCTGCCCGGAGCCATCCGCATTCATCACATAGACTTCCCAGCCGCCACGGTTGGTAAAGAAGGCGATTTTGCTGCCATCAGGGGACCAGGCGGGAAATTCGTCAGCAGCTTGGTTGGCAGTGAGGTTGGTCGGGTTGGAGCCATCAGCATCCATCACATAGATGTCATCTTGTGGCCCAGCTCGTCCTGACCTGAAGGTGATTTTGGCTCCCGTGGGAGACCACCTGGGGTCCAAGTCAAGAGAGGGGTTATTGGTGATGTTGGTCTGTCCAGTGCCATCAGCACTCATGACATAAATTTCATAGTTGCCGTTACGATTAGAGGCGAAAGCTATCTTGGAGCCGTCGGGGGACCAAGTAGGATTTCGATCTGTGGCCGGATTGTTAGTAAGCCGGGTTTGCGCCGAGCCATCGGAATTCATAACATAGATCTCAGTATTGCCATCTCTGCCGGAGACAAAGGCTATCCTGGAGCCATCGGGAGACCAATCTCCAGAATAATCGTCGGCACTATTGAAGGTTAACCTGGTTTGACCAGTGCCATCTGCATTCATAACATAGATTTCTGCATTGCCATCCTTATTAGAGTTAAAGACCATTTTAGAGCCATCGGGTGACCAGTTAAGTGACCCGTCCTTAGCAGAAAAGGAAAACCGGGTCTGGCCCGAGCCATCGGCGTTCATGAGATATATGTCGTAGTTGTTGCCACCCCAATCCCGGTTGGACTGAAAGGCAATCCTCGTATTCGCCAAATCCGCCACCACGCTCACATTGAAGCTCAGGCTGGCCGCCGGGCCGGCGTTGCCCGCTCCATCCTTACCTCTCACCGCAAAGGTATGCGCCCCTTTGCTCAGCACTGTGGGCTGCACGTAGGTGAGCTTGTTGCCAATATTTGTCCATGCGCCAGTGTCCACCTGCACCTCGTAGGCGGTAGCCACGGAAACGGCGCTCCACTTGAAAGCGGGCAAGGGATTGTTGTCCGGCGAGATTTTGCTCAGGCCGGTAGGGGTGGTGAGCGGTGTCACCAGTGTAACCGGTTGGTTGAACGCCGAGAGCGTAAAGGTGCGCACAATGCCCTCCACCTCGGCAGAGGTGACCTTGCCCTGGGTGACTACTTTGCGCAAACGGGAGTCGCTCTGTCCGATCCACATATATGTGGATCGGACAGAGCGACTCCCGTTTGCGCAAAGTAGTCACCCAGGGCAAGGTCACCTCTGCCGAGGTGGAGGGCATTGTGCGCACCTTTACGCTCTCGGCGTTCAACCAACCGGTTACACTGGTGACACCGCTCACCACCCCTACCGGCCTGAGCAAAATCTCGCCGGACAACAATCCCTTGCCCGCTTTCAAGTGGAGCGCCGTTTCCGTGGCTACCGCCTACGAGGTGCAGGTGGACACTGGCGCATGGACAAATATTGGCAACAAGCTCACCTACGTGCAGCCCACAGTGCTGAGCAAAGGGGCGCATACCTTTGCGGTGAGAGGTAAGGATGGAGCGGGCAACGCCGGCCCGGCGGCCAGCCTGAGCTTCAATGTGAGCGTGGTGGCGGATTTGGCGAATACGAGGATTGCCTTTCAGTCCAACCGGGATTGGGGTGGCAACAACTACGACATATATCTCATGAACGCCGATGGCTCGGGCCAGACCCGGTTTTCCTTTTCTGCTAAGGACGGGTCACTTAACTGGTCACCCGATGGCTCTAAAATGGTCTTTAACTCTAATAAGGATGGCAATGCAGAAATCTATGTTATGAATGCAGATGGCACTGGTCAAACCAGGTTAACCTTCAATAGTGCCGACGATTATTCTGGAGATTGGTCTCCCGATGGCTCCAGGATAGCCTTTGTCTCCGGCAGAGATGGCAATACTGAGATCTATGTTATGAATTCCGATGGCTCGGCGCAAACCCGGCTTACTAACAATCCGGCCACAGATCGAAATCCTACTTGGTCCCCCGACGGCTCCAAGATAGCTTTCGCCTCTAATCGTAACGGCAACTATGAAATTTATGTCATGAGTGCTGATGGCACTGGACAGACCAACATCACCAATAACCCCTCTCTTGACTTGGACCCCAGGTGGTCTCCCACGGGAGCCAAAATCACCTTCAGGTCAGGACGAGCTGGGCCACAAGATGACATCTATGTGATGGATGCTGATGGCTCCAACCCGACCAACCTCACTGCCAACCAAGCTGCTGACGAATTTCCCGCCTGGTCCCCTGATGGCAGCAAAATCGCCTTCTTTACCAACCGTGGCGGCTGGGAAGTCTATGTGATGAATGCGGATGGCTCCGGGCAGACCAACCTCACCAATAATGCAGCCAATGACTCATATCCTTCCTGGTCACCGTTCCTGGTTTCCGGCCCGCCAGCACCTACCAACCTATCCAAAACCACGCCGGACAATGACAACACGCCCACCTTCACCTGGGGCGCGGTTACGGACGCTGTATCGTATGAGGTCAAGATTGATAGCGGGGCCTACGCCAATATTGGCAATGTGCTCACGTATACCCATGCGACATCTTTAACTGATAGCTCACATACATTCTCAGTTAGAGCCAAGGATAGCACAGGTGTTAGCGGAAATGTCGCCAGTCTGGGCTTAACTATAGACACCACCCCCCCGGGAGTGCCGGGCACGCCTACTATGAACCCGGCCAGCCCCACTAATAATCCTAAGCCCACCTTCACCTGGACAGCAGCGATCGATGCCACCTTGGGAGTACACCACTACGAGGTGCGAATTGACCCGTGGATCAATTACACCAATATTGGCAATACTACTACCTACACACCAGCCACCGACATGCCTGACCGAAGTGATACCTCAGTACCCTATACTATATTTGTGCGTGCAATTGATGCCGCGGGTAATACAGGTTCGCACCAGTCTCTGGATTTCCGGATTGATACTAATGCGCCAACTGCTCCCAATGGACTCACCAAAATCTCGCCCGACAACAACCCATTGCCTGCCTTCAAGTGGAACGCTGCTACCGACACTGCCACGTATGCTGGAGGTGGCGTTGCTTCCTACGAGGTGCAGGTGGACTCCGGGGTGTGGACAAACATTGGCAACAAGCTCACTTATGTGCAGCCCACGGTGCTGACCAAGGCTAGCCACACCTTTGCGGTACGGGCCAAGGATGTGGCAGGGAATGCAGGGCCTTCAGGTAACCTGAGCTTCAATGTGGGCGTGGAGCCTAACTTAGCCAATACGAAGATTGCCATCGGTTACTACGGGATAATAAACATCGACGGTAGCACATTTTCAAGTGATACGTTTACTCTGCCTTCTTGGTCCCCTGCAGGAGACAAAGTAGCGTATATGGTTGGCACTGACCTATACGTTAAGATCCTCGGAAGTGGTCAGACCCTAAAACTGGATAGTACTACCACTATGACCCCGGGATGGCGTCCGGCGTGGTCACCCGATGGAACGAAGATTGCTTATGTATCAAACTACGCCTTAAGTGGTGAGAATAATTATGAGATAAACGTAATCAATTCAGATGGTTCTGGGAAAATGAGGTTAACCAACAATACTGGAAGAGACCTTGCCCCGACCTGGTCCCCTGATGGGACCAAGATTGCTTTCCTGAGTGAGCAGGGTGGTGCTCGTCAAATCTATATAATGAACCCTGACGGCTCAAACCAAGGTCAACTGTCCAACACCGCTGGCATATATTGGGAAGGAAACGATCCTGTCTGGGCGCCAGATGGCGTCAAGATAGTTTTTGCAGCAGGAAACGCTGTTTATGTTGTGAACACTGATGGTTCAGGCACGAGCCAAATAACTAGTAATGACATCTTTGTGAACTATCCATACTGGTCCCCTGATTCCACAAAGATAGTTTATGTTGCTCGGAAAAATGCAGAAACAACTATTATGGCTATTTTCATCATAAATGCAGACGGCACCAACAAAACTAGATTGTCATTGTTAGATGGCTTAGTAGGTTGGTCATTTGCCCCCGCCTGGTCCCCGTTCCTGCAGCCGATACCGGCGGCGCCTACGGGCCTGTCCAAAACTACCCCGGATAATGACAGCACCCCCTCCTTTACCTGGAACGCCGTGTCCGGCGCCGCCTCCTATGAGGTCAGCCTGGATGGTGCGCCTTACACCAATATGAGCAACGTACCCGCATACAATCAGCTAACCCCGCTAACAGACGGCGGCCATACCTTCAAGGTCAGAGCTAAGGGCAGCGATAGCGTAGCTGGCTATGAGGCCAGCCTTGCCTTCAGCATTGATACCACGCCGCCAACTTCCACATCTCCGGCGCTGACCACCTCGGCCAACAATAACAAGCCGGGCTTCTCCTGGTCGGCAACCACAGACGCTGTCTCCGGTATAGACCATTATGAGATTCAGTTGGATGGTGGGGCGTGGAGCAATATCGGCAATGTTATCACCTATACCTACACCACTGCGTTATCCGACGGCAGCCACACGTTCGGACTCAGGGCAGCGGACAAGGCGGCAAATACGGGCGCGACAGCCAGCCTTAGCTTCATCATAGATACCAATGCCCCCAACGCTCCGGCAAACCTGATAGCCATCAGCGTGGGCACAACCCTGTCCTTCGCCTGGAGCGCCGTAGCCGGGGCCGACCACTATGAGGCCCGGTTCGATTCAGGCAGCTATGTAAATATCGGCAATGTGACCACCTATACCACCATCAGCACCCTGCCCGATGGCCCCCACACCTTCTATGTGCGGGCGCTGGATGGCGCGGGGAATATCAGCCCGGCGGCCAGCCTTAACTTTGTCTCCGATGCTACTCCACCAACTCTACCAACTAATTTGGCCAAAACCACACCTGATAATAACAAGTACCCCTCTTTCTCATGGACGGCGGCCAGCGATGCCACTACAGGTATAGCCAGCTACAAAGCCCGTTTTGATTCGGCTACTTTTAGCGATATCGGCAAGGTTACCGGCTATTCAGCGACTAACTCGTTGAGCGATGGCAGCCATACCTTCCAGGTGAAGGCGGTAGATGTGGTGGGGAATGAGGGCGCGGCGGCCAGCTTGAACTTTATTATAGACACCACTCCACCCACCGATGTATCACCGGGAACTGCTGTAACACCCACCAGCAACAACAAACCAACCTTTACCTGGCCGGCCTCGGTGGATGCCGGTTCGGGCATTGACCGTTATGAAGTGAAGATGGACTCCGGTACCTGGAGTAACGTTGGAAACATTACCTCATACACTCCAGCATCTAGCCTCTCAGACGGCAGCCATACTATAAACCTGAGGGCGGTGGATAAAGCCGGGAATGTAGGTAATGCCCAGAGCGCCAATTTTGTGGTAGATACCACCCCGCCCACCATGCCCACCGGTCTGGCCAAAACCACACCGGATAACGACTATACGCCCACTTTTGCCTGGAACGCCTCGCTGGATACCACCTCGGGCATAGATTACTATCTGGTGCGGGTAGATGCTAATGCCTTCGCCAGCATCGGCAATGTTACCACCTTCACCCAGCCTACCGATTTGGTTCAAGGGGCTCATACATTCGAGGTAAAGGCGGTGGACAAGGCAGGAAACACAGGTTCGGCAGCCAGCATCGCCGTTAACCTGGGGCCGGTAGTCAATCAGCCGCCGGTGGCCGTGATTAGCTCTCCGACTAACGGGGTTACCTATCTAACCACTGAGAATATCAGCTTCAACGGCTCTCAAAGCTCCGACCCCAACGGTGATCCCCTGACCTATGAGTGGTTCAGCAGCATGGACGGGGCCATCGGAGGCACACAGATATTTACCGCCAAGCTGCGCGCCGGGAACCACGAAATAACCCTGAAGGTCTCCGATAATAAGGGGGCATCGTCCACTATCAAAGTAAATATCGTGGTGAATACTCCCCCGATAGCCATTATCTCCTCGCCGGTCAGCGGCGCTACCTATACCACAGCCAACCTGATTAGCTTCGACGCCAATCTAAGCTCCGACCCCGATGGCGATCCGATCACCGTGGAGTGGTGGAGCAACCTGAGCGGTCTGCTGGGCACTACCAAGACCATGTCTAAAGCATTAACAACTACCGGCAACCACACCATACAGCTCAAAGTCTTCGATGGCAGGGGTGGGCAGGCTACCACCCAGGTGACGATAACTGTCATAGTACCTAACCAGTCGCCCACCGCCATTATCACATCTCCGACTAACGGCGCCATCTATACCACTACCGATACCATTAGCTTCAATGGCTCGCAAAGCTCCGACCCCGATGGCGATACCATAACCTATGAGTGGACTTCCAACCTGGATAGCGTCCTGGGGACAACTGCGACTCTATCTAAGAAGCTAAGCGCCGGTAGCCATACCATCAGCCTGAAGGTCAGCGATGGCAAGGGCGGCCAGAATACAGTCTCAGTCAACGTAACCGTTAATCTAGCCCAGCGAGATGTCAAATGGAATTCCCATAATATCCCGACTAGTATTAAACCCGGCCAGATGGTTGGCGTAACTATCAACCTCACCAACACCGGCTCACTCACCTGGCTTCAAAACGCCGGCAATCAGGTCTATGTCACCTATCATTGGTACAATAGCAACTGGCAGCCAGTGGAGTGGGGCACAGGATTGAGAAGCTCTTTCACCACCAATGTGGCTAACGGCCAGACTGTCAGCATTACTGCCTCCCTGAAAGCGCCATCTACTCCCGGTACTTATAATCTGTTCTGGGATGTGGTGCATGAGGGAGTGGCCTGGTTCTCCGGGCAGGGTGCGTCATTATTAACGGTATCCAATATTACAGTAGCCGCCAGCCAGCAACAGGATGTGCAGTGGGTATCCCAGGGCACGCCGACAACCATAAAACCCGGTGAAATGGTGGGAGTGCCTCTAACTCTTACCAATACTGGCTCCCTTACCTGGGCTGCAAACGCCGGCAACCAGGTATATATTACATATCACTGGTACAACAGCAACTGGCAGCCAGTAGAGTGGGGCACAGGTCTCAGAAGTTCTTTTACCTCCGATGTGACCGCCGGCCAGATGGTAAGCCTCACTGCCTCCCTGAAAGCCCCTTCAACGGTGGGAAGCTATAACCTCATCTGGGACATGGTGCAGGAGGGCGTAGCCTGGTATTCTGGCGCGGGAGCGCCTGTACTGGGAGTTTCCGGTATTACTGTAGCCGCCACCCAGACCAAAGACCTGCAGTGGGTATCGCAGAGTACACCTACCAGTATCAAGCCCGGCCAGATGGTGGGCGTACCTATAACCCTGACCAACACTGGCTCTCTCACCTGGCCGAATAATGGGGCTAATCCTGTCTATGTAACCTATCACTGGTACAATAGCTCGTGGCAGCCAGTGGAGTGGGGCATTGGACTCAGAAGCTCTTTCGCCAGTGATGTCCCCAGCGGCCAGATGGTGAGCCTTACTGCCTCCCTTAAAGCGCCATCAACCGCCGGGAGCTATAATCTCATCTGGGATGTGGTGCATGAGAGCGTGGCCTGGTACTCAGGGCTGGGAGCGCCGATACTGGGGGTTTCGGGCATTTCTGTGGTCGCCAGTCAGGCTAAGGATGTGCAATGGGTATCCCACAACACACCAACCATCCTGACAGCCAATCAGCAGGTGAACGTCAGTGTTACTCTGACCAATACGGGCAGCCAGACATGGTCGAAAGGTGGGGCAAACCCGGTTAAAATCTCCTACCACTGGCTGAATGCATCCACAGGGGCGGTAGTGGTGTGGAACGGCCTGTGGAGTTCGTTACCCCTGGACATTGCCCCCGGGCAGATGGTCACGCTTACAGCCTCTTTGCAGGTCCCGTTATCTGCCGGGAGCTATAACCTGATGTGGGATATGGTGCAAGAGGGGGTAGGCTGGTTCTCCGGCACAGGTGTGCCTGTGCTGGGAGTGTCTGGAGTAACGGTGAATCCGTAAACTGAACCAAAATTGCTGGATGCCACAATTGTCCAGATTTTGTCACATAACAGACAGGACACAAAAGGACATTATGTTTAACGCAGAAGTGGCAGAGGTGGAATCCAGGGGTAAGAACCGCGATGGCGCACCAGAGCGTGCAGTACGAACTGGGTTCGGACTTTACATTTCAGGGGCTTTCCACTGGGTGGGCTTATGTGGGATTGGATGGCTGGGCAGGGTGGCCGGACTTGAACTGACGGGCCTCTTGATCCTGAACCAAGCGCTCTAACGAACTGAGCCACACTCCGAAAATTATTCACTATTGTCAATGTCAGCCTACTGCGCCGTAATTAAACAACGTCAGGAATGTGTGATGGGAGCTACCGGACCCCGGCACAGTGGACAAAAGGCAATGCCGGGTTCGACAAAACAGGCTCCTCTTGAACCATAGGCACAAAAGGTGTATAAGTAGGGGTATCAAAGCGCGCCTATCATGACTTGAACAACCGCGGTGTGATACTGAGGAACAGAATGGCAAAAAAAGAAGCCACAGCCCGTATCAAGATCAACAAGCTGCTCGAAGCGGCAGGCTGGCGCTTCTTTCCAGAAGGAAGCATACCTGCCAATATCCGTCTCGAACCCAGCGTCACCTTAAAATCATCTGAGCTGGATGCTCTGGGCGACAATTTCGAGAAGACGAGCAAGGGATTTATCGACTTTCTGCTGCTAGACACCAAGGGGTTTCCACTCATCGTCCTTGAGGCCAAATCAGAGTACAAGAACCCGCTTGTTGGTAAGGAGCAGGCCCGCAAGTACGCCAAGTCCCAGAACTGCCGCTTTGTGATCCTCTCCAACGGCAACCTGCACTACTTCTGGGACCTGGAGCGCGGCAATCCCTACCTCATTACGTCCTTCCCTACCCCGGACTCGGTGACCGGCTACCATCAGGTCACGCCCAATCCGCAACGCCTCGTCGAGGATCAGGTCGGCGACGACTACATCGTGCTGACCCAGCGCCCGAACTACCAGTCCGAAGCGACGTGGCGCAACGAGGCCGAGCGTCCCGGCTACATCCTGGCCAACAAACTGCGTTTCTTGCGGCCCTACCAGTTGAAGGCCATTTACGCCCTGCAACGCGCTGTGAAGGACGGCAAAGACCGCTTCCTGTTCGAGATGGCCACCGGCACCGGCAAGACACTCACTGCCGCCGCCGTCATCAAGCTCTTCCTTCGTTCCGGCAATGCCCGGCGCGTGCTGTTTCTGGTGGATCGCCTCGAATTGGAGGACCAGGCCAAGAAGGCCTTCGCATCGCTGCTTTCTGCCGACTTTCAGACGGTGATCTACAAGGAGAACCGTGACGACTGGCGGCGGGCGGAAATCGTTGTCACCACGGTGCAATCGCTGCTCTTCAACAACAAGTACCAGCGGCTCTTCTCGCCGACCGATTTCGACCTGGTCATTTCCGACGAAGCCCACCGCTCTATCGGCGGCAACGCCCGCGCCGTATTCGACTATTTCATCGGCTACAAGCTCGGCCTAACCGCCACACCCCGCGACTACCTCAAGCGGTTTGACAAGGCCGCGCCCACCACCCACGACCCGCGCGAAGCCGAGCGCCGATTGTTACTGGACACCTACCGCACCTTCGGCTGCGAGAACAGCGATCCCACCTACCGCTACTCGCTGCTCGACGGCGTGAAGGAAGGCTACCTGATCAACCCCACGGTGGTGGATGCCCGTACCGAGGTCACCACCGAACTGCTCTCTGAAGAGGGCTTCGTAGTCTCGTTCACCGACGATGCCGGCGAAGACCAACAAGAGGCCTTCAAGCAGCGCGAGTTCGAGAAGCGCTTCTTTGCCGACGCCACCAACCAGCTCTTCTGCAAGACCTTCCTGGAAAACGCCTTGCGCGATCCGGTCAGCGGGGAGATTGGCAAGTCCATCATCTTCGGCGTCAGCCAGCACCACGCCGCCAAGCTGGCGCAGACCCTCAACCAGATGGCTGACCGCATGTTCCCCGGCAAGTACCAGTCCGACTTCGCCGTGCAGGTCACCTCGCAGATCCCCGACGCCCAGCAGTTCACCATCAATTTCTCCAATAACAACCTGCTCGGTTCGGCCAACTTTCTGCCCGCATACAAGACCAGCAAGGCGCGTGTCTGCGTTACGGTTGGCATGATGACCACCGGCTACGATTGCACCGACATCCTCAATCTCGGCCTGTTTCGACCGATTTTCTCTCCGACCGACTTCATCCAGATCAAGGGGCGCGGCACCCGCAAGCACAACTTCCTCGAACAGCTTTTCGACGATAGCATCAAAGCAGGCGTGGCACAGCCGCAGAAGTCCGCCTTCAAGCTCTTCGACTTCTTCGCCAACTGCGAGTACTTCGAGAAGGACTTCAACTACGACGAGGTGCTGAAGCTCCCCCGCCCCCAGGGCAAGGGCCGCTATGACGGCGGAGGCACAGGCCCGGTAGTGGTTGGAGGCGCCTACGAGCACCTGGGCGCGGATATCCTCGCCACGATTAAGGAAGAGACCATCGGCTACGAGGGGATGAAGATCGACCGCATGTTCTTCGAGAAATTCGAGGACACCGTGCGCGAGAACAAGGCCGTTGTTGCCGCTGTTGAGGCCGGCCAGTGGGATCGCGTCATCGACTATGTGAACCGCGAGGTCTTTGACAAACCCGAGGAGTACTACAACCTCGACAAATTGCGCAAAGCCGCCGCCGTAGACCGCCGCCTGACCCTGCGTGAGATACTCGAAAAAATCTTCGGCCTCATCCCGCGCTTCAAGTCCAAGGATGAATTGCTGGAAGAGGAGTTCGCCAAATTCGTCGCCGATACCAAGCCAGAAGGGGCTGAGGCCATCCCGGCCATCAAGACCTACTTCAAGGCCTACGTCACCAGCGATCAGGTGCGCCACATCATCGAGAGTAAACAGTTTACCGATCTGGCCACTAACCCGGTGTTCTCAAGCCGCGATTTCAAGGCCGTTCCCGCTAAGTACCGAACACTCATTCCCGAATACGTCAAGGATTACGTTTCCTTGAACCAGTTTGCCGCATGAGGAAACGAGTGATATGACTGCCAACGAACCGCTGATACCGAAGCATGGTGGCTACCGAAAGCTCTTGAGCTTTCAAGTGGCACAGATGGTGTATGATGTAACGGTCCGTTTTTGTGACCGCTACATTGACAAGCGTAGCCGCACCCATGACCAGATGGTTCAGGCGGCGCGCTCCGGCGTGCAGAACATTGCCGAAGGGAGTCAAGCCTCAGGAACCTCGAACAAGACCGAACTTAAACTCACAAACGTAGCGCGTGCCAGCCTTGAAGAGCTGCGGCTCGACTACGAGGATTTCCTGCGCCAGGGCGGGCTGCCTATCTGGGACCGTAACGACCACCGCAGGCAAGAACTTATCGACCGCAGGTGCGCCACTGCCGACGAGGTGGCGCAGTGGGTTAAAGAGGTGCATGACCGTGGACTGCATGGACAAAGTGGACAAAAACAGCCGCCCAACCCAGCCACCCTCCCCGAACTTGCAGCCAACGCCGCACTGGTGCTGCTGGCGGTCGCCTGCAGCCTGCTCGACCGTCAACTCGCCGCACAGGCTAAGGCGTTTGAAACCGAGGGCGGCTTCACCGAGCGCCTCTACCGCGTACGTTCCCAAAATCGGGCATCGCGCCCTCCGTCGACCCGGTCCACCAAGTCCACTCCGTCCACCAATGATTGAGGAGATTCATGCTTGACACCGACACCAAACGCCGCATAGACACCGCCCGAGACATCCTTGTGGGCAAGGTGCCCGACCCGAAAAGCCAGGTCGAGCAGATCACTATTGCCCTGATCTACAAATTCATGGACGACATGGATGCCGAGAGCGAGGAGTTCGGCGGCAAGCGCAAGTTTTTCGCCAACGCATTCGCCCGCTACGGCTGGGCCAAACTCATGCGCTCCGGCCTGGGCGGCCACGAAACACTGAACCTCTACGCTGAAGCAATCGCCAAGATGCCGGAGAACCCGGGCATCCCGCTACTCTTCCGCGACATATTCAAGAATGCCTATCTGCCCTACCGCGACCCGGAAACGCTCAAGATGTTCCTCAAGGTCATCGACGAGTTCAACTACGACCACAGCGAACGCCTCGGCGACGCCTTTGAGTATCTGCTCTCTGTGCTCGGCTCCCAGGGCGACGCCGGGCAGTTCCGCACGCCGCGCCACATCATTGATTTCATGGTCAAAATTATCGACCCGAAGAAAACAGAGACCGTGCTTGACCCGGCCTGCGGCACTGCCGGGTTCCTGATCTCGTCATACAAGCACATCCTCAAGGCCAATTCTTCTCCCTCTCCCCTCGCGGGAGAGGGCGGAGGTGAGGGGGCAACGCAACGCACCGGCGACCTTCTGACGCCGGACGAAAAAGGCCGCCTGGCGCTGAACTTCAAGGGCTATGACATCTCGCCCGACATGGTGCGCCTGTCGCTGGTGAACCTGTACCTGCACGGCTTTGCCGACCCGCACATCGCCGAGTACGACACCCTCACCAGCCAGGACAAATGGAACGAATACGCCGACGTGATCCTCGCCAATCCGCCTTCATGTCGCCGAAGGGGGGCATCAAGCCGCACAACCGCTTCTCGGTGCAGTCCAAGCGCAGTGAAGTGCTGTTCGTGGACTACATGGCCGAGCACCTCACGCCCAGCGGCCGCGCCGGCATCATCGTGCCGGAGGGCATCATCTTCCAGAGCGGTTCAGCCTATGTTCAGTTGCGCGAGATGCTCATTCGCGAGTCGTTGATCGGTGTGATATCTCTGCCGTCAGGAGTGTTTCAGCCTTATACGGGTGTTAAGACGTCGATTCTGGTTCTCGACAAACAGTTCGCAAAGAAGACGAAACACATCATGTTCTCGAGTGTTCAAGCAATTGGAATAAGCCTCGGGATCAAGAGGACGCCGACTGAGCGGAACGATTTGCCGCACATTTTGCGGGACTATGCCGCCTTCTACGCAGGTCATGAGTTGTCGGCTCATTCTTGGCTTGCAGAACGCGATGCTGTGCTGGCCAATGGATGTAACTTGGCTGGAGAGCGTTATCGTCCGGCCAGCCTTCCAGGCGAAACTAGAACAGCAAAGCTCGGCGCAATGTGCTCGATTACGAAAGGCACATCTTCAAGCACCAAGACAGAGCTTGGGCCTTACCCTCTGATCGTAACAGCTGGAGCTTGGCTTACTTCGATGAACTACCAATTTGAGAAAGATGCTGTCTGCGTTCCTTTGATCTCCTCCACTGGACACGGACGTGCCTCAATCAAGCGCATTCATTACGGTGTGGGGAAGTTTGCTTTAGCCAATCTTCTCGCCGCCGTTCAGCCTCTTGAGGAAACAGAACTCGACACTAAGTTTCTCTATTTGGTGCTCGATGCAGAGAAGGACAACATAGCCTCGCTTATGAAAGGCGCGGCCAATGTGAGCATGAAGGTCGAGGATCTTGCTGACTTTCAAATCCCCCTGCCGCCGCTGGAGGTGCAGAAGGAAATCGTGGCGGAGATCGAGGGCTACCAGAAGGTCATCAACGGCGCCCGCGCCGTCCTCGACAACTACCGCCCCCACATCCCCATCCACCCCGACTGGCCGATGGTGGAGTTAGGCGAACTCTGCAAGCCAGAATACGGCTTTACCGAAAGGGCCACAGAAAGTGGAGACGCCCGCTTCATTCGTATTACTGACATCACCGAAGACGGAACACTTCGCAAGGAAGACCCAAAGTTCATTACGTTGACCGACGAGGCAAGAGCATCCCTGCTGGCGAAGGGAGACATCCTCGTCGCTCGAACTGGCGCTACCTATGGCAAGACCATGCTGTTTGAGGAGGACTACCCTGCGGTCTTCGCTTCTTTCCTAATCCGACTCCGCTTCCCAGAGGATCGCGTCCACCCTCTCTACTACTGGGTGTTCGCACAAAGTGATTTGTATTGGAATCAGGCGAGAACGTTGATGAATGGCGGCGGCCAACCGCAGTTCAACGGAAATGCCTTGAAGCAAGTTAAGGTACCCCTCCCTCCCCTCGCCACGCAGCAAGCCATTGCTGCCGAAATCGAAGCCGAGCAGGCGCTGGTCGCCACCAACCGCGAACTGATCGCGCGCTTCGAGAAGAAAATCCAGGCCACGCTGTCCCGCGTCTGGGGGGAAGACGAACCGGCCCCGGTGGAGGCGTGAGCCACATGGAATACGAGAAAATAGTTGAATTACACAAGGCAATGATTTCCTAGTATAGAAGCGATACCTAACAGTATTTGAAGGTTTGGTTTAACATAACTGCACTATTCGTCAGAATGTGTGGGGATAAGAACCCACCCAGCCGCGTGTAGATGGGGGGGCATTACCGAGGCGGCAGCCGGCCAGAGAATTTCAAGATTGTTAGGTTAACTTTATGGTTATATTGTAAATGTCAGTCAGGTTACATGAAAAACCTCTAAGGTTTATAGCATGACGCTCTTTTTCAAATGCAGACGAAGACCCAAATCCAAAGATTTAGGCCACCCCAACTCTAATTGACAAGCTGGAGGGCGAACGTTTAATATTGCTTTATTCTTTAAACTTTTCCGGTAAAAGAGGTCTCTCATTGAAGCAAACATTGGAACGCAAATATCCGACCCGGCCTTTGCAGACCTGGAATAAGTGCCGGGAACTCAGGCTGCAATACTACAGGGATGTGGCCGCTGCACGGGAACAGGGCAAGCTCCTGGTGGGTGGGCCGACGGGTGGGCTTAGTATCCTCCCGTCCGGTCTCGGGGATGTGGTGTGGTTCGGCGGTGAGACATACGGCGCAACGATAGGCGCTGACCCGGCCTTTTCCTATCCCTGTGTTCAGGCTACCGAAGCTGCCGGGCTGGGACGCGATACCTGCTCCTATTTCCGCAACTACTTTGGCTCAATGCTACTGGATAAGTATTATTTTAATGGTCCTTTCCCCAGAGCCGATTTCTACATTCAGTCCCACATCTGCGATGTCCATAGCAAATGGTATCAGGCTGTGAGCGAACATCTGGGTGTGCCGTTCTTCGGCGTCGACATGCCTCCGGGCCCCTGGGGGGACGAACGGACTGAAGAGAGGTTAACCTACTATACCGGCCAGCTACTGGATGTTATAGAGTGGATGGAGAAAACCACCGGCCGCCGCTACGACGACGAGCTGTTCGCCGCGGCTGTCATCAACGAATGGGAGGGGGCGAGGCTGTGGGCCGAAATCTGCTGTCTCAACCAGACAACCCCGGCTCCATTGGACCTGAAAACTATGCTGGTGGTATTCCTGCCTCTCATGCTGCTGAAGGGCGAAAGCCGAACCCTGGAGTTCTGCAAAGAGCTGAAGGCAGAGGTAGAGGAGCGGGTCAGGGATGGAATAGCGGCGCTAGGTACTGAACGGTACCGGTATCTCCACGAGGGGTTCCCGCCGTGGCATTTCCTCAAGGTGTTCCGCGTCCTCGAGGAATATGGCGCTGTGTCGCTGGGTTCTCTGTACATGTTCTGCACTTCCGGGCACTGGGACATCGGTGACGATGGCATCTGGCGCCCTCCCAAACCTTTTCGGGAGCTGGGAATCCGCTTCAAGAGCCGGGAGGACATAGCCCGTTTCTATGCAAGGGCGTATCTGGGGAACCTCAACTACCGGGGATCGTTCTGGTTGGCGGAGGAAAAAAACCGGCAGGTACTACAGATATACAGACAGTGGCACGCGGACGGCGCCGTTATACATCTTAACCGCGGTTGCAAAGGGGCCGGCGGATACATGCTGGAGGTCAGGCTCGCATTGATAAACGAGGGCATCCCGGTAGTTGCCTATGAAGGCAATGCTGCCGACAGGCGGGACTTCGATGAGGCCCAGGTTATTGACCGTCTGGAGTCCTTTGCAGAGAGCCAGGGGCTATCAAAGATTCCCAGAGACTAAGGCGGTTGCCACGCCCAATGAAAATGGACTTAACTGAGCCCTTTGTGCTATAATCCCTCAAAATTAAGCTAAACTTTTTTATAGACACATGTTTCCCCTCTCATCTCCTGATTAGCGATAAAAGATATATACAGAGGTTAAAAGCCTCTCAAAATAATCGGGGAAAAACCCTTTTTGCTTGAGATCTATAGCTTAAAGAACTGGTTGAAAAATAATTCAGGAGGGTAACATGAAAAAGGTACTATATCTAATCTTCGCAGCAATGCTTGGTTTGGCCATGCTAATATCATGTGCGCCAAAAGCAGCACCACCCCCTGCTACTCCAACAACCCGATTTTCTACTCCGTCCGCAACTCCCACATCCAACCTCCCACTTCCCACTTCCCAAAACGCATGGGATAACATAGTAACGGAGGCTAAAAAAGAGGGCAAGGTAACTATGTATACCTTTTCCCTGACCGGCGATATCGGGCAAGCAATCGCTCAAGCCTTTGAAGCCAAATACGGAATAAAGGTGGAATACATTACCGGTGTGGGGGCGACTCTTATAGAAAGGGTTAAAACAGAGCAGGCGGGTAAAAGGTTCATAGCTGATACCCTGGATACTTCTTCGACAATAATGGCAGGCGCTAAAAAAGATGCTATCACTGCACCAGCAGGCAATTTACCTGCACTAACCCAGAAAGATGTATGGCTTGCACACCCGCGTCTTGATGATGAAGGCCATCTTATAGCCTTCGATACCCTGTATCAAATACCATATGTGAATACAACATTAGTAAAGCCCGGTGACGAACCCAAATCCTACCAGGACATCCTGGATCCCAAATGGAAAGGCAAGATAGTCACCTCCGACCCCAGCACCGTGGCCTACCTGCCCCGTCTCTATTCGGTTATGGTTTCTCGCAAGATTCTGGACGATGATTTTTTTCGCAAGATAGCAAAACAAGAGCTAAAGGTTGTTCCCACGGTGCGTGATGACGCAAACACTCTGATCAGGGGTGAGGCATCACTGTTGCTTAACGGAGGGACCACTATCCTTAACCCATTCATAGCTCAGGGAGTCCCGGTCAAACCAATTGATATGAAGGAGGGCGCAATTCTGGCTATGAGCCCCAGCATCGCCCTGGTGACAAACGCTCCCCATCCCAATGCCGCCCGATTAATGATAGACTGGCTGGTATCGGTAGAAGGCCAAACTGTTTATCAGAAGGCCCGTAGTAACCTTCCAGTTCGCAACGATGTGCCGGACTTTACGCCGACAGGGGGCAGATTCAAACCCGGTAAGATAGTGATAACTACTATAGCTGATGAGGTTGAAGCAGCTCGTCTCCAGCGAGAAAAAGTGGTAACCAAACTGATGGGGCTAATGCAGTAACGCGATCCATGTTTTAGCCTGAAGTTCAAAATCCCCCCCGAAATATCGGGGGGGATTCATTTTCACTCCATCCAAACGTATAGTTCTTCTTTGCGGCAGACCCCTCGCTACTTCTTCTTTATCTTGAACAGCTTCATAACGTTGCCGCTGGAAATCTTTTCCTTGTCTTTTTGAGATACGTTCAACCCATCTATCAATGCCTTGTTGGTCTTCATGGAATCCATGTCAGCCGATGGAAAGTCGGTGCCGAAAACCAGGTTATCCGCCCCGATGGTGGCTGCGGCGCAATTCATGTGTGGTTGCTTCCACCCGGAGGGAGCAGTATCGAAATAAAGCTGCTTCATATACTGTTTTGGGTCTTCCTTTGTATTCCACAATGGATGGGCTGGCTCCAGGAAACGATCGGAGAGGACAAACCATGTGCCGCCAATATGTCCGTTGATAAATTTTAAAGTAGGAAAGTCCTTCAATATACCGGTGCCTATTAAACGAATCACCGCCAGTGTATGGTCAATAGCCCGGCCGAAAAGGCGGACGAATTTACCCGTTACCTTGTCCTGGGTAAGGAACTCGTGCCCAACCATAGCCGGAGCTGCATGGATAAAAATAGGGATATCCAGTTCCGCAGCCTTTTTATACAGTGGCCTGTAGGCATCATCTCCCGGATACTTACCCTGGCAATGGGTGGTTATACATGTCCCTTTCAAACCCAGTTTCTTGACTGCCCGCTCCAATTCCTCCGGAGCGCCTTTCTCGAAGGGCGGTACGTGGGCCATGCAAATAAAGCGTTTTGGATATTTAGCCTGGATTTCCGCCATCTGGTCATTGATGAAAGGGGCGGTTTTCATAGTAGTCCAGTCCTGCCAGACAGCAACGGATTGCACCGCCATGTCCACCTCCGCCTCATCCATATCCCTTATCTGTTTCTCGATATCGCTATGCTCCGGGTTGCGTGTGCATACCTGAAAACCGTCCCGGTAGATATTGGCTACCCCCTTCTGCCACACAACTTTTTCATTGGGACGCAGATACTTCTCCACATTCTTAATAAACTCCATGGGCACCCAGTGATGATGGACATCTATGAACATATAATCCTCCTACTTATTTTAATGAGTTTATGGTTTTGGTATATTCAACTACTTTAGAAGGGCTTTGTCAATAGGACTTAAACGCTCTTGACTATAGAGCAAATCGGCTTTACCATATCCATGATAAATATGAAAATAGGCCTCCTCGAGTCCAGGTTAGACCCTTTCATCAACGATTTGTTGGAAAAACTAGGTGGTCTACCCGTGGATTTCATAACCTTTTCAGGGCAGGTAATACCTTTGAAAAGCGATTACCGGGTGGTCGTTGATAGGCTCAGTTTCCGCCATACCTTCCTCCAGGAAATGCTCAAAAACCACTCGCTCAACGGCTGCTATGTTATAAATAACCCCTTCTCGGTTGCGGCCACCAATAAACT
>Ga0082335_1002414_pt1 | contig 35086 bp, 31 predicted proteins | sample Subgrocontami58m_FD_72375 | JGI IMG/M metagenome (GOLD analysis project Ga0082335, IMG submission 72375) | Subsurface groundwater microbial communities from S. Glens Falls, New York, USA - GMW37 contaminated, 5.8 m (SPADES assembly) (version 2) ... | reverse complement strand
TTACCTCTTGATGTGATATGATAAAAAGCACCTTCAAATTCCAATCGTAATGGTCTTGCCATAGTGTTACATTTTATCCATTATTCGTACGTTGTCAATTGAAATATGAAGGTCTGACCCCTGCTGCTCCCTTAAAAAGGATGATAATACAAAAATGAAGAAGAATGCAAGCTCATTTTGGTTTTTTCGTGGGAAAGAACGGGATCGAATCGTTCCAGGGAGGAATTGGGAAAAATCGTACATTCAATATCCTAACCCGAACGAGTCGGAAAAGAAAGTCCTTCATTTTCCTCACACAAAGCCGCCAAGGTACAAATCCCCATTTTCATGGGAATAAGGATTTATGGTATATCCCCATGCCTCCCCCTGTCCCCCTCATTGAGGGAGAAAGGGGGAGGCATTCCATCATTCATCATTCTTTGTGGCTTCGTGTCTCTGTGTGATTACTTCTCCACATTCCACATTCCCCATTCCCCGTTTTCACGAGGACAGGCTTCATGAGGACAAGTCTTATTTGTTAAAAATATTTTTGCTGAAAATGTAAAAATAAGTGATATAAGATACTATACAATCCACAGGGAAAATAGTACAATACGCCCGCTATTTTTCAGGGTAGTAATGACGTACGGGAAAGAGTGCGGTTTTACTCCTTCGTATCCGGTACAACACATAAGGTCAACCGTATGGAAGCACGGCAACAACGCGGCAGGATACTCATCGGCAAACTCGGTCTGGACGGACACGACCGCGGCGCAAAGATTATTGTGCGCAGTCTGTGCAATGACGGCTTTGAGGTGATTTATACGGGCATACGCCGGACGCCCGAAGAAATAGCATCGGCTGCAATACAGGAAGACGTTGACGCCATCGGGCTGTCGCTTCTTTCGGGCGCACACAATGAGCTTATTCCTGTCCTGATGAATACCCTTCGCCAGGCAAAGGGCGGAGACATACCGGTAATAATCGGCGGCATCATTCCGCAGGAAGATATCCCGCATTTAAAGGACGAAGGCGTTTATGGGGTATTTACCCCCGGTACGCCTGTTCAAATAGTTCTGGACGCATTTCGAAAAGCCGTCGGTGAATACCGGCTTACAAAGCATACACCCTCATGAATGAAATTGACGATATTTTACAGGGAATCAGGCATAAAGACCCGCGCGCAATTGGGCGCGCAATTTCTATCGTAGAAGAAGGCGACCAGAGAACCGAAGCGCTTTTACAGATGCTCGATGAAGAGAAGATTCAGACATCAACCATCATTGGAATAGCCGGTTCACCCGGCGTTGGAAAATCCACACTAACCGATCAATTAGTTTCGTACTATCGCAGGCAAGGCGCTCGCGTAGGAATCATTGCTATTGACCCGTCTTCACCAATATCAGGCGGGGCCCTCTTGGGAGACCGCATCCGCATGATGCGGCACACCATGGACAATGACGTCGTAATACGCTCCATGTCGGCGCGGGGAAGGCTTGGAGGCTTATGCGCCGCAGCAGGCGCAGCGACAAGGATCATGGCCTGCTCCGGATGCAGCCCGGTCATTGTCGAAACGGTGGGTATCGGTCAGGCGGAGTCAGATGTGGCCAATCTGGCGGATATCACCGTCTTGGTCTTTGCTCCCGGACTAGGGGATGATATTCAAGCCATGAAGGCAGGGTTAATCGAGATGGCCGATATTGTCGTCGTCAACAAGGCAGATTGCGTCGGCGCAGACGCGCTGGCAATGGAGCTGGAATCAGTTACTCACGAGCGAACCTGCCCGGTTTACCTTACCGTTGCAACGGACGCCGCCGGCATTGAAAAACTGGCGTCAACCATTCGCGATATAGAGCAGGAAAAACGGCACAATGGCCAGTTTGCCGAAAAACGCCGAAAGGCAAGGGAAGCGGAGGTGCTGGACTGGGCGATCGAGATGGTGCGGCTAAAGCTAAAAAATCGAATTGAGTCTTGCTCGAAACAAATCACGGGAGACCCCCGCACGATTGCCAGAAAACTGATTGAAGAAATCTGCGATTCCCAGGCCGGGCAACAAGAATAGACACATTACCTTGAGTACATTGCAGCAGACTTTTGGCAACTTTTTCCATGCAGAGCAAATCGCCGCTTCGCTCGAACGAAGCAATCGCTTCGTTCGACAACACAACTTTGCGGGTTCAAGTTTGTAACTTGAACCTGGAGGTTTATGTATTTCTGGGCGTTGTGACTGTTCAACTAGGTATCGCTTGTTCAAACTACAGGGTTCAGGAGGTTGCAAAATTGAAATTTCTGGACATTAAATTATGTGTAGGGTGGATTAAGGCGTTGGTTTTTACGCCGAATCCACCAATAATGTTTCCGGGAAAGGTGGATTCGCTATCGCTTAATCCACCCTACCGCAAACCCGCTTAAATAAAATGAAATTTCCTATACAATTAAATTAACATGATCGAAAACCCGGCATTTACCGAATGGAAAGAAACTATCCTTAAAAAAGCCCTCGAACGCACCCCGGAACGCGCACAGGAATTTAAAACCGGTTCGGGCATCCCTGTAGACCGTCTCGCGCTGCCTGAGACTACTGGCGAAAAATACCTCTCTGAAATAGGTTTTCCGGGACAATACCCGTTCACCCGAGGAGTCCAACCCACGATGTATCGCGGACGTTTATGGACGATGCGGCAATATGCGGGATTTTGCACGGCTGAGGAATCCAACAAGCGATACCGGTATCTGCTTGAACAGGGCACGACAGGTCTTTCCGTCGCCTTTGATTTGCCTACTCAGATCGGATACGACTCCGACCACGTGATGAGCCGCGGCGAGGTGGGCAGGGTAGGCGTAGCCGTTGACACGCTCATGGACATGGAAGTCCTGTTCAACGGCATTCCACTCGATAAGGTATCCACCTCCATGACCATCAACGCGCCCGCTTCCATCCTGCTTGCCATGTACCTTGTCGTGGGAGAAAAACAGGGGCTCAGCCGGGATCGGCTAACAGGAACGATACAGAACGACATTCTCAAAGAGTATATTGCGCGGGGAACGTACATCTTCCCGCCTCGTCCGAGTCTGCGATTAACGACGGATATTCTTGCATGGTGCAGCAAGGAAGTTCCTCAATTCAATACCATTTCGATTTCAGGCTACCACATACGGGAAGCGGGATCAACGGCGGTTCAGGAGATTGCATTTACCCTGGCCAACGGATGCGCTTACGTACAGGCTGCAATTGAGGCGGGTCTGGACGTTGATGACTTCGCCCCGCGCCTGACCTTCTTTTTCAGCGCATCGTCCGACCTGCTGGAGGAGGTCGCAAAATTCAGGGCGGCCAGGCGTCTCTGGGCAAAATTAATGAAGGAGCGGTTTCATGCGAAAAAACCTGCCAGCCAGATGCTCCGTTTCCACACCCAGACGTCAGGCTCGGCGCTGACTGCGCAACAGGCTGACAACAACATCGCCAGGGTAACCCTGCAGGCGCTCGCCGCCGTGCTAGGCGGTACACAGTCGCTGCACACGAACTCCAGGGACGAAGCGCTTGGCCTCCCGACGGAGGAATCCGCCCGCATTGCGCTCCGCACACAACAGATCATTGCTTACGAATCCGGCGTATGCAACACGGTAGACCCGCTTGGGGGTTCTTATTACATCGAGGGATTAACCGACAGGATAGAACGGGAGGCCGCCGCACTCATTGAAAAAATTGACCGGGCCGGCGGAATGGTTGACGCCATCGAATCGGGACTGGTTCAGCGTCAGATCGAGGAAGCCGCCTTTGAGTACCAGCGACAGACGGATAGCGGAGAACGGGTGATTGTGGGAGTCAATCGGTTTCAGGCGCCTGAGCAGGTTTCACCGCCAGTTTTTCGGGTAAATAAATCCGTGGAGGAAAGCCAGGTAAAGAAACTGGCCGAAATACGCGCCAGACGCGACAATCAAAAAGTGCAGAAGGCGCTGGAGAGTTTGGAAGAGGCGTCGCGGGGGAAGGACAATGTAATGCCGCCTATACTTGAGGCAGTTCGTGAATACGCCTCTTTAGGAGAAATTTGCGACGTCCTGCGCAAGGTATTTGGCGTATATCACGAAAGAAAAGGCCGCTGACAGCGGCAAGGAATACACACCCGGTAGAATTTCACGGTCACACGCAATAATACCAGGGTCTCACGGTAAACCCATCCCTTTTATACATTGCATCGCCGCCGTGAACAACCACACCCGTAGTTGCCGCCGGAGCGCCAAGAGACGTGAAATATTTCAGTCCATCAAAGAACGAAGCTGCCACGGTCTCGCTGGATTTTATCTCAACCGGAATAAGCGTTTTACCCGCATCAATAATAATGTCCACCTCATGTCAGGTCCTGTCGCGCCAGAAATAAAGCGGCGGCAATTCTCCCCGGTTGTCATAACAACATTCCCAGTAGGACATGCGTCCTCGCTTGTCATAATAAGAAATTCCATAAAGCATCCCCCTTCGTCATGACATTTTTATGAAACGATTTCATTTGTCAATCGGGGACGGTTGACCCACCAATTAACCTACCAATTACTCATTATTCCTTACCGATATAAAAAAGCCATTTGTACGTATCATAGTCTCCTGCAAGGCCTGCTTTGATTGGATTTTCCATCACATAATTCATCTTTTCAAATAATTCTTCTTTATCCCGGATTATCCTGTCAAAATTTTCATGCTGCCATACTGGCTCTCCGATTTTATGTGCGGTAAAACTTTTTATGCCATGCATGATTTCCGATAGGGAATAATAGGCACCCTTGCATTTTTCCATAGGCTGAATGATAAGGTGAAAATGATCGGATAGAATAACCACCGCATACAATACATATTTTTTACCATCCAGATATTGAATTGATTCCATGACAGTATCCCGATGTTCAGGCGGTAAATGCACCCCTTTGATACACCGTGTAGTAACAAAATATGCTGAATTAGGTAATTGCCAGTGGGGGAGATGCCTTTTCGTGAGCGTAAATTCGGTTATGGGATTATTTTTGTGGGATTTTTTGTTATTCATTGGTTAATTTTATAAACCAAAAATCAATCATATCGGCAGGACAAGCGTCCCCATTTGTTGTTATAACAAATTTCGTATTCATCCCATGTATCACGATATTTTTACCGTATGTTTGAATTTGTTTTATTTGTCAACCGGGGACGGTTGACCTACCGTGATATTAAGGCATTATTTAATTTGACCTGCGCCGTTTGGAAACAATAGAAAGGTCTGTTAGCCGGCGCTGGGAACGGGTTCTTTCCTTGCCGGTTGGAGCACGAGCACCCTGACGGCCTCCCAGATTAGCCATAAACTGAGGGCAAAGAGGACTACACCAAATAGTGCGGATATTATCATGTCAGGCTTAAGAGGCGTCCCTCCAAACACGCACGACAATGAATGCGCTACGTGACGCGTAAGCGACCAGAGCGTTACCGCCATCATAAATATCATGGGTAGTATTACGTAAAACGACTTCTTTCCGGTTTTTATCAGCCACACGGAAACGGCAAGGAGCACCAGGCTTGCCAGCAGTTGATTGCTTATGCCGAAGATGGGCCATGCCAGCATGTATCCTTTTTCTTTGGTAAGCATGAGGAAGGTAAACGGCACGATGAGCGTGATGAATGTCGCTAGAATCCCCCCCATTTTTGTTGGCAATCCCAGCAGTTCCTGCAGTATGTATCGCGCCAGCCTGGTGCTGACGTCAAGGGTGTCATAGACAAACGTGGAAAAGGCAAGCAGTGCAAAAGGAAAAGCCACGCTGAAATTTACGCCCATCAGATTCAAATATCTGGCAATGCCGTTTGCGTATATGAGGTTCGGGTCTTCCCTGAGCATAGCGTCCCCCTTTGGCAGCATCATGACGGTCGCCAGCGCTAGTAGCGCCAGCAGGCCTTCAAGGAGCATCGCGCCGTAACCCACCGGCTTTGCATCGGACTCACGCCGTAATTGCCGGGAAGTCGTGCCGGAGTTTACAATCGCATGGAAACCGGAGCATGCGCCGCAGGCAACGGTAATGAACAATATCGGAAATACCGGCTTGCCGTTGAGGAGGCTTTTCAGCCCTTCGGTATTGAGGGCGGGATACAACACCTCAAATCCCCCAAAGAGCGCGCCAATTAAGCCGATGAAAATCGTCAGATACAGCAGCCAGCCGCCAAGGTAACCGCGCGGCTGGAGCAATAACCACATCGGCATTACCGATGCGGCAAAGCAATAAACGAGCAGCATAGCGTCCCACTGTTTTACCGTAATATGCGACAGGAAATTCAAGAGAGACGCCGGCATGTGCGGACCGAGCCATACCACAAATAATATCAGGGGGACAAAGATGGCTGTTGCCGTTGTCAGTCCCATATTGAACCGGTAAAGCAGGACGCCCATGATAATTGACAACAGAATGTACAACGCAGAGGAAGCAGCGACTCCCGGGCCAAAGGCCGCCTCCGCTGACATGGTCTTGAATGTCTGCGCGGTTATATCGGTGAAGGCAATGATGACGTAGACAAGGGCAAGCCACATAAAGGAGAGAAAAAGGATATACGAAGTCCGTGACATGTATTCCTTGACAACCTGCCCGATAGAAGCGGCTTTGTGACGTATGGAAACGACGAGGCTTGAAAAATCATGCACGCCGCCGATAAAGATTGAACCAATAACTATCCAGATAAGCGCCGGCAGCCACCCGAACCAGAGCGCGGCAAGGATAGGGCCTACGATCGGTCCCGCCGCGGAGATTGCAGATAAGTGTTGCCCCAGCAACATGACAGGCCTTGCGGGCACGTAGTCAACGCCGTCGTTTACGGCGCATGCAGGGGTTTGATTCAGATCATTCAACTGAAAACGGTTTGCGAGAAATCTGCCGTAGAAAATATATCCGAGCAGTAATATCAGTATCGAAACAATTACAACCGTTATGATCATGATAATCTGATACTAAAAGAACACGGCGCTGACAAAGCCTATCAGGGCGCCAAAGACGCCGCCCCAAACTACCAGCCAGCCCAGGTGCGCGCGCATCATATCCTCAACGATTTCTTTTACCCGTTGCGGCGTAAGTTCGTCTAATGTGGCGTCCACCATAGCGCTGATTTTCATCTTAAATGTCCCGAAATTGGTTTCTTTCCTGAGAATCGCAGCTATGTCAATATTGCATAAGATTTCCGACGCCTGTCTCTCGAATTCCATTTTGAGCGGCTTACGCAGCGGCTCTATGGCCTTTTCCCCGCCGAACAGTTTAAACATGCCGCCAAAGGAGGAGTTTTTTATCACGTCCACAAAACCGATGAATATCTTATCGAAATTGATCTGATCCATGATTAATTCAGGTTGTATCGTGTGAGGCAACGCCCCCTGGGTGACCTTGACAAAATTTTCTTCGGTGAAAAAATTTCCCATAATCAGGGAACGGATGCTTTCCTTAAACTGGTCAAACCTCAGCGCAATAATACCGGAGCCGTAAAGACCGGGTATCTTCTCAAAAAGCATGTATACGGCCAGCCAGTTGGTCAGCGCGCCGGAAAGGGCAAAGAGGCTTGCCAGCATGAGCGCATTTCGTCCGGAGAATTCGGGCATCACATACGAAGCAATGAAGGCAATCGCCGAAACGAAATTGGTCAGGAAACTTTTATTGGTAAATACCCGCAACCTGCCCAAGTCAGGCCACAGCGGCCTCTCTTGAAGCATCACGGGCGGGAGTTCACACACCATTGTCTCTACTTTTTCTTCTGCCATTTCAACATCTCCTGTTTCCAGCATATAAACGTCTATTATTTATACGTAAATAAATTCTATAAGCTCTTTCAAATTAGTAAGTACCTAAATCCTGCAAACAAGGCTTTGCCTTGTTTGCAGGATTTAGGTAGTATTATTTCATCTACGTTTTCTATATTTTCCATTAGTGATTCCCTATTTTCAAAATATTTGTATGAACCAACATTTAAAGCTTATGAAGAAATTTTTCGTAATCATTATGAGAACCTATCCAGAACCAGACAATAGTATCTTCTGCTATTATTCCTAACGCTCTCCAACCTATTCCAATTCTAATGGAATAAATGTGCTTGCCTGCATGTACCCTTTTAAATTCTAAACTCGGATGTTGTTTATTCTGCTTCCAAAGTTTGTAGTTTTTTCTGGCCTTTCGCTTAATTCTATTTGGCAATGTCTGAAATAATTGAATAAAGTCAGCATTTAAATGGGATTTCACAGTTTATCAAACCCCATTTGTTTGGTGTGGCCAGCCTTGAATTCTTCTATTGCTTTATCTGCCAATTTTTCTAGCTTGTCGTGAGATTTAAACAATGTTTCATCCCAGTTTAATTCACCTTCAATATCTTCTAAAAGTTGTCTTGCAACTTCTTCTTGTAGATTCTTGGGAAGCTTTGATGCTTTTTTAAATGCTTTTGTTAATATGTCTGACATACGAAACTCCTTTGATTCTATTAGTATTTATGAATAAATTGGTTAACTTTCAGTGGTTACAATTTTATACACAAAATAAACTATTTCGTCAAGGAAAGATAAACACCGAAATATTTTGTCTTTCCTGTTCTGTAAACGAATGGTATTATTTTCTCATGCAAAACATACAAGAAACGGATTTTATTAAATTCCTTGGCACGGCGGGCGCCAGGATTGTCGTATCGAAGCAGTTGCGCGCTTCAGGCGGCATGTGGTATTCCCTTGACGGTTTTAATGTGCTGGTTGATCCCGGCCCCGGATGTCTGGTACGGTGCGTTTCGAGCAGACCGAAGATGGACCCCATGAAACTGGACGCCCTCATTATCAGCCACAGGCATCTCGATCATGCCGCCGACGTGAATGTGATGATTGAGGCAATGACTGAGGGAGGATTTAAAAAACGCGGCGTGCTTTATACGCCAGAAGACGCGCTGACTGAGGATCCTGTGGTTCTCAAGTATGTGCGTGCATACATATCCCGCATTGAAATTATCAAAGAAGGCGGCTGCTATAAGCTGACCGATACCGTTTCTTTCGAAACGCCCCTGAAACATCAGCATCCCAGCGAGACATACGGCATAAATTTTTCAACCCCAAAGTACACGATTTCTTTGATTGTGGATACGCGCTATTTCCCGGAATTACTCAAGCATTACAAAGGAGATATCCTGGTTGTTAATGTCGTTCGCTACACCGTGGATAAAGATATGAAGACGTGGCTCTATCACCTGAGCATGAGAGATGTGAAAGAGATTGTAACGACCCTGAAACCGAAGGTAACGATATTAAATCATTTCGGGATGACTATGGTCAAGGCGCAGCCAAGATTGGTCGCAGAGCAGTTATCGCGGGAAACGGGTTTAAAGATTATTGCGGCAAGTGACGGAATGAAATTTGACCTTATTCGCGCCTTGTAACGATGAAGTCGGCTAATTCAATGAGCGCCGTTTTATAGCGGGAATCCGGAAGCGGGGCAATTTCATCCTGCGCCTGTTTGATAATGTTTTTGGCCGTATTAAAGGCATATTCAACCGCATCATGCTTGGTTAAAAGTTCAATAATAGCGTTCTTTGTTTCCTTTACATCATGCTGGAATATGAGTTCCCGCGCCGATTCAAGTTTGTTTTTGGGAAGCTGATTCACCAGGCGAATGAGCGGTAGGGTAAGCTTCCCTTTCTGGATATCCGAGTTCAGCGATTTTCCAATCTCTTCTTCTGTGCCCATTACGTCAAGACAGTCGTCCACGATTTGAAAGGCGATACCGATCTTCAAACCATAGGTAGATAACATGTCAGCCACCTTGCGATTGGCCCCGGCAAACGTGGCACCCAGACGGCAGCTTGCAGCGCAGAGGGAAGCGGTTTTCCGCTCGATAATATCGAAATAGTCATTCTCACTGAGCCCGATATCGTACCGTCTTTGAAGCTGAATGAGCTCTCCTTCAGACATGATATTGACCGTCTGGGAAAGCAGCAGGGTTGCGACTTGTGAGTCGAGGGCAGAGAGTATCGTAAACCCCCTGGAAAATAAATAATCGCCAAACAGGATGGATATTTCCCTCCCCCACTTTGAATTGACGCTCTCAACGTGCCTCCGCATGGAGGCTTCGTCAATGATGTCGTCATGAACGAGGGTTGCGGTGTGAACCATTTCCACCACAACGGCAATATCTATATGCTGTGGCGCTATATCTCCTACAGCCTTGCCTGCCAGCAGTACCAAGGCAGGGCGCAGCCTCTTTCCCCTGTACTTACCGATATGGACAATAAGGTCGGCTAATGAATTGGTGCTGGGTTTCAGTTCTTTATGGAATCGAGTTTCAACCTCGTCCATAAGATTTTTTATCGGACCGAATATATTCGCAGTTTCCACAATTTACCACTTCCTTTACAATCTGAGACGGAAATAAAGAGAGGTTATAATATCAGGCGATATTTAAAAAGTCAAACTTCTTTTTTAACTTGCAGACGGCATCAAAGACGTCATTTGGGGCAACGGAAGTAATGCATGAAACATGGTCGCACGTCCGTTTTTCACAAGGACTACAGGGGATCTCTTTTCTTACCACAAAGGCATTGTCACCGTAAGGCGCGTAGACGAGATGGTCTTTTGGTCCAAAAATCGCAATAGTGGGAATTCCGATGGATGACGCAATATGCGTGGGTCCGGTGTCGCCTCCGATATAAAGACGCGCATGGTGTAATATCGCTATCAGTTGTTTTACCGATGCCGTCTTGCAGGCAATCGTAACCGGATAACGCGCGAAAGACGCGATTTCTTCCACGATCTTGTATTCCTGTTCCCCCCACGTAAGGATAACCGAATAGCCGAGTTCGTGTGTCAGCCGGTCTGCGAGTTCGGAATAGTTTTTCGACGGCCATCGCTTGTATTTCCCAAACAGACTCGTCCCCGGATGAATCACCGCAAGGGGTTTTTGGTCAAGCCGGTTCTGACGAATAAAATCATCCATACACATGCGGTCTGCATCCGGAACAGAAAACACGGGTTTCTGATAGTGCGCCTTTATGCCCAACCCCTGTAAAAGCTGGAGATATTTGTCAACCCTGTGCATCCGCTTCTGCTGGGGGGTAATTTGCACGCTGGAAAAGATAAAATTAAACTCCTTGCAGTATCCCCTGGAAAAGCCAATCCTGACCTTTGCCCTGCTTAAATACGTCAACAAACCGCTCTTGAAATTACCGTGAAAATCCAATGCGACGTCGTATTTTTTATTTCGTAATTTTTTGAGGAACAATCGGGCTTCCACAAGTATCTTGAAATATCTTTGTGGATATTTTAAATCGCCCTGCCATCGTCTTCTTGGAAAGACCACAACCTCGTCAACTTCGGAAAGGCACTCAACCAAATCCTTGTGTTTGTCCTCCACAAGCCAGGAAATACGGGCAGTGGGAAACGACATTCGCAGGTTTTTCACCGCCGGGACAACGTGAACAATGTCACCCAACGCGCCCAGACGGACGACCAGGATATTTTCTGGATTACTGAGTTGTTTTTTCATCTACAGAACTGTTACAAAAGAGTATATAAAAACGATTTGTTCGTTACTATAAACCTTACAAAACCCCTTTTCAACAACAATTCCCCACCTTCAGTTTACGTTTGTATTCACCTATATCTTCATATATACTATCGCTATAAATTTTTTAAGATATCCGCACAAGAAAGATTTCGTGGCAAACTATCTCTGTGACCGTTATGTCACAAAAACTAACGATACCTGCGTCCTTTTCCATGGTTAAAAATGGTGATACCACCTTGTTTGTAAAAGAAGGGTATAGGGAAATTGTACTCAACCTGCCCAGTAGTTTTGAATCGTTCCACCCGAAACATAAGGACGATACCCAGGTAAAATTCGGAAGGGGAAGTTGCCTAACCGTCCCGGTAACACAAAACAGCGCCGAAAGGCTCGTAATCAGGAACTACAGACACGGCGGCCTGTTTGGGAGGCTTTTTGGCGGCGTCTTTTCAAATATAAACAGGCCCATGAATGAGATATGTATTAATGAAATTGCCTTGCAAAAAGGCGTGCCATCCGCCGAGGTAATCGCTGTAACCCGGCGCAGGTTGTGGGGCTTGTTTTACCGGGCAAGTTTAGTTTCAAAGGAGATAACCGGCGCGGTGGACGTCGTACAGTTTCTAAAGGAATCCCCGTTGCGGGTTATTCAGAAATCAAAAAAACCCGTAATCTCCGCACTTGCAAAGCTGATAAGGAACATGCACGACGCGGGCATATACCACGCAGATTTGCACTTGAAAAACATACTCCTGAAAAAAGATTCGACCGGTGGCTTTGCTGCGTATGTGATAGACCTGGACAAATCGGTTGTTTCAGACAAGCTGGACATCCACCTGAGGATTAAAAATTTATCGCGTCTCGATCGCTATCTTGAAAAACTCCGATGGCTTTCCGGTAAGGCAACTTCTCACGAAGATGACCGGGAAGAATCCTGGAGTCAAAAAATAGCAACCATTTCAAGGACAGACAGGATTCGGTTCTTCAAGGAATATATGTTACAGGACACTGCGATTGACAAAAATTGGAAGCATTGCCTGCGCCGGTATCACACACATCATACCCTGCACAAATGTTGGTGGCGTCTCTTTGGTCTTTCTGGAAACTTTGTAAAATAAGGACCTACTATGCTCATACAAAATATTATCAGTCCAATCATTGCGTATTTTATCGGTAGCATCCCCTTCGGTTTCTTAATCGCCAAATTCATTAAAGGCATTGATATCCGGCAGGTCGGAAGCGGCAATCCGGGCGCAACGAACGTTGCGAGGGCGCTGGGAAAACCGTATGGCATCCTGGTGTTTTTCCTGGATATGCTCAAGGGTTTCCTACCGCTTTATTTTTTCGATCGGTTATTTTCCGGTGACGGGCACAATCTGGCGTTGATACTATGCGGGGTAGGGGTGATATGCGGTCACACCTTCCCCGTTTTTCTAAGATTCAAGGGAGGAAAAGCCGCGGCAACGGGTTGCGGGGTGTTTTTATGGTTGGCGCCTGTGCCGCTATTTATCGCGCTTGCAGTATGGTCGCTGACCGTTTTTATCTCCCGTTACATATCTCTGGGATCTATGGTTAGTTCTGTGGCGCTTGTAGCAAGCCTACTACTGTTTGGCAAAGCCCCCTTCGGTCATGGACTTCCCCTGACACTGTTCTCGATATTCATTTCCATACTGCTCATTATCCGCCACAAATCCAATATAAAGAGAATTCTGAATGGCACCGAAAGCAAGGTCGGCAAGAAGGTTAAAGCGCCTGATTTTGCTGAAGACTAGCAAATTTACCCACGAAAAACGCGAAACATAAGAAAATTTCGTTTACACTTATTATAGAGAAGGAGATGCGATATGCCGGACTACGAACCATACAGAAGACCGCAAGACATACGTTTTGAGGATATCCCCTGGGGATCAGTAAAAAAATTTATACCGCCTATATTAATTATCATTTTTGTCATCATTACGGGATATACCGCCTTCTACACGGTAAAGGCAAATGAGGAGGCCGTCATCCTGAGGTTTGGCAGTTATATAGAAACGGTAGGACCCGGACTTCACTCCAAAGTCCCTTACGGTATTGACAAGGTACTGAAGGGGGAGGTCAAGCGCATTTACAACGAAGAGTTCGGGTTCAGGACAGAGCAGCGAGGCTCTTCCAGTATAATTGGCTATGAATATCCAGACGCAAGAGAAGAAAAATTGATGCTTACCGGCGACATTAACAGCGCCGAGGTGCACTGGGTCATTCGGTACAAAATAAAGGCATTAGAAGAGTATTTTTTCAATGTAAGAAACGTCAGAGAAACCATTCGTGACGTTTCACAGGCCGCCATGCGCACACTGGTCGGGGATCGCTCTATTGATGAGGTCTTGACAGTTGGCAGGACGGAGATCGAGCAAAAGTCCAAAGAAGATATTCAGAGGATTTTGGACGGTTATAAATGCGGGATTGACATCCAGACGGTACTGCTCAAGGGGGTTAATCCACCAGAACCCGTAAAAGACGCCTTTAATGCCGTGAATCAGGCGATTCAAATAAGGGACAGAATTATTAATGAAGCAGAAGGGCAAAAGAATAAGATACTGCCCGCTGCCGAAGGGAAAAAACAGCAGGTCATCAAAGAGGCGGAAGGATACCGAATCAGAAGGGTCAATGAGGCCACGGGAGACATCAAGGCATTCCTTGCCGTCTATGAAGAATACAAAAAGGCCGAAGACGTAACGCGGCGCAGGCTATATCTGGAAACCATGTCAAAGGTCATCCCGAAATGTGAAAAGTTATACATCATTGACAAGGATATAAAGGGTCTCCTGCCTATGTTTGACATCAACCAGGAAGGAGCGAAGAAATAATGAAGAAGACGATTATTATTATAACAATCATTGCCGTAGCTGCTGTGTTGATTTGTTTAAAGGCATCATTATATGTCGTGGACGTGCGGTTGCAGGCCGTTATCACACAATTTGGAAAACCCACTCGAACCACGACAGAACCCGGACTTTATGTAAAGTCGCCGTTTATCCAGGAGGTCAGATATTTTGACAAGCGGTTGCTGGAATGGAGCGGGGAACCGAGCGATATCCTGACGAGGGACAAGGAAAATATCGGCGTAGGCACGTGGGCGCGATGGAAGATCATAGACCCGCTCAGATTCTATACATCACTGGGAACGGAGTCGCGCGGTCAGGGCGTGCTGGACGAGGTCATTGAATCGGCGGTCAAAAACGTCGTCAGCGCATATACCTTAAAAGAGGTATTAAGAAATACCAACCGCAAGCTGGAATATACGACAAAAGAGCTGGAAGATGCAGAGGATATTAAAAAGGTATTGATTACCATGGGACGTGATAAGATCGTTGACGAAATCCGGAAAATGGCTGCGCGTGCGCTGGAAGGTCGTTACGGAATTGAACTGGTTGACGTCCGGATAAAGTATATCAACTATGTTGAAGCCGTTATCCCCAAGATATACGATCGTATGCGGTCAGAACGTATCCGTATTGCCAACAAATACGAATCAGAGGGACGGAGAGAAGAGGCCGAAATCCTGGGTTCTATGAAGAGGGAACTGGAACGCATTGAATCGGAAGGGTACAGGACTGCCGAGGAAACCATGGGACAGGCCGATGCCGAGGCGGTAAAGATTTATGCCGAGGCGTATGAAAAGGCGCCCGAATTCTATTCCTTTACCAAAACCCTGGAAACCTACGAATCAACCTTTGACAAGCAAACCCGTCTCATCCTTACCACTGACGGGGACTATTTCAGGTATTTGAAGAGCTTTCAAAAGGAAGACAAATCCACGCTTGACAAATGATAATAATTAAACCAAAAAATGTTGAACCCTTTTTCCCAGCCACACACGCAAGAAAATGGCCATAAAAGAGGTTATTCAAAAATTTGTTTCTGAAATGGATTCAGGTGAGAAGGTCTATGAACTTTTTCAGTTACTTGGATATCCTGAAGGTAAGTTGCTTGACTCTACTTATAAAAGAAAGATTGATGAATTTGATTTTGCTAAAGAAGAGAAGGAAAAGGTTAAAGATATTTATACTGTTTTTAACTATGACGGCAAACTCCAGATATTCCTGATAGAGACCAAAACCATCTCACCGTCTCTTGTCCAATATCTTACTAAACGTCTTTCAGACAGATATTTGAATTTCCTCCTTATATTAACCTCTGATTACAAAAAGTATAATTTTGTTTTTCCTGAATTTGAACATAAAGAGATAGGCAAACACAAACTTAAGATAACCAGGCTTATCCTTGACAGGGAAAATACCTATCATACAGACCTTCTTACCATATCCAACCTTGAGCTTACTGGTGAAGAAGAGAATTGGAGAGATATCAGGCTTAAATGGAAAGAAGCCTTCAGCGTTGAGAAGGTGACAAAGAGGTTCTTTGAAGAGTATAAAAAGGCATTTTTTATGCTCAGAAAAACATTTGAGAACCAGAAAATGTCAGTTAAAAATGCACATGAACTTTCTCAACAATTTATGAACAGGCTCATGTTCCTTTATTTTATCTCCAAAAAGAGGTGGCTTAATGACGACCCCAAGTTTATTAAGTGGTATTGGAACAGATACAAAGAGGAAAGGCGTAATGACAGAGTCAAAGAAGATACCTTCTACGAAAACTGGCTCAAATCACTCTTCCTTGAGGCGTTCAATAATAAATACAGCCATCCCGATTTTCATCCTAAGGATGTAAATGCCATCCTCGCAAATGCACCCTATCTTAATGGTGGACTCTTCCATAGAAACGACCTGGACGATCTGCCTTTCAATATCAGCGACAGCCTTTTTGGCGAAGCCTTCAACTTCCTTGAGCAATACAACTTTACTATACGAGAAGAGCTTCCCCTGGACGTTGAGGTTGCTGTTGACCCGCAGATGATCGGGTATGTCTATGAATCCCTTTCCAATGTGGCAGAGGAGATATATGAGCGGCAAGACCTTGGCATCTTCTACACGCCTGCCATAGAAGTTGACTTCATGTGCAGAAGGTCGCTTGTGGAGTATATTGCCAATTATGTAGGGGCAATTCATGAATTGCCCCTACCCAAGGAATGGATTTACAGGCTGCTTTTTGATGAAGACAAGAAAGCTGTTGAGGAATATATTACGAAGCATAAACTCTGGTATCGCCTTGAAGAGGCGCTCGATAATCTTGCCGTGATTGACCCTGCCTGCGGAAGCGGCGCTTTTCTGGTAGGTATGCTCCATGTCCTGATAGAACTATTTAAGCTCATTTATAGCCATATCCAGAGGCAAATGACTGAGTTTGAGATCAAGAAAAGGATTATTGGGAATACTCTGTATGGTGTGGACGTCATGCCCTGGGCAGTGCATTCGGCTGAACTCCGGCTGTGGTTACAGCTTATTATTGATGCGGATATCCCTCCGGAACAGAGAAAGCTTCATCCTCTGCTTCCTAACCTGGATTTGAAGCTGCGTGTGGGTGATTCTCTGGTTCAGAAGGTTGAGGGATTAAGCCTCCGTGTAAAGGACATGAAAATTACCGACTCTTTAAAAAGAAAGCTATCGTCTCTTAAGACCGAAAAAGAGAAATATTACGACAATAACCCAACAGCAAAATTCAAAGACCCAAAATCCCTCCTCCAGGAAGAACTCAGGATTTTTACTGAAATACTGGATGACAGGATTATAACATTCCAAAAGGAAATTCAGTCAATAGAAGTAAAAAAACAAAAACGTCAGCTTGCATTATTTAAGGAGGACAAAAAAGAGGAACCTGAGCAAAAAGCTCTTTTTGAGGAACAAATAAAGGTTTTAAAACAAAAAATTGAAGATATAGAAGCGGTAAGAAGAAAGCTCAGGGAGCCGGGTCATAAGCCTTTCGTGTGGGATATTGATTTCGCAGAGATTTTTGGTGATAAAGGGGGCTTTGATATTGTCATCGGCAATCCGCCGTATGTACGGCAGGAGAAGATAGCGCCGCCCAATAAATTAAAGGCAGAGGTTACCCTTGAAGATAGGCAGGAATATAAGGAAAAGCTTTTCAATTCTGTTCAGGCTCATTTCCCTTGCATACAAAAGATGGACAAGAAAAGCGACTACTACATTTACTTTTACTTCCACGGTCTGGCGCTTCTTAACGAGAAAGGTACGTTCTGTTTCATTACATCCAACTCATGGCTTGATGTAGGCTATGGTAAAGACCTACAGGAATTTCTCTTAAAATACTGCCATATCAAAGCCATATACGACAACCAAACCAAAAGAAGCTTTGAACATGCCGATGTTAACACTATTGTAGCCCTTTTTGGCGCACCGAATGTAGGGGCAATTCATGAATTGCCCCTACAAAATACCGCGAAATTTGTCATGTTCAAAAGACCATTTGAAGAAGTAATCAACACAAAAAACCTCCTTGAAATAGAAAAGGCGAAGGACATAGTAAAGACCGATACATACAGGGTCTTTCCCGTAAAACAGGAGACCCTTTTGGAAGAGGGATGGGAGCATCCGGAGGATGACGACGTAGGGGCGAACGGACGTTCGCCCTCACAAAAACCGAAACAGAAGTCCCTCATAAAAGATAAATTTCTGACAGGCAAATATGAAGGAAACAAATGGGGTGGTAAATACCTTCGGGCGCCGGATATATTCTTTACTATCCTTGAAAAAGGCAAAGGCAAGCTGGTAAGGCTTGGAGATATTGCAGAAGTGAGACGTGGCTTCACAACAGGATGCAATGAGTTTTTTTATCTTCCCAGTAAGCATTTTGATATCAGAAAAGATGGAAAATATTATGAGCTTATACCGAAGTATGAAGGATTGCCGAAAGGAATCAGGATTGAGGAGGAATATCTGAGACCAGCTATTATTTCTCCCCGCGATTTAACCAAGATCGCTTTTCAAGCCAAGGATCTGGATAACCTAATATTCTTCTGCAATACAGAGGGGAAGAAAAAAAGCACTGGTGTTCAGCAATACATCAAGTTTGGAGAAAAACAGAAGTTCCATTTTGGTTCTACGCTTAAAGCAAGAAATCCCTGGTGGCAGATAAAGGAGCACAGAAACAGCAAACTGATCTGGGCTATGATGCATGCCAGACGTCACAATGTCCATTTCAATCCTGACGGCTGTGAAGTGGATCATAATTTCTTTGAGATCATTCCCAAAGGGCAAGGCTCAAGTGAAAACCTTGCTGGACAGGCCACCTCTACCTTGTTGATCTTCATTAAAGAACTCTTTGGCAGGGCTTATGGCGGTGGTTCTGGTCCAATAAAGAATGAGGGTGTCGATATTGTCCAGTATCTTGTTATAAACTCGAAGACTTTCCCACGCGATGAACAAGACAAGTTCATAAAGTCATTTGAAAAGATGTTTGCACGGGAAATAAAAGACGTGTTCGATGAACTCGGCGTCAATCCAAACTTACCTATCCATGAACAAACACCCAATCCACTCCCCGATCGCAAGGCTTTAGACGATATAGTATTCGATGTGCTAGGTCTGACACACGATGAGCGGAATGAGGTCTACTGGGCGGTGTGCGAACTGGTAAAAAACAGACTGGATAAGGCAAGGAGTGTGTAGTAGCATGAAGCCAATTTACTTTTCTAACCACGCAAAATCACAAATGATTCTCAGGGGCGCTACGGAAGAAGAAGTTGAGATTGCTGTCAGGGCAGGCAAAAGAGAACCTGCTAAATTGGGAAAATTTAAATCAAGGTCTTCCTTTGCATTCAATTCGTTTTCGCCTGTAAACCAGAAATTTTATAAATACAAAATAGTAGAATCCGTATTTGCAGATGAATCAGAAGAAATTACAATAGTGACTGTAAAAGTTTACTTTACTAATTCGGAGGTGACACAATGAAAATACAGTATGACTCGGAAGTTGACGCATTATATATCGAATTCAGGCATCTTGAACCAGGAACTGCGGAAAACAGGGAATTAAGTGAAGACGTTATGGCTAACTATGGACCTGATGAAAAACTAGCCGGTTTAGAAATTTTAAACGCCAGCGTTGTGTTAGGGGAAGAACTTTTGGGCAAAATAATCGTAGAAGTGATTCCTGCACATCATACGATTGCTTAGAACCTATCTCCCTTTTATGAACAAAAACCCAATCCACTCCCCGACCGCCGAGGGCTTTAGACGATGGAATATTCGATATCCTCGGACTGACGGAAGATGAGAGGAATAGAGAAAAGAATCTTAAGTGGCAATTCATGAATTGTCACTACCAATCCTCCAAGTATGGAATTTTCTCTTTATCCTATATCAAAGCATTGGTAAAATAACAAAAAAATCTGAAAGGAATAATTGTATGACTATAAAACATTTAAAAAAACTAATAGAAGATGCACAAACAAAAACCCAGACTACGCCTTCTGCAATTGTAAAAAAAACAAAACGCCCTAAGCCATCCCAAATTTTAACTGAAATAGTAGAGAATAAAATGTCAGATGATGAATTTAATAAGGCAATGGCAGCACTTGAGGATATTTGGAGTGCCTGTCCTGCAGACCTTCCTAAGGATTTATCTACAAATCATGACTACCACTTCTTCAGAGAAAAGAAAGGATATTTGCAGATACATCGGCTATCTTTGCCTTGATTAACCCTAATGACGAATTTCATAATTCCGCCAAAGAGTGGTTTATAAATCAACGGCCAAAACTGATCCTGACAGACTATATAGTAGATGAATTGTTAACTCTAGCCATTTCAAGAGGAAATAAAGAATTTGCATTAACAATAAGCAAACGAGTCCGAGACCTAGCAGGTGTAAAAAAGATTACCGAAGAGGATTTTTATAAGGCATGGGAAATATTTGATAGATATAAGGATAAATCCTGGAGTCTGACGGATTGCATCAGTTATGTTTTTATGAAACGGTCAGGCATCAAGAAGGCATTTGCTTTTGATCCTCACTTTGACCAGTTTGGAAGCGTTTTGCGCGAGCCAGTTCTTTAACAGCATCAATCCCAACCAGATGGTCGGTATTCCATGTATTCGTGGGCTTCGCATACCAGTTGCAACTGTTGTGGGTATGATTGCCAACGGTATGTCAGAAGAAGAAATCCTAAAGGCATTCCCTGATCTGGAACTAGGGGATATTCAGGAGGCATTACAGTATGCCTCTGAAGCTGTGCGAGAACGAGAAATCCCCCTGGTAACATTACCGTGAAATTTTTGATAGTAAAAAGAACGAGTAAGCCGTGATCCCCAAAAAAATCATAGACAACAGCGATGTAAAGTTATCTACATTCCTTAACGATGTCCTGAAGGAAATTCCTAACACACAATTCGATATTGCAACTGCATTCTTTAATATTCAGGCATTTGCCCTGATCAAGGACAATATTTATGGTGTTAGACATTTTCGCCTGCTTCTTGGAAAGACACCGGAGATAAAAAACGAGGTTACGTTGGGTGACGTACTTTCAAAGATGATTCGGGAAGAGGTTGAGGGATTTGACCTTTCTCAAGAGAAGGATAGCCTGGTCAAGATATTCATACAATTTCTCAGCAAAGATAATACAGAGGTTAGACTTTATGACAAGGAATTTCTGCACGGGAAAGCGTATATCTTTGACCAGATCATTGTGGTAGGTTCATCAAACTTTACACCTTCAGGATTGACACACAACACAGAACTAAACTCAGTTTCTCTTGAGTCAGAGGCTAAGTATGTAAGGGAACATTGGTTCCAAAAGTTCTGGAATGGGGCTGTAGATTTTAAGGCCGAACTTATCAGGATTCTTGAAGCTTCACGGTTTGGAACGAGGGAATACACCCCTTATGAGGTTTATATAAAGTCCCTGTACGAACTTCAAAAGGACGATATTCAATTTGAAGATGAGGGAAAAAAGGGCGGGGAAGAAACACTCCCAGATTCAAAGGTTAACCTCGCGGAGTTTCAGGAAGATGCTGTAAGAAGGGTTTTTACCAGGCTTAAGAAGTACAGGGCTTGTATGGTGGCTGATTCTGTGGGTTTGGGTAAGACATGGATAGCTAAAAAGATATTAGAAGAATTTGGTTTTTATAAGAGAAAGAGGTTTCTCATCGTCTGTCCGGCACAATTGAGGAATATGTGGAGGGATGAGGTTAAAGACTTGTTGCTTTCCGAAAGCATACTTTCGCAGGAAGAGCTTGCTACGGAAGATTTTCTTAATAAAGCAAGACAGGCTATAGGAAGCGACATGACGGAGGTCTCTTTAATAGTGGTAGATGAAAGCCATAATTTTAGAAATCCTCTTTCCAACCGATGGGAGAATTTCTTTACCCTCATATCGGATCATATAACAAAGGGCGGAGAACGGCCATATATCCTCTTCCTTACAGCCACACCCATCAACAATACGATATGGGACCTTTATTGGCAAATCATGCTCCTTACCCTTACTGACCAGAAAACTTTTATGAAAGAAGGAATATTAGACCTCTTTAAGTTTTTCAAGGACGTTGATAAGGAAGAAGACCCCAACCTGCTTAATGATCTTATGAATGAGATATCAATAAGGAGGACGAGGGACTATATCAAGCAGAACTATCCTGACGCAGAGATACATGGGCAAAAGATTATCTTTCCTGAAAGAATTTTAGAAAACATTGAATATCAGCTTGACAAGACATATCAGGGACTTTACAGGGATATATCCCGAATGATCACTGAGAAACTGACTATGGCGTATTATCGGGTTCTTGAGTACAGAAAGACCGAAAAACTATCTAAAGAGGAGGAAATGGTTTTGGGTCGGATGGTGGCGCTTGAGGGTATTTTCAGGACAATACTTTTAAAGAGACTTGAGAGCAGTGTTGAGGCATTTCGGAAGAGCGTCTCAAAGCATGTAAATTTCCTGGAAAAGTTCAAAGAATATCTGAAAAAGGGTAAGTTCCTCACCAAAAAGTCTTTTTATAAATATGTATCTAACCAGGATGAGGAAACTGCCGAGGAGTTTATTGATGAATTAGAAGATAAGAATCTTGAGGATTACAGGAAAGAAGACCTTTTCAGGGATATAGAAAAGGACATAGCGCTTTTTAATGAGATGAGTAAAAAAGTGGAGGCGATAGATGCAGAGGCAGATGCAAAGCTTAAAGAGTTGAAAAAAAGGCTGCTGGAACTAAGCAAAAAAGGGCAGGTGGTTATTTTTACCTATTACGCAGATACCTTAGATTACATCTACGAGAAGATATCTGAAGATTCCTTATTTTCCAAAATAAGTATTGAAAAGATTTCAGGAAGGGTAACTTCTGCTGCCAAACGTACAGAAATTGTAAACGATTTTATGAATGGGAAGATCAATATTCTTATGAGTACAGATGTCCTTTCTGAAGGAATGAACCTTCAGAAGGCCCGTTATCTCATCAATTACGATCTGCACTGGAACCCTACCAGGATGATTCAAAGAGCGGGTAGGATTGACAGAATCGGTTCTCCGTTTAAGGAAATCTATGTGTATAATTTCTTTCCAGAAGAAGAACTGGAAGACCTCTTGCGCCTTGTAGAAGTCCTTCAGAATAAGATTCGAAATATAGATAGCGCTGTCGGGCTTGATGTTACTGTATTGGGAGAAGAGGTTAACCCCAAAGTATTTGGCGTTATAAGAAGAATAAAGGAACAGGACGCAACCATATTTGATGAGTTAGAAAAAGAAGTCTTTGGCGGAGGAGAAAAGTTTTATCAGCCGTTAAAAGATTATCTAAAAGGAAGGGCTATACAGGAACTGGAATCTATTCCTTTGGGGATATACAGCGGTCTCAAGAAGGGAATAAAAGGGATATTTTTGTATTATAAATATGGTGATGATTTCCACTTTTGGTTTTTTTATGACTTTATAAAAAGTGAAAAAATTACCAATAAGACAATGATACTGGATTATATTTCCTGCCCGCCTGAAGAGGTAAGGGAAATACCAGACTTCTTTGATAAGGTTTATGTTTTGAATTCAGAGACGATTAAAGAGATAGAGTTAATTTACAAGGAGGTGGAGCAACGAGAAACAGTTGATTCTACCTTCGGTGAATTAAATTCAGACAAAAGTAAGAAGTTCGTTTCCTCGCTCATCAGAGAGATAGATTTAAGAATAGATGAGTATCTTCTCGACTTTGCCGAGGACAAAAAAAGTGAAGAGAAATGGGAAATGGCAAAGGAAAAGTTATTAACAATAAGTCTTACCAAAAAGAGGCTTCAAAAGTTAAGGACTGTGTGGAAAAACTATAAGAATAATCATAAAAGCTGGAAAAGACTCCTTGGAGAGATGTCAGAATTTCCTGAAGGAAAGCTATCTTTGGAAAGGGAAGAAATCCCACCGTATAATCCTGAATTACTCAAATTGATTACCATTGATTTTGTTTCGTGAATGTAATGAAAACATTTAAATTGCCTGTGATATGGGAAAAAATCATTGCGTTGTTACATTATTCAACAAGACCCAAAAGTTTAAGGCACTGATTAAAATCTTCGGGGATGTTTGCCGTGACGGATACCATTTTCTGCGTATAGGGGTGGGCAAAGGATATCTGATACGCATGGAGCATCTGTCTTCGTATTTGCCTCAATAGCGGATGTTCAATGGGTTTCCGGTCGTATTCAGTTTCACCAATCACAGGGTATCCTACGGAAGCGAGGTGAATCCTGATCTGGTGTGTCCTGCCCGTTTCAATATCAATCTCTAAATAGGACGCCTCTTTCCCTTTTTTTAAGAGCCTCACGTGCGTCACAGCCCGCTGTCCCTTTATCAGGGTTTCTATGGTGAAGGTTTGCTTGCCCGCGCCGCCCCTGACAATTACCCTGTAAACTTTTTTCATAAGATTCTTTTTAAACAAGGTCTTCATGCGCTCAAAGGCGTCCTTGTTCATCGCAAAGATAACAGCGCCGGAAGTATCCTTGTCAAGCCGGTGAACGGCCTGAATATGGCTATCCTGAAAATACACCCGCAATTGTTCTTCAAGGCTCTCCGAACCATTTGTTATGATGTCCGGGGGTTTTGAAACAATCAGATAATGACTGTCCTTAAACAGGACACAATCTTTTTCAAATTCCTGGGGTTTGATTTCTCTTGTAATAATCTCGACAACATCCCCTTTGTTCAATTGGTAGGATGCAATCCAGACCCGCTTTTTGTTCACAAACACCATTCGTCTGTCCAGGAGTTGTTTCGCCTTATTTTTGGATACCGTTAATTTCAGGGCTATGAAACCGAGCAGCGTGTGGGGGTCGTCTTTCTGCGTGAAGGTAAACTTTTGCACAGACATGTGTGGTTCCGAATGTGTTATTCTGGATTTGAATATCTTGGGTATTATACACCAGACACATCCGAATTAATACTCATAAGCATAAATTTACATAAAACAGTTGACAGTGTGTTACAATCTGCATATAAATTGTAAGAGTGAAGCATTTGTTTTAGCAGGAAAAACATTCTTGATGGGTCCGCTCCGCTTGACCCATCCTACATAAATCTGCTACCGTAGCGGCCCCTGCTGTAGACCACAACGGTATTTTCAGGAAATAACCATGGGAAGTGTATATCACCTGGACCTTGACAAAAAGAAGATTTGCGGCGCAAAGATTGCCCTCCTGCCAGGCGACCCTTTCAGGTCTCAAATTATCGCCGAAAAGATTTCAGAAACCTACGGAACGGTCAATAAAAAATTGGCATGGAAAAGGGAATTCTGCACCTATCTGGCTGAAATAAAGGGGAAGAATCTCCTTATCACTTCAACCGGAATCGGCGGCCCTTCCACATCAATAGCCATTGACGAGCTGGCGCAACTGGGCATAACCACATTCATCAGGGTTGGAACAACCGGGGCTATTCAGGATCATATCAACATCGGCGACGTCATTATCACTTCCGGTTCTGTGCGGCTTGATGGGGCATCAACCCACTACGCACCCATTGAATACCCAGCGGTTGCCCACTACGAGGCGCTTAACGCCCTCATTGAAGGGGCAAAGAAGGCAAAGGTGCGATACCACGTGGGCATAACGGCTTCTTCAGACACCTTTTATCCAGGTGAGGAAAGAACGGATTCATTTACCGGATATGTGCTGAGAAGATTTCAGGGCGCCACAAAAGAATGGCAAAAGCTCCATGTGCTGAACTATGAGATGGAGTCGTCCACAGTTTTAACACTCACCGCTTCGATGGGACTCCGAGGTGGATGTATAACGGGGGTAGTCAACCGGGTTGGCATAGGAAAGATAACGAAAGAGGCGCTTAAGGCCGGTGAGGAAAATGTTATAAAGGCTGCAATAGCCGCCGTAGAATGCTTATTATAAACACGGAAGGACAGGTTTGAATCTGAGATATTACACACAAGCTTTATAAGAAATAAGTTACAATGCGTGATAAGAAGGCACGGCAACTTCTTATATATATCGAGACAGTCTGTGTTTGCCGTTTTCTACAGACTGTATAATCATTGTTAGGTTGCTGACATGAGCCTCTCATGACCTATTGCGTGGGCTGGAAATACAACGACAACGTCTTCCTGCTTGCTGACACAGCGGCAACGAAGCTTGCAAAGCCCAGCACCACCTACTCAAGCTTCGGCCAGCTTCATGCCGAGGTTCGGGGCGAACATGTTGAGGAATCGCTGCTCAAGCTTGTTCCGCTCGGTGCTGGAACCGTGGCGGCCTATGCCGGGAACGTCCAGCTCGCGACGCAGTGCCTCGACTTCCTGCGCGACGGCCTAGTCACCACAAACGGTATTCGCAACCTACTCCAGATGCTAACCGCCAACCTGGGACCGTTTCGGCCTGATCGGGCAGTTGAACTTCTTGTAGCCACCTCAGCAGAAGTCGGCAAATGCGAGCTCGTTCGTTGGAGTACCGTGCATGGGATAGATGCAAGAGAAGCCGACTTCTACCATATCGGCAGCCTTACTTCCTACCACTCAGCGCTGACGCCAGCACTCCTTTCACAGTTGGTCGCTGGTAAGTTGGACGCGAAGCGCATGCTTCCAATCGCGAGCGCAGTCGTGCAGTCGTACGGCGTTCACGACAACTTGATAGACATGAATGTGGGGGGACTCATATTCGGTGTCCAAACTGCGCTCGGAGTAGTTACCTGGCAGCAGGACACGAACTATGTTCTATATGCCCCCAGCTTTGCTTTCCGAGCCTGGATTACAGCAATTGCGCGTGACAACGCGCTCGTGATCAGTTCTTCGCTAACTGACGATACAAGGGTACTTGGTCACTCGACATCTATGCCGCGACGGGACCTTTGGAACGAACAGTGGCTCACAGGCGCCAAAGCCGCGCTCGATTCAGCAAAATCGCCTTGCTGGATCTTCATTAGCACGCTTGGCAAAGTCATTACGGTCATCTTTCGTGCTGACGTCAGCAAGGACAGTCGGTACGTACGGCTTACGCACTGTGGAAACGGTAAGTTTGATCTCGCCCTCAGTCCCGAATTGATGGCCTTGCTCTGCCAACCGCTGGAAGATCGTAACGATGGAAGCCTTCCTTTCCGGTTGAATGTGCGAAACGACTGACGCGCAGCAACCTAACCCCTTGGTGCAGCCGACACGCATGAAACCGCGCGCGGTTGCCCAAGAGCGTTAAAATAAGAGAATTAATAAATTCAATATTAACGATAATTTTACTGAAAAATGCTATAATTCTAAAATGATTACTGAAACCGACAAAAAAACAATTTATGAAATTTCTAAAAAATACCGGGTAAAACGAGTCCTGCTTTTTGGATCAAGTTTGAAACCTGAAAGAGAAAGCCGGGATATAGACATTGCAGTGGAAGGAATCCTGCCAAAAGATTTTTTCAGCTATTATGGCGACCTTATGTTTTCTTTGTCAAAACCTGTTGATATAATAGATATTTCAGGAACATCTAAATTTATCAAATTGATACTAAAAGAAGGGGTGCTTCTCTATGGCTGATTATCGGGAAAATATTGATGCCGAATATGAAGCCATAGGTAAAATAATTTCTGCTTTTCCCACAAGAGATTTATCCCAAATTTCCGAACTTGAACTAGCGGGAGTCGCCGCTTATCTTCATAATTTTTATAATGGAATTGAAAATGTATTAAAACAGGTATTTTTTGCCAAGAAACTCGAAATTCCAACAGGCGAATCATGGCATAGAGACTTGGTTTTAAACGCAGTTAAAGAAAATATCATTTCTAAATCACTTTCTGAGGAACTCAAGCGTTTTCTTGCTTTTAGACATTTCTTCAGCCATGCCTATGCTCTCGAATTATATCCTGAACGAATGAAACCGCTTGTTGCGGATGCCTCAAAAATATTTGATAATTTTAGAAAAGAAATTGAAAAACTAAATTTTTACGTTATATCGTAAATATACACTAATCTCAAAACCTTCTAATCCATACTTGCGTTATTGACAAAATAACACCGTTTCCTGTAATAAAAATGCCAATTGTTTCGGTTCAATCGAGGATGATTGAACCAGCAAAAGCAAAAAAGATAAATACGATAGGGGCAGGTTTGAAACCTGCCCCTACATTGTTTTATGGTTAAGGCGCTTGTGAAGATTTTATTCCCTCAATGAATTTTGGCTCAATAATTCCTTCCGTAACCTGCGTGTCAGAGATTAGTCCCCTTTTGACATAAAAATCGGTGATGATTTTTAAGGAAGCATATAACGAAACGATGCTTTCCGACTTTTTCATTGCCTCCATATTTTCGTTTAAATCAAGCATGTGAACCTCGGTATCAATACCTCTTTGTACCTCTGTCCTGCCCAAGCCTTCTGCCTTTGCCATGATATCAATCGCTTCGTCTTTGCTTGAATTCATAAAGTCTTTTGCCTCTAATAAAGACTGCACTATGTGTTGAACGTCGTCAGGCCTCTCTGCGATAATTTTTGCATTAAACGCCAGCACATCCGTTATTACGCCGGGGACATCTGATGCCTTGCATAGTATCTTATAACCATTGTTCAATGCCTGAGATGTTACCGGTTCCCACGTATGGCCACCATCAATCTTTCTTGCTTCCATCGCATTTAAAACATCCGTACCGGGCACATCCTGAAATTGGACGTCAGATTCCTTTATTCCCGCCTTTTCCAGCGCCTTCAATACAAACAAATTGGAGAAGGTATTCACCCCCTGAAAACTTACGGTTTTTCCTTTCAGGCCGGCAATTGAATTAAATTCCGGCCGTCCGATAATCACATCTCCTGATTCGGAATAACTGGGCACGTACACTACCTTGGTGGAAATTCCCTTTGAGTTAACCAGAATCATATCGGCAAAGACGTTAAAAACGCCATCAACTTCTCCGCTTGTATAAAGTTCAATTGACTCTTCAACGCCTTTCTTGAGCACCAGTTCTACGCTGACGTTATTTTTTTCAAAAAAACCTTTTTCCTGAGCAATGAAGGCATGGGCATATCCCTGCCAGGCACTTATCCCAATCTTTATGGACTTTTTCTCTTCGACCCCGGCGCTGACAGTTTCCGGGGCCTTTTTCTCACAAACCGCAGCACAACAACCGGCAACAACTGCAACACAAATGACTAACAAAACTGATAAAAAACCTTTCGTCCTCATACCTCTTATCCCCTTTTTAAATGTTTAGGAATTTCAAACTTTTGTGATTCCCCTCTAAAAAGAGGGGAGCTTAAAAGTCGCTACTGAATGCCTAATTTAACCACATTTATTCAACAGGACAAGAAATAAACAACTTGCCACGAACGGTGTTTAACAGGCCGCCATTGAAGAGGATTTCGCGTTCTCTTTCCGTAGCCTTGAGGATAAGGAAAATCTCCTTTTCCGGTTTACCTGGTTTACTATTCCATAGCGCCTTTACTTCTTCCCGTCCCTCTTTAACGGCCTTTTTCATGTCCTGAATGCGGATGGAATCGCCCTGAGATAGGGCATCATAATCCCCAAAATTCCTGAATAAAAGGGGGACGATGCCGAAGTTGATGAGGTTGGAACGGTGGATGCGTGCAAAGCTTTTTGCTATTTTCACCTGAATACCCAGGAATCTCGGGGCAAGGGCAGCATGCTCACGACTGGAGCCCTGTCCGTAATTCTCACCGCCGACAATAATCCCGCCGCCCTTTCCCTGGCATCGTTTCGCAAATGAGGCATCTATCCTTTCGTAAACGTGTTCACTGATGGCAGGGATATTGCTCCTCAAGGGGAGCACCTCATTGCCTGCGGGCATGATGTGGTCGGTGGTAATATTGTCACCTACCTTTAAAATAATTTCTCCTTCATAATGTTCAGGCAAGGTTTTCAGGACGGGGAACGGCGCAATGTTCGGACCTCTGACAATTTCTACACCACTACGTTTTTTTACGGGTAATGGTTTTATGATAAGGTTTTCGTTAAACAGGTAACGTTCAGGTTCTTTAACGTACGGATAATCCCCCAGTCTCCGTGGGTCTGTAATCTTCCCAAAAATGGCGGCAGCCACAGCCGTTTCAGGGCTGCAGAGGTAAACCTGGTCTCCCGTTGTGCCGCTGCGACCCGGAAAATTTCTTGGAAACGTCCTTAGTGAAACAGTACCGACGGCCGGGGCCTGTCCCATACCAATGCACCCCAAACAGCCCGATTGGTGGATACGCGCACCCGCATGGATAAGCGTCAGGGCGCCGTTTAATGCAGCAACATTTTCAAGTACCTGCCTGCTGCCCGGATTTATCTCGAAACTTACGTTGGGATGAACGGTTTTCCCCTCAAGAATCTTGCATACGATCATGAGGTCACGAAACGAAGAGTTGACAGATGAGCCCACAATAGCCTGAGCCACAGGGGTACCCTCCACCTCTGAAACTTTTTTGACGTTGTCGGGCGAAGACGGGCAGGCAATAAGGGGTTCGAGCTTGCTTAAGTCTATTTCCTCATGTTCGTCGTACTCTGCATCCGGGTCGGCCTTGTATTCCCTCCACACCTGATCTCTGCCTTGACTTTTAAGGAATTCAAGTGTCCTGTGGTCTGAGGGAAAGACTGTGGTGGTAGCGCCCAGTTCAGCGCCCATGTTTGCAATTGTTGCCCTGTCAGTGACGGAAAGAGTGTCAACACCCGGACCATAATATTCGACAATCCTGCCTATACCACCTTTGACGGTGTGTCTCCTGAGCATTTCCAGGATTATATCCTTGCCAGAAACCCAGGAAGGCAATTTCCCAGTCAGATTTACACCCAGTATTTTTGGTACCTGAAAGTAAAACGGTTCGCCCACCAGCGCCAGGGCAACGTCAAGACCCCCTACTCCGATAGCAATCATGCCGAGTGCGCCGCCCATGGAGGTGTGGCTGTCGGAACCAAGCAGCGTCTTGCCGGGCGCACCAAAGCGTTCCAAATGAACCTGGTGAGAAACTCCATTGCCGGGCGGCGAAAAATAGATGCCAAAACGCTGAGCGATAGACTGGAGAAAGCGGTGGTCGTCGGCGTTTTTGTAATCGGTCTGCAGGAGGTTGTGGTCAACATAGCTTGCGGAAAGTTCCGTCTTGGTGCAACCAACGTCCATAGACTCAAATTCCAGGTAAGCGAGTGTGCCGGTGGCGTCCTGGGTGAGCGTTTGGTCAATGCGGATACCAATCTCAGTCCCTACCTGCCAATCGCCAGATACGAGGTGTTCTTCTATAATTTTTCGCGCCAGTGGTTTTCCCATAGGAATTCGTCAAACGAACCTACTCTTAAAGTTGAACAACACCGAAATCGTTTGCGTATTACATACCATAAACAATAGTCTCCTACAATAAAATTTTGGTATAGCGAAAAGTGTGAGACCGGGTATTTGAGAGGAGCACGTGCATGTTACGTGCTTCGGGTGTAGAATTATTGTACATCCGGAAGTTTTTGACATTCCTCAGGGTTTCATTATAATCATACGATATGAACAAGAATACCGGTAATACAGCGCCTCTCTGCGTTCCGAAGAAGCAAATAGAATATTTTAACAATGCCCTTCCTTATGTCATTTTATCTTTTCTGTCCGTTATCGTCTTTTGTAACACCCTGAGCAATGGCTTTGTTTACGATGATTCTGTAACCATCGTCAATAACAACCTCATAAAAAGCTGGGAGAATTTCCCTACCCTCTTCTCATTTAATTATTTCATACTCTCAGGGGAATTGAGCTATCGCCCTTTGGTTACCCTGACGTATTTCATAGATTACGCACTCTGGGGCTTAAATCCCGTGGGTTTCCACCTGACAAATATGTTTCTTCAGACAGCAAATACCCTCTTGTTTTATCTTTTCCTCAAACGAATAACACGGACAAACACCCTCGCCTTTTTCACATCAGCGCTGTTTACTGTCCATCCCATTCTTACCGAAACGGTAAACTGTATTAGCTATCGCGAAGATCTCCTTGCCGCCCTTTTCTTCTTAGTCGCCTTTCATGTATTTCTGAAAATTAACGAGACCTCTCTATCCCGATGCCGGTTTTTCCTGTATTACGGCTGGTCGTTATTCTCATATCTCTTGTCACTTTTTTCTAAAGAGATGGCGGTTACTTTTCCGATACTCTTGATACTATTCGATATTTTTTATTCACCTTTGGGTAATTTACGGCAAACGCTTTTAAAACGGTTAAAAGGTGTTTATATCGGATACTTTTCCCTTACCGGTTTTTATCTGTTTATCCAGTTTGTGGTATTCCGGCATGTTTACGTCAGGCTGGAGCAGGCAAAACAAAGCTTGTGGGTCATGCTCAAAGTACTTGCATCGTATGTAAAACTCCTGTTTCTCCCCTTTGGCCTTAATGCAGACTATGTCGTGCCGTCGGTAACGACTGGTATTGGCGCTCTTGTAATTTCACTGTTTTTCATAGCGACGGTAACCATCATTATAATCCGCCTTCGCAAAAGCAGCCAGCGATACGGGTTTTTTATCGCGTGGTTTTTCATCATGCTTTTACCGGTATCAAACATCATACCGATAGGAAACATCATGGCGGAGCGCTATCTTTATTTACCTGTTATGGGATTTTTGGGTCTTATTGGCGTACTCATTCGAAATTATATCCTAAAAAGGCGCGTAGCAACGATAGGTTACGGGATTGTTATATTGGTCTTGGGCATGGTTAGTATTTACCGAAATGAGATATGGCGTGATGAACTCTCCTTGTGGTATGCAACGTCAAAACGTGAGCCCGGCAGCGCCCGTGCGCATCATAACATCGGGGTGGTGCACAGCGCGAAAGGTTTTTATGAGTATGCCGAGTATGAATACAAAAAGACCCTGGAAATCAATCCCGGAGACACGGAGGCGCATTATAACCTGGGAAACGCTTATGAAAGAAAAGGCATGCTGGATGAAGCGATTAAGGAATACCTGGCAGCGGTACAACATAACCCTTTCTATGCCAACGCCTATAATAATTTGGGTAGTATATATAAGAAAAGGCTTCTTTGGGATAAGGCGGCAGAACTCTATAAGAAGGCAATACAGTACAATCCCTTCAATCCCAACTATTATAATAATCTTGGGCTTATCTATCACGAAGGGAAACGCTACAAAGACGCAGTTGCCGAGTTCTCAAAGGCATTAAAAATAGATAAAGGCATGTCATCTGCCCATAATTATTTGGGCAATACGTACAAGGAAATGGGATATATTAAGGACGCCACACAAGCATACAAGACTGCAATTGAACTGGAACCGGGCAACGCCAATAGCCATAATAATCTGGGGATTATTTATACAAACTCAGGACAGCTTAATGAAGCTATTGAGGAATTCGAAACGGCCATCCGACTCGAACCAAACCTTGCAAATGCCTACAACAACCTTGGAATTGCTCATGCAAAAAAAGGGGACACCGGTAAAGCCATTGATGAATTAAACAAGGCCGTTTCGCTGGGATTTGACAATGCGGACGCCCATAATAATCTGGCTGGAATTTACCTAACAAAGGGATTAACGGATGAAGCCATTGTCGAACTGAAGCGGGCATTAAAATTTAACCCTAATGATGGCAATGCACACTGCAACCTGGGAAATGCGTATAGCTCGAAAAATCTTTTGGATGAAGCGGTCTTGGAGTTTAAGGAGGTTGTTCGATACAATCCGTCAGATGCGGAGATATATTACTACCTTGGAAATGCGCTTTACAGGAAAGGGGAATATGGAGAAGCGGTGAATGCCCTTAGTAAATCAATTCACTATAAACCTAACAACCCGCCAGCGCATAAAATGCTGGGTGTGATTTATGCAAACTATTTGAATAACCCCTCACGGGCATTATTCCACCTGAGCGAAACATTGAAATTAGACCCACAACAGCCTATGGCAATGGAAATAACTGAAGCTATAAATAATCTCCATATAAAAGCAACTAATAATTAAAACCTGCTATGCGGTTTGTCATTACAAACGCAGAGATTTAATTATTGACAATATATAGGTATATATCTATAATGTTGCCTGTTACATATTACAGTTGTCGTCTAATTGTAACCGCTAACAATCTCAGGAAAAGCAGTTTTTTTGAATTTAACTGCATTTAGGTAAATAGTACTGGGTTTATCTTAGAAAAACTTATCTATACTCTGCGCTGTCTCTTCATTGTTCTGCCCCCATAGGCCCTTTGTAGCAAGCTGTACAATTCTATTTGCGAATTAGCGGTGTTTTGTAAAAGGTATCTTTCCTTAGTTATATTATCGGCAGGTACCAACTATTCTTTAGTGAAATTTTGAAAAAACCAAAAGAATTGTCGTAAGTTGCTGATATACAAACTTATAAAGGAGTACTCAAATGTATTTTTTCAATAAAAACATCAATAAACACGAAAAAATTATCCGATGCCTTTCGCTATCCATGATTGTCGTTGCTTCGGGTATGTTTATTTCAATACCCTTTTTAAAAGATGCAAAGGTGCAGAGGGCTGAAGCGCATAAAAACACCTTTGATATGCCGAAATTAGAGCAACAGTGCCGTCACGAAGGAAAAGACAGGCAGTGGGAATACATTGTCATCCATCACAGCGCCACAGCAAAGGGCAACGCTGCGCGATTTGATCAGTACCACAAAAAAAGCAGGGGATGGGAATATGGTTTGGCCTATCACTTCGTTATAGGAAACGGATCATTCTCGGGAGACGGTGAAATTGAGGTCGGTAATCGGTGGAAGAAACAAATTCACGGCGCGCACACGGCAAACATGAACTGCAATCGCGTTGCAATAGGCATTTGCCTGGTAGGTGACTTTGAAAATGGCGGTTCTCCATCAGATACGCAGTTTGAATCTTTAGTTAACCTTGTACAACATCTTTCCAGAAAATACAATATCCCATCGTCCAATATATTAGAACACAAACATGTGCATCAGAAGTCAACTGCCTGTCCGGGCAAAAATTTCCCGTTTGCGGAGCTTAAGACAAGACTCATGCAAATCGCCTCAAAATCGAGCAATCACACGGAATTATAGCAGATTTTGTTCATGCTATTTTGGTTGTGTTTTTAAGAGTTCTGCCTTTACCTCGTCAATAGACAAGCCATAAGGTCTTCCGTGTTCTTGCAGCTTTTTGTCGTACTTATAATTTCTGGCAGCGACAAGTCCCAATCCACCGCCTTGAAAGTATTCATAAACCATAACGGTTTGCTCTTCCGTGTCTATTAAGTAAAGCGGCTGCCTGCTGCCCTGCCGTT
>Ga0082335_1002413_pt1 | contig 35092 bp, 32 predicted proteins | sample Subgrocontami58m_FD_72375 | JGI IMG/M metagenome (GOLD analysis project Ga0082335, IMG submission 72375) | Subsurface groundwater microbial communities from S. Glens Falls, New York, USA - GMW37 contaminated, 5.8 m (SPADES assembly) (version 2) ... | reverse complement strand
CGACGTTCGGGCGGAAGAGCGCAGTGACCGGGCTGCGGCTCGCGCCGCTAGGCCGCCCGCATCAGATGCGCCGTCCGACGACAAAACACGCACTTGTGAAAAAGAGGTGGTGGATTGTGGATCTTCGCCCACCTTGACACTTGAAAAATCTCTATGGTACAGTAAAAAGCTCCTGTAACACGATGGTGTCAGGAGCTTCGAGAGAGGAACAAGCGCGTCGAAGGGAAAAGTGGGCAATCTATCACGAGGAGGAAGTCAGGATGAGGCGGAGGCTTGCAGTAGCAGCGTTGGTCCTGGGGGCAGTAGCTTTCATGGGAACCGGTATCTCCTGGGCTGAAAAGTCCCATCTGGTCGAGGCGACCGAGCACACCCAGGCAGCCGTCGAACACGGCAAAGCGGGGCATGCAGATGTGCTAACCACACACGCGGCGGCAGCTTTGCAGCATGCCGAGGCAGCCGAGAAGGCAAAGGCCAATCCTCATACGGCTGCGGCCATCAAGGAATTGAAGGGAGCCGTTGAGCACGGCAAGGCGGGCCATGCCGATGTCGCCACTAAGGCCGCTGAGGGGGCGCTCGGACACCTCAAGGCAGTAAAGTAAGAACGCCGCCCTACTCGATCGAGAGAAGTAAAATGGGCAGGAAGGTCGCCTTCCTGCCCATTGCCTTTTTCATGGCTCATGACAGGAAGGTGGGGTGGCTTTATCCCTACCCCCCACCTCAATCCTCCCCCTCAGGGGGGGGAGGAGGTCTGAGAGAAAATCCCCCCCTCGGAGGGGGAAAGGCGTAAGGCGTGAGGGGGAGGAGGAGGTCAAAAGTGTGGGTGGATCTGTCCCTTCCCCCCTGCGAGGGGGAAGGTGGGGATGGGGGGTCGAAGCTGTAATCCACACTTTCCCGCTAGCAGCCCTTTTTATTGGCCCGCGGAATCCGGATCATAATTCAGGTTCGGTGAAAGCCAGCGCTCCACCGTCCGCACATCCATCCGCTTGCGCCGGGCATAGTCCAACACCTGATCCCGTCCGACTTTTCCGACCGCAAAGTAGATCGCCTCAGGGTGGGAAAAGTAGAACCCGCTCACCGAGCTGGCCGGAACCATCGCACAATTGTCTGTCAGGTACATGCCGGCGTTGCGCTCCGCTTGTAGAAGATCGAAGAGCATTTGTTTCTCAGAGTGATCCGGACAGGCTGGATAGCCAGGAGCGGGACGGATCCCTCGATACTTCTCTCGGATCAGATCCTCATTGCTGAGCCGTTCTCCGACTCCATACCCCCACTCTGCTCGAACCCGGCGATGCAAGTACTCCGCGAAAGCCTCCACCAGGCGATCGGCCAACGACTTGGCCAGAATAGACATGTAATCGTCATGGGAGGTTTCATATCGCTTGCAGAGGGTATCGAGGCCATGGCCGGTCGTTACGGCAAACGCGCCGAGATGGTCCGGAAGTCCGGTCGATCTGGGTGCGATAAAATCGGCCAGCGCCAGATTACACTGCCCTTCGGCCTTGTGCAATTGCTGGCGGAGGGTGTGAAAGGTCGCCAGCACCTGCGACCGCGAGTCATCCGTATAGAGTTCAATATCGTCGTCCACGCTGTTCGCCGGAAAGAACCCATAGACCGCCCGGGCCATGAGCCAGCGCTGACTGACAATCTGCTCCAGCAGGCGCTGGCCATCCTCGAACAGCTCCTTGGCTTTGGGCTTCTGCAAGACCTCAGGGTACCGGCCCCGCACCTCCCACGCATGAAAGAACGGCGTCCAATCAATCAACGGCACGATCTGGTCGAGCGGAAACTCGTCCAGCACGCGGATGCCGGTAAAGGACGGCTTCGGGATGTCTACTACCCCCCAATCAATGGGGTATTTCCGGTCTCGCGCCTGGGTAAGCGTGAGCAACGCCCTCGGCTCGCGGTCTTGGTGTGCTTGTCTCACCCGCTCCTGGTCAACTCGATTGCTTTCGACAAACGCCGATCGCTGTTCCTGGCTTAAGAGATGGCCAACGACCCCCACGGCCCGGGAGGCATCCGAGACGTGGACCACCGGCTGGTCATAGAGTGGGGCGATTTTCACGGCCGTGTGGGTTCGGCTGGTGGTCGCGCCGCCGATCAAGAGCGGAACGTGAAGTCCTTCTCGCATCAGCTCCCGCGCTACGTGCGCCATCTCATCGAGCGACGGGGTGATCAGCCCGCTCAGACCAATAATGTCCACCTGCTGTTCCCGGGCGGTCTTGAGGATCGTGTCGCACGGCACCATCACCCCCAGGTCGACAATCTCATAGTTGTTGCAGCCGAGCACGACCCCGACAATGTTCTTGCCGATATCGTGCACATCTCCCTTCACGGTGGCCATGAGGACTTTCCGCCGACCGCTCTGGCTGTCAGATGCCAGGCGCGTGGCTTCAATAAAGGGGAGGAGGTAGGCCACCGCCCTTTTCATGACACGCGCGGTTTTGATCACCTGCGGCAAGAACATCTGCCCGGAGCCGAAGAGTTGGCCGACGAGGTTCATGCCGGCCATTAACGGACCCTCAATGACCTGAAGCGGCCTGTCATACTGCTGCCGCGCTTCTTCCACGTCCGACTCGATATACTCCACGATCCCCTTCACTAACGCATGCGTGATCCGTTCTTCGACCGTTCCCCGTCGCCAGGCCTCGTCTTTGCCGGCAACCTGACCCTGCTGCGTCACAGTCTCCGCAAACCTCACCAGCCGATCGGTCGCATCGGAACGGCGGTTGAGCAGCACGTCTTCAACCAGCTCGAGCAGGTCCTTGGGAATCGCCTCGTAGACCGTCAGTTGCCCGGCATTCACGATCCCCATATCCAGGCCAGCCTGGATGGCATGGTACAGGAATGCCGAGTGCATCGCCTCGCGGATCAGATTGTTCCCACGAAACGAGAACGAAATGTTACTGATCCCGCCGCTGACCTTGCAGTGAAGCAGGTTGGCCTTGATCCAGCGGCAGGCCTCGATGAAGTTGACCGCGTAGTTGTTATGCTCCTCGAGCCCGGTCGCCACCGTCAGAATGTTCGGATCGAAGATAATGTCTTGTGGTAGCAACCCGGCCGTCTCGGTCAGAATCCGGTATGCGCGGGCACAGATCTCGATCTTGCGCTGCAGTGTGTCAGCCTGACCAAGCTCATCAAAGGCCATGACCACGACCGCAGCCCCATATCGTTTGATGAGCCGGGCTCGCTGGATGAACGCCTGTTCGCCCTCTTTGAGACTGAGTGAGTTCACCACCGGCTTGCCCTGTACGCACTTCAGCCCCGCCTCAATTACCGACCAGTCAGAGCTATCGATCATGATGGGCACCCGCGCAATGTCAGGCTCGGTGGCAACCAGGTGCAGAAATGTCACCATCGCCTCTTTCGAGTCCAGCATACCCTCATCCATGTTGACATCGATGATCTGGGCGCCGCCCTCGACCTGTTGCCGCGCTACGGAGACGGCGGCCTCGTACTCGCCGTTCCGAATGAGCTTGGCAAACATCGTGGACCCGCTGACATTGGTCCGCTCCCCGATATTGACGAAACCCACGCCGGGACAAACCGTCAATGGCTCCAGACCGCTTAATCGGGTGTGCGGCTGAGGTTGATGGGGAATGCGCGGCTGCAAGTCCTGGACGGCGGACGCAATCGCCTCAATATGAGCCGGGGTCGTGCCGCAGCAGCCACCGACGATGTTGAGCCAGCCGTTCCTCGCAAAGTCGCTCAGGTCAGCAGCCATGATGGCCGGTGTTTCATCGAATCCCCCGAATGCGTTAGGTAAGCCGGCGTTGGGATAGCAGCTCAGGAATACCGGGGCGATCTGAGCAAGCTCCTCGATGTACGGACGCATCTGCTTCGCCCCAAGCGCACAGTTGATGCCGACGGAGAGCAGCGGCATGTGGGCAATGGAGTTCCAAAAAGCTTCTACCGTTTGCCCGGCGAGCGTACGACCGCTGCGATCCGTAATGGTCACTGAGACCATGACCGGCACGAGTCGGCCGAGTTCCTCGAAGTACTGATCGATGGCAAACAGCGCGGCCTTGCCGTTCAGCGTGTCAAAGATCGTCTCGACCAACAGGAGATCCACTCCGCCGTCCAGGAGCCCACGGACCTGCTCGGTATAGGCTGCAACCAACTGATCGAAGGTCACGGCCCGGAAGGCGGCGTTATGGAGATCGGGCGACATCGATGCCGTGCGACTGGTCGGACCGATCGCGCCGGCCACGAAGCGCGGACGGCTGGGGTTCTTCGCCATCGTAGCTTCAACGGCGTTTCGCGCTGCTCTCGCGCCGGCGACATTCAGGTCATAGGCCAGCGATTCCAACCGATAATCCGCCATCGAGATCGACGTGGAATTGAACGTGTTGGTCTCGATGATATCGGCCCCGGCTTCCAGGTACTGCCGATGAATCGCCTCGACTAAGCCCTGCTGCGTAATAGACAGCAGGTCGTTGCACCCCTTGAGGTCGCAGGGATGGGTGGCAAACGGTTGCCCCCGAAAGTCGGCTTCCTCCAGCTTGTGCTCTTGAATCATCGTACCCATCGCGCCGTCAAGGATGACGATGCGACGCCGCAACGTCTGCTCAAGCTCTATCATTCGATCTAATGCTTCAATCATCTGAATGCCGTACCTCACATCTGCTCAGCTCTCCGCTGCCCGTCTCGCCCACAACCGTCACCAGCGCCCCCGTAAGTCAAGTATGCTCACTATACTGGATTCTCCGAGTCCTCGCAAGGCGAGGCCTTCGGGGCTCCATGGTCAGTTGCGTGATCGGATCGGAAGCCTGTAAGCCTTGCATTTTCGCCTGCGGGAAACTAGAATATATCGCTTCCTGATCTATCTCGACCATAATGCAACGACTCCGGTGCTACCAGAGGCTCCGGAAGCGATGATGCCGTACTTCACTTCCGAACGACGCACGGAGAGGAGAATCATGGATCAAAGAAAGTGGTGGGTTCATACTATCATCCTGGGCAGCGCCTTGCTTTTCGCGCCAGTGGGGGCGTGGGCTGACAAGCTCACGGAGCTTGAGCAGGCCTTTGAGACGCAACAGCAGTCACTGCAGCAGTTGCAGCAGGAGATGCACCGGCTGCGGCAAGATCGAACCGCGCAGCAGGCAGAGATCGACAGGCGCGTGATGGAGGTGGAGCAGAAGGCGGCAGAGACCGCAGCCTCGTCCCTGCTCACCGGGTATGAGCCCGGGAAGGGGTTCTTCCTGAAGTCGGCCGATGACCAGTTTCGACTGAACATACGCGGATTCATCCAGAATTGGTTTATCGTTGAAGGCTCGAGAAAGGAAGAAGGCTACCCCGGTGTCGTCGACGGACAAGATCTCACGAAAGCAGGACTGGCACGGCACAACCCGAGCACATTTCGACTGCGCCGCACCCGGATTATCGTGAGCGGTCAGGTCTTCCACGATTTCGGATTCTTCATCGAGCAAGAGACCTCGGGCGGCACACGGCTCGAAGAAGGCTATCTCAACTACACGTACGCTCCTTGGGCGAAGATAACCGTAGGGCAATACAAGGCCCGATTCGGCCTTGATATGCTTACCTCCTCTCGGGATCTGGACTTCGCCGAGCGGACAGCCGTCTCCAGGGCGCTGTCTCCGGAATATCAGCTTGGCGTCACCGTCGAGGGCAATCTGAAGCTCGTCACCATGCCTGTCTACTACGGGGTAGGAATCTATAACGGCTGCGGTCGGGTCGATCAGTGCGCGAACAGTATCGATAACGACGGCAATAAAGAGTTCACCGGTCGATTGACCGTTTCGCCACCGATGCCCTTCGGCACTCTCACCGTTGGCCTGAATGCGGATCACCGCACCTTTCGGGTGGTGAGAGGGAATGGTGCGACCGATCCGGCAGGGGTCACGAGACCAGTCGGCAGCGGCTCGCCATTTCACCGCTTTAACCCGGTTGGTCCGACTAATATCAGGCTGGCCGGAAACGGCGAAGGCGGGACCCAGAACGGTTTTCTAATCAACGGCAATCGAGTCACCGGCGGCGGCGACATCGTGTTCGACTTCTATCCGTTTATCATCAAGGGCGAGTACGCCTACGCCTCCCAGGAGCGTGACGATTTGGGTGTCGGCGGCGGCAATCTCGACAACCTCGTCATGCAGGGTGGGTATGGATCGATCGGGTACTGGATCTTCGGCAACAAGCAGAAGGGCCTGCTGGCCAACGGCCGCTACGAGCACATGCGCGTCGATGACAATAAGGGCACATTTTCTACGCCTGACTCGGCCACAAACGAGGTGCCGATGGAGTTGCGTTCTGGTACCCTCGGTCTGACCTGGTATATCAATCCTAGCATCCGGCTGCGGGGTAACTATATTGTCACCAACCTTAGCCCACACCGCAATGCCGTTGGATTGAGCAATGCCGAGGACGGCGGGGTCGCTCATGAAGGGATTGCCGAGCTGATGGTCCAGTTCTAAGAAGATATCCAAGCGGCAGTGTCAGCGGTGAAATGTACAACTGCAACACTCCGGACTTGAGTGTGCCTCGGTTGTGCGGTATAAAGTTGAGTGGACGGATCGATGAAAACGCTACAAGAAATTGAAAAGGCGATTGAAGCCTTGCCGTTGCCCGATCGGCTTCGGCTGTACAAGGACATGCCGCAGTTGATTGGCCGGGATGTTGAAGACGTCGACTGGCAGCGGCTGGCTATCGAGAGTTTTTTCCAGGACGACTCCCCGGACGATCAAGTCTATGACCACGTTTAGGGTCGGCGACATCGTCTCGGTAGAATATCCCTTCTCCGACTTGCAGACCCATAAACACCGGCCTGGGCTGGTGCTCGTCAGCCGAGATGTTGATCTCGTGATTGCCCGTGTGACCACACATCCGCCGCGCGATCAGTCTGATGTCGCTCTCAACCGTTGGGCCGAGGTCGGTTTGCCACAGGCTTCGACTGTTCGCCTCACCAAACTCGCCACGATAGACCATCGTCTCATTCATCACGTAATCGGGCGGCTACATTCTGAAGACAGCCTGGCGGTGGTGCAAGCCTGGCAGCAACTGGCGGCTAGCGTTGTTACCTTGTTGTCCGAATAACGGCGCAGAACGGGTTAACCGCGGACGACTTAGCGTCCCTTCCGCTCTGTGGTGGCAAGAGGCCGATGAAGTTCGAGCTCTACACTGATATGGCATTGACGTGCGACCTGCCGGAGCTTCGGCTCCGTCGCGGCGATATCGTGAAGGCCGTCACCGCCGCTCCCGCCACCACCCTCGAAGCCCTCCGCGAAGACGAGATTCTCTGCGCGCGCATACTCACTCGGTAGCGGCTGGCCCACACCACCAACATCACCTTCGGCAAAGTCGACGTCACGCCGACACCCACGCGATCCCTGGGCATGGGGGCCTCCTCCTCTGGGGTCAGGCGGCCCACGTAACTGTTCGGGCTTTTCAGAGACTTGACGTGACAACCTCACTCTGTTTTTACGACTTGACAGCAAGAGGGGCTGCGATTATTATTGCGAATGATTTGCATTAACTAATTGGGACAGGGTGAGGCGGATGCGTATCCGCTGATCAGGTTCATAAGGATGAGGAATACATGAAGGTGCTTTGGCCTAGCGGTGTGTGAGGCCTCGTTGAGAGCAGCAACGTGACAACTAAAATGCGAGATTTCCGGGAAACGATTACAGATCTCCTGACGAGTCGGCGGTGTCGGCTGACGTCGCCTAGGCTGGCAGTGCTCGATGTCCTTGTGCGCGCCGACAATCCGCTTACCGTTGCCGAGATCCACGCCAGGCTGAGTCGACACTCGGTCAATCTGGCATCAGTCTATCGGACCCTGCGTCTGTTCATCGATCTGGGGATACTCAGAGCGATCGATGCCTCGTCCGGGTCCCAGCGGTTTGAGCTGGTTGAGCCGTACAACGATCATCATCACCATCTGATCTGTACCCGATGTGGACGGATCGCGGAACTCGAGGGTTGTCTGCTCGAGGATAAGGCGCTCGACGTAATCAGTCTTCGCATCCGACGGGACATGCAGTTCCAGGTGACCGGCCATGAGGTGCAACTGCTCGGAGTATGCCTCGATTGCGACGATGCGCGAGTCGCGATCGTCCACACGAGGGATCGCGCATGAGCCGATTCTCCAGCGCGATCATGAGGCGCGTTATAGGGTCGGCGATCGCAGTGGTGATCGGCATACTGCTGCTTGCGCCGGATCCGCACGACCACGGCGATGCCCTCTCGATCGGCGGCCTCCTGCGGCCGTTGCTCCCTGCATCGGCGGCGCACCGTCCTCCTGCTCATCCTGATAAGGCTTCTGATGAGCCATCCCGAGCTGAGACGGATAGAACGTGTCCGATTCATGTGTGGAATCAACTCGTCGCCACCGGGCTGGTCCTGGCGATCTGTCTTACTATCCTCCTGGAGTCCGAAAGGCGATTCGTAAGAGCCGTGCCTCCATCCAGATACATCCTTTTCGTTGCTGTTCACAGCCGGGCGCCACCTCTCCTCTGACATTCTTCGATAGCAAACATATCGTAGATCCAATCATCCTGACCCCCTCTCGTACGAGATCCATGGGGCGGCAACTGATCTATCGCCGACCCTTTCCTGTGAGAGAGCGTGGTCCAATATGAAGAGGAGATGAGGAGGTATGCGCCGATGCGCAAGACAGCCGCGTATTGGATTGGCATGATCACGATCACTCTCATCGTCGGCCAGCTCATTGACGTCGGTCCGGCGGTGGCCCAGGTTACACAGGCAGAAATGGATACCCTCAAGCGGGAACTCGATGGGTTGCGGCGGGCTGACACCGAGAAGCAACGGAGACTCGACGAGCTGCAACGTATTGTGGAGTCTCTTCAGAAGGCTCGGTCCCAGGAACAGACGTCGGCACAGGCGTCGGCACCAGATCGCTCGCCGATACCGGCCCCTGCGCAGCCCGTGACTGCCGAGGCCGCCCTCGAGCAGGCGATCAAGGAGATAGCGGACCCTCGGGAACAACAGGCTACCACAGATATCTGGTCGCGTCGCATGGGCGACACCACGCTTCGCCTGATCGACATCTCGCTCGATGCGCTCTTTGCCGCCGGCAGCTCCACGAAGCGGGACGAGTCGCTTCAGCGATTGCAGGGTGGAGGCCATGATCCCCGAAAGCGAGGCTTTACCCTGCAAAATGTCGAGGTCTCGCTCTCAGGGGCGGTCGATCCGTACCTGACAGGTGAGGCGCATATTATCTATTTCATCGATCCGATCAGCGGGGAGTCGATCTTCGAAATGGAGGAGGCCTTCCTGACGACCACTGGGCTACCGTGGGGGTTTCAACTCGAGGCCGGGCAGTCCTTTACCGAGTTCGGGATCATCAACCCGGAACATCCCCATCAATGGCACTGGCAAGACCAGCCGGTCATCAACTCCCGCCTCTTCGGGCCTGACGGGATGCGGCAGACCGGGTTTCGCCTGGGGTGGCTTGCGCCACTTCCCTGGTTTTCAGAGCTCCACGTCGGGGTCCAGAACGCCAACGGTGAGACGATGGCAAGCTTCCTGGCCAACGGAGAGTTCTTCGATGAGCGGCCGATCGGTGGGCGCCCGTTCGTGGATCGCGATGTCAGGAGCCTGAAGGATCTCGCGTATTCCACACGTTGGGTGAACTCCTGGAACGTCAGTGATACGATCACGACCAAGCTCGGTCTCTCGGGACTCTTTGGTCCCAATGCCTCCGGTCCAGACGGACACACACGTATTTATGGCGCCGACCTCAAGCTGAAGTGGCAGCCGACTACGAGTTTCCGGGGGTGGCCATTTTTTCTCTGGCAGTCGGAGGTGATGGGTCGAGATTATGTGGCCGATCGTTTCTCTGACGGGGTGACCGACCTGCCGCGCAAGACCTTACGGGACCGGGGGTTCTACACTCAGGCGCTGTACGGGTTCTCCTATGGGTGGGCTGCCGGGCTACGCTACGAGTACGCAACCGGCAGTGGCCAGAGCGCGATCGAGGGCGGACGCCAGGCCGACCCCTTTCGGGACGACCGGCATCGGATCTCGCCGCTTCTTGCCTGGCATCCCTCTGAGTTCTCCCGGATTCGCTTGCAGTATAACTATGACCGGGCAGATCACCTGGAACGGCAGGACGCTCATTCTGTTTGGTTGGGGGTCGAGTTCCTCTACGGCGCCCACCCTGCTCACAAGTACTGACCAAAAGGAGCAGCCGGATGCTGACGATAAGACATAGACCATGCGTACAGCTCGCATTCGCCCTCTGGATCGTGTCCGTGGCGCTTGCTTCTCCCATGGCGCGCGCCCAGGACGCGGCCAAGCCAGTTGCTGTCTGCGCCACCGTGCCGGACCTGGGGAGCCTCGCCCGCGAGGTGGGAGGGGACCAGGTCTCGGTCACGGTTTTCGCCAAGGGAACGGAAGACGCGCATTTTATCGAGGCCAAGCCCAGCTTCATCAAGGCGCTGAGTCAGTGCGATCTTTATATCCAGATAGGAATGGATCTGGAGATCGGTTGGGCCCCTGTCCTGCTACAGAACGCCAGGAACGCAGCGGTCATGCCGGGCGGGCGCGGCCACATCGACGCCTCCAGGGTCATTGCCCCACTGGAGGTCCCCACCGGACCGGTGGATCGCTCCATGGGCGACATCCATCCTCTCGGGAACCCTCACTATCTATCGGATCCTGTGAATGGCCTGAAGGTAGCCCGGCTGATCCGCGACACACTCGTAGATCTGCGACCGGAGCGCAAGCTCTACTTTCACGATCACTTCATCGCTTTCAACCTGAGATTGGGCGCAGCGCTGGTGGGCGAATGGCTTGCCAGGAAGTACGACGTCGAAAAGCTCGCCCTGCTCTATCAACACGGCAAGCTTCCGGCCTTCCTGAAGGGGCAAGGGGAGGAGGCTCTGCTGAGGGGATGGCTGGGCAGGATGCTGCCTTATTTCGGAACCAAGGTCGTGGCCGATCACAATTTGTGGCCCTACTTCGCTCGCCGATTCGGGATCGTGGTGATCGGGTTCATGGAGCCGAAGCCGGGGATTCCCCCAACGACCAGGCACCTGAGCGAACTGGTCGAGCGGATGCGAGCCGAGAAGGTTCAGATTGTCCTCGCTGCCCCATACTACGACCCTCGTCATGCACAGTTCATCGCACAACAGACCGGCGCCAGGATCGTGAGTCTGGCCCACCAGGCAGGGGCACGCCATGGGACCGATGAGTATCTTGCCATGATCGAGTATAATGTCAGAGAGATGGCCGTAGCGTTGGAAGGCTCATAGGTACGGCCATCGCTTGCCTACGAGCACTGTCAGCACCGGAGGAACACCCCATGCAGCCGCGACCGCACCACGGTACACGAAAATGCATCTTTACCCCCCCATCCTCACCTTCCCCCTCATGGGGGGGGAAGGGACACCTCATGGGGACTCCTCCCCCCTTGGAGGGGGAGGATACAGGTGGGGGGGACTTTCTGAGGAATATGGAAAATACTGATGTCATTCTGAAAGCAACAGGGCTGACTGTGGGCTACGCGCGCCGGACTGTGCTCGAAAGCGTCACTCTTGAGTGCCGCAAGGGGGAGTTCTGGTTCTTCATCGGACCGAACGGCTCTGGGAAGACCACGCTGATTCGGGCGATTCTGGGAATCCTGCGACCCCAGGTTGGGGAGTTGTGGCTCCACCCGGAGCTGGCGCATCCGGAGGGTATCGGTTTTGTCCCGCAGCGATGCGATCTGAATCCGGCCCTCCCGACTACGGTCCGGGAATTTGTCGTACTGGGGCTCGTGGGCATTCGGCTCGGCACGAAAGAGGAAGCGGAGCGCCTCGATTGGGCGCTCCACAAGGTCGGTCTGGAGGGGATGGCGAGACGCGATTACTGGTCCCTTTCTGGCGGGCAGCGGCAACGGGCGCTGGTGGCTCGAGCCCTCGTGCGACGGCCTGGCCTGCTGATCCTCGACGAACCGACTAATGGCCTCGACCTCTCGACGGAAGACTCATTCCTGCGATTTCTCGCCGACCTGAACCGGGAGGAACATCTGACCCTCTTTTTCGTCACCCACGATATCGCCATTGCCGCGCGATACGCCACGCACCTGGCGCTCTTCCGTTCGGGTAGCGTCGAGCCCGGATCGCGCCAACAGATGCTCAATCGGGCCGCTCTCGAGCGGGTGTACGGGGTTGGCGTGGAGGTGATCCGCGATCCATCGGGCGCGGTCGCAGTCCATGTCTACGCCCCGGGAGAACATTCGTGATCCAGGAGTTCCTCTCATCATGGCCTCTGTTTCACAACACGTACCTCGTCGGCTGGTCGATCGCCCTGTTGCTCTCGTTGGTTGGAGTGCTTGCAGTCGCCCGTAACCAGATCTTCATCGGCGCGGCCATTTCTCAGGCATCAACCCTTGGCATCGCTCTTGCGATGTGGATCGGGGCGTGGGTCGGTCCGGAGAGCCCGTCCTGGTTGCGCTTGGATGGGTTCCTGTCCGTCATGGCCGTGGCCTTCTCCGTGATCGCGGCTCTGATCACCGCGCGCGGAGGCGAAGAGTCGAGAGAGAGCCATGAAGCGATCACAGGATGGGTATTCCTTGTATCAGCCAGCTTCTCCATCCTCATCGTCTCCCATAGCCCGCATGGACTGGAGGAGATCCACCGACTGCTGGCCTCCAGCATCATCGGCGCGACCCGCGCAGACGTCTGGGGGTTCGGCGCGCTTGCCGGCTTGACCGCTCTTTTCCTCGCGATCACCCATCGGCGCACCCTGCTCTTCCTCATGGACCCTGCCATGGCCGCGGCGGTGGGTATGAACGTCACTCGCTGGGCAGCGATCATCTCTACCTTACTCGGTCTTGCCGTGGGGTTGTCCATCAGATCTTCCGGGATGTTGTATACGTTTGGGTGCCTGGTGCTTCCCGCCCTTATCGCGAAGAACATCTGCCGCGAGGTTCGCCCCATGTTCCTTGTCGCGCCTCTTATTGCCGTTCTGACGGGCGCGATCGGGTTCGTACTCGCGAACCATTATGATTATCCTCCAGCGCAAATGACGGTCGCGCTGCTGAGCCTGCTGCTCGTCATGGCGTGGCTCTTCCGACGGCTACGTCAGGTAAATGGGATGTTCTGAGAGCGATCAGAAAATCGTTGTTCGCCCAGGGCGAACTATGGACTACAATAGTACTGAATCAATAACTCTGAGTAGACGACAGTTGGGCGGATTGAAACGGTGAACGCAAGGCTCGATGCTGACAACGCTATAAACTAAGCCTCAAAGGAGGTCACAATGGTCAAGATCGGATCGAAGGCACCGGATTTTACCGCCAATACCACCAAGGGTCCCATCGCCCTATCCCAGTTCCGCGGCAAGTGGGTCCTACTCTTTGCTCACCCCGCCGACTTTACGCCGGTCTGTACGACGGAGTTCATCCAGTTCGCCAAGCGACACAAGGAATTCAAGGACCTGGACTGCGAGGTGATCGGCCTGAGCGTGGATAGTATCTACTCGCACATCGAGTGGCTCCGCCACATGGAGGAGTCGGCCAAGGTCAAGTTCGATTTCCCGGTGGTCGCCGATCCCGATAAGGTCGTGGCCAACCTCTACGACCTGATCAACCCAGAGCTCGGCCTCACCGTCCGCGGTGTCTTCTTCATCGACCCCGAGGGGATCCTCCGCTTCGCCATGTACTATCCGATCCCCTTCGGGCGAAACATCGATGAGATCCTGCGGAGCCTGAAGGCGCTACAGACCGTCGACAAGTACGGGGTCGCCTGCCCGGTCGACTGGCAGCCCGGCCAGGATGTGATCATTCCCCCGCCGCAAACGATTGATGAGGCTGACAAGCGTGCCAAGGCAGGGGCCGAACGTTGGTACCTGACGCGGAAAAAGATCTAGCGGCGGCCTCCGATCCCCAATCGTCGTCGAGGACAGGCCGATGCAACGCATTGTTGTACGTGCTCCCGCGTGCAGCGCGGATATCGTCACCTACTTGAAGCGCACCCTTCGAATCCATGTCGAGGAGCTTCAGCCCGGCGAGCGAGTGGAATTCGCGTTTGACGCCGAACGATTCCAGTTTCCGGCCGCGATCTTCGAATCATTGCTGGCCGGCGTCGGCATGAAGGTCCTCTCAACCCGCGAGGAGGATAGCATCCGGGTCCTCGAGGTCGAGAAACTATAGAGTGGACACTCATCAGGAGCATCGGTGACCAAACTGCTGAGCAACTGGCAGACAGAAACGAAGCTCTGGCAGGTCGCGCTCCTGCGCATCTTTTTCGGCTACTACTTTTTCCTGGATGGCGTTGGGAAGTTGACCGGCGGCTTTACCGGTTCAGACGCGCTAGAGAAGTGGCTCACGACCAAGACCATCGGGGCGTTTGACTGGTATAAGCCGTTTCTGACCGGCGTGGTGATTCCCCATCATCAGCTCTTTGCCGGGCTGGTCACCTGGGGGATGATCCTGGCCGGCCTGGCGCTCCTGTTTGGGTTCTTGACGCGTCCGGCTGCGCTGGCGGGGATCTTCATGACGCTCAGTTTCTTCCTGGCCAAGGGGGGCGGGTCGCCAGCCACCACCTCGGACCAGGCGTTTATGGCCGGTCTGCTGGTGGTCTTCCTCACGCGGGCCGGTCGCTCGTTCGGATTTGATCGCTGGTTGGCTCGGCGCCATCCACACTCCCCGCTCTGGTAGGTCACTAGTAAGCGTTCAGCTATCAGCCGTCAGCTTCCAGGTAAAACAACGGAAAAAGGCCATCCTGGAAGGCGGCTGGCGCTGACAACAATACCATTAGCTAAAGGAGGAAGGGCACATGAAGCGTATGTCTCTCGTTGCAGGGGTTACACTTCTGTTCGTCACCATCACCTACGGGCCAACGAGCGCCCAGACGGCGGCGCCTATTCAGGATGATGTCGAGATGGTGGCCGTCCCGGCAGGCGAGTTCCTCATGGGCTCCAATGATCCAGAGGCCGATGACAATGAGAAGCCGGCCACGAAGGTTTACGTCAGACCCTTTTTGATCGACAAGTTCGAGGTGACGAACGCTCGCTACCTGCCCTGCATCGAGGCGGGTGCCTGCACCCGGCCGCCCAACCGAGGATACGATGATTCCACCAAGGCCAACCTGCCGGTGACGGTCGTGAGTTACCAGGCGGCGGTGGCGTACTGCCGATGGGTCGGCAAGCGCCTACCGACCGAAGCGGAGTGGGAAAGGGCTGCTCGCGGCACCGATGGCCGGCGATATCCCTGGGGCAATACCTTGGAGGCTGAACGGGCCAACGTCGGATACTCGGTCGGGTCCGCCACCGCTGTGGGGAGCTACCCAAAAGGGGCCTCCCCTTACGGGGTGATGGACATGGCCGGCAATGTCTGGGAGTGGACGTCGTCGCTCTACAATCCCTATCCCTATGATCCCGGTGACGGACGCGAAGACCCCACCGCCAGAGGCAGCAGGGTCGAGCGCGGCGGGGGGTGGTACACTCCAGAGTGGCATGCGCGGACGACCCGGCGGACCGCCAGCGGCCACGTCTATCGCCGCTTCAACGACCTTGGGTTCCGTTGCGCCAGGTAACGATCTCTGCTGGAGCTCGTCATGTCATCTCAGATGATTGACCAGTTGCTGGATGACTGTGACTCAGTGACCCCTGTAGGTGCCTTGTGACCTATTCCCAGGCGATTGCCTATCTCTATGGGCTCCAGCGTTACGGCGTGAAGCTGGGTCTCGAGAACATCCAACGGCTTCTTGAGGCAGTTGGAGATCCGCACCGTCGGTTTCCATCCATCCTGATCGGCGGGACTAACGGCAAAGGATCTACCGCCGTATTTCTCTCTTCGATCCTTCGGGCTGCCGGCTATCGGGTCGGACTCTACACCTCTCCACATCTCCTGGAGTTCACGGAGCGGATTCAGGTAGACGGTCAGGCCGTCGCGGAGGTCGACGTCGCCATGCTCATCGATGAGCTTCGCTCTGTCATCGCCGATCTCTTCGTATCTCCCCACGCCACGCACCCCGCACCGGGCGCAGCAAGCGGCGCCCCTACGCACCCTACCTTCTTTGAAGTCGCGACCGTCCTCGCCTTTCTCCACTTCGTTCGCAGCAAGGTGGATTACGCGGTGGTGGAAGTAGGGATGGGTGGGCGGTTTGATGCTACCAATGTTCTCGACGCCCAGGTGGCCGTCATCACCAATATCGCCTTGGAGCATGAGGAGTATCTGGGAAAGACGCTAGGAGCGATCGCCACAGAAAAGGCAGGGATCGTCAAGGAGGGAACGCAGGTCGTCACTGCCGTCGATGCCCCCGAGGCCCTGGCCGTCATTAGCGACGCCTGTCGAAAGCGGGGCGCGACCCTCTTCGATATTCGGAGTTCATACGACTGGCGGGTTCACCGGTCAGATCTCTCCGGTCAGCGATTCAGCTTGGGCGAAAAGGGGCAGCCCGCCGAAACCTTCGACATCCCCCTGCTCGGCCGGCATCAGGTCATCAATGCGGTCGCTGCCCTTGCAGCGGCCCGGCTCCTCCGGACCGCTGGCGCCGTCATTTCGGAGGGTTCAATCCGCGAAGGGTTACGCCAAGCACGATGGCCTGGCCGTCTCCAGCTCATCCACGGCCAGCCCCTTGTGATTCTGGATGGTGCACACAATCCGGCGGGCGCAATCGCACTGCGGGCTTTTCTCGAGGAGCAACGGTTTGCCGGTCGATTGACTCTGGTCTTCGGCGTACTTCAAGACAAGAACTGGATTGCGATGCTGCAAGAGTTGGCGCCCCTAGCAAAGCAGGTGATCCTCACGCGTCCGGAGAGCGAACGTGCCGCCGATCCGCGGCGTCTGCCGGAGGCCGAGCGCTTCTGCCAAAAGATCGAGATCCTGGAAGACGTAGCCGAGGCGATCGCGCTGGCCAAGGCAGTCACCGATCCGGAGGATGCCATTGTCATCACCGGTTCTCTCTTCGTCGTCTCGGCGGCCCTGCGCGCGCTCGGGGCACAGGAGATGCAGCCTTGAAACACCCTCGGACTTGGCGACCTGCCATCACCGTTACTACAACCCTACTTGACCTGTCTGCGCAATCGATTTTGCGGCCACTGGAAGGTGTGGTAGCATCACGAAGACTGTAACTCATAGCCTGAGGAGGGGTGTCATCACGTGAACGATCTCTGCACGGTTATCTTGGCTGCTGGCCAGGGTAGCAGGATGCGCTCGAAGCTCCCGAAGGTGGCACACCAGGTGGCCGGCCTGCCGATGATCGCCTACGTCGTCGAAGCGTGCCGCCCTTTCCAGGCAAAGCGAACGCTCGTGATCGTCGGCTACCAAGCCGACAGAGTAAGAGAGGCGCTGACTGGCGAAGCCGTCGAATTTGTTTTCCAACCGAAACGGCGAGGGACAGCTCACGCCCTACTCCACGCCCAAGAGGCCCTTGCTGGCTTCGATGGCGATCTGTTAGTCGTATCTGGGGATACGCCCCTCCTCACCTCAGCAACCCTCGACGGCCTCCTGCTGGCGCACCGCGAGGCCCGTGCGCTGGCCACCGTGCTCACGGCTGAGGTGGCTGAGCCAACCGGCTACGGACGGATAGTGCGATCCGCTACAGGGGAACTCCTGCGGATCGTCGAAGATCTGGAGGCTACGCCGCAGGAGCGGCAAATCCACGAAATCAACGCCGGGGTCTATTGCTTTGCCGCACCCGCGCTCTTCGAGGCCCTCCAGGCGATCCGTCCTTCGGCAGTCAAGGGTGAACTCTATCTCCCTGACGCCATCGCGCTGTTGCGAGACCGCGACGGTGGCGTGCAGGCACGCCTCGCGCCAGACCCCGACGAGGTGCGAGGGGTCAACACCCGCGCCGATCTGGCTGAAATCCATCGTCTTCTTTGGCGAAGGGCCGCCCTGCGGCTGCTCGCTGAGGGGGTCACGCTGCTCGACCCGGAGCGTACCTACATTGGCTCGTTTGTCAGGATCAGGCCCGATTCGATCCTCTACCCCAACGTCACCCTCGAAGGGCAAACCGTGATCGGAGAGGAAACTACGATCCACTCAGGCTGCCGGATCCGCAATTCGACGATCGGCGATGGTACCGTGATCCTTGATGGATGCATTATCCAGGAGAGCCGGATCGGTGATGGGTGCCAGGTCGGGCCCTACGCGCACTTGAGGCCACACACTCAGCTTCGGCGACGGGTCAAGGTTGGAAACTTCGTAGAGGTCAAGAAGTCGATCGTCGGCGAAGGGTCCAAGGTCCCACACTTGAGCTACATCGGCGATACCAGTATCGGAGAGCGGGTCAACATCGGCGCCGGGACGATTACCTGTAACTATGACGGCTCCACCAAACACCGGACCGTGATCGAAGATGACGTGTTTGTGGGCAGCAACGCGAGCCTCGTGGCGCCGGTCTCGGTGGGCCGCGGCGCCATCATCGCTGCCGGATCGACCATCACGGAGGACGTGCCGGCCGATGCGCTGGCACTCGGACGGGCACGGCAGGTCAATAAAACCGGTCTTGCTGCGGCATTTCGGTCTAAACAGCAGAAGGGGTAGAGCGATGTGCGGAATCGTGGGGTATGTCGGACACAAGAAGGTTGTCCCGGTCCTTTTGGAAGGACTCAAGCGGCTGGAGTATCGTGGCTACGACTCGGCCGGTCTGGCCATCCTCCAACAGGATCGGATCGCCCTGTATCGTAGCGTAGGCAAGATCAAGGAGCTGGAGAATGCCCTGTGGGGTCGTGACCTCTCCGGAGAGGTCGGTCTCGGCCACACGCGCTGGGCCACACACGGCCGGCCCACAGAAGCGAACGCGCATCCCCACAGCGATTGTACCGGCGATCTCGTCGTCGTCCACAATGGCATCATCGAGAACTACCTTGCCCTGAAAGAGAAGCTCCAGCAGGAGGGGCACCGCTTCACGTCCGACACCGATACCGAGGTGATCGCCCACCTGATCGAGGCGCAACTTCAGGAAACGGGAGACTTAGAGGTTGCCGTGCGCCGGGCGCTCACTAGCGTCGTTGGGGCCTATGCTCTTGGGATCCTCTGGAAGGGCGATCCGCGCAGACTGGTGGCGGCCAGGAACGGCAGCCCACTGGTGGTGGGGCTTGGTGATGGGGAGTTCTTCATCGCCTCCGACGTCCCCGCCATCCTTTCCCACACCCGCGATGTCCTGTTTTTGGACGACGAAGAGATGGTGGTCCTCTCCCATGACGGTGTCACCGTCACGACCTTGACCGGGGAGCCGGTAGAGAAAAAGGTCCAGAAGATCCTCTGGACCCCCATCATGGCCGAGAAGAGCGGATACAAGCACTTCATGCTGAAGGAGATCTATGAGCAGCCCAGAGCCATCCGCGACACTATCCATGGCTGCTTCTCGTTGGAGAGCGGTCAGATCTACCTCGAAGGGCTGGGGTCACTCCACAGCACGCTGCCGACGATCGATCGGATCGTCTTCGTCGCCTGCGGGACCTCCTGGCATGCCGGGCTGGTCGGTAAGTTCCTCATCGAAGATCTGGCGCGTATTCCGGTCGAGGTGGACTACGGCTCCGAATTCCGATACCGCAATCCGATCCTGAATGAGCGGACGCTGGTCGTCACAATCAGTCAGTCAGGCGAAACGTTGGATACCCTGGTCTCCCTGCGCGAGGCCCGTCGCCACGGCTGCAAGTCCCTCGCCATCTGCAACGTGGTCGGCTCTACGCTCAGCCGCGAAAGCGATGGCGTCCTACACACCCACGCCGGCCCGGAGATCGGCGTCGCCTCGACAAAGGCTTTCACCTCCCAACTGGCCGCTCTCTACCTGCTGGCATTGGCTCTTGGTCGAGCCAGAGGGTGCCTCGATGGAACGAGATCCCAGGAATTGCTCAGTGATCTGATCCACCTGCCACAGCAGATGGAGCAGGTCCTCTCCCTTGGGCCCGCGCTGGAAGAACTGGCCGGGCACTTCTACACCGCCTCGGATTTCCTCTACCTGGGCCGCGGCATCAACTACCCCATCGCGCTGGAGGGGGCCCTGAAGCTCAAGGAGATCTCCTACATCCACGCTGAGGGGTATCCGGCCGGCGAGATGAAACACGGACCCATTGCCATGATTACCGAAGAGATGCCAGTGGTCTTTCTCGCGCCAAAGGATAGGACCTTTGAGAAGGTGCTGAGCAATATCGAGGAAGTGAAAACGCGTAACGGGATCGTCATCGCCCTCTCCGACGAGACCGATTCCCGCCTGATGGTCAAGGCCGACCATCTGGTCAACATCCCTCGCACCTCCCCTCACCTGATGCCCCTGCTCCTTGTCGTCCCGCTTCAACTTCTGGCCTATCACATCGCCGTGCGGAAAGGGTGCGACGTGGACCAGCCCCGCAACCTCGCCAAGAGCGTGACGGTCGAGTAGCCGGAGAGACTCGAAGCCTCGTTGACATACTGTCCTTTGTTATGTACAGTATGAATGGCAGAAACCAACGAGGAGATTCTCACTATGCGAAAAGAGCTTCCCATTACTGAAGCCCGACACGCTCTCACGTCCCTTCCAGAGCGCCTGGCAGAAGACCCGGGGACCGTTGCCATCACGCGACGAGGTAAGCCAGTCTTGGCGGTGATGCCCTGGGATCTTTATGAGTCCATCACAGAAACGCTAGAGATCATGGGAGATGACGAGCTCATGGCAGCGCTTCGCCAGGGTATCAAGGAGATCGAGGCCGGGAAAGGTGTCTCCTGGCAGAAGGTCAAGCGAGAGCTTGGTCTGTGATCCACCAGATTCGGCTTGCGTCCTTTGCGTTCCAATGCCTAAGAAATATTGCTGACCGCCGGGTTCAGGTGAAGCTTCAGGAAGCGATTGATGGCTTGGCGGAAGAGCCGGAGAAACAGGGCAAAGCGCTCATCGGGGAGCTTTCGGGCTATCGGAGCCTCCGCATTATTGGACAGCGATATAGGGTTATCTATCGGGTGGACACCAATAACGCTCTGGTTCTCATCGTCGCCTTGGGAATTCGGAAAGCGGGGAACAAGAAAGATGTGTACGCACTCGCACGAAAGCTGCTGCGTTTGCGTCTCGTAGGACCACCTCATATTTGAGGCTCTTCCGGCTCTTGTATGGGTCCCCTGGTATTGATCGGCAGCGTCGAAATAAGGTGAGTCACCTCCTCGGCCCGCTCGCGTCCCACCATCTACCCGCTCCCACCGCCTTGACAAACCTACGCATAGAAGCATCGTTTTTGAGTATCTTGTCGCCCCGCTTTCTACTCTAATTTACAGGCGGGGCAGGTGTCTCACTTATGTTGACGCAGAGGGCACTCTAGGATATGACTGCAACTCATGGTTCTTCCGAGTTTTCTAAATGTTTCATACGATTCGCTCACTCTCTTGCCAGCAGGCGCCTAAGTATGGATAATCGCTGCAACGCTGAGTCGCGCCCTATGGGCGCCATACTCGGCAAAGGCTAAATTCCAACGTACCGACCGCCGGTCGGCGATGAGCTGAAACGAGCAGTGTGTTGGGTGTGTGTTGAGGAGGATAACGCATGACCGTTCTGGGAATGATTATGGCCGGGGGACGAGGCGAAAGGCTGCATCCTTTGACGAAGGACCGCGCGAAGCCGGCGGTCCCTTTCGGCGGAAAGTACCGGATCATCGACGTGGTCCTGTCAAACTTCGTCAACTCCGGCATCTATTCCATCTATGTCCTGACGCAATTCAAGGCCCAGTCGCTGGTGGAGCACCTGCAGGAAGGCTGGCAAGTGACCAGCGTGTCGCGGAATCATTTTGTCGTTCCGGTCCCTGCCCAGATGCGGACCGGGGACGACTGGTACCGCGGGACGGCGGATGCCGTCTTCCAGAACCTTCACCTGATCAAGCGGGTTCACCCAAGCGTTGTTGCGGTCTTCGGAGCCGACCATATCTATAAAATGAATATCCGCCAAATGATGGGGTACCACCTGCAAAAGGAGGCAGAGGTTACAGTGGCAGCCCTTCCAGTAGGCATTGAGGAGGCGTCGCATTACGGCGTGATGGAGGCGGACCACGACTGGCGACTCCTTGGCTTTGAGGAGAAGCCCGCACAGCCGAAACCGATCCCGGGGGAATCGGAGCACGCGCTCGTCTCGATGGGCAATTATCTGTTCGAGACAGACCTTCTGCTCCGCGCAGTAGAGGAAGATGCGCATGACCCCCACAGTACCCACGACTTCGGCAGGGATGTTCTCCCTCGTCTGGTGGCAGCAGGGAGGAAGGTGTATGCGTACGACTTCAGGACAAACCGTATCCCGACCCTGGCGAGAGGAGAAGAGTCGAGCTATTGGCGGGATGTCGGAACCATCGAAGCGTATTATGAGGCGAACATGGACCTGCGGGCCGTGAATCCGACCTTCAATCTGTACAACCGGAGCTGGCCGATTCGCACCGTCAGCTACAGCGACCCGCCAGCCAAATTTGTCTTTGATGAGGACGGGCGGCGAGGAATGGCGCTGAACTCTATCGTCGCAGAGGGAACCATCATTAGCGGAAGCCTGGTCCGGGATTCAGTGATCGGCCGTAACGTCCGCATACACAGCCATTGCCTGATTGAGGAAGCGGTAATCATGAATCGGGTGGAAATCGGAAGGGGCTGTCGAATCCGGCGGGCAATCATTGACAAGAATGTGTTCATCCGGCCAGGAACCGAGATCGGCTATCATGTAGAAGCCGACCGTGAACGCTACCACGTCTCTGACTCGGGCATTGTCGTCATCGCTCGAGAAGAGCCTGACGAAGCCTGGTCCATGACCCCACCGGATTAGGCCGCGTCTTTCAATGGAGCGGGCGACGATTACTTGCCGGTGAGCTTACGGAGCAGCCAGAGGAGCGGGTCGTAGCAATCGTCCATCACGCGCTCCTTCAACGGGATGATGGCGTTGTCGGTGATCCGAATCTGCTCGGGGCAGACCTCGGTGCAGCACTTGGTGATGTTGCAGTAGCCGATCCCGGCTTTCGCCCGAAGCATTTCCGTGCGCGAGTGGGTGTCCAACGGGTGCATCTCCAGCGCCGCCATCCGAACGAAGAAGCGGGGCCCGGCAAAGTGTGGCTTGTTCTCTTCGTGGTCACGAATGACATGGCAGACATTCTGGCAGAGAAAGCACTCGATACACTTATGAAACTCCTGAATTCGCTCGACGTCCTCTTGCATCATCCGATGGGTGCCATCAGGCTCGGACGGTCGCGGCCTGAAGGCGGGGATCGTCTTGGCGACCTCGTAGTTGAAGGAGACATCGCTCACCAGGTCCCGGATAATCGGGAAAGCCTTCATGGGGGCGACCGTGATCGGTTCACCAGCAGGAAACAGGCTCATCTGGGTCATGCACATAAGCCGTGGCCGACCGTTGATCTCGGCACTGCACGAGCCGCACTTGCCGGCCTTGCAGTTCCATCGGACCGCACAGTCAGGCGCCTGCGTCGCCTGTACTCGGTGGATCACGTCGAGGAGGACCATTCCCTCCTCGGCCTCTACCCGGTACTCCGTGAAACCGCCGCCCCTCGCGTCACCCCGGAAGAGCCACAGCGTGACGACCGGCATCACTCCTTCTCCTGAAGAAGCTGCCTGAGATCCTCCGGCATCTCGAGGGTCGGCTCCAGGGCCGTGATGATCGCCCCGTGACGTTTGCGGACGACTACGTTCACCGAAGCAAACCGTGGATCTGCGGCCGGATAATCGTCCCGCGTATGCCCGCCACGGCTTTCCTTGCGTTCCAGCGCCGCTCGCGTCACGCATTCCGCCACTGTAAGCATCGCGTTCAGGTCCAAGGCCGCATGCCAGCCGGGATTGTATGCACGGCCACCCTCGACACGAACCTGCGGCAGTCGCTGTCGGTACTGTCCGAGTTGTACCAGCGCCTCCTGTAGCTCCGTTTCCGTCCGGATGATCCCCACCAGCGGCTGCATGGTCTCTTGCAACTCGGCATGAAAAGCGTGGGGATTCTCGGCGCCCTTACCCTCAAACGGCATCAGGGTCTCACGTGCGCACGCGTCAAGCTGGCTCGTATCAGCCGTCGGCGAGCTGGAGAGGCTTTTCGCGTACAACGCCGCATGCTGACCCGCGCGCCGGCCAAACACCAGGAGATCAGACAGGGCGTTGCCACCAAGGCGGTTGCCGCCATGTAGCCCTCCAGCGACCTCGCCGGCCGCGAACAGGCCGGGCACCGCCGTCGCTGTCGTGTCCGCGTCGACCCGGATCCCCCCATTCATATAATGGGCGGTCGGCCCGACCTCCATCGGCTCTTTCGTAATGTCTACGCCGGCCAGCTCCTTGAACTGGTGGTACATCGACGGCAGACGCCGCATGATGTAGTCCGCGGGCCGCCGCGAGGCGATATCGAGGAAGACCCCGCCGTGCGGACTCCCGCGACCGGCTTTTACCTCCGAGTTGATCGCCCGCGCCACCTCATCGCGCGGCAGCAGATCGGGCGTACGCCGGTTGTGCGTCTTATCCGTATACCACTTATCGGCCTCAGCCTCATTATCGGCGGTCTCGGCCTTGAAGAACTCCGGGATGTATCGGAACATGAAACGCTCGCCGCTGTTATTCCGCAGTGTCCCGCCGTCGCCACGTACCCCTTCAGTCACGAGGGTCCCCCGCACCGAGGGCGGCCACACCATCCCGGTCGGGTGAAACTGGTACGACTCCATATCGATCAGGTCTGTGCCGGCATCGAGGGCCAGCATGGTACCGTTGCCGGTACACTCCCAGGAGTTGGAGGTGAACTTCCATAGCTTGCCGATCCCGCCGGTCGCAAGGATCACCGCCTTCGCCATCACGACGATGAACTGACCGGTGCTGCGCCGATAGCCGAACGCGCCGCTCACACGATCGCCGTCTTTGAGCAGGCGGGTTACGGTGCATTCCATGTAGACCTCGATCCCCTGAGCTACCGCGTGCTGCTGCAGCGTGCGGAGCATCTCAAGGCCAGTCCGATCGCCGACGTGGGCCAGACGCGCGTAGCGGTGGCCTCCGAAGTCGCGTTGTAGGATGAGCCCATCCTTGGTCCGGTCGAACACCGCACCCCACCGTTCCAGTTCCAAGACACGCTCCGGCGCTTCCTGGGCATGCAGTTGGGCCATCCGCCAGTTGTTCAGCAGCTTGCCGCCTCGCATCGTGTCGCGGAAATGCACTTGCCAGTTGTCCTCTGGATAGACGTTACCGAGGGCGGCCGCGATTCCGCCCTCAGCCATGACCGTATGGGCCTTGCCCAGGAGCGACTTACAGATAAGACCCACGGAGACGCCATGCGCCTTGGCTTCGATGGCTGCGCGCAGGCCTGCGCCACCGCCACCGATGATGAGCACATCGTGTTCGTACGTCTCGTACTGCTCCCGCGCCATCAGAACAGTCTCATATCGCTGATGATGCCCATCGACAGGAGGCGAATGTACAGATCAGTCAATCCTACGGAAAAGAGGCTGAGCCAGAACCAGAGCATGTGACGCTCGTTGAGACGGCTGACCTGATTCCAGATGGCGTGCCGGGATGGGCAGCGCGAGAAACAGTCAAGCCGCCCGCCGATGAGGTGTCGAAAGGAGTGGCAAGAGGTCAGGTAGAGACTCAGGAGAGCGACATTAGCCACCATCACGAGTGAGCCCGTCCCCGCGCCGAGCCGGCCGTCAAAGACGACACTGCGGGCGGCGTGATACCACAAGATGATTAGCTCGACCATGGCCAGGTAGAGAAAGTAGCGATGGAAATTCATGAGGAACAGAGGGAAGCGGGATTCTCCTGTATAGCCGGCCCGCGCGTCAGCAACCGCGCAGGCCGGCGGGGCCAGCAAGAAAGAGCGATGGAAAGCCTTCCGGAAGTAGTAGCAGCTCAACCGAAAACCCGCCGGGGCCCAGAGGACCAGGAAGGCCGGTGAAAGCGGCCACCATTCAGGCTTGGCGAACGGTGGATAGAAAGGAGACAGGTAGTTCTTGTAGTCGTAGTGGGCTCCCTGAAGAACTGCCCAGGTCGTGTAGGCCATAAACCCGCCTAGCGTCAGCACGATCAGCATCGGCTGTAGCCACCAGATCTCCCTTCGCGCGGTTGCTGCCACGACCTACCCCCGCTGGTTGTTGAGTCGCTCGTCGGCGATGAGTCTCTGAGGCGCCAACGGTTGTACTATCGCCTGGGCAGGCTACTTTTTCTTTGCGGGCCGGCCCTTGGCCTTCATCTGCTCCTCCATCAGTTGCATCTGCGCCTTCATCTCATCGACTTCCTTCTTCATCGCCTCGCTCTCACCCTTCAACGTCACCGCCTCAGCTTTCAGGTCGGCATTCTCCTTCTGAAGGGTTGTCACCTGCCCTTTCAGTTGCTCATTCTCCTTCTTGATCTCCTGCCCGCAGCCTGCGACCAACAGCCCTACAGCCAGCACCAAGGAACCCAGATATCTGCTTCTCAGTTGCATCACGGCTCGTCCTCCTCCTATTAAGAGTTCACAGCTTACCGTCTACAGTTCAGAGCTTCAGAATGTCAACCAGCTCTTTCACTCCGGCCGCCGACCGGTGCAGAGCAGCCGCCTCACCGGGTGTCAACCGGATTTCCATGACCTGTTCAACGCCGGCGGCGCCTAGCTTGACCGGGACACCGACACATAACCCGTGTATCCCGTACTCCCCTTCCAGATAGACGCAGCAGGGCAGGATCTTCTTCTTATCCTTGACAATCGCCTCTACCATCTCCACGACTGAGGCACCCGGCGCGTAATACGCGCTTCCCGTTCCAAGCAGCGCCAGGATCTCCCCCCCACCCCCGGCTGTCCGCTTCACCAGCGCCTCAATCCGGTCGGGCGGCAGCAACTCGGTGATCGGAATCCCGGCCACCGTAGAAAAGCGAGGCAGGGGAACCATCGCGTCGCCATGGCCGCCGAGTACACAGGCATGCACATTCTCAACAGAGACCCGAAGCTCTTGTGCGATAAAGGTCCGGAATCGCGCGGCGTCCAGCACGCCCGCCATACCGATGACCCGCTCTCGAGCAAAACCGCTTCGCTTGAGCGCCAGTTGGGTCATCGCGTCAAGCGGGTTACTCACGATGATGAGGATACAGTTCGGCGAGTGGGCCACAACCTGCTCGACCACATCGCCTACGATCCTGGCGTTCGTATGGAGCAGATCATCCCGACTCATCCCCGGCTTTCTGGGAATACCGGCCGTCACAACCACAATGTCTGAGTGAGCGGTGTCCCGATAGTCCTTCGTGCCAATGATACGGCTGTCAGAGCCCAGAACCGGACCCGTCTGAAGCAGGTCCAGCCCCCGTCCATGTTGGACGCTCTCCATGATATCGATCAGCACCACATCGGCCAGCTCTTTCGCAACGAGATACTGACCAACGGTGGATCCAACGTTGCCCGCACCGCCAACTACGGTTACTTTCGGTCGCATCAGCGCCTCCATTTGCGCTTCCCCGCGCCAGCCCCAATGGTCACTTGAGCCGTTCGTGGTGAGCCTGTCGAACCACAATGACCCTTCGACAAGCTCAGGGCGAACGGTTGGGAGAGCCTAAGAGCCTGTCCTGCAAACCTCTTGTTGTGCTTCGACGGGCTCAGCACGAACGGGAAAACGTCAAACTTTTCAATGCCTATACCGTTCGCCCTGAGCTTGTCAAAGGGTGAACGGGGTTTGCAGGACAAGCTCCTAAGTAAGCAGTATTGTGGCTAGCCCATGTTCTCAATAACGGCTGTAGCGAATTCGGAGCACTTCAGCTCCTTGACGTCAGTGGCCCCCTCGGCTCGCATCAGCCGGGCAAAGTCATAGGTGACCTGCCTCCGGGCAATGGTTTCCTCCAGCCCCCGGACCACCAGGTCCGCCGCCTCGTTCCAGCCGAGGTGCCGCAGCATCATCTCACCGGACAGGATGACCGAGCCAGGATTGACCTTATCCAGGTCGGCGTATTTCGGCGCTGTACCATGGGTCGCCTCAAAGATTGCGTGACCGGTACGATAGTTGATATTTCCCCCTGGAGCAATTCCGATCCCGCCAATCTGGGCGGCGATGGCATCCGAGAGATAGTCGCCATTCAGGTTCAGCGTCGCGATCACATCGAACTCATCGGCTCGTGTCAGGGTCTGCTGCAGCGTAATATCGGCGATCGAGTCCTTAATCATCAGCTTGCGCTTCCACTGCCCATCACCATGCGTTGGCCACAGCGCAAGAGCGGCCTCGACCTCCTCGCGGATCTTCGCCTGCCGGTCTGGTGTCATATCTTTGTAGCCGGGTTCGATGGCCAAGGCATTCGCCTCAACCGTAAGAGTGGGCTTTTTCTCCTTGTTGTCGAGGATCCAACTCTCTCGAAGGCTGATCGTCTCGTGATGGTACTTGCCGGCCGCCAGGGCATATCCCCAGTCCCGAAAGGCGCCCTCTGTAAACTTCATGATGTTCCCCTTGTGGACCATCGTCACGGACTTTCGCTTGTGTCGGAGCGCGTATTGAATCGCGGCTTCGATCAGCCGCTCACTCCCTTCTCGACTGACCGGTTTAATCCCGATCGCAGAGCTCTCCGGGAAGCGAATCTTCTTGACGCCCATCCTGTCCTGAAGGAAGTGGATGACCTTACTGACCTCTGGCGATCCGGCTTCCCACTCGATTCCGGCGTAGATATCCTCTGTATTCTCTCGGAAGATCACCATATCGACCAACTCGGGACGCTTCACAGGGCTTGGGACACCGCGAATGTACCGGACCGGTCTGAGACAGACATAGAGGTCGAGAAGTTGGCGAAGCGCCACATTCAGGCTCCGGATACCACCGCCCACTGGCGTCGTGAGTGGTCCCTTGATCCCAACCACGTACGTGCGGAAGGCTTCAATAGTCTCCTCCGGCAACCAGGTCTTGAGGGCATTAAACGCCTTCTCGCCCGCATAGACCTCGAACCAGATGATACGGCGCTTCCCGCCGTAGGCTCTTTTCACCGCCGCATCGAATACGCGAACCGAGGCGCGCCAGATGTCGCGGCCTGTCCCGTCACCTTCGATGAACGGAATGACCGGATCGTCAGGGACGATCAACTGGCCATCTTTCACGGCAATCGCGCAGCCCTCTTTCGGTGGCTGAAGCCCTTCACATCGCTCTATCATCGACCTCTCCCTGACCAGCATCCTTTTTCGTACACCGGCCTCGTTCGCAAGCAGGCGTAATAGGTCCTTCGACCCGCCAATGTTACCAGAAGATTATGTGTGAGGAACACGCGAAGAGAGGACTCACGAAGACCTTCCAACTCTTGACAGGCGCACGCTAACACGAACGCCAGAGGGGTGTCAAGCCATAGTGCTCGACGCCCACGACCGTGTCACGGAATGATCGTGAACGCCCTGTTACGCGAAAGCCGGCTGTCCCGATTGAATGCCCAATCGCTAACGGCGCAGTACAGCAGTGATGTGGCGCAACGAGTCGATGACGCGGTAACCGACGCCCATGTGGCCGCCATCGAACTCCTCGAACTCGAACGGAATCTTGTGGTGCCTCAGGCGGCTCGCCAGGACCCGATGGCCAAAGTTGAGGAACCACTCGTCGCTGGTGCCAACGTCCAGACGACCGGAAAGCGGCGCACATGCGGATCGCCAAGGGGGTTATCGCGCAAGCAGAGGCTGTCGACGACAACCTGGCGCAGGGCTTGTCGTTCCGGGATGGCAGGCATATTTTCCTCCACAATCTCGTTCGCTTGCCGCGTTGTTTGAGAAGGCATTGCTTTCGGTGGTCGAAAGTGTAGGAGGGCTGTTTTTGCTTGTCAATGGATATAAGCATCGAACAGCAGGGGCCGGTGATTGGGTGGCCGGATGCAACGGTTCGGCTAATCCATAGCAGGCACGATCATGACCGCGAGCACTACGAATGGTCACGATAATAGTGTCTGTCCCTATTTTCCTATTTTCCTTCCTGTCCCTATTTTCCTTCCTGGCAATCCTAGCTCTGAGCAAAATGTCTTAGATTTGCCTACGCGGGAGTCAAGAAGAAATCAGTATTAGAGGAAACCCCAAAGACAATAGAGGGCCATTACTAAGACAGAAAAGAAGACTAAGACTGAGGACTTCCAGAGTTACGTCGTGACTCTTTTTTACTTACGCGGCTGCACCTCCTAACCCGGGGAGTGGACCCAACTCTACAAGGGTGGAGATGGGTTCTTTGTAGGAGTTCAGGTAGGCATGATGATCATGCATCACCGCCCCAGCCGGAAGCATGTCCCATAACGGACCCAGCTTCTTGCGAATTTGTCGGGCATAAAACCTTGGCAGCTCTGACGTTTCGCCTTCCAGGAAATGTCGGACCGACACATCCGTATCCAGCAATGTTCGGATCTTCGTGTGGTATTTGATCCGGCCGAACCCTTCACTCGACACCGACCGAACCAGATTAAACCACCGTGGAATGACGCCGCGGTTCAACGCTAGACGCCGAAGAATTATCGGCCAGGAAAAAGCATGCCGGGAAAGATCTACGACATGATCATAAAATTCCGGCCAGGCATAATGCTTGGGACGCACATTCATTGCGTGATGGTTATCGAGAAAATGAAAGGGAAATGGCAGAACACGCCCATCCCGTTGCAATTCCCGGTTCAAGGGGGCCGCTTGGCCAAATGCCGTGAGCAGGGAAAATGCCGGGAAGGCCCCTGGAGCCAGATCCAAAAATTGCTTGGTGAACTCAAAGGGCTCAGGCCCCTGATCTGAATCCAATCCCAACACAAAATTGACCTGGACATAGGGGATATAGCGAAGGACCAGATTGATATGATCCGCCACCTGCTTCACTTTTGCCTGCCCGGTATAGCGACCGGTCCGGGATTTATCTCCCATGTCATACCACGACTCAATACCCGGTAAAATCGCCTTGAATCCATTCCGGCGCAAATGTTTGAGATGAGGTTCGGACAGGAGCGACAGCGTACTTTCTGCAATGAAGTCGATACTGTTGGGAGGGATCGCCGTTTCGATTGCCCCGATATAGTCCTGAAAACGGACCCCGAAATTCGGGTCGTGCCAGGCTACCATCGGTCGTTTCATCTTCGTCCGCAGAAATTTTAAATCCTCGCTGATCTGGTCAAACGACAAGGGCTGATATTCGACACTGGCGTCCACACAAAACTCGCAGGTATAGGGACACCCCATGCTGCCGATCATGGGCACCACCTTAAGGGAGGTGGGAGACTTGGCGATGGTCGGCTCAATGAATTTCCACCGTTCCTTCACCCCAGGCAACTCGGCAGGCTGTCGAGCCGCTGCGTGCTGGACTCCAAACGGACGATGCGCCGAACAATCCGCCAGAATATCTTGAATCAGGTTCTTGTCGGTAAATCCCACCACATAGTCGAAATAACGGGCGGCATCCTGCGGATAGCTCCGCGCATGAGGCCCGCCTAACACCGTCACGACCCCGCGAGATCGAAACACACTACTAATGGCATAGGCCGTCAGAGCCGATCGCGTAAAGGCCCCGATGAATACAATATCCGCCTCGTTCAGCAATTCCCGCTGGAGGTCTTCGCGGCCGGTATAGCATACAAAGCGCACCTGATGGCCCAATTCCTCACACCATACCCCTACGACCTGCGGCATAATACTCGCCAGATTTTGATTCATCACTCGGGCATAGAGGGAATTCGTGGGACCCTTGGTGACAAGATCCAGAATAGTCACCCGACGCGGGCGCATGAACAACCTCCTGAAAATGGGATAAAGCGAGAGATCGAGATGACGGGGCGATGTCAACGATGATCCCGATTCTGATTATCATTGACAATGCGCTGCCACTGATTAGCCTAACACATGACGTGGTAGAGGGCGCCTGAAAAATGAACCCGTGTCTTCATCACCATGCCCTTATTCTAACCGACGTTATACCGACGACCGTCTAACAATGTCAATGTCAATAATGCATGGCTGACCCAATTCGCAGAAGCCATCGGTTACAGCCGCCCCGTTTCAAGGAAGCTGAAGTAGCCGATCCGCTTTTATGCCCCCGTTCGCACCAGACGCGACATCCGCGCAAGGCCGGCCAGGCCGGTGATGCTGGTGCACGTGCCAATCGACGCACGAGCCGCGCCGATCCATGCGGCGGCCGCTCTGTCATCGTGCGCCTCCGAATCGCTGTCGTTCCGAAAGGCCGCCTGGCGATCATTCCATCGTTGCCCCACATGCTACGGGTAGCCGGATGCAACGGTTTTGGTAATCCGTGGCAGGCACGATCATGACCGCGAACACCACGAATTGTCACGATAATAGTGTCTGTCCTTATTTGTGCGCGGCGCCTGACTCACCAGGCCCCGACACCATACGATGACACTACTCGCTCTCGAACGCCTGGCTCGTGAACTTCAACGTGCGGCTGTTCTCGGTAACGGTGCGCACGATCTGATCCGATGCGCCATCTGGGAGAGACGCTTCGATCTCGAGGGTGACCGTGACCTCCGCTCCCACCTGCCCCGCAAGGTGCGCGATCACCTCGTCGGCGATGCGGCTCGCATCGCGGCCGGCGCGCGCGGGATCGAGCCGCACGGTGCCGTGGAACCGGCGGGGCCGTGGGGCCGCAGCCGTACCGGGCACCGTGCCGGTGGACCCCGGATGCGTCGGGCCGGAGACTCCAGCAGCCGCGCCAGCACCGGTCTCGCCACCTGGTGCGCTGCCCAGAGCCGCAGCGGGTGTCTCGGCATCCATCTGCCGCCGTGCCAGGTCCGGCTTCACCAACAGCCCGCCGCTCTCGGCTGTTAGAGCCACCACCTGCCCACCACGTAGGCCTCGGTAGCGCCCCGCGCCCTCGTCGTGGCTCTCGGCGTACGCGAACGTGTCCGACTGCCACGTGAGCAGCGCCACACCGTCGCGGATCGCCTGCACGAGCACTGCGGGCCCGGCGAGCCTTGGCAGGTAAAGGTAGCGCGCGAAGTCCTCCACGAGCTGCTTGACCGCCACGTGATCGCCGCGCCACAGCGGCACGTCATCCAGGTGCTTGCGCAGGATCGTCGAGCCGAGCGAGGTCACCAGCGACTCGTCGCTCCGGAGTTTCTTGCTCGACCGCACCGCAAGCGCATCGCTACCCGACAGCCGGATCGCTTGCCAGGTGATCGGCGCCTGCGGGTTTGCCTGCTCCGGCACCAACAGCCATTGATACGTCTCCGGCAGGCGCGCCGTCACCGCGCCATCAGCAACCTGCATCTGAGTCTCCGCCTGCCGAACCTGGTGCGGGTCGAGGTTGAGCGCCAGCTTCTCCGCCAGGATCGACTCCCACGCCAAGAACCTGCGCACTGCCTCGTCAAGGTCCTGCAAGCGCACCTTGTCGGCCGAGAGGAAGACCAGCGTGTTGCGATAGAGGCGCGGGGTGTTGCCGCGTGACTCTAGAATGGTCCGCGCCGCCGTCTCGGCCGCGCTGCCGGGCTCCTTCGAGTACGGATGCTCGGCGGGGAGCACGACGAGCCGTGCGTCGAGATCGTCGGGCACGTCGGCGCCCGAACGCGGCAGCGGGTGGATGCGGGCGAAGTCGCCCGTCTTTCGCAGGTCGGCGCGCAGCCGCTCATCCAGCTCCTGCGCTACCTTGTCGGGGTCGCGTTTGAGCTGTTCGGCGCGATCCTCCGCAAGTTTCGTAACCGTCGGCTGGGTGGCGTACCAGAACCGAGGACCATCCTGATAGAGGTAGGTCGCCGCCGCCGCGAGCCGCCGCAACGCATCGCCGAACACCGCCGGCGACTCGCCCGGCATCACGCAACCGAGCTTCACCAGGCGATCCTCGATCCCGCGATGCGCCGCAGCCGCCGTAGGCGCCGAGCCGAGGTAGATGGTGCGCGCCACTCGTCGCGTCGCGTGCAGCTTGCCCAGGTTGGGTTGCTCGGCATCGATCTTGAGCGGCAGCGAGTTCGGCCCATCCACGTCCTTCTCGATGATGGGAGCCCAGTTGTCCGACAGATAACGCGTCAGCTCGGATTGCACGCGGGAGTCATCGATGGGGATCGTAGAGGGCAGGATCAGCGGGTTACGATCGCCCTTCTCCCACAAACTGTGGATCACCGCCGCCATCAGGCGCAGCACGCCGCGGGTGCGCTGGAATTTCACCAGCGTGGACCAATCGGTATAGAGCCGGTCGAAGATCTCCGGGTGAATGGGATACGCCGCCTGGATTCGCTTCTCGTAGTCGCCGCCGCGGCACTCGGGCGGAAACTCGGCGCCCTGGGCGCGATAGAGGTCGGCGAAGGCGCGCGCGGTCACGTCGCGCTGCTTGAAGGCGTCGGGCCCGTCGAGCGGCTCGAACAGCCGCCGCCGCACGATCTCGAAACCCTCCACGGCGGTCGCCGGCCGCCACGACGATTCCACCCGCCCGACCACGTTGCGCAGGCGGTCAAGCGCCTCGCGCCCGCGGATGCCGCCCACCTCCACGTCGTCGGCCTGCGTGTGCGGCGAGCCCGACGTATCCGAAGCGGGCAGCGAGATCACCAGCAGGCAGTTACCCGCGAGCTTGGCCGACTCGGTGAGCGCCTGGGCGAAGGTGAACTGGGTCTCGAAGCCGCCGGCTGGCAGGTCGCTTTGATCGTGGAGCTGGCGCGCGTACGCGACCCACTCATCGATCAGGATCAGGCACGGCCCGTACTGCTTGAACAGCTCGCGCAGCACGTCGCCCGGGTTCGTGGCGTTCTCGTCGTCGGCCTTAACGCGACTGAAGGCCTTCTTCGCCTCCTTCGCTCCACCGGCAGTGTGCCCAAGTTGCCACGCCAGTTCGCCCCACAGCGTGCGCACCACTGTACCGTCGGGCTTCGTGACAGGATTGCCAGGCGATATCTTGTTCCCCACCAGCACCACGCACTTCGCCCTGGGCAGGCTTTTCATGCCCGCCTCGGCCAGCACCGCGTCCACGCCCGCCAGCTCGCTCGGGTTCGCCCCCGAGAACAGGTGGTAGAGCGCCAGCATCGAGTGGGTCTTGCCGCCGCCAAAGTTGGTCTGGAGCTGCACCACCGGGTCACCGCCCTTGCCCGAGATGCGCCGCACGCCGCCCACGAGCAGGCGCTTCAGGCTCTCGGTGAGGTAGGTGCGGCGAAAAAACTCCTGGGGTTTCTTGTACTCGTCCGAGCCCTCGCCCAGGTGCACCTGCCAAAGGTCGGCCGCGAACTCCGCCTGCTGGTAGCGGCCGCTCGCCACGTCGGCGTGGGGCGTGACGATCTCGCGCCAAGGCTTGAGCGTGCCGGTCGCGGACGCCTCGATCAGCGAGCCGCCGGCCTTGCGCT
>Ga0082335_1002412_pt1 | contig 35094 bp, 33 predicted proteins | sample Subgrocontami58m_FD_72375 | JGI IMG/M metagenome (GOLD analysis project Ga0082335, IMG submission 72375) | Subsurface groundwater microbial communities from S. Glens Falls, New York, USA - GMW37 contaminated, 5.8 m (SPADES assembly) (version 2) ... | reverse complement strand
TTGTCATGCTTGGAAGGGTGCCTATCGGGAATTATATTTCTCAATATATTCCTGCGATAGCCGATTGGATTATGGCAGTTCCTAATCTTGCCGCAAAACGGGGCATCCTTTTAGGTGTGAGTCTCGGGGCAATTGCGACCTCTCTCAAAATCATATTCGGTATTGAGCGGTCTTATCTGGGCGGAGGTGATTAGTGGAAAGATTTTTACGGATAGACCGCCGCATCATCTTTGCAATTATCACCGTGGCCGTTATCGTATCCCTCATCTTGCGGTTTGAGCTGCCCATACCCCCTTCGGAGCCTGTTCAGGGGGTTTATGAAAAAATTGAATCGCTGCCAAAAGGCTCCCACGTCATGATTGCCTTTGATTACGACCCCTCCTCTAAGGAAGAGCTACAGCCCATGGCCATCGCCTTTCTCCATCATTGTTTTAGCAGAGATTTAAAGGTGATTGGGATGACCCATTACACAGGCGCGCCAGGTCTCGCAGACCAGGCAATGACCTCCGTAGCCAACCAATACCAAAAAAAGCCCGGCGAAGATTACACCTTTTTAGGTTATAAACCAGGGGCAGCCTCTCTTATTATTAATATGGGGGAAAACCTTTATTCTGCCTTTCCCAAAGATTTTTATGGAAACGATACGGCGACATTACCCGTCTTACAAGACGTAGACTCACTCAGAGAAATCGATTTCTTATTTGACCTTGCCGCGGGAACAACGATAGAAACCTGGATAGTGTTTGGGAAAGAGAAATATAAATTTGAGCTGGGGGCAGGATGTACCGCCGTGATGGGACCCGACATGTATCCTTTTCTCCAGTCGAAACAGCTTAGTGGCTTGCTTGGCGGGCTCAAGGGTGCGGCAGAATATGAGGCGCTGGTCGGGAAAAAGGCAAATGCCGTGAGTGGAATGCGTCCCCAAAGCGTGGTACACGTAATTATTATCCTCTTTGTCATATTTGGTAACATCGTTTATTTTACATCCGGAAGGGCACGGCATGCGTAAGGATTCTAACTTTTTCATTCTTGTTGGCTCAATCGGATTATTTGTATGCATTAATATCTTTTTAATGGCATCGGGGAAACTACCTTTCTCCTCTGACGGTTTTGGAATCATCCTGGGTGCAGGGCTTACCTTGGCCGTTTACAGCTTTCTTTATAAGGACAATCCGGCTTTTAAAATTGCCGAGAACCTTTACGTTGGCGTTTCCCTGGGCTATACCATCATTATTACCTGGTTTAATTTTTTAAAACCCGACCTGTACGACCCGCTTATTGTACCGATCTTTTCAAAAGCCGCAGAAAAGGCACCTCAGTATGCATTAATTTTTCCTTCGCTATTGGGTATCTTTATGCTCCTGAGATTCTCAAGGAAACTATCCTGGCTGAGCCGCTGGACATTTGCATTTGTGGTGGGTCTTGGTGCCGGGGTGAGCATTCCGCGGGTTATTTCGGCATTCATCCTGGAGCAGATAAAACCTTCCCTACACCCCGTCTTTTCGGGTGGAGAAACCATCCTTTCCAGTATTAACACGCTATTAATCATGCTGGGGGTTATCTCTGTGCTTATTTACTTTATCTTTTCAGTCGAGCACAAAGGCGCGATTGGGAAGATGTCAAAAATCGGGATATGGTTTCTCATGATCTCCTTCGGCGCATCCTTCGGCTACACAGTCATGGGCAGGTTATCATTACTTATCGGCCGCATTCAGTTCCTTTTGAAAGACTGGCTGGGCATTTTACAATAATTATTTTGCCACGAATTGGCACAAATAGACACGAATAATGAGCAAAAGAGACGTATCCTTGTCGAAAATCCAGCATCAAAATGTAACAAATGATTTTTGTAAGCCTAAATTAGCCCCTTGTGTTTTACAAAAAACGGTGTTTTCGTTCAGACCCTGAGTATATTTACCGGCAAGATGGTGAGTATTTTCTGGGGCATCTTGTCGATTATCCTGATTATGTAACTCCTCATGGCAAGTCTTTAGAGGAATTAAAAGAAAATTTAAGAGATTACGCGGAGAAATCCTTACTATTTAAATGCAACCTTGTTTCCCTCCTATTTACTCCCTTAGGGACTAAATCAACTGAGTCATACAGGTCTCTGGAATTTTATAATCCAAGTTCATTTGCTTGCACGCCTGGTTGATAGCGAGTATAAACAAAAATTGGCATCTTCAAATCACCCAGGTGGTTTTCGATCAGTGGTTTAACTTCATTCCAATCTAGCCCCCCTACTCCTGTAGCAATACGAGGTAATGCAAGGCTTTTAATTTGCTCTTTTTCTATTTCGTGTCTAAGCCTTCGAAGGCAATGGTTGATATTCGACACCGTTGCTTTTCCGGGTTTGCTTCCATGATCAAAAGAACCTTCCTGCGTTAGTAAATTAAAAATACGAATACCAAATCCACCCCATACCCATAACTCACCGGGTCGAGGATGTGTTTGGTTCGCATAGTGGCGGTAGTCTTTATGCATCATAGGCCATTTTTCCCTTAATGCTAAAGCTAGTCCTTGAGTAAATGGGTCATTTGGTGCAATACCATGGGCAATAGCCTGTGCCTTTGTAAATAAAATATCACCTGAAACTTCACTAATCATTATTTTTCTCTCCTTTTGAACTGAAAGTGTTTTCTAAAAATATTTTATAGCATTTCTATACTATGAATAGTAACACGTCTTCTCGATATAGCATCCCCCAAAGTATTTGTTAAAAACCATTAACTTTTGCTGAATGTTACCATATAATAATTATACAGCAAAGTTTAATTGAAAAATAATTTTGTTTCAAAACTGAAAAATAGAAGTGGCATCAAAATTAGGACAATAAAGTAATTTGACTTTTTAGGGAGAAAAGCATGAATCCAATAAAAATAAAAGAAGGGGTTTATTGGGTAGGAGAAATTGATTGGGATTTAAGAAATTTCCACGGATATTCAACTCAGAGGGGATCAACCTACAATGCTTATCTGATCCTTGATGAGAAAATTACCCTGATTGACACGGTGAGACCTTACCTTTATGACAGGATGATACAACGGCTATCATCTCTCGTAGACCCTTCACAAATCCATTATATTATTTCAAACCATGTGGAAATGGACCATTCGGGCAGTCTGCCTCTGCTCATGGAAACTGCGAAAAATGCTACAATTATAACATCTCCAAACGGGCAAAAAGGATTAATCGCTCATTATAGGAAAAAGGACTGGAATTTTAAGGTGGTTAAGTCAGGCGAGATCGTTAATCTTGGTAATAAAAATATAAAATTTTTCCTTACCCCAATGGTGCACTGGCCAGACAATATGATGAGTTACCTGGAAGAAGACAACGTCCTTTTTGCTAATGACGCCTTTGGACAGCATATCGCATCTTTCGAAAGGTTTGATGATGAATATCCTCTTGGCATCGTCATGGAGGAGGCAAAGAAATATTATGCTAATATTGTTCTCCCGTATTCTTCCCTGGTGCAAAAGTCCCTCGATTTAGTATCACCGCTCCCCATTGACATGATTGCGCCTGCACACGGAATCATCTGGCGTTCTCAAGTGAAAACAATTGTCGGGGAATACAGGAAATGGGCTGCCAATCAAGCAGAGGCAAAGGCGCTGGTTATATTTGACACCATGTGGAAATCTACGGAAAAGATTGCCTCGATAATTCAAGAAGCTTTTGAATTCCTTGGAATTCCGACAAAGATGCTTAATCTCCGGTATAATCATATTTCCGACATTATGAACGACGTGCTGACGGCAAGATTTATCTGTGTAGGTACTCCTACATTAAATAGCAACATGCTTCCTACCGTTTCAGGTTTTTTAACCTATCTGAAAGGGCTGTCTCCAAAAAACAGAATTGGTTTGGCCTTTGGATCCTATGGCTGGGGCGGACAGGGTGTCCGCCATGTAGAGGGGGCGCTCAGAGAATGCGGTTTTAATGTGATGGAATCAATAAGTGTCCAGTTTATCCCGGACGAAATACAACTACAGGAAATTTTTAATAAATTGAAACTAGAAATATCCAGTTTGCTGGAAATATCCAATCTGATTGGATCTACATAGGGGTATACAGCTTAAATAAGAAGGAACATAACATAAGACAAAAAGCACAGGATTCACAGATTTTTTTATCTGTGAATCCTGCATTTTCAAATGTATTTACCGGCTGAGATTCTGCCTCATATAAAACCGTAGCTTAGAAACGTGGTCTGCCTCCTCGTTCTCCTCTGCCTCCACCACTTCCACCACGTCCACCACCACCGCCACGTCCGCCGCCGCCACCGCTACGTCCGCCACCGCCACGACCTCCACCGCTTCCGCCGCGGTCAGTTCTCGGTTGTGCTTCATTGACGCTCAGCGGCCTCCCCTTCAACTCCTTGCCGTTCATACCAGCAATTGCCGCCTGGGCTTCAGCCTTCCCAGGCATCTCAATAAATCCAAATCCCCTCGGTTCACCAGTAAATTTATCTTTAATAATTGTTGCCGACGTGACCTGTCCGAAGCCTTTAAAAGCCTCTTGCAAGTCCTCTTCGGTTACTTCACGCGCCAAATTGCCCACATAAATATTCATTCAAATCTCCTGTTTTGTTACATTCTCATGAATGTAAGTATACTGATTTCGTCTGACGCCAGACGATACGGACCGCTCTTCTAGAAAACGATAAAAAATATAATACGTTATATATACTTAAAATACCAGAGAATTTGAAAATGATTTACAAAGCCTGGTTTAGAAAAACCTCACTCTTGTCCATTATCATGCAACGATCGGCGTGAATCAAAAGATTTCTGAAAGGATTTTTTGGTTACGACCAGGTAACCATCTCTTGGTTCAATAACGAAAGGTATTGGCAAGTAATTTATAATATGGGAAATTCCGTCCGGGACAATCCGTCTGCCTGCAATGCCTGTGCATGATTACATTTTCCGCGGTGATATGACATCTATTCTGCAGATATTCTACCAATACCGAAAGCGAGGCCATTTGCGCCGCCGTTGGACGAGATTGGTTAAAGTTTCCCACAAGGCATATTCCTATGCCATAATGATTATATTCCTCCACACCGGCATGGGCGCCATCTATCTGATCTAACCATCTATTACCGATCTCAATCTTTCCGTCAGTGGTACCATTTCCATTCCCTATCACAAAATGATATCCCAGGCCGTTCTCCCATCCCCTTTTTTTTCTGTGATATCTGTCAAATTCGGCAGCATTGCCAGCCGCTGTGGCGCTATGATGAATAACAATGTACCTCCAGTCTCGCACAAAATAATGATCCAGTTGGCCTATAATATACGGTTCCTTTTTTTTGTGAGGTCTCACAGTAGCCATCGTATTTTCACGAGGTTTTACTGTAGTCAATGGTTTGGGAGTAGGAGGCGTATAACAACCAGACATACCAAGGATGACAAGAAAAGACGCACAAATATATATTTTCAACTGAAAGTGCATGGACGGTCTCCTGAACAAGTGTAGAATGACACTATCGTACTAAACCCGTTTTCAGCATCAAACTTATACGATGATTTAGCAAATAATATGCCTCGTTATTTACGAGTCGTTTTTAAGGATAATTATCTACACGTGTGCAGGAGATAAGTACTAATGATTCTGGCATATACAACTGAACCATTCCGGATATCCACTATTGTGACTTATTTACATTTCTTTGTCTCTAAAGGTAATTGGAAGGAAATATTCATCTGGGCTTTTTGTGCTTTTGTAGGAATTTTAAACAAGCCTTCATGGGTCTTGAGAATCGCAAAGAGCACGAAAGACAGCATAAGCACTTTAAAAACCTGGATTCATAAAAGGCATGAAATTTTATGTTACTAATATTTTAAGTAGGATAATAGCGTGCTGGGCGGATCGTTTGCCATGCGTGAGCGTAACGACGCACGGTGAGATAAACATGATTATTTAAGGAATAGACGCTTGTTTATCATCTACCTATTTGACTTCAATAAAAATAATTGCTAGAATTCTCTGGCGTAACAACGATGCACCAGAGGATTTCGGGTTAATAACTCAGGAGGGGCGGGTTTCAAACCTGCCCCTACACAACGTATAACGGTATTATTGTTGGGATTTTTCAAAAAACTAAATTGTTACAATAGTTTTAACAGGATAATCGCATTATGAATACATCTGAAGATAAAGCAACTTCACTATTTCACGATTTGGTTGAACTGATGCGGAAGTTACGCAGTAAGGACGGATGTCCGTGGGACAAAGAACAGAGTCATGCGTCCTTAAAACCGCATCTCGTAGAAGAGGCTTACGAGGTCATAGACGCCATAGACTCAGGAAATCCCGATAAACTCAAGGAAGAACTGGCAGACCTTTTCTTCCATATTATTTTCCACTGTCAAATTGCAAAGGAAAAGGGAGAGTTCGATGTCGGAGGCGTGATGGCGCTCTGTCTTGATAAGATGACGCGCCGCCATCCACACGTCTTTGGAGACGCCACAGCAGCTACCCCTGAAGAAGTAATCCATCAGTGGGAACAGATCAAGAAGCAGGAAAAAGGAAATGAAGAAAGGAAATTCATAGTGGACGGACTGCCCAAGCATCTCCCAGCCCTCCAGAAGGCTCAGAAATTACAAAAGAAGGTGGCTAAGGCAGGTTTCGACTGGCCGGATATTACTGGCGTGATTGCCAAGGTAGACGAAGAACTGGCAGAGGTCAAAGAGGCAATCCAGGAAAATAAACCAGAAAATATTGAAGAGGAGGTTGGAGACCTCTTATTTTCTATTGTCAACCTCTCCCGCTTTTTAAAGCTTGATACGGAGAACGTCCTCCATAAAACCATCTATAAATTTGTCGGTCGTTTTAAAAAGGTTGAGATGGAGCTTGCGGCTATGGGTAAGGACATCGAAAAGTGTACCTTAGAAGAAATGGATGCCGTCTGGAATAAGGTAAAAATAAATCAGAAGCAAGAAGCTAGAATTCAGAAGCCAGAATAAAATATATGAACAATGTATCCGTATTCTGACTTCCAACCCCGAACGCCGATAGCTGAATGATTACAATCCATTAAAAGCTCATGGTCCTTGAAAAAATCTTTAAACTAAAAGAAAACAACGCCAACGTTGCCACGGAAGCTATTGCAGGTACAACAACCTTCCTGACGATGTCGTATATCATCTTTGTCCAGCCTGCCGTGCTTTCCAGTTGCGGAATGGATTTTGGATCGGTCATGGTGGCCACGTGCATTGCCAGCGCTATAGCCACTCTATTAACGGCCTTTCTGTCTAACTATCCTATCGCCCAGGGACCTGCTATGGGGCACAATTTTTATTTTGCGTTTACTGTATGCGGCCCGGTTGTCGCAGGTGGCATGGGGTATCCGTGGCAGGTCGCATTAGGTGCGAACCTCATATCGGGTATGTTGTTCATCATCCTTTCATTCGTTGGCCTCCGCGAGCTGGTAACGTCCATCATACCTGACTCATTAAAGAATGCGATTGCCGTGGGAATCGGACTTCTCATTGCGCTGGTAGGGTTTGAATACGGCGGGATTATCGTTGACACGCCAGGCTCGCTGGTTGGCTTGGGAAATCCAAAATACCCGGAAGTCTGGCTTTCCCTGTTCGGTGTGATGGCTATCGGGGTGATGGTTGCCCTAAAAATTCGTGGGGCTATTTTATACGGAATCATTGCGACTACGCTCGTGGGAATTCCTTTAGGATTGGTGAAATATCAGGGCATCATAAGTATGCCTCCATCGGTCTTCCCAACACTGCTGAAGTGCGACCCGGTTAAAATATTTACCGAGCCTGAATTTCTTTCTGTTTTATTTGTTTTGTTTTTTCTGGACCTCTTTGATGCAATTGGTACTGTAGTAGGCGTTGCTGAGCAGGGGGGCTTTTACAAGAATGGGAAAATTCCACGGGTAAAACAGGTACTCTTGGCTGATGCGCTCGGCACGGTTGTTGGTGCGATCTTCGGCACTTCCACTGTAAGCAGTTATATCGAAAGTTCAGCGGGGATTCAGGCTGGTGGCAGGACTGGGTTATCTAACGTTTTCACAGCCTTTCTCCTCCTTTTATCCTTACTTTTTTATCCCCTGATAAAAATGGTTGGAGGAGGGTATCAAACTCCCAACGGGAACTATCTCTACCCGATCATTGCGCCTGCCTTAATCATTGTGGGAAGCATGATGATCTTTAACGTGCGAAAAATAAACTGGGAAGATCCAACCGAGGCGCTGCCCTCGTTTCTAACTCTTGCCATCATGCCTTTTTCGCTGAGTATCACAGAAGGTCTGGCATTTGGGTTTATTTCGTATTCCATATTAAAACTTGTCAGCGGCAAGGCGCGTCAGATACACTGGGCATTCCATCTGGTTTCAGCGGCATTCGTTGCAAGATACATATTCTTGAAAACATAATCGGCATATTCCTTGATTTTGACGTTAAATTCTGATATTTTCTAAAAAACTGATCTACATCAGGACGCAGATTTTCACAGATACACCAAAGTAACTACATGATCGAGTTTAGTATCAAGCACTCATCACGTGAATGAATTGTGTGGTTTAATAAATTGAATACAGTTTTTTAATTTTTTTAATCTAAGAAAGGACTAAGATCAGCATTGTCCGGTTAAGTTTTTGCGCGTTTTATTCCATTGCTCTAAAGCTGTCATTCCCGCATGTTTTTAGCGGGAATCTAGGATGGTCGAGCCTCTGGATACCCGATAAAAGCATTCGGGTATGACAAAAGCCGGTACATGCAAATTCCTAACCGGACAATGCTGGACTAAGATAGTGAAAATAGCTGTAAAAAAAGTATCTTACCCATATATAGAATTTAACTCAAAAATTGCCAGTGGGTCTCCGATAATTAAAGGAACACGAATAACAGTCCGTACCATTGCAGGTTATTATCAAATGGGAATGAGTGTAGATGAAATTCTTACGAGTTTATCACACTTAACGTCATCTCAAGTTCATTCTGCACTTGCATACTATTTTGATCATCAAGAAGAAATCGACAAAGATATAGCCGAATCTTCTAATGAAGAATACTGGAAAAAGCAAGTTCCGATTCATCCAAAACCGGGAATTACAAAGTAAGTGAAAGTAAAATTGTTTCTGGACGAAGATGTTCACTTTGCATTAGCAATTACATTACATAAAAGAGGATATGACGTCATACATGCACAGGAGTTGCAACGTAAAGGTAAATCGGATGACGAACAATTATCATACGCAATAAAAGAAAAAAGATGTTTATTCAGTTTTATGACTATCGGGTTAACTCAGCATAAGCAAAAGAGGAGCTGCTGCCCATGCTAATACAGGTTTTGAAATTCACGTAGCCCCCCATGTTATGATACGATAATGTTAGCTTTTCTGTCATCATGGAGGCATATTTGTCAATTCTACTTGATTATACAATGATTTTCTGGCTGAGTTAACCCGATAGTCATATTCAGTTTTAATGTAAAAGATTTTGTGTTGCTCCATAATAAATATGTTCAGAATAGATGGGAACATTATGGAATAATGATTTCTAAGCAGCTTACAGTTGGAGAAACAATGCGTAGACTTCTGAAAATATTACAGATTTTTTCACAAGCGTCTATAAAAAACAGGTTGGAGTTTTTATAGAAAGCCCATTCTTACTGCCCATTTTTAAATCCTCACAATCCTTCCTATTATTTTTCTCATTGGATTTCTCTATTTCTCCAATGTAATTTGAGCCAAGTACATATTCCTTGATTTTGACGTCAAATTCTGATATTTTCTAAAAAACCGATCTATATCAGGACACGGATTTTCACAATACAGTAGGGGTTTAAAATCTTAAACCCCTACATTTAAAATCCATGTTTATCTGCGTCCAAAATTCACATACAAAATATTGTAAAAATGGAAAAACTATTACAAGCTTCAGCTATATATGATGTCCTCAAAAAGGCTGAACAAGGTGAGAGGCTGAGCTTTGCGGAGGGCGTTCGACTTTTCAGGTCAAATGACATCCTCCACATCGGCCATATAGCAAATATTATCCGTGAAAGAAAGAACGGTAATAAGGCATACTATATTACCAACCGGCACATCAACTACTCCAATATTTGCAAGAATCGTTGTAAGTTCTGCGCCTTTAGCAGAGACAAGGAAGAGGCAGGTTCGTACGCCATGGAGATGGAAGACATCATGGAAAAGGCGGTGGCCGCCGGAGAAGAGGGCGCAACGGAACTCCATATCGTAGGCGGGCTGCATCCAGACCTTCCGTTTGATTTTTATGTAAAGATGATCGGCGAAATTCACGAATGCTGCCCTGACGTGCATATCCAGGCATTTACCGCAGTCGAAATCGAGCACCTGTCTCAAATAGCAAAACTTCCCGTACGTCAAACGTTAAAAACACTCAAAGAGGCGGGTCTTGGTTCATTGCCTGGCGGCGGCGCTGAGGTATTTGCGCCAAAAATCCGCGAGCAACTGTGTCCGGAAAAACTCAGCGGCGAGGGATGGCTTCAGGTAATGCGTGAGGCTCATAACCTGGGATTACACAGCAATGCAACGATGCTGTACGGTCATGTAGAAACTCCCGAAGACAGGATAAACCATCTCATCAAGTTGAGAGAACTTCAGGATGAAACGGGTGGCTTCATGTCTTTCATCCCACTGGCATTCCATCCCAAAAATACCGATCTAGCGAACCGTTTCGGCACTACCGCTATGCTGGATCTGAAGGTTATTTCAATCAGCCGGTTGATGCTCGACAACTTTGACCATATCAAGGCATTCTGGATTATGCTGGGAATCAAACTGTCTCAGGTCTCTCTTAGCTTTGGTGTAGATGATATTGACGGCACAGTAAAGGAAGAAAAAATCACCCACGCTGCGGGCGCCGAGACACCAGAAGCATTATCAGTCCATGAAATTATCAAACTCATCAAAGAGGCTGGACGTGAACCCGTAGAGCGCGACACACTTTATAATCCTGTAAAAAGACATCAAAAGAACATCGTGCTTCAAAAAGCATAGGCCAACATTAGCTGTGCTCCATAATCTTATTTTTTCTCAGTTTTAGCAAGAAATTGAAAATTACGTATCAATTTAGTGTTTTGAAAATTTAAGCCCTATTAAGGGCGTACTGTTTGTAGCAATTAATCGTTAAGATACGATTAGCTCCGTAGGAGCGACCTGTATATGATTGATATGCAAACAGGTTGCTCCTGACGGAGCGCATGATTGATAAATTTTTCAAAAGACTAAATTGATACAAAATTACGATTTACGATTTTAAATCCAAAATCGTAAATCTAAAACTTTATTCTGGTTTGTCCAGATATAGGAGGTTTTATAATCAATGACTTCGTTCACGAAGCTTTTCAGCCCATTCAAAATTGGCTCTCTAAGCATAAAAAACCGTATGGTGATGTCGCCTATGGAAACCCATCTATGCGATAAAGAGGGTTATGTCACAGACGAAATTATCGCCTATTATAAAGAACGTGCCCTGGGCGGTGTGGGTTATATCACCGTTGAAAATACGTCCGTTGACCCTGTTGGCAGGGTTAATGACGGCATGTTATGCATACATGATGATAAATTTATTCCCGGCTTTAAAAAGCTAACGGACAGTATTCATGCCGTGGGTGGGAAGATTGTCCTGCAATTGAGCCATGCAGGAAAGGAGGCGCTGCCTTATTTTACCGGAACAAAAACCGTATCCGCTTCTGCCATCCCAAGCCCTCTAACGAAAGAAATGCCCACGGAATTAACTGCCGAAGGAATAAAGGCCACAGTCAATAAATTTGCGGAAAGCGCTAACCGTGCCGTAAAGGCCGGATTCGACGGCGTTGAAATTCACATGGCGCACGGTTATCTGGTCAATCAGTTCTTTTCTCCTGAATCTAATGCACGAACAGATGAATACGGGGGCGACACAGCCCGACGCTCACGATTTGCCAGGGAAATTGTCGAAGGCATCAGAAAACTCGCACCCAAAGAATATCCTGTAATTTGCCGTATCAGTGCGGATGAGTACACCGACACAGGACTCAAACTGGAGGAAAGCAAGGAGATCGCCAGAATACTTGAAACGGCTGGCGCCAGCGCTATTCACGTTTCTGCATGCAACTATGCATCCGCATTTTTTAACATACCATGCTATTATTTAGAAGAAGGCTGCTTTATTCATCTTGCAGCGGGTATCAAGTCTGTTGTAAAGATACCTGTTTTGACGGTGGGTAGGATTATCAATCCTGCTATGGCAGAAAACATACTGCAAGAGAATAAGGCCGACCTTATTGTGCTGGGTCGCACATTAATTGCCGATCCACACTTTCCCAACAAGATAAAAGAAGGCCGACTCGATGATATAAGAACGTGTCTGAGCTGTAACCGATGTATCGAGAGTATTTCTGATAAAAAGCTTGTGTGCACGGTCAACCCATATATTGGGAAAGAAGGTGTTTCCCAGTTACAAAAGACCGGCAAGCCCGGGAAAATATTGGTGGTTGGGGGTGGTCCGGCAGGATTATCCGCTACCCACGTATTATCGAGCCGTGGGCACAACGTTACTTTATGGGAAAAGGATTCTCAGCTTGGAGGAAGTTTTCGTTACGCCTCAATGGCTCCGAGAAAAGAGCCTATGCGGAATTTCTTAGATTATTTAATAAACCAGGTTAAAAAGATAAATACCCAGGTACATCTCAACAAAGAGGCTACAGCAGAATCCATCAAACAATTTGCGGCCGATGTGGTCATTCTTGCTCATGGAGCCAAACACGTTCTTGTAGAAATCAATGGTTCACAAAAGAACAATGTACTCAACGTCAAGAATGCCTTCTCTTCCGCAGATTCTCTAGGAAATAATGTGGCGATCGTCGGAGGAGGCCCTGAAGGTTGCGAACTTGCAGATTACCTTGCCTCCAGAGGAAAGAAGATTACTCTTATAGAGATGCGGCGCGTTCTCGGACTAGAGCTGGTTGCTCACCCTCGTTATCATGTTTGTGAGCGCCTTAAAAAAATGGGCGCTCAATTACACATCAACACAAAGGTAACGGAAATCGGACACAATTACATAGTCGTCAGCCGTCGTAGGGAGACAGACCAAAAACTCGAAGGGTTTGACAACATCGTCATTCCCACACTCCATCAACCCAATAATGCGCTTGCAGAATCCATTAAAGGCTTTGTTCCAGAGGTTTATACGGTTGGCGATGCGGTGGAAGGCCGTACCGCGCTTGAGGCCGTAGCGGAAGGGGCAGAAATTGGAATGAAACTATAAAAAATGGAACTAACGATTATTGGTTCGGGCACGGGAATTCCCTCGAAAACAAGGGCATATCCATGTACCCTGGTAAAAATAAAAGACAAATACCTCGTTTTCGATACAGGTCCAGGTTCCCTGCGGCAACTATTCCTTGCCGATGTTACCTATATGGATATCGACCACATATACTATTCCCATTTTCACCCAGACCACTCTCTTGACTTCGTTTCAACACTCTTTGCGATGAGATATTGTGAACCTAAAAGAACCAAGCCACTGTATGTTACAGGGCCTACCGGTTTGAAGGCGTTTCACGAAGGTCTATTATCAACATATGGAGAAACCATAAAACCCAAGACCTTTGATCTCCATCTTAAAGAAATCGACAGGGGAGAACTGACCGATGATGATTGGAAAATTATTATAGAACCATTACTACATTCAATGCACAGTATTGGCTTTCGCATAGAATCGCACGATGGTAGAACACTGACGTATTCTGGTGATACGGACTATTGTGACGGCATCATCCGTTTGGCCAAGAAGGTTAATACTCTGGTTATCGAATGTTCTTTCCCGGACGATCAAAAGGTCGAAGGACATCTTACCCCACAACTGTGTGCTAGAATTGCCAGTGAATCACAATGCGAGAGATTAATCCTGTCACACTTTTATCCTGTTTGCGATGCCAGCATAAAGGGAAATAATAAAGATTTGTTAAAAAAGCTTAAAAATATTTATAATGGTTTTATTATATTTGCGGAGGATTTTGCCCGGTTTACCATTTAACAAGTTTGATTACATTGAAAATTATGAAAAAATTAAAGAAGTCAGAAACCGAGGCATACGCCCTTCTCATTACAGACATGCTGAACGATTTTGTCAATAAAGGTGCCACCCTTGAAGTGCCCGCAGCAAGAGCGATAATTCAGCCCATGAGGAAAGAAATAAACAAGGCGAGAAAGGCACAAATCCCCATTATTTACTGCTGCGACGCACATAAAGTCAATGACCCTGAATTTAAGTTATGGCCCAGACATGCCGTAAAAGGAACTGCAGGTGCAGCCGTTATCAAACAACTCAAACCTCATAAAGAAGATTATGTGATATCAAAAACCTATTATTCCTGTTTTTATAAAACCTCTCTGGACAAATTACTAAAAAAATTAGGTATAACCCACCTGATACTTACCGGCGTTGTAACTAATATTTGTATTTTATATACCACAGCGGAAGCTTATATGCGAGGATATAAGGTCACGATACCCAAAAATTGTGTTGCAGCGCTTACAAAGAACGAACATCGATTTGCCTTACAACAAATGCAGCATGTTTTTCACGCCGAGATAGTTTAAATCTTAAATTTTACACGAACAAAAAAGGCATATGAAACTATCACATTTCATATGCCGATTCAAGACACCCGACTCATCAGAGTCAACTGCATATATAAAAAAAGGGCACATGAAATTTACACTTCACATGCCCTTTTGTTTTCAATTGGGTGGATTAAGCTTACTAATATAACCCGACATCAAACTATTTTGCTCCAAAATTCCTAACAATCTCCACCATCTTCTCGATCATCTCAGGTGACATCTTTCCCTGATATCCAGGGCATTTCCCCTTGCCTGTGTTGAGATGCTTTACCATCTGATCATCTGTTTTTGAAGATTGGAAAGTAGCATCAGTAAAATCAGGTACACCATATTCATGACCCTTTGCAGTGCCCTTGCCACCATTCCCGTGGCAGTAATAACAGCTCTCCTGTACAGCAAAACCAAGACCAGCAAAAATGGTATATGGACTCTTTGTAGTGTCACCTGGTTCATGATGTGTTAAAGCAAAAGCCGAACCACCTAAAGACAAGCCCAAACCAGCAATAACTGGCAATATATAGGATAAACGGAATATTTTCATAATTCAACCTCCCCTCATTTATGTTTATGTAGAATATTTATTATATTACGGAACAAGCTTTAACTCTGACTTATAAATCTTGTGGCAATTCCTGCAGGCAATGGTAAGTCTTCTAAACTGAACCTGAATTTCTTCCAGATCTTTGTTTCCAGCCGCCTTATCAATCTCACCTGAATGATAGAGAACTTCACCATTCAAAACTTTGTAATTTTTATCAGATGCAAATTTCTCTGTTGATGTATTGGTGTCTGCAACGATTGACTTCGCAAAACCTGAAAATTTTCCAAATTGTTCGTCACTAGCTGCTGAAAGCCCAGTCATTGCCCTCATTCCCTGGAAATTATCCCACATTTTTTTGCATAATTCGCCCTGACTTGCCTGCCCATAACTAACCGAACTCACTGCTGCAATGAACAATGTAATTGTCCCTGCGATAATACCTTTTCTTAGGCTCATTTTCTTCCCCTCCTCACTTTCCTTTTTTAAAATTACGTAATAATCTACATGACTATTTCTACAAGTATTGAATTTCTATGCAACAAGTACTCCTAAGCGTTAACCCACTTATTAATATAGAGAGGGCACCAATTCTTAAAATTAGTATCTCTGAAATTTTCAAATCCGCCCCCAAACCTTAGACCTTTCACTTCACCTCCCTTCATACCAAAAAATCGATAGCATAGAACAGTGTGCCACAACCTAACCTATACATCAAGGCAATCATGCAATATCAAATGACACTCTGTAGATATTTTCGTAACAACACATTAAATGAAGCATACTTCTAGAGACAGAGTTGAACAATATATCATTGAAAGCAAAACGAGTCAAGTAAAAATTTTCTTGATAATTGCATCTAAAACTTCAAAAAAAACCAAATTTTCACTTTAAACACATTCCACCATCCCCCCAAAACATCTGTTACCAATCCTTTGGAATATTTGTTTCTTTCGGTGCTGGGATATCCGCCTGGCCAGGATGTAACTCCTCTTTTTTGCCAGGATACAGTTGAGGATAAATGGTAATCCCTAAATGCTTGTGACACAAGGCGCATGCCTGCCTCAATCTTCTCACCTGCCATTGGGCATCTTCCAACGCACCCTGTTCACCCTTATGGCTAACAATTTCATACATTTTCTCGGCCTCTGTCAACATTGTCTTATTAAGATCCTGGTATTTTTGGTCGTCAGGACGAGAAAATTTACTAATGACTGTCTTCGTTAGCTTTGCAATGTTCGCACTCGATTCGGCTATTACCTTCCAATCATTGTCGCTGTACTTATAATAACCCGAAATTTCTTCGGCTGCCTTATAGCTTTTATCTATTTCACTCATGAGTTTGGCCAATTCACTCTTCTCTTTTTCCTGCTTGGGCGGCGGCTCATCAGCAAACACATAGGTCATTATCCCGCATACTCCAACAATCAAGCCTGTTAAAATCGTTCTTCTTACCAACGTCTTTCACCTCCATCAATGAATCAAATCAACCCCATACGAACTCATTCTAAAAATGGGACAAAATATTTATTACTCAATTTAACATGGAATTACGATACACTTTTTATTAGGGGAAAAATCCTTTAAACTAACCAGAAAACAAGGACACTTCACTAATAAGTCCAAAGAAAAAACCGAGCAAATAATTATAAATAAAAAATTCATCATGTCAAATATTTAATTCGGGGAAACTATTCCTAACCTTAGATTCAGAAAGAGGTATGAAATAACTCCTTGCAAGATTTAGAGCGATAACTCCTGATATGGAAATTTTTTCAGCGAAGTTGTCTTTTGACTCGCAACACGAAAAGCTAATTCTGTAGCCACTTTCTGGTTAATCATTTAATCCTTGAAAGCATATGATAAAAATTTATAATGTCTTTTTATTTGGCGTTATTAATATCCAACTAAATTATATACGTGCAATTCTTTTAAGGAATAGACAACAGATGAAATGGTCACAAACGCTGATCCCAACACTGAAGGAAAGTCCGTCAGAGGCAGAAATCGATAGTCATAAACTGATGATACGCGCCGGTCTCATCCGGAGAATCACGTCCGGCGCATACGCCTATTTGCCGCTCGGAACACGGGTCTTGAATAAAGTCATTACTATTGTGCGTGAAGAAATGAATCGGGCGGGGGCTGTTGAAGTATTCCTCCCCGCATTACAACCGCTGGACCTCCTGGAAGAGAGTGGCCGTTTGGCGATATTCGGCGATGACCTGATCACCTTTGAAGATAGACATGGCAAAACCACCGCATTAGGCCCTACCCACGAAGAAATCATTACGGATATTGTAAGAAATGAGATGAATTCTTACAGGCAATTCCCAATCACCCTCTACCAAATCCAAACGAAATTCCGGGATGAAACAAGACCCCGGTTCGGTGTCCTGCGCAGCAAAGAATTTATTATGAAAGACGCCTATAGCTTTGACGTGGATTACGACGGACTCAATAAAAGTTATAAATCCATGTACGACGCATACTGCCGCATATTCGACCGATGCGGTCTTGACTACATCGTAGTCGAGGCAGATTCAGGCGCTATGGGCGGTGACGTTTCCCATGAATTTATGGTTCCAAGCCCTGTGGGTGAAGACATCCTGATCCGGTGCCTGAAATGCGGTTACAGCGCCAACCGCGAACGGGCCGAAACGGCTCCAATACCCCAGGAAAACCCCATAACTCTTCAAACGATGAAAGAAGTCCATACACCCAACAAACATACTATCCAGGAAGTCAGTGATTTTTTGAAGGTAGATCCACGCCAGATGGTAAAAACGATGATTTATATATCGGGAGGACAACCCGTAGCCGTCCTCCTGCGGGGTGACCACGAGGTCAACGAAACCAAATTGACCAAGGTTCTTGGGCAAGAAACCGTTGCACTTGCAGACCACAACACCATAGAGCACGTCACGGGTGCGCATGTGGGATTTGCTGGTCCCGTAGGGCTGAAGATAAAAATCATTGCCGATCAGGCCGTATCCATACTTCGCAATTTTGTCACCGGCGCCAACAAATCGGACGCTCATTTATTAAATGTAAACACAGAAAGGGATTTCAAGATTGACCAGATTGCCAATATCCGTTACGTAACCAGGGGCGATAAATGTCCGAAATGTAACTACGAACTTGACGTTTCACAAGGCATTGAAGTTGGACACGTCTTCAAACTGGGGACGAAATACAGCGACGCACTTAAGGCCAGGTTTCTGGACGCCAACGGCAAAGGAAATTCCTTAATCATGGGATGTTATGGAATTGGAGTCAACCGTATCATAGCATCCCTTATCGAAAGATCACATGACGAGAATGGTATTATATGGCCGCTCTCAATAACTCCATACCCGGTCATTATAATTCCCGTCAACGTCAACGACACGAATAGTATGAAAATGGCAAATTCCATCTATGACGACCTCACCAATAACGAAGGCATTGACGTCCTGCTGGACGATAGAGACCAGAGGCCTGGCGTAAAATTCAAGGATGCCGACCTGATTGGAATCCCCATAAAAATCATCATCGGTAAAAAATTCACGGAAACAAAAGAACTTGAGATAAAATTAAGGAAAAGCGGCGAGACTTTCCTGACTCCACCCGAAGAGGTTAGGTCGAAGATTAAAAACCTGTTTGAAATGTTATCGAAGCCATGAATAGGCAGACATATAGTAAGCGCTAAAAGAAAGTTGTCATTGCGAGGAGGAACGGTTGCGAGGCAAAGCCGAAGCAAACTATTGGCGAGATTTCTCACTTCTTTCGGAACAGGCTCCGCAATCCCTGCCATGAGATTGCTTCGCTGTCGCTCGCAATGACAGATTCATGTCGCCTTATTTAGGACGTTTAATATAGCTGACAAATTACGGAGAAATGGGGGGGAAATAATCCTGGATGTGGTAGGGGCACGCAGCAGCGTGCGCTGGTTCGGGCTTGCAGCCTGAACCGAAACATTTCGGTTCAACCGAGGACGGTTGAACCATCCAAGGACGATACTGCGTGCCCCTACTGTCTTTTTCATTTGTAAATTCGCGGCTGAACCATTACCATTGTTTTCTATCAGATTGCAGCTATCATGGGTCAAATTTCTAAACCGAAACCGGTAAACTTAATTGCTGGCATACTGACAAGTATTCCTGAACTTCTTGAACAGATCGACAAAACCCTGGAAAAATATTTCGGTTTGATAGACCTTCGAAGCGATGTACTGCCCTTTACCTTTACCGATTATTATAATGAGGAAATGGGTACAGGCATTTTACGGCAATTTTATAGCTTTGAAAAACTGATTATGCCCGATGAGCTTGCGTCTATTAAAGTACAGACCAATCACATAGAAGAATCTCTAACCACTGCGAAAAAATACCCCGTAAAGCGCCCTATCAATATTGATCCCGGTTACCTGAATGAAAGCAGATTAGTCCTTGCCTCTACCAAGGATTTTTCCCATCGTATTTATTTACGTGATGGTATCTATGCCGAAATAACCCTTAATTATCGTGGTGGAAGGTACGAATGCTTTCCCTGGACGTTTCCCGATTATAAATCTTCCGATTATCATAAGTTCCTTCTTATGGCAAGGGAACTCTATGTCAGGAAACTTAAAAAAATAAGGGAATCTGATAATAGCTTTGAGGTCAACAAATATTATGAAGAGGAATGAAATATTATGGAAAAAACCTTAATTATTTTAAAACCCGATGCAGTTCAACGTCGTTTGCTGGGAAAGATCATCGCTAGATTTGAGGAAAAGGGATTCCAGATATTGGGTCTCAAGATGATTCAAATTTCAGAAGCCTTGGCGAGAAAACATTACGGCGTGCATGAAGGTAAGGATTTTTTCGAACCCCTGGTCAGATACACAACCTCTGCACCCGTAATCGTCATGGTACTAAAAGGTAAAAACGCCATAGAAGTTGCCCGAAAGATGATGGGCGCCACCTTCGGCTCAAAGGCTGAACCAGGCACTATTCGGGGCGATTATGCCGTCAGCAACCGCTTTAACCTGATACACGGCTCAGACTCACCCGCCTCCGCCAAAAAAGAGATTGGTATCTTTTTTAAGAAAGAGGAACTCTTTGAGTACAACCCTACGGATATCCAATGGATTTACGATATGTCGACAGGAGACATTGTCTAAAATTTACGTCCAGGCTTATCCAGTATTTTCCTCACCTTTTCCAGGAGATCGTCAGGAGAAGACGGCTTTAAAATACAGTCTAATCCCTTGTCGAGGAAGTCCCTTTTGCGGATGATGTCGTCACTATATCCACTCATAAAAAGCACTTTCATATCAGGTCTCACCTTTCTTATTGCTTCATACACCTCCTTGCCGTTTTTCTTCGGCATGATTAAATCAGAGACCAGGAGTTTTATGCTGTCCTTATGCTCCGTGAATTTCACAATCGCATCTTCCCCGTCAACCGCCTCTATTACCCTGTAACCAGCGCGCTCAAATACCATCCTGATAAGCTCCCGGACCACAGAGTCATCCTCTGCCAGAAGCACTGTCTCTGTGCCCCCTTCGGGGAGCATAGTGCGTATTTTCCCTTCTTCGCGCTCGGCCGCTGATTCAATAATCGGCAGGTATATGTTGAATGTGGCTCCTTTGCCCGGTTCACTATCGACATTGATATAGCCGCCATGCTGTTTAACTATTCCATACACACCTGCAAGCCCAAGTCCTGTCCCCTTCCCAACCTCCTTCTTCGTAAAGAACGGTTCAAACACCCTCACCCTTGTATTTTCATCCATACCAACACCTGTATCGGTAACCAATATATGGACATATCTCCCGGCGCTTCCATACCCACAGGAACGTATAAAGGCATCGTCCATTTCCATTATATCTGTGTGTATTGTCAAATTACCTCCATTCGGCATGGCGTCCCGCGCGTTGGTTGCAAGATTCATTAACACCTGCTCAATTTGACCAACATCGGCCATAACGGTGGTATCTTCCTGAGTAAGTATCGTTTTAAGTACAATATCTTCCCTGATGAGCTTCGACAGGAGGAAGTCTGACTGTTTGATGATTTCATTAACATTGACTGGTTTTGTGCTGATCGGCTGTTTTCTGCTGAATGCAAGGAGGTTCTGGGTTAAACTGGCTGCCATCTCTGATGACTTTAGTATTTTTTGCACGTAATCCTTTAATTTATTCTTCTCCTCCAGTTCCATATTTAACAGGCTTGCATATCCCACGATTACGGTGAGGAGGTTATTAAAGTTATGTGCGACACCACCGGCCAGTTTTCCAACAGAAGCCAGATTCTGGCTACGGAAAAGCTGTTCCCTCAGTTTTTCCTGTTCTGCCTCTATCTGTTTACGTTCTGTGATATCGTCCTTAAATGCAATAAAATTAGTAATTGCGCCCTCGCTGTTTCTTAATGGTGAGATGTGGGCAAGCTCCCAATAGAATTCTCCATTCTTTTTCTTGTTGCAAAATTCTCCCTGCCATTCACCGCCGGCAGTAATAGCGTCCCATAATTGTTTGTAAACCTCAGGCGGTGTTTTGCCTGATTTCAAGATGCGTGGGTTTTTCCCGACAGCCTCTTCCAGGGCATAACCTGTTAATTGGGTAAATTTTGGATTAGCGTATTGGATGTTGCCGTTTGTGTCGGTAATAACGATTGTGGTTGAGCTTTGTTCAACGGCGCCAGACAGTTTCCGAAGCTGATCTTCTATCCGCTTGCGTTCAGTGATGTCAGTATCAGTTCCAACCATGCGTACCGGACTCCCAGCAGCATCACGCTCAACAACCTTGCCACGATCCAGGTTATATCGGTATTCACCGGATTTCATCCTTAGACGATTCTCACATTCGTACACCATCGTGCGCCCATCGAAGTGATCTTGGAGTGTTTTCATCACACGAGGCATGTCGTCTGGATGGATAATACTCTTCCAAAAGTCCACCGAGTCAGGCACTTCTTCAGGTAAATATCCAAGTGATCGAATCCACTGATTGCTGAAGTGCACAACGCCGGTCTTGATATTCCAGTCCCAGACACCCTCTGCGGTTGCATCGAGGGCATACTGAAGCCGTTCCTCACTCATGTGCAATGCTTCCTCTATATTCTTGCGCTCAGTAATGTCCGTTGATATGCCACAGACTCCGTACACAGTCCCGTCAGGGGCAAAGAGTGGAAACTTGACTGAAATGTACAAGTGCATCCCGTCGTCATGAGTCGCCTTTTCATCGAATTGTATGGGAATTTTCGCCTCGAATACTTTTCGGTCATTTTCCAGATGTGAGGCTGCAACCTCTTTGGGAAAACAATCGTAAGGAGTTTTCCCCTTTATTTTTTCTCGTTTGATGTGGAATAACTTTTCAAACTGTCTGTTGATGAAGGTGTATCTGCCTTGCATATCCTTGATGTAGACAACTGCCGTAGTATTATCCAGAATAGTGCGAAGTTTCTCCTCGCTCTCTCTCAGCCGATCCTCCGCCTGAATGCGCCTGATAATCGAACCTATTTGTGACAACATGCTTAAAATGAGCTTTACGAGATGATCGTTCCTTTCTTCTACCTTTAAACTGTAAAATACGAAAACAGAGACCACTTCGTTATCAGCAATAACTGGAAACGCAATCCCTGTCCTGAATCCTACTTCGCTGGCAATTGCTGCGCGCAGATAATATTGGTCCTGTGTTACATCCGCTATCCAGACAGGCTGTTTTTCTGCCCATACGCGACCGGGAAGTCCACTGCCGGGAGTAAAGGTAAGCCCGCAAGAGTACTCACTGAATTTTTCCAGACCCTCAATACTGCTGTAAAATGAATGATTGCGTTCCAGGCGTGTGCCATCCTGACTGGGCATCCACGCCTCTCCATAAATCCAGCCTGTATAGTTGCATATCTTTTGCATTGCAACAACCAGCGCATCATGCAAGTTCCCGGATGCGCTAACTGCAATGGCCAATGTTTGAAGCAGATATATTTCCACTGTAGCCTGTTTGGAATGGGTTATATCAGTGGCAGATGGCTTACCTGCTGTGGTGCCGCTGCAGATGGCATGGAGCGTATCGTTGGCTTTTTTGAGTTGTGCCTGAAGCGCTTCTATTTCAAGCAGGAGTTCTTTTTGGGTTTTTATATTTTTCCCCATAAGATCATTCAGGGTAGCGCGAACTTTAGTTCGCATTAGAATGTAAGCGAACTGAAGTTCGCGCTACAACTGCAATTTTGAAGTTCCTTAGTATTAAACATTGCAGAATTTATATTTCCGATACAGCGCGCGGTTTGCCGATGTAGTAACCCTGCGCATAGTCTACACCAAATTCACGCAGCAGACGAACTGCTTCCTCATTGCCGACAAACTCTGCAATCGTCTTTTTCCCCAATCCACGCGCTACCTCTACAATTGCCTTGACCAGGTGCTGGTCGATCTGGTTATTGGGCAGATTCTGTATGAAGCTGCCGTCAATTTTTAGATAATCCACAGGTAAATACTTCAGGTAATTGAACGATGAAAAACCGATGCCAAAATCGTCCAGCGCAAAATTACATCCGCTGGCCTTCAGGGTAGCAATAAAATGCTGCGCAGTAGCCATATTTTCGACCAATGCGGATTCTGTAATCTCAAAGGTAAGGTTTTTGGGGTCGATCTTTGTTGCTGACAGCTCTTCGTTTATCGTGGATACTAATTCGATATCTGAAAAAGAACTGCCGGAAAGATTGACTTCGAGATATGCGGGTTTGCCCTCATGTTGTAACTTTTGAATGATGGATATCGCCTTATGCACCACCCATCGGTCTATATCATGGATAAGCCCAAAACGTTCCGCAATTTCAAGGAAGTTTGATGGTGAAATCTCCTTCCCATCTGTATCCATCATTCGTAATAACGCTTCATGCCCAATGATACAGTTTTGCTGCAAGTCCAGGATAGGCTGTAAATATAAGGCGAATTGGTCTTGTTTCAGAGCGGCGCGAATGCGTTTTTCCCACAGGACCCGTGATTCGATTTGTGATTTTTGCTCAGGTGTATAAACACAGGCAAGGTTGCGGCCTTTTTCCTTTGCGCGGTACATGGCAAGATCGGCATTGGTAAGAAGTTCTTCCACCGTATTACCATGAGCCGGGAACAGGGCGATGCCGGTGCTGAAGGTAATGCTGACAGGCTGCCCCTCTTCGGTGAAGTCGTGGCATTCTATCATTTCCATTAATTGCTTTGCAGTGACTTCCGCCTGGCTTGCAGTGACATAAGGCAGGATAATGGCGAATTCGTCTCCCCCCAGCCTTGCCAGGGTATCGGTATTGCGCAATCGTTTCCTCAGGAAGCTGCCAATGAACTTGAGTAATTTGTCGCCTACATGATGGCCGAGCGAATCATTGACATATTTAAAATTATCAAGGTCGAGGAACAATATCGCCCCGTATATCCCGTATCTTCGTGATTGTACAAGCCATCTCTCCAGTTCTTCCTGAAAAAAGCGACGATTAAAAAGCTCTGTAAGGGGGTCACGGTCTGCAAGATATATAATTCGATTTTCAAAACGTTTGCGTTCTGAAATATCGCGCCCTATGGTAGAAAGGTACTCCACGTCTCCATCGGTGTTTTTATGTGCAATGATTACCTGAGAAACAGTAATTTCGCGTCCATTACGGCCGAGAAGTGCGGTCTCTCCGGACCAGACACCGTTTTTTATTGCGAATGATATTGCCTCCTCTTGAGTCAAAACATTCGTCAGGGCAGGATGAATATCTGAGATTTTCAGGTTTGAAATATCTTCATCCTCAGCTATTCCCAGCATAGTTCGTCCTGCTTTGTTAACGTAGAACAAATGTCCGTCCCTGCTGGCTGTTCCAACAAAGTCGGTTGTCGTCTCCAGGATTGCAGCCAGTCTTGTCCTGGTTTTTTCCATGTTCTTCCGTTCGGTTATGTCCCAGAAAATGCCTAAAATACCGGTAACATTACCTTCATCATCCTTTATGGGGGTTTTGACTGTTTGTACAATAAATTCCTGTCCATCCCTGATATATCTCTCCTCAAGTTCTTCTGTTTGCCCTGATTCCATAATTCTTTTATCATCTGCCCGGTATTTATCGGCCAATTCCTTTGGATAAAAATCATAATCTGTTTTTCCCGCTATCTCATCCGGTGAGATACTCAAATCACGCGCATAATGCTCATTGCAGGATACATAAACTGAATTTTTATCCTTCTGAAATATCTTTTGAGGAAGGTGTTCCAGAAGCGTCCTGTGCTTCCGCTCGCTTTTCCGCAGCAGTTCTTCCGCCACTCTGCGATTTATGAAGGCGCCTACACGCCTGCCAATATCAGCCATAATAGCGAAGACTTCCTTGTCGGGCTGCCGGACATCCCTGGTAAAAAAATCCATTACGCCTATTACATCGCCTTTTGCCATAATGGGGAATGCCACGGCCCCATGGATGCCGAGTCTGGAGGCAACTGCCGCCCGCGGGAAATTGCTATCCACGACAACGTCATCTATCCATACCTGCTGACCGCTTTCCCAGACCCTGCCTGGCAAGCCTATTCCTTTTGAAAATGTATAAACTTCACTTAATTTTTTAAATTCATACAATTCCGTTATATGCTCAAGCCAGATATCTTTCAGTCGCAAACAGTGTGAATCCGGGTCCACGCGCCAGAGTTCTCCATATTCCCATCCAAAACCCCGGCAGATGGTCTGGAGAATTTTCGGAGCTGCATCCGCAAGTGTGGGGGATTCGGCTAAAATAGTGGTAAGGGTAAACTGAGCGAGCTGGCGGGATTCCCTCAGCTTGCGGTTGTTGATTTCGTTTTCGAGTTCTTTTACCTTTTCTTCGAGTTTTGCGGCTACAATATGACTGTAATTACTGAGAAATGTTTCATCGTCTGCAAAAGGTATTTTCTTAGCGTCTATTTCTTTAGTTTTTGTGCTTTCAAGCGTATTTTTTATCTCCCTCCATAGTTTTTCCGGATCTTTCGGTTTTTCAAAAAATGCGAGGGCTCCCTGAGAACAAGCCAGTTCTTTATCTTTACTGCCCGTGTAAACGGCTGAATAGAAAATAAAAGGAATAGATTTTAGCAATTCATTATTTTTCATGTTCTTGAGAAACTGGAAGCCGTCCATAGTGGGCATAAGGATGTCTGAAATGATCAGATCAGGCTTGTGTTCCAGCGCCTTATTTAACCCATCCTGCCCGTCTTCCGCCTCAACAACTTCATTGCCCTGTTTTTCAATGACAAGTCTTAATATCTCTCTATTTTCGCCGTTATCATCTACGAGCAATATCTTCATGATTACCTTATAGAAGTACCCTGTAATAACTTCTTTTCCCCATTCCCCGCTCCCCGTTTTCACGAGGACAAGTTTTGCGAGGACATGTTTTATGGGGACAAGTTTGTGTAAGTTTTTAGAAAAAGAGACGTGTGTCGAATGACGAGTGACGAGTAAAACGTCACCCGACACCTGCCCCACGCCACTTGTCTTATCGTTCGACTGGGCGCACGACGAAGTCTTCACCGTTTTGGCTGCGGCTTCGCTGCGCTATGGTTATTTTGAAATTTCTGAATTCCTGTACGTTAAATTATACAGGACGGACTGAAATGTTGGAAAGATACTTCTCAGCGCCCATGGATAAAGCGCTGATGAATGGTATTGTTGCAGGTAAAACAAAGCACGCCAGGCTAATAATAATGTACGTAACCGACCGCTTCTCTGTTGCCGTAGTTTAACGGCACAGCAAGATCGAGCAGTTTGTTGACCTCATGACTCTTACGGTAGTGCTCCCTAAAATCATCTCCTGAAGTCTGGAATGTCCATAGGCGCCCATAACAAGGATATCAAATTTGCTATCCTCGTCATTGCATACTTCCAGGATACCGCCTGCATGGTCGCTTCCCCCTTTTGCAACGGTATCGACGGTGAGTTTATAGTCTGCAAGAAAGGTCTTTGCCTTTGACAGCGCCTGCAGGGCTTCGTCTTTTTTATCAGCCACACAGATCACTGTTGTGGGCAATTTCATGGCCTGCGCTATTTCAGCGCCGCTCCGGAGCGCCTTGTCTGCAAACGAACTCCCGTCATAAGCGATCAGCATCCTGCGAAAAGGTTTGTATTCGGATGGCGTAATAAGTACGGGCTTATGGGTCTGTCGCACCACAAATTCGACATTGGTACCGAGAAATACATCGCGCCATTCGGCATGCGCCCCCATCTTGCCCATAGCAATCAGGTCGCAGTCATCGGCAGATTTAATGATCTCGCGGCTCACAATCCCTTCGCGTATTTCGCGAGTAAATGTTACCTTTGCCTGGGTACATTTTCCTTCTACCTGGTTCAGGGCCGCATCGGCCTGCGATTCCAATAACTCCCGAATGGTTTGATTAAACGTTCCGTACGGAACCATGCCGCCGATGCTCGTTCCAATATCATGGATTAACGGGCCAGTCAATATCTTGACGTCCTTGACAAACAACCCCCGGATAGTGGCGTTGAACAAACGCGCCAGGTTTATGGCATAATCTGCAGCGGTGAGGCTGTTTTCAGAACCATCAGTGGGAACAAGGATTTGTTTTATCATAAACACAAGGTCTCCTACTTATCTGGCCTTTGCCGTAACGCGACATGCAAGCCGTCTATTTCTGTTGATTACCTTTTTTTGCGCTTCAGGCGAGATAAATCTCGCACTACAACCGTGCAATATTAGGAATTCCACCATTAAATTTATCGATTAAAAACCTGTGCGATTATTACTTAACAAAAAGATTTTGTCAAGCCAAATATAAGATTTAGAACGTGTAAAAATCTTCTGTACGGTTTCAACCTTCTAAATTTTGTTGACCGTTTGCTGTTATTTCATGTATAATTTCAAAACATTCCGTGCTTTTGTTAAGTCTGTATTTTGTAATTGTTTAAATAATTATAAATACTATATATGGATAAAGATATTGTTAAGGAAATCTTCCTGCTTACCTTTGAGATTTTCAAGGCGCTCTGCGAGATCGTGTGGAAGAAGATAAAAGGACTTACTGCCTTAATGTGGGATAGATTTTTCGGCCTGGCAGACGCATCCAGAGAACAGGCTACCCAACAAGAGTGGGGCGTTACCGGCGAAGACGAATGGCCGAGCGTTCCTGAAGCGCCGTCCGTCAAGCAGGAAGAACCGCAACAGAAAATTGAAACAAAAGAGGTCGTATATGCCTTGCAAATCCCTGAACTCCCGGATTCTTATGGAGACCACCGGATTGTCCTGATGGTGAGAGACCCTGAATGGTTGTTTACATACTGGGAGTTACGACAGGACATTATCGATAGCACCCGGAATACCCTGATACCTCTTGCAGAGGGTGCAAAAACCATATTGAGAGTCTATGACGTCACGGATATTATCTTCAATGGCTACAATGCCCACAAATACTTTGACATTGAAGTGGCTGGAGGTGTGCGGAGTTGGTACATTCACACAGGCGAACCGAACAGGTCGTTTTGTGTGGATATAGGGTTTTTTGCGCCCGATGGAACCTTTCGTGTCCTTTCCAGATCGAATACCGCAAGAACGCTGCGTATGGGTGTTTCCCAGGTAGTTGATGAAGAGTGGATGAGCATTAAGGAGCTTTATGAAAAGGCGTACGTCCCGATGGGACGCGGCATCAGTGAATCGGTGTTTGAAAGGGCGCGTACGAACTGGCAGGAAGCGCTCAAAGAAGGTGTGTCTTCACCTGAGTCTTCGGGCGGTTTAAAATCTTTATAGAAGATTTATCTTCACAAATGAGTCAAGTTTGAAATGTTCATTTCATTGGTCTAAGGAGTCCAATATTGAATATCGAAGGATAAGAAAACTTCATAAATTCGAAATTCCTTGTTCGATATTTGTTATTCATTACACGGTTAAATTAATCCGTAATTTTAACTTAGCGCTTATGGGACGGGAGGAGGAATTCGCATTTCTCTACGGTCTTCGCACTTTGCGGTAAATTATTACATATCTTAAAATAATTATTATGGAAAAAGGTTACCTCTCATTAATCTTGCATGCGCACCTGCCGTTCGTCCGTCATCCGGAATACCCTGAATTTCTGGAAGAAGACTGGCTCTCTGAGGCTATTACCGAAACCTACATTCCACTCATTGATGTCTTTGACAAACTGATCGACGAAGGCATCGATTTCCGCATAACCATGTCTCTGACCCCACCGCTGATTTCAATGCTTACCGATGAACTTTTACAATCCCGCTACGTTCGATATCTTGAAAAGCGAATCCAACTTTCGGAAAAAGAGACCGAAAGGACAAAACATCAACCAGAATTTAATCGCCTTGCGCAGATGTACTATAAGCATTTTACCAATGCCAGATACGTCTTTGCAGAAAAATATCATCGAAATATCATCCATGCCTTCAAAAAATTCCAGGATATGGGCAAGCTGGAGGTGATAACCTGTGGAGCTACTCATGGCTATTTGCCCCTTATGAATAACAATGTGAATGCCATGCGCGCCCAGATCAACGTGGCGGTACAACATTACGAAAAACATTTCGGCAGAAAGCCGCGTGGAATATGGCTGCCTGAATGCGCCTATGAGCCGGGTATAGACCAACTGCTCAAGGATGCCGGTATTCGTTTTTTTATTACCGAAACACATGGAATTCTCTTTGCCTCTCCGAGACCGAAATATGGCAACTATGCCCCTATTTACTGCCCGACAGGCGTAGCTGCATTTGGCAGGGATATGGAATCTTCCAGACAGGTCTGGAGCTCAAAGGAAGGGTATCCGGGTGATTTTTCCTATCGCGATTTTTATCGTGATGTAGGCTTTGACCTTGATTATGATTATATACGACCATATCTCCACGGAGACGGCAAACGTACCAATGTCGGCATAAAATATTACCGGATTACCGGCAAGACGGACCACAAAGAACCTTACTCGCCGGAAAGGGCGCAGGATAAAGCTGCCGAACACGCGGGGAATTTTATGTTTAACCGTGAGAAACAGATTGAACACCTCGCCTCGATAATGGATCGCAAACCCATCGTTGTTGCGCCCTATGATGCAGAACTCTTCGGCCACTGGTGGTTCGAAGGACCTGACTGGATCAATTTCCTTTTCAGGAAGGTCGCCTTTGACCAAAAAACCATATCCCTGATTACCCCGATGGAATACCTCGAAATGTATCCCGTTAATCAGGTTTCCACGCCGTCTCATTCGAGTTGGGGATATAAAGGGTATAATGAGTACTGGCTGAACGACAGCAATGATTGGATTTACCGGCATCTTCACAAAGCGGCTGAACGCATGGTAGAATTGTCCCAAAAATTTTCGGATACAAACGGAAATGCTCTAAAAAACCGGGCGCTCAACCAGGCGGCAAGGGAACTCCTGCTTGCACAGAGCAGCGACTGGGCCTTTATTATGAAAACCGGCACGATGGTGGAATATGCGGCAAAAAGGACGAAAGAACACCTCTTTCGTTTTACTAAACTGTATGATGATATTCGAGCCAACACTATCGACGCCTCATGGCTCTCTGATATAGAAGGTAAGGATAATATATTTCCGGATATTGATTATCATGTTTATCAGTAGAGACAGGTTTTAAACCTGTCTCTACCATTTCAGTAAGGGAAAAATATTTTATCGTGTATTTTTAGGGGAGGGGAACTATATGTCATCCGAAATGATGAAATGGCCATATTTGCCTGGTTTGGGTTCGTTCAGGGATGAGATGAATAAACTCTTTGAGGGTTTCACTCGAAGAGGATCCGCCGCAGGAATGGGCGTGGTGCCTCCTCTGGATGTCTCAGAAACAGAGGAAAACATCCTCGTAAAGGTAGAGGTACCCGGAATTGAACCAAAAGACATTGACATCTCGATCTGCGGCGACACCTTAACGGTTAAAGGCGAAAAGAAATCCGAAAAGGAAGAGAAGGGAAAGAATTATCATTTTATCGAAAGGAGCTACGGAAGTTTTTCCAGGTCTGTCGGATTACCAGCATCGGTAAAATTCGAACAGGTAAAAGCGGAATATAAGAAAGGAATCCTGGAGATTACCTTGCCGAAATCAGAAAAATCAAAAATAAAGAAAATCCCAGTAAAGGTTAGTTAGAGAATTTGTGAAAGCCACCAACAGGTTATAAAACTCGGAATAATTCTCCGTAAATACCTGCGGGAAATCTAATCAGGTCTTATGAAAGGAGAAAAACAAAAGAATGAAAATACCAAGAAAGGTTGAAAAACATACCCGGGATAAAGTCTATGCAGAGAACGATCCATATTTGCCACCAAAGGGAAAAGGACTGGCGGATGTCTCCATTTGTAAGGATTGCACGGCCGTTTATCACAGTAAAAAATGGTTCCTCGATGCCAAACTTTACGAACAGAAAAAGAAATTGAAAGACATCAACTGGGTAACCTGCCCGGCATGTAAGAAGACAAAGGAAAACGTCCCGAACGGCGTCGTGACGCTAAAGGGCGATTTCCTGAAAGAGCACAAACAGGAGATTCTGAATCTGATTCATAATGAGGATGCACGTTCGAAGAATTACAATCCTTTGAAAAGGATTATGAAGATTAACGAAAAAAAAGGCGAGATCGAGATACTTACCACATCAGCCAAACTGGCGCAGCGTATCGGGTCTATTCTATTCAAGGCATACAGCGGCGAAGTGGAATACAAAAAACACGATAATGCAAAGTTTATGCGTGTAGAATGGAGACGGTGATACACTACCGATTTAAAAATCTCGGTGTATCGTGAAAGCCCAGAAAAGCTATACAGAAGTTGGGAAGTTGAGAAGCCAGGAAGACGGGGAACTTAACTTCCCAACTGCTCAGATTCAATTTCTGTTATCTCGTTGTTTTCAACGGTAAGCAGAACTGTCACCTAAAATCCTTACTTGCGATTTACCTGTTAAGGAGTCAATTTCATGATTAAAATAGAAAGAATTCTATTCCCCACTGATTTTTCAGCCAATGCGAAACATGCCTTAAAATACGCACTGGATTTTGCTACTGAGCGTAAGGCAAAACTTTACGTTCTGCATGTAATTCCAAAGCTGAACATTCCTATAGGAACGGGGGGAATGACTTATCCGGTATCAAAGATATACGAAGACATGGAACGGGACGCCAAAAAGAATATCCACCACCTGATACCCAAACGATTTCTTGAGAAGATCAAAGTCGAAAATATCGTCGTGCGGGGGACGCCTTTCCTGGAAATCATTAAGGCTGCAAAGAAATATGACGTAGATTTGATAACCATCGCTACACATGGCCGGACAGGAATTTCCCATGCGCTGCTTGGGAGTACGGCAGAAAAGGTCGTGAGAAAGGCCCCCTGCCCGGTTCTGTGCGTCAAACATCCAGAACACGAATTTGTATTACCTTAAAAAGTTTGAATAACCCCAATCCAGTTTAAATTGTGCGCTTGACGGTAACTTATGGGATATGTCGGGGAGGTCAGAATGTGCTTATTGTGTATCCAGGCAATGCAAATCTCTGACAATGTCCCTGCGGCACCACCAAGGGCAATAATAAAATCTCCGCCAAGCACTGTCAGGACGTTCCGGGCGTGTCCCATGCCCATGGGAATAACAACGGCGCACCACTTTTTCATCAGGCATCTTTGTTTTGGATTCCAAGTCTTTTGAGAACGAAATTCTTTACTTTTAATGCAATTTCGTATGCCTGCTTAGTTTCTTCAATAGTTGGTTCGTACCAGTCGTCTGGGTAGCGGATTTCAACAGCATAATCAGTTAAATTGTCTGCCTCTGGTAGATTTTCTTTAAACGATTTATCGACTGATGAACAGAGATTTAGTAAAGACATTATGTTGTGTGTTTTTGAAAACTCAATCTGCTTTTGGACAAGGAACGCCTTCAGATATTTTTCGGCAGCTTGTTGGCAATGGAAACACACGGTATCTGTTACAACTTCGTTTGTTTCTAACCCCTGCTTTGCAGTAAGTAAATCTCTTTCTGCTATTTTAATCCATTGATTTACCAAGTGCTCTATGAGAGTATTTTTATCCATAAAGAACCCGTCCGTATTTATTTGCCGCATAGACTACTGTTCCTATAATATCTTTGAACATCTCAAATTCCTGACTGCTTTTGACAATAACATCTACTGGCAACGTGAAATCCTTTAAAAAGCTTCTCACCATACGGTTTCTCTGGATTTTTGGCAAATTATCGTCTTTAATGACTAACAAATCAATATCACTTTCCTTTGTTGGATTACCCTGTGCGTATGAACCGAAAATGATTATTTTTTTAGGGTTACAGCCTAGAACAATAGCTCTGACAATTTGATTAATTTGTTCCTGAGTTATCATGTTTTGTTCCTGATCTTTTGTATGATTGTATAATGTCCAATAATACGATTTTTCTATTTATCAGAAATGAGGGCTTTTTTCTGTGATTTTCTCAATACCAGTAATGAACATGTATTTTTAAGGCTAAAAGAAATGCAGTTGCATTGGAATCAATCTTTTAACCTGTGCGTTCTCTGCTATTGCTGGTGTTTTTTGAAAAGCAAGAAACAAGACGCGACCCCACGATCCCCTGACCCCACGATCCCCTTTTTCAAATCTTGTAACAAAGGACAATGTCGCAGTGGGGTTGATTTTCCAATAAGCACTTACGCTGTTTTATCCACAGGCCGGTCATCAGTTTAATTCTTCTATCCAATATGTACCAAATGTTTCTTTATAAGATTCATAGGGATCAATACGATTATTTTCACAATAGGTCTTTAAATTTTTAAAACCACACCGACACAGGCAATTAAAAAAACTTAGAGGATACACAAGTTCCCGCGAAAAGCTGTTTTCTTCATGCAAAACCCCTATAGTGTGATAAAAAGGTTCTGTGTCTTCTTTCCTTTCTATACCGTAACCAGGCTCTCTTAAACCGTGCACAAGATGGTTTCTGTATTTATAAAATAACCATTTGTGTGTTAATGATTCTGCGTTAAACTTTAAAAGAGGGTGGTTCTGTTCATATTCAATATTTTTAGGCCATAATTTCTGAATATCTATTAAATCAGGGTCTTTTTCTATAGATCTGTGCCAATTATCAAAAATAGAAAAGATATACTTTCTTAAGTCTGAAAATTCTGAGTCTGGAATTATGCTTAGTAACCTGATTAAATGGGTCAAGCTCACTTTGTTACAATGTTTCCATTGACAAAACTTATCAATAAATGAGGTAAATCGTTTTGCATTCGATTTGTGGGGATACGCACATTTAGCTAACGTATCGATAACGCTGACAAACAATACTTTTTTGAAAGTCTTGTCTTGCTTCTGGAATGAAGCCGTATTAATTGAATCAATGTATCCTTCAAAAGCAGAAAAGAAAGTATCTTGCCTTTCTTTTATCTCTTTCATGATCCTCCTGTCAAACTTGCGGATATAACAGCTCTGGGTAAAAAACCAATTAATCTATATTTACTTTTACAAATTTTATCGCCCTAAAAGGTGTGGTTTTTAGACTTTTACACCGCCATTATTGATAAACCCCTTGTATTTGTCAAACGATTTCAGGGTTTTTGGCTTCTTTTCTTACTCTGTGACTGTATTAGAATTGTCTTGAGAATAGAACATGAAAATCTTATATTCAATGTCTTGGAATTTCTATAATTGAGATTCTTCGGTCGTTCTAGTTCCTTCGACTTCACTCAGGACAAGCCCGCAGAATGACAAATACAATGATCCTAAATTGGCCACAGAGCACCTAGCGCGGCCTTTGGCCGCAACCAAAAATGTGGTTTTTGATCTATAAAAAGGTATAGTAGAATCCTCGTAAATATTAGTCAGACAATTAAGAGGACACTACTATGAAGTTAATGGAATTATATCGAGACAGGATCATGGGTGCAATAAGCGGTCTGGACAGGATTCGTTTTCGCGGGACATTGAGGTGGCTGGCCAGTGAGCGGGGGCTGAGCACATTCATGAACCATGCGA
>Ga0082335_1002411_pt1 | contig 35095 bp, 28 predicted proteins | sample Subgrocontami58m_FD_72375 | JGI IMG/M metagenome (GOLD analysis project Ga0082335, IMG submission 72375) | Subsurface groundwater microbial communities from S. Glens Falls, New York, USA - GMW37 contaminated, 5.8 m (SPADES assembly) (version 2) ... | reverse complement strand
CCGCCAGCGCGATCGCGCCGACGACGATGGCCGGCACGGCCGTGATCCCGAACCCCGGCACCGCGAGGAGGGCGAGGACGAAGCTGACGATCGCCGCGCGGCTGGTGGTGCGCGGGACGTACCGCGCGAGGAGGACCTTCCCCTGGCCGACGCCCGGCGGGGTGTCGATGGTCTCGACGTGGACGTCCCTGATCTCCCTCGCCTCGATCTTGATCGCGCCCGCAATGGCCTCCGCGGCGCCCCCGGCGGGCCGGCACTCGTACGCCTGGCAGGTCCCCACGCGCGTCCAGCACGCGTCGTGGTGCGGCGCGCCGCAGCGGGTGCACTCCCGCACGAGGTCGGTCGCGCGGAGCGGGGCCTGGCAGGCCGCGCAGGACCATCCCGCGTGGCGTTCGGAGAGCTGCTTGGCTGGCGTGCAGGCGTTCATGCGCCCGAGTCTACCACGATCAGGAGGGCCATGAGCAGGCAGTAGAAGGTCGAAATCGCGCAGGCGGCCCAGCCGAGGGCCAGGTGCGGACCGGGGATCCGCCGGAGCGTCTTGCGGTTCGAGAGGACCCAGTACCAGTCGACGAAGACCATCACGGGGGCGATGCAGCCGACGAGGGAGAGGAAGAAGAGGAGGAGCGCCTTCGACCGGGCGCTGGACATGTCGCGGCGCGAGGCCTGGACCGCGCGGAAGTCGTCGCCCGTGAGCGGGTCGGCCGACTCGAACGACGCGCCGCACCAGCGGCACTTGAGCGCCATCGACTTGATCTCGCGGCGGCACTGGGGGCAGGTCTTGACGTCGCCCCAGCCCGCGGAGGCGGCGGTCCCCGCGCCGGGGGCCTTCACGGTTTTCGGCATCCGCGTACAGCCGTACGTCCCGCAGCCGCCGTTCTCCTGCCAGCACTCCGGGTGGAACGGGAGGGCGCAGGCGTCGCACGGGACGACCTGGATGCCCGGGACGAACGGACCCTGGCAGATGGCGCACAGCTTCCCGACCTCCGTCGGGGCGACGACCCGCGGCGCGATCGAGGGGACCTCGTCGCGAGGCGCGTCGGCGCGGACAGGGATGAGCGTGCCGCACTTCGGGCAGGCGATCTTCGTCCCGATGCGGTCCTCCGTGACCGCGATCGCATGCCCGCACGCGCAGCGCACTGAGACGGTCTTCACCGGCGCGGCCATCCGCACTTCCCCTCGCTAGAACCGCAGGCCCCCGCCCATCTTCGCAAGCACGAAGATGATGAAAAACGCGACGTCAATCCACCCCAGGACGACTCCTGCCGTGGCGCGCCCGTCGGTGGGCTGGCCCAGCTCCGTCAGCATTCCGTTCGACTTGTTCCCCTTCGAGATCGCGAACGGCCCGAGGATGATGCCGCAGCAGACGAGCCCGACGAGCCCCGCGATGAGCGACTCCGTGGCGAGCTTCTTCGCCGCCGCGGCCTGCGGACCGCCGCCCCTCATCTTCTCGTCGAGCCACTCGTTGCAGAAGCGGCACTTGATCGCCGCGGCGTCGACGACCTCCCCGCAGAACTGGCAGGGTCTCGTGGCGCGCGACGGGTCGTGGAAGGGCTGCTGCGGGCCGGGGCCCGACGGCGTCAGCATGGTGGCGCGCGTGGGGCAGGCGGCGTTGGCGCACGCCCCTCTCCAGCACCCCTGGTGGTAGCTCGTCATGCAGGAGATGCAGTTCTGCACGGGCTGCCCGAGCTGGATGGGCGTGCTGCACCCCGCGCAGATGCGCCCCGCGACCATGCGGTTCGCCATCATCGTCGCGGGGAGCTGCGCCGGCACGCCGCCCGGCGGCGTCGGCCGCGACGGGGGAGGCGCGGGGGAGGGGACCTCCGGCACGCCCTGGCCGCCGGGCGCCTGGAACGAGACCTGGCAGCGGGGACAGCGGACGGTGCGGCCGGCGAGCGCGTCGTCGAGGGCGAGCTTCGCTCCGCAACCAGGGCACGCCATGTTCAGCGACATCGGTCACCTCCCGGCAGGGACGTCAAACGGGCCACCCGTGGGTGGCATTCCAAATCCAATTCACGGCGAGGGCGACGAGGAGCAGCCTCGGCACCGCCCCGAGGAGGCGCTCCTCGCGCGGCCCCAGGCTCGGTTTCGCGATCAGGACCCAGAGGCGCCAGGGGACCTGGAGCGCCAGGACGAGAAACATCGCCAGGGCGATGCGGTTCATCCGCGAGGCCCCGTCCCAGTCGCCGTGCGCGATGCGCACGAACCCGCGCGTCAGGCCGCAGCCGGGGCAGGGGGTGTGGAGGACGTCGTGGGCGAGGCAGAAGCCCGGGAGTTCGTGGGCTCCTGCGGCCACGCGGCCGCCGGCGTCGATCGCGAGGAAGAAGGGGAGCACGGTCGCCGCGAGGGCGATGACGAAGAGCGTCAGGTGGTAGGTGCGGTCGAGCCGATTCAAGACGCGAAGTACCCTACACGAGCTGATACGGGATGCAGATCACGCGTGCGATGGAGTCGCGCCCGCAAGGGCGCGGTGGACTGACAGCCGCAAGGCTGTCAGTCCCTGTCCTAACGCCCTTGCGGGCGTTAGCGGGGTGCCCGCGCAGCGGGCCGGCGCGCTTGCGCGCGCTACTCCAGCGAACGCTGATGTGCAGCCGCAATTCATCCCAGAAAACCCAGGGGGCCCGCCGCGGCGGGTCTTCCGCGCGCCGGCATCGCCGCCGGGGCCACGGGCGCCGGGATCTCGGCCGCCGGGGCCGTGGAGGCGTTCCCGCACTTCGGGCAGCGCACCTCCCCCCCGGCGAACTCCTCCGAGAGGACGAGCTTCGCCCCGCACGATGGGCAGTTGAAGTTGATCTCCATTCCTGACTCCCGAATTCTGAGACGCCGGCACTACAGCCCACGTTCCCTGCCCAGCCCCGAAGGGGCGCGCCAAGAAAGCCAGGGCCGCAGGCCCTGGAAGCTCGGTCTCGCCGATTTCGCGGAGCCCTGAAAGGGCGTCCCAAGCTCATGGCACGCCCTTTCAGGGCTCCCACCCCCGGAGACGTGTCTCGTCCAGGGACTTCGTCCCTGGCTGTCTTGGCGCGCCCCTTCGGGGCTGAACAGTCAACTTGCGTTGTAACGTTACGCCCCTGCCTTCTCCTTGGCGCGTTCCGAATACTGGAACACCGTCTTGCCGAGGACGATCCGGTCCCCGTCCTGGAGCCGCTGCCGCTTGATCGGGATGTTGTTCACGTACACCCCGGCCGCCGATCCGCAGTCCTCGAGCTCGTAGTGAACCCCCACCTTGTGGATCTGCGCGTGGCGAGGCTCGATCTCCGGGTCCTTGAAGAGGTAGACGTCGCACTTCGGCGACGACCCGAGCGTCGTCGGGTTCTTGTACAGCACGAACTGCTTCCCCGCGAGCGGCCCCGCGGCCATCAGGAGCCACGCCTCCTTCGCGAAGTGCTCGACGAGCCCCACGAACATGCCCGCCATGAGGCCAACGCACATGACGCCGATGGCGCGGCTCGGCTCGACGTACTTGTCGAGCATCGGGCCGGCCAGGATCCGGTTCACCGGGTCGAAGAAGAGGCCGCCGATCGCGCCCCCGAGCGTCCCTCCGAGCAGCCCGGTCCACACCATCTTGCTGCTCTTCATCGCGATCCCCTGGCCGAGCCCGACGGTCACCCCCGCCGCGGCCCAGGCCATCGATCGTGCCATGACCTGGAGGAGGAACGCCGTCCCGCGGAGGCCGACGCGCTGGACCTCGTGCGGGTTGATCAGACCGCTGATCGCGCCGATGATGTGGATCAGGCCGTACACGAATCCCGCGACGATCGCCGAGAGGAACCCGCCCGCGAAGCCCACCCCCAGTCCGATGACCCCTCCCAGCGCGCCCTTCGCGAGGTTCCTCGAGACGATCCCCTCCGCCGCCCCGATGAAGAGGCCGATGAGCCCCCCGATGGTCGGGAAGAAGAGCATCGCGGCGACGAGGTGGCCGGCGGTCCGCTCCCCGTCGTCGAAGAACGGCTCGATGATCCCCCACCCCGACAGGGCCCCCAGCGCCCCCGCGAGGCCGAGGTAGAAGATCGGCGACAGCCAGAACGGCGTCGGCGGCGGGAGCGCCCCGACCGCCATCCCCTGCCGCCCCGCCTGCTGCTGCGCGACGAACTCCTCGACCCTCTGGCTCGTCAGGTCGGAGGAGGTGATCTTGATCGGTTCGGTTCCTTCCGCCACCGTTCTCTCCTACTTCCCCTCTTCCGCGAGCTCCGGGACCGCCTTCTTCAGCTCGTCCTTGCCCTCCTGCCAGGTCTCGAGGGCCCGCTCGAACCAGCGCTTCGCCTCGTCCTTGTGCCCCGCGGCGAGCTCCGCCTTCGCCTTGTCCACGAGCGTCTCCGCGATCGCCTTCCGCGCCGAGCGCAGCTCCGACTTCACGCGGTCGAGGTCCTCCTCGTACGTGATCAGGTCCTTGCCCTCCGCGCGGATCCTCGCGATCGCCTGCGACTCCAGGTCCGCGAAGTCGTTCACCGTCTTCGCGAGCATGCCCTGCACCTTGGCGAGGTCCTCCGCGGCCGCCCGCGCCTTCTCCGGCGTCGGTCCCGCGCTGTCCGACGTGGGCGCGATGAAGATGCGGATCTCCTCCAGCGCCTTCGCCACGATCGTCAGGTCCTGCGCCAGTCCGATCCTCATCACGCCGAGCTGCACGAGGCGGTGGATCTCCTTCGCCTCCAGCATCCCGACGTAGGCCCGCGCCTGCATGTCCCCGAGCCACAGCCCGAGCGCGATGCCGCAGAACAGCGCGAGCACGATCGTCAGGAGATCGCCCCAGCCCGACCTCGCCGGGCGCGGCTCGACCGGCTCGCGCTCCGCCGCCGCCTCCTTCTTCGCCGGCGCGTCCTCTCGCATCCCCTCCTCGCCCCCCTCGGGACGCGGGTCGGAGACCACGACGCGGTTCCCGATCCAGAACACGCGCGCGGGGGCCGTCTTCCCCTGCTTCCAGACGAAGAACCCCTCCTCGCCGTGGATGGGGTCGACCACGAACGCCACCTGCTTCGGGTGGTCGAAGTAGCTCTGGTGGATGAACGTGTCGAAGTTCGAGAGGAACACGCCGAAGCCCGGGTGCGTGTGGTACCAGCCGACGTTCTGCTGGTCCTTGAACTTCGTGTCCATCTGGCTGTTGATGTGGTCCCACGTCTTGTGGGTGAAGGTGACCTGCGCCCCCTGGCTCGCGGCGTGCTCGCCGCGGATGACGTCGACGATCTCGAGCCACGCCCCCTGCTTGTCGCGCCGAGGCTTCCCGACCAGGATCCCGCAGACCTCCACGCGGGTCGACTCCTTCGCGTGGGCGAGGATCTTCTCGTGCGTCGAGGGGGACATGTGGATCCGGAAGTCCGGCGAGTCGACGACGGGGAACTCCCCGGCCTCGAGCGCCTTCGGGTCGATCCGGGCGACGTCCAGCGAGTCGGCGGCACTGGGCTTCATCGTCCGTTCCTCCCTGCGGCGCCGAGCGCCGCCTCGCGGTCCCCCGCGAACGCGTAGGCGCGCCGCTGCTCCCCCGCGCGCCCCAGGACCAGGTCGTACGGCGGGACGCCGATCTCCGCGGGGCAGAGCTCGAGGAACGACTCGTCGCCCCGCAGCACGTGCGTCAGCTCCGGCGCGCGGTGGCCTCCGCAGGCCGGGCAGGTCGCCTTCCCCTCCGGGACGCCGTCGAGCGGGCCGAAGAAGGCGTCCTTCCTCCCGCAGGCCCCGCAGTCGAGCGCGACGACAAACTCCTGCGCAAGCTCGATCGAGGCGCCCGGCCCCAGGTCCCCTCGGACCCTCGCGAGGAGCTCCGCGAGCGTCGGGTCGGCCGTGCCCCACGGCAGCTCGACGACCGGCGCCCAGGTCTCGTGCGCCGGGCAGTCGGCCTTCCTCGCGTACTCGATCACGTAGGTGTCGTGCGTGTGGCCGTTGAACTGGACCCCCTTCCCCGCGAGGACCGGGAGCCCGTGGAGGTACTTCACCGCCTCCTGCACCTGGAGCCCCGCGACGATGGAGGCGGTCGTCGGCGTGGTCGGCACCCGCCCGCCGAGCATCTCCTCGCGCGTGAGGAGGGAGCAGGCGCGGCGGCGATGGACCATCTGCCAGTCGGCCTCGTTCATCGTGCACTCGTAGCACGCCCCCTCGCCGGGGGCGAAGAAGCGCATCACGCCGTTCAGCTCCTCGATCGCCCCGTCGACCCACGGGACGCCGGCGCGCAGGGCGGAGGCGTTCACGGCCAGGCGGGCCTCGCGGTTGTCGAGGCCGGCGATCACGATGTCGGCCCAGCGGTAGACGCCGAGGCCGAGCGCGGTCGTCGCGTTGCCGTGGAACCACTGGACCTGGAGGTCCGGGAAGAGGTCCTGCGCCTCGCGCGCGGCGACCTCGGCCTTCCGTTTTCCGTTGTCGCTGGCGCGGAAGAGGACGGACCGGGAGAGGTTGGAATTCTCGATGTTGTCCCTGTCGGCGATGAGGAGGTTCCCCACGCCGAGGAGGGCGAGGTTCTTGACGATCTCGTTCCCGAGGGCCCCGGCGCCGACGACGAGGACCCGGGCCTCGCGCAGGCGGTCCTGGCGCCACCAGCGGATCCGCCGGAGGCGGTCGAAGCGGTCCTCGGCGCCCGGGAGGTCTCCCGGGGCCACTCTCAAAAGATCGTCCATGCCTCGCCCCCGGCGGTGATCTCGGGCTGGATGCGGAGGACGTCGCCGCTGGCGACGCCCGCATCGCCGAAGGTCATTTCGTCCTGGAGCTGGCGACCGGAGTTCTTGTGGTGGAACTTGTAGCTGATGAGCTGCCCATCCGGGGAGTTCCGGGGGAGCTGGATGCGGTCGACCAGGACGGCCATGATCCGGAGGATGGGGGCGTCGTCGGGAACCTCCACGACGTGCTTCTTGTTCCCCGTGGCGTCCCACACCTCCACGGTGATGTTGCCCATCAGTCCCTCAGTCCATTTCGGGCGTAAGGCGGCGCGCGCAAGAGTACGTCCTTGGATCGTGCGGTGTCAAGCCGGGGTTTGCGCGGGCGGGCGTCACCGTTCCGACTCCCACGCGGTCTGCAGCTCCCCGGCGTTCGGGAGGCGGAGGAGCGCGCCGGACTTGTCGATGCGCCTGCACGTCGGCTGGCACTTCCTCACGCCCAGCGCGTGCAGGCCGAAAAGCCCCCAGCCCCAGACGAGCAGCCCGGCAAGGACGCCGTACAAGCCGCCGTCGCGCCGGTCCAGGGTGTCCCCGACGATCATGAACACGATCGGGAATGCAAACAGGGCCATCACGCCGTAGAGTCGGAAGATCGTGCTCATCCGCGTCCAGCGCTCGTGGCAGTCCCAGCAGACCGGCACGTCGATCTCGTGCCGTTCGTGGGTGATCGCGATCAGGATCAGGAAGATGTAGAGGAAGGGCAGCAGGATCAGCATGAGCCAGGCCCACCGCGGGATGTGCCGGAACGTCTTGGGAGTCGTCGTCGTGGCGCCGCCCTTCGCGCAGACGAGGCAGTGCGTCTTTCGGATGAAGCCTCCGAGGGGGACGCGGAGGAAGTCCCCGTCCCAGTACGCCGCGCCCCCTGCGTATTGCCCGCGCAGCGACGGGTCGAGGTACTCGTGGCAGTACGCGCACTTCTTCACGGTCTCGGGGATCAGCTCTGCGCAGAACGGGCAGCGCTTGCGCGGGAGGCCGTTGATCGGGAGGGGGGCGGAGTCCATCTCAGGCCGTCTTGTCCTGCTCCCAGGCCGTCTGGAGGAGCGTCGCGTTCGGGAGTCGCAGCACGGCGCCATACTCGTCGATCTTCTTGCAGATCGCCTGTCGCCTGCGCACCCACAGCCATTGGATGGCCACCATGCCCCAGACCCAGGCCATGAACCCCGCGAAGACCCCCCAGCCGGCGTAGTTGTCCCGATTGATGCGCACGAGCGACCCGAGCCAGCCGAACAGGACGGGGCACCCGACGACTCCCAGGACGGCGAACATCCCCATGGCGACCGTCGCGGTGGTCCATCCGGTGCGGCACGCCGCGCAGAGAGGCGCCTCGACCACCTGGGTCTCGCGGATGACCGCGAACAGGGGGGCGTGGTGGAACTTCTTCTTCACGGGGGTCGTCCGGCCCGGGCGGCCGCAGATGAGGCAGTGCGAGCCCCGGATCGTGCCGCCGTAGGGGACCCTGAGGAACTCGCCGTCCCAATGGGCGGGCCCCCCCGAGTATTTCCCCCTCAGGGAAGGATCGAGGAACTCCCCGCAGAAGCGGCACTTCTTCGCGTCGTCGAGGATCAGCTCGGCGCAGAACGGGCAGCGCTTCGTCGGGATGCCGTCCTGCTGTGGAAACGCCCCGGGTTCCATCGCTCGTGCCTCCCTGTCAACGGGCCTCTCGTTCCAACGGTGGGATCCGCCTCTCCTGCCGCCCCCCGCATTGCGGCGGCCGATCGAGTCGGAGGACTCAGCGCTTGAGCACGAACCACGCGACCACGGCGGCTACGATGACCAGGGAGACGATCGTGTAGATCGCGATGCCGGTGGAGTTCGATTGGCCTGTCCGCCCGTTGTATTCCGTCCCGCACCCCTCGCACCGCACGTGGTGCAGCAACTTCGGGCCAAGGACCCCTCCCCACCAGGTGAATCCCACGGGCTTCGCCGCGTACCGCTTGCAGGAGGGGCAGGGCGCGAGCTGTCCCGCCCCGCTCCCCGGTGTCGCGCCGAGAATCTCCCCGCAGAAGCGGCACTTCGTTGCGACAGCCTGGATGGTCTCGGCGCAGAACGGACACTTCTTCGTGGTTTCCACCGCACGACCTCCCGAGTGCGGGGATGGTATCCCGCGGCGCCCTGAAGGGCAAGGGGGCTCGCCCATGAAGCGGCGCGCCTTGCGTCCCGCCCGCATCGGGCCTACAATCCCCTCGCCCCCCACCCGCGCCGACGTCGTCCGGGCGCCTCCCCGGCGATGACGAGGCCACGATGCCGATGCCAGCCGTCCTCGAGGACACCCGGTCGCGCCCCGCCAGCCCGAAGCGCGTCCTCTTCAGGGTCGTCGCGACGATCTTCATCGTCGAGGCGCTCATCATGGTCGCGCTCCATGCCGTGGGCGACTCCCTCCTCCTCGAGGAGCTGAAGCAGGACGCCGCCTGCGCCCGCCGCCAGGGGACTCGGGTCGGCGTCCTGTTCGTGGACGTCGACGGCTTCAAGCGCTTGAACGACCTCCTCGGCCACGAGACTGGCGACGCCGTGCTGCGGGACGTCGCGGCGCACCTGCGCGGGTCGATCCGCGAGAGCGACCTGGCGGCGCGCTGGGGAGGGGACGAGTTCGTGGTGCTGCTGACGGGGCTGACCGACCCGGAGGCCGCGGGCGTGGTGGCCGGGAAGATCGTCGAGGCCTTCCGACCGCCCAGCCTGGCCGAGCGTCCCGACGTCGCCGTGTCGCTGAGCATCGGGGTCGCGATCTGCCCGGAGGACCCGCACGAGATCCTCCGCCGCGCCGACGCCGCCATGTACGAGGCGAAGCGCGCGGGGAAGAACACCTTCCGCCGCGCGGGCCCGGGCCGGTGACCTCGCGGTGGGTACCTGACTGCTCTTGCGATGGCGCGCCCGGTGAGCCCTGTCGTCCGCTTCGCGGGCTGCCTCCCAATCCGGGCATCAAACTTCCGCGGGCTGACGCCCGCGGCTATTTTCTGCCGCCCGCTCCGCGGGCTGGCACCAAGCCCGCGAAGCGGGCGACAGGAAATAGCCTGCGGCGTCAGCCGCAGGCTGCCGACCGACGACGGCGTGACCAAGCCCGCGAAGCGGGCGACAGAGCGGTGCAGAAGCGGTCAGGCATCCCCTCGCGGTCCCCTGGCGTTGACGCGAGAACCCGCGGGGATAGAATGTCGGCGTGGTTCAATCGATGGCGTTTCTCGGTGACACCGATTCACGGCGCTCGTAATCGTCGTCGTAATCGTAATCGATTTGGCCTGAACGACTACGATTACGAGCGCCGTGGTGTTGATCGCGGTCCCCGAGGGCACCACGAATCGCGGAATAGGGAGCCAAACGGGTAGATTCCGATGCGAAGCATCGGGAGCGGCGATGCGAGCACCGAGCAATAAGGACTTACGTCGAAATTGCCGCGCGGCAACCGCGTTGCCGCGCGCGCAAAACGCGCAACCGGGTATTCCGGGGGCGCGTCGGCAGTAGCGCCTGGCTCCGGGACCCATTCTACGGCCTCCTGGCGGCCCGTGTGGTACCCTATCCCGCGATTTGTGGCTCCCTCTTTAGCCGCCGTTAACAGCGCTCCCTTCCCCTACTGCGCCGGGTGTCTCACCAGAGCGTACACCGACGTCCACACCGCGTCGTTGCTGTCGATCAGCACGATCCGGTACTCGTACGTCTTGCCGGCCGTGACGCGATCGTCGACGAACGTCGTGGCCGTCATGGGCCCTGCTCGGAGCTGGAACGCCAACGGAGCGGTCGGTGGGGTCACCGCCTCGCGCCGCTCGACGACGTAGTGCTTCACGGTGACCCCTGTGGGAAGCGTCGGGGTGACCCACGCGAGGGTCACACCCCCGACCCCGGCGACCGCGGTGGGCAGAGCTGAGACGACCGGGGGGATGTCCTCGGCTCGGATTTCGACGGAGCGCATAGCGCTCAGTTTCCCGAGCGTCCCAATCACTCCATCGTTGTCTGCCCCTCCCCGGAGGAAGTACTCGTACCTCTGGAGAGCCGGGAAGGGCCCCGGGTCCGTGCAGGACATGAGGTTGTCCGGCGGAGGTTCCGTCGGGTCCGAAGGGTTGGCCGTGTGGACCGGGACCCACGTCGCGGGGTCGGTCGAGCCTGCTTCACGCCGATAGACGACGACGTAGTAGGGAGACGTCGGCTTGCGCCACTTGATCTGCACCTCCAGCGCTCCGTTCGAGTGCTGCTTCTTGACGGAGACGAGCACGGGCGCAGGCGGGCCGGCCCGATCCGGCACAGTCACCTGCAACCCTGTCTCCGAACTGGGTGCGCTCTCTTGTCCAGTGTCATCGACCGCGGTCACCCGGTAGTAGTACTTCGACCCCACTCCGCCAAGCAGGTCATCCTCGAACCAGCACAGGGTGCCGGTGCCGGCGCTCGCGGGCGGCCAGCCGACCGGCGGAGTGCCCGTCGGGGGCGGCGGATTCGAGAGGCCGGACCCGATGGCCAACTTGCTGTAGGCGGACGACGGCGGAGCGCCCAGCGGGGACTTCACGACCTCGAAGGGAATCGGCTCGGGATTGATGCGCGTGAACACCGTGGGCGCGTCGCCCGTGGCGCGGTAGACGTTGAACCCCGCCAGCCCCTCGGGCGGGTTCGGAGGAGGATACGACCAGTAGAGGATGACTCCCTCGCGCGATGCCTTGATGTCGGCCATGTGCGGCGCGAATCGCTCCTCCTCGATCATGGATAGCGCCCGCGCCTTGATGTCGGGCTCCTCCCAATTCGGCAGCTCCTCCACTTTCAACTCCGCTGCCTGATGGAACGTCAGGGTGACCTTCGTCGGCCTCTGGTCCCTCCCGGACGATCCCCAGACGATCTCCACGCGGATCAGGTCATCGAGCCAGTAGTCCTTCGCGTCGATAGTGACCCGCAGACCTGGTGAGTTCGCGTTCAGCGGCACGCTCCCGGGCGGCTCACCCCCCTTCGAGCCCTTCATGACGACACCCAGCGACACGAGATGACCGCGGACCGACCACGCGCTGGACGCAACGGCGCTGGGGAACTGGGACCCGGTCACCGTAGCCTTTCGCCCGGGGGCCGCGGTCGGGTCGATCTCCACCTTGGTCACCTCTCCCTCGGGCGGACGGAGCCGATCGGGGTCTGCCCAGACATAGGTGAACGTCTCCCCGGGAGTGCCCAGACGCCAAGGAGTGTCGAGCAGCCGGACCGAGCGGATCTCGCGGGCACCGGGGGCCTGGTTCTTGGAGTCGAAGTCCCACGTGACCGTGGTGGGATCGCCCGTGCCGACGGTTCCCGCGAGCACGAGGTGGATCATGGTCGCGCTTGCGGGCTCGGTCCCGACCTTCGGGAACGCAACCTCGCCGATCGTGTCGGTGATCCAGGGGAAGGCGGCGCGCAGAGGCGTGTCCCTGGGACCTGGCTGCGACACACGCCAGAGAAACGAGATGGAGTTCACATTGTCCCAGGGGATCGGGTGTCCGTCGCACTGGATGGGCGCGCGGCTGGGGAGCAGACGGACGTGGAGGGACGGTCCCTCGATGTCCAGCTCTTGGAGCAGCCCCTGGACGCGCTCGCCGTTCGTGTAGAGGAGCTCGGCCCGCGGAGGGTAGGGGAGAGTCTCCTTGTCGAACTTGGGAGCGGCCCCCTCGAGCTCGTCGAGCGAGACTTCGATCTTCGCGCACGTCCCCGTGAGCACGACGGTCTCCGTGCTGGATACCGTCTTCGGCAGGAGGAGGGCCCGCTCGTCGGCAATCAGCCCCTTGACCTTCGCGATGGTGTCAATCCACTTCTGCTCGTTCTTCTGGTCCTCGAGCGTCTCGTCGATCAGCTTCTCCGTGACAGCGTCCGGAATCGGCGTCCCAGGGCGCGGGACGAACTGGAGCTGCGGCGGCGGGTCCGGCGCTGTCAGGTCCGGGACGACCATCGTCGCGCGGATGTTCATGTCGATCGTGCCGCCGGCGGCGGGTTCATCGATGACGATCTTGTAGACGTACCTTTTCTTCTCCACAGCGGTGGCATCCGCGAGCGAGAAGGGCCCCGCGCCGGTCCATGGGGAGTTCGAATTCAGGCGAACGAGACCGGCCTCGGGATCGGCATCCGTGGGGCATGTACGCTCGACCCAGAGCTCTCGACCTGACGGGAGCTTGAGGGTCAGCACAACGTCTACGGAACGGTGGGTGACGTACCAGGCGGCGATCGACGACTCGTCTACGGAACTCGGGGGGACGTTCCAGGAGGCGGTGAACGACTTCCAGGCAATCGGGGACGGGATCGCGAACGCGGTCGCGAACACTTCTGCCGTGGGTACGCTGGTCCGCCCGAGCAAGTCGAGCGACGTGATGCGATAGAAATAGGTGATATGGTCCTTCGTATCGATGTCGAGGTAGCGGTACCCGGCGGGGGGGGAGGGGGGAGGATCCCCCGTGAGCTCCTCTGGTTTGTCGATCCGCTCGACCTCGAGAATCAGGCCATCCTTCAGTTTCGTCCATGTGACGGTCAGGCTGTCCCTCCGCTCGACCTGATACGCGACGACGTTGAAGGTACCCTCCGCGTATGAGGGAGCCGGACTAAGCGGGCTGCACTCGGTGTGGATCTGCGAGGCACCCTTCTCGGAGTGGGGATCTGGCACCTGCGGCGCGGATGTCCACTTCACGCCGATCGGCGTGACCATGTAGTCCGGGCGGCGGGCGCCTGGCAGGTCCGGCATCCTCGACCGTAGCACCTCTGCGCCGGGGCCCGTAGGCGGCGGCGTTGCGGGCGCCTCGAGCGGCCCGACGCCATCGACCCGGCTGCACAACGTCTCGACCTGCGACGTCCAGATCGTCAGCACGTAGTCATACAGGCTTCCGGCGGAAACGTCGGTATCGACGATCCCGAGTCCGATCGCCTCCATGAGGTGCAACTTCAGGCCGAAGCGAGTGACGAGCACGATGTAGGCGAAGTCGCGAATCTCCTCCACCTCCGTCGCCGCCTCTGCAGCCGTCTGTCCTGCAGGCGGCGGCGACTCGACGTAGGCGCCGGGATTCTTGTAGTGACGCACGACGTCTCGGAACAGCTCCTGGTCCGAGGGGCTGACACCCAGAGAGGCCAGCGCCAGCGCCGAGTCCGACAGTACCCCGGAAACCCCGCTCGAGGGATGGACGACCTGCCAGTTGCCGTGCCCGTGGTCCGCTCGGTACAGGCGCGCCTGTCCGCCGGCCACGGAGAGTGCGATCGGGCAGAGGGACCAACGGAGGATGATCTCGTTGGGGAGCGGCAGGGCGCCGAGGTTGCACTTGCAGGAGGCCGGATCGACGACGACATTGGGCGGCAGAGGATCGCACTGCCCGCCCCTTCGATTCCCGAACGCGACGGTTGTCCTCTGGCCCGCCGTCACGATGACGGATTGGTTCGTCGGCGTCGTCGCAGTCCATGCACTCCGTCCGGTCTCGACGACCGTGTACTGGCCGGCCGGGAACGTGTGGCAGATCGTCCCGTCGCCCTGCGTCACGAGGGTCGAGGAGACACCGCCCGGCCCCGTCACCGTGAACTGCCAGTCCGAGAGGGTCGCCTCGCCGTTGTCTTGCTTGCCATTCCCGTTCGTGTCCTCGAACTTGATGATGCAGAGCTCTCCGGTCCGGCCCTCCCCGCCTTCATGGCCGGTATCGCCCCCTCCATCGCCCTTTCGGTTCCCGAACAAGACTCGCGCCGGCCTCTTGGCATCAACGACTACGTCCTGTTGGTCAGGCGTAGTCTGGGTCCACCCCCCCTGCCCCGCCTCGGCGACCGCATGCCGCCCGACCGGGAACACGGCGCGGTACGTCCCGTCGCCTTGCGTCCTCAGATGCTTGGAGACGCCGTCCGGCCCCGAAACCTTGAACTCCCAGTCGGGGAGTCCCGGCTCTCCCTGATCCTGCACGCCGTTCCCGTTCTCATCATTGAACGCGACGATGGTGAGTTCTCCTGTCGCCCCTTCACCGCCTTCGTGGCCCCCCTCTCCCCCTCCATCGCCTTTACGGTTCCCGAATGCGATGCGCACCGGCTTCCTGGCATCCACGAACACGTCCTGCGTGGCCGGGCTCGTGGTCTTCCACCCTTCCCGTTCCGTCTCGACGACCGTGTACCGCCCCACCGGGAGCTTGGCGGAGATCGTCCCGTCGCTCTCCGTCACCAGGTTCGAGGAAGCCCTGTCCGTCCCCATTACCGTGAACTGCCACTCCGTAAGGCCTCGCTCACCGCGGTCCTGCACGCTGTTCCCGTTCTCATCATTGAACGCGACGATGCTGAGTTCTCCTGTCGCGCCCTCACCGCCTTCGTGGCCCCCATCGCCCCCTTCATCGCCCTTCCGGATCCCGAACGCCACGCGCGCCGGCTTCCTCACGTCCACGATCACGTCCTGCGTTGCCGTCGTCGTGGTCTTCCACCCTTCCCGTTCCATCAGGACGACCGTGTACCGCCCCACCGGCAGCTTGGCGGTGATCGTCCCGTCGCTCTCCGTCACCAGGTTCGAGGAGGCCCCGTCCGGCCCCGTCACCGTGAACTGCCGCTCAGGAAGGCCTCGCTCACCGCGATCCTGGGCGCGGTTCGCATTCGCATCCTCGAACGCTACGACGGAAAGCTCTCCCATCGGTCCCGCGCCGGCTCCGTCGCCCTTGCCCTGGTCCCCCTTGCCCTGGTCCCCCTTGCCTTGGTCTCCCTTGCCCTCGTCGCCTTTGCCTTGGTCGCCCTTGCCTTCGTCGCCTTTGCCTTGGTCTCCCTCGCCCTCGTCGCCCTTGCCCTTCACCACCACGTCGATCCGGGCGAACCGCCCGAGCGGGGAGCGATACGGCTGGCCCGCCTGGAAGCTCCACGACAACCGATCCCGACCCTCCTCGGCGAACGTGAACGAAAGGGCCGTGACCGGAGCGGCTCCCTCCTTCGGGGCCTGCGGCTCCACGACGCTGCCATCCGAAAACTCGAACGACGCCGAGAGCGATTCTCCACGCCGGCCGGGAGCCGCGGTCCACGTGAACCGAATCCCAGCGAGGTCGGACGCCCGTCGCGCCTCGCCGTTCAACTCGATCTTGTCCGTGGGGGAGACGGTCGGGTGCCCCTTCAGCTCCAGCACGAACCCCTCGAGTGTCCCCTCGTGCCGCCCCCCCTTCTCATCCGAGATCGCGACGCGAGGCGACCACGAATCGCCTCCGCTCGCGGGCGCGCCGGCGCCCAGCCAGAGCGCGCCGATCGCCAGCGCGAGGAGCGCGTACCGCCGGGTCGACGTACCGTGTCTTGAGGTCATGGAAGCTCCACAGCAACGGGGAGGTTGACGGTCTTGACGACGAGTTTGATCGTGAGCGTGCAATCCGCTTGGAGGTGGACGGTCGGATACCAACCGTGGCAATTCGCCGACAGGTTGAACCCGATGCCGCAGGCCTGCGCCCCAATCGACGCCGACAGCCTCCCGTCGAACGTGAACGGTTTGATCGTGAGGGTCATTTCCCCGCCCGCCGCAATCGCTCCTGTCACCTCGCAGACCTTGAACTTCTTCGTGAAACTCCAGCCGACGTAGGCGCCCACGGAGGCCGTGAACTCGGGGGTGGAGGCGTGGTTCCAATCGACCATGAACCAGGAGGAGGCCGTGAACCCGCCACCAAGGGCGGGGTCGGGGAAGACTCGCGCCGTGACAGGACTGCTCTTCGTTCCAACGTGGAGGTACGCCGTCCCCGGTCCGATGTGCAGTACGGCCAGGCCGTGTACGGAGATGATGCTCGGGACCAGGAACGGTTCCTGTTCGCTCAGGCCCAGTTCCAGCGATGCGTCGAAGGTCGAGGTGGTCGAGTCGTAGACGAGGGAGGCCTTCACGACCCGTTCGTGGTTCGACTCGTCCGACATGTACGTGAGGAGCTTGCCCTCGCCGTCGACTCGGATGATCAGGGGGTCGATCAGGACGGTCATCGTCACATTGGCGTGGAACGTGTACCCGGCGTCGGCCGTGGTCCCAATCGTCACGCCGGCCTGGAAGGCGAACTTGGCGTCCGCATCCGGTTCCCAATCGTAGAGGTCGACGCCGTGCGGCAGCAGGTGCTTGGCGACGCCCCCGTTCACGCCGTAGAGCCCGAGCCCCGTGGGGCCCAGAGGCACGCAGGTCGGCAACTGGAACTCGCCGGCGACGCCCCAGTAGTTGAAACCATCCGTCCCCAGAATGTGTCCGGAGACGAATTGGATCCCCGCCCCGAACACGCCGCTTGCGATGGAGACCTTGACGTCGATCTGGCCCCGGAACTCCTTCTTGTCCGGCGTCTCGAGGTACTTCACCTTCCCCTTGATGTTCACGGTCTCCTTGATCGTCGCTTCGACTTTCACTTCCTCCACGGCAAAGCCCGGGTCTGGCGAGGCAAACCAGCGGAACTTGTTCGCCTGGATGTCCAACGACATGCCCCACATGTCCGAAAGCGCGAGGCCGCCGCTCAAACCGACCCAGATCTGGTGTTCGCCGGGCACGGTCGTCGAAGGCACGCTCCCGAAGCCGATCTCGCGGACGTCGACGGCGAACTTCTGGAACTCCCAGTGCCCGTGCTCGCGCAGGTCGACCCAGGCCCCGCCCGAGTTGATGGTCCCGTCTGCGAACAGCCGGACGTTCTCGAAACTGATTTTCTGCGACTCCGCGCCGGCCACCATCACCTGGACGCTCCCGTCCATCCGGACGGACGCCGGCCCGCTGTTGGGGATCTTGATCTCGAGTGCCGTGAACCTGAGTTCCAGGGCGCCGTTCGTGCCCCCGAGTACGTGCGGATCACCGTCGAAGTCGGCATTGAAGGCGAAGCCGGCTGCGGAGTCGTACTCGGTCTTGAACTTCACCTGGTCCAGGAACGGCTTCGCCTCCATCTTGCCAGTCGCCGTAATGCTTTCGACCTCGCCGTTCGCGAACGACATCGAGAAGCCCGTGAGTTGCGCGTTGAACTTGCCCATGCTCCCGAACCCGAGACCTTGGAGGTTGGCCCCGGTGAGCGTCCCCGTCAAGCCGTGGTCCCATAGTAGGTTCGTCGCTGCGATGGTGCCCGTGAACGGCGGAGGCAGCTTGACCATGGCGCTGCTGATCACCAAACCCATCCATCCAGGGTCGCCCATCTTCGGAGCCGGAGAGTGCGCCTCATCGAAGTCCAGCTTCGCGCTGTCGACGGTGACGGTTACCTCGCCTGCCCCCTCTCCGAACTTGATGTCGAAGCTGCCGAATTCCGCTGTCAGTCCGCCCGCGTCCACCGTCGCCCCGAACGGCACGGGGTCGTGGACGCCCGGAATCGTCAGCCGCCCATACACGCAGCCCGACTGAAGATTGCCCTGCAAGAACTGGAAGTACGTGTGGCCGAGCAGGGTGGCGGGAGCGCCCCCTGGCAGCGGGACAGCGACGACGGCCGGGGGCTGGGGCCCTGCCCACGCGGTGTCCGTGACCTCGATCTTGAGGCCAAGGATGTCAGCGAGCGGGATGGGAGCCCCGCTCTTCAGCAGCAGCCAACCGTCGAAGTGCTCGGGGTCGTCGAAAGAGACAAATACGTTCGCGACACCGAGCGCCAACACGCTTCCGTCGTGCGCCTGGGGAACAGGGAATGAGAGGTCGCCTTCATAGATGGCCAGCCCTTTCCAGTTCGGGTCGGGATCCGGCGCATTCGGGGTGAAGTTCGCGTGATTCGAGGCGTCGATCCCGATCTTCGTAGCGTGGGCGCCCCAGGCCCCCAGGCCGAGCCCCATCCCCGTGGTCGGCGAGGTCACCTCCGCCAGGTTGACGATGAACTGGAAGCCCTCGCCGCCCGCATACGACACCGAGAACCCGCTGAGCTCCGCACTGCCACCCCCGGGCAGGGTCACGGTCCCGTCGAACGTCCCCTGCACCGCCCCAGACGTCGAGCCCGAGTCGAAACGGAGGATCCCCGAGGACGGGTCGCTCGACGGCTTCAGGCTCACCACCACGCCGAACACGGTGCCCTCCAGCGGCGCCGTGCTCGTCGCAGTCACCTGCCCCTTGAACGCGAGCGGGTCGGTGAGGGCTCCTGTCCAACCCATGCTGAGGTAGTCGATCGTCGCCGTCGTCGCTCCGCTCCCCGGCGCGTCTGCGTCCCCGAAGGTGACTGGCACGCCTGCCAGGTAGAGGCCCCGCCACGCCTTCCCCAGGGGGGGATTGGCGTTGGGGACATAACCTGGAAGGCTCGTCTCAGGAATTGCGCCGCCCGGCGCCACGTCGGTGTCGGAGAGGTCGACCTTGAGCGTGACGCCCGCAGGGAGGTTTACGCCCAGGATCGAGATCGGGTCATGCACCTTGCAGGCCAGATAGGCCAGTCCCGCACCGGTCCCTCCCGTCGCCGTCGCCACGAACTCCTTCTGCGTGGTCGACCCGGGGATCGTGAGTTTCCCGTACAGGCGCCCGGACTGAAGCGCACCCTCCACAAAGTGGAAGTACGTCTTGTCGTCGTACATCGACGCCACCGGCTCCAACGGAGCCACCGTGAACCCCGTCGTCGCCGGGCCGGCGAGCGGCTCGAGTTTGAGGTCCCCGACGCTGATGACCTGGAAGGGACCCGTACCCGCGAGCGTGAACCAACCGCCGATCTTCGGCAGACTCCCGTCGTTCTCGAACGGCACGACGAGGTCCGTCACCTGGAGCGGGAGCGCCCCGGTGTTCCCGGCCCCCGGAACAGGGAGGGACAATTCGCCGTTGGGGATAACCACGCCTTCCCAGGACATGGCCTGGTTGGGTCCCGGCATCGGGACCAGGTTCTTCGTGTTCGACGCGTCGATCCGGATCGTCAGGGCGTGTGCGCTGCAGGGCCCCAGCGTGAGGCCGACACCAGGCGAAGGTACTGCCGCCGTGTCGACGATGAACTGGAAGTCGTCGTTGCCCGCATACATCACCGAGAGTCCGGTCACGACCACGGCCGCGCTCGAATTCGGAAGCGTCACCGTCCCGTCGAACGTCCCCTGCACTCGCCCAGACGTCGCGCCCGAGTTGAAGTTGAGGATCCCCGAAGACTGGTCGTTCGGTACCGGTGTCAGGCTCACCTCGACGCCGAACATCTTGCCCTTGAGGGGCGCCGAGCTCGTCGAGGTCACGCGACCCTTGAACTCGGGTGCGCCCGAGATGGCCCCTGGCCATCCGACGTTCAGGAAGACCAGGGTGGCGACCCCGGTCGACGGCGCGGCTGTTTCACCGAACGCCACGCTCGCGCCCTCGATTCGGAATCCTCGCCAGGGGCCTCCCGTTGCGCCCCCGGGGAGGTCCGCGTCGGGGATCGCGTCGTCCGGCGCTGCCAGCGTATCGGAGAGGTCGACCCTCAGCGTGGCGCCCGCGGCGAGGTTCACGCCCAGGATGGAGATCGGGGCCTGCAGCGTGCAAGAGACATAGAGGAGGCCGGCTCCTGAGATGACGATCGTGGACCCGAGCAGGCTCACCGGATTCGACATCGTGAGCCCGACGCCTCCGTCTGCGGTCGGGGCGGCGATTTCGCCGGCGGTGATCGTCACGGTTTGTGGCTGAATGTCGAGCGACAGCTCGGTGATCTTGACGTCGAGGCCAACGGAGACCGTGATGGGCGCGAAGGTGAGCGCGATTTTCCCTTCCGTCAACTTGTACGTCTGTGCATCAAACGTGACGTCGGTCCATGCAGCATTGAAGCTAACGGACTGCCCCGCGAAGACGACGGTCTGCGTCCCGCTACCGTTGGCCTTACCCGAGACGACGGACCAGGTGTTGACCGTCACGTCGATGGTGAGTGGTCCCCATGGCGTGTCGACACTGACCGATGCCGGGTCTGCCCAGGCTGCGGGCGCCGATGTGCAAACGACGAGCGCGACGACGAGCAGGCTTCGCAGCGACATGGTGGGCGGGCTCGCTTGCATGGGGTGCATTCGGATTCCTCGCTCTCTTGTCGGTTTCAACGACCTATGCCTCTGCGGGCGGTCTGTCCAAGCAAACATCCGGCTATACCGCCCCGGTCGGCGACGGGATCTTCCTGGCAACAAGGTTGGTCGCAACCTCACGGGGGGCCCGAGCTCGGCGGGCGCCGGCGAGGTGGTGGGCGCACCAGGACTGGCTGCGTCCCCCGCGCGTTGGCGTTCGCGCGCGATTCGGATCCTCCGCGGACTCAGGACGGCTCCGTCCATCGGTTGTCCGCGGATGCCCCCGCAGAGATGAGTGGGGGCCCTGATTGGATCGGAAATTCTGCGAGGACGGTACCACACGCTCGCGCGCATAGCGAGCGCAATTTCCACCCAGTGGACTGCCCGCCCATGCGCCGCACTCATCTCTGCGCGCTTCGGAAGCGATCATGCGCCCTTCCGCGGCGCCCCCCTTGCGATCGCCTCCCCCAGGCGATAGGATCTCCGCCCGCGTCGCCGGAGGCCGTGGGCGGCCCCGACACGCCCCACGCGAGGGTCCCTTGTCCGATCCGCTCCTCTCAGACCTGGCGTCCCTGAAGATCGACCGCTCCGAGCGGTCGCCGGGGCGCTCGTGGACCTCGTTCCTCGTGACGTAAGTACGCGCACGCTCCGAGTGGGGAATCGCCCCCAATCCGCGCACGCATCGTGATGGGCGAAAAGGATCCCCCTCGGGAAGCTTGATTGGAGCATCCCGAGAGGGTCTTCTCTTTCGTGTCTAACGCGAAAGAGGAGGAGCATTGTGTCCCGACCCACCCCGTGAGCGGAAGTTCTATTCGCAGCTCCTGGCGATCGACGTGCGGGAAACCCAGGAGGTCCGCGACGGACGATGTCCGAGGTGCGGCGGCAGGCTGGACACCCGCAACTATCCCCGCAAGCCGCGTGGCGGGCCGCCGGGACTCGGCGACGAGCACACGACCCGCCTGAGCCTTTGCTGTGCGGTCGACGGATGCCGCAAGGGCGTGACGCCCGAGTCCGCGCGGTTTCTCGGGCGGAAGGTCTACCTCGGCGTGATCGTCGTCCTCATGAGTGCCCTCGCGTCCGGCGTGACGCCGGCCCGCGCACGGAAGCTCCGCGAGGAGACCGGCGTGAGCGCACGGACACTCGCGCGGTGGCGGACGTGGTGGCTGGCGGACTTCCGGGGGAGCCGCTTCTGGAAGGCGTCGCGAGGGCGCTTCTCGCCGCCCGTCGACGGCGGTGAGCTTCCCTCGTCCCTCGTCGCGCGCTTCGTCGCCAGGGCGCGGGAGGGGCTCGTCTCCCTGATGCGCTTCCTGTCTCCCATCACGACGACGAGCGCCCCCGGGTGCCAACCTGTGTGACGGGCGATCGCGACCCGCAGAAGATGCGGGTCGAATCGAGAGGGGAACCTGGATATCGTTCGCGCCGCGTCGGGGAAGTCCCCGCGAAAGGAGCGAACGATGACAACCGAGCACGACACGCCGCTGCAAGAGCGATGGGCGCACCTGCGCTTCTCGGTCGTCGGTCCCCTGTTGGCCTCTCCGCCCGCGCGCGGCGATCTGTGTGCCGCGATCAAGGCGCTGGCGGCGAAGGAGTGGGTCCACCCGACGCTCGGGACGCGGGTTCGCTTCGCGGCCTCGACGATCGAGCGGTGGTACTACGAGGCGAGGAACGAGCGGCGAGACCCGGTTGGGGCGCTCCGCAAGAAGCCGCGAAAGGACCTCGGCCAGCACCCCGCGATGCCCGACCCGCTCCGGCAGGCGCTCCTGGCGCAGTATCGGGACCATCGGGGATGGAGCGGGCGCCTGCACTACGACAACCTCAGGGAGAGGGTGAAGGCGGACGCGAAGCTGGGCCCACTCCCCTCGTACTCGACCCTGCGGCGCTTCATGCGCGCGACGGGCCTCTTCCGTCAGCATCGCCCGAAGCGCGACACGGAGGGCGCGCGCCTGGCCGCGGAGCGGCTGGACAGCCGCGAGGTGCGGAGCTACGAGGCGACGCACGTCCACGGCCTCTGGCACTCGGACTTCCACCACGCGCGGCGGCCGGTCCTGACCCCGCGCGGCGAGTGGGTCACGCCGATGCTGCTCGGCGTCCTCGACGATCGGTCGCGCCTCCTCTGCCACATGCAGTGGTACCTCTCCGAGACGGCGGAGGATTTCGTCCACGGCGTCGCGCAGGCGATCCAGAAGCGCGTGCTGCCGAGGGCCTTCATGACCGACAACGGCAGCGCCATGATCGCGGCCGAGACCGCGCAGGGCCTCAAGCGCCTCGGGATCACGCACGAGACGACGCTGCCGTACTCGCCGTACCAGAACGCGAAGCAGGAGGTCCTCTGGGCCCAGGTCGAGGGGCGCCTCATGGCGATGCTGGAGGGGGTGAAGGAGCTGACGCTCGCGCTCCTCAACGAGGCGACGCAGGCGTGGGCGGAGATGGAGTACAACCGGAAGACGCACTCCGAGCTTGGCGAGTCGCCGCTCTCGCGCTACCTCGCGGGACCGGAGGTCGGCCGCCCGAGCCCGTCCTCGGACGAGCTGCGCATCGCCTTCACGAAGCAGGAGACGAGGACGCCGCGCCTTTCGGACGGGACGCTCTCGGTCGAGGGGCGGCGCTTCGAGATCCCCTCGCGGTACCGCCACCTGACGCGCGTGGCGGTGCGGTACGCGCACTGGGACCTGTCGTACGTGCACCTCGCCGACGTACGGACGGGCGCGGTGCTCTGTCGGATCTACCCCCTGGACAAGGAAGCCAACGCCGACGGCCTGCGTCGGACCCTCGAACCTGGCCCGCTCGCGGGCATGGAGGAGAAGCCTGTGGAGTCGGGGCCGGCCCCGCTCCTTGCGAAGCTCATGGAGGACTACGCCGCGACAGGTCTGCCGCCGGCGTACTTGCCGAAGGAGGAACGCTCGTGAAAGCGAACCAGAAGTCGCTCTACGGCCTCAAGTGGAACCCGTTCAGCCCGGAGATCCCCACCGAGGCGTGCCGGAAGACACCTCGCGTCGAGAGCTTCTGCTTTCGCGCGGAGGCGCTCGCGCGCGAGGGAGGCTTCGCGCTCGTGACGGGGGAGCCGGGGACGGGGAAGTCAGTGGCACTGCGCCTGCTGGTCGAGAGGCTCGCGGGCCTGCGCGACGTGACGGTGGGGATCCTGACGCGCCCGCAGTGCTCGGTCGGGGACCTCTATCGGGAGCTGGGAGAGGTCTTCGGGGTCGCGCTCTCGCCGCACAACCGGTGGGCGGGGGCGAAGGTGCTGCGCGAGCGGTGGCAGGCGCACATCGAGGCGTCGATGGCGCGGGCGGTGCTCGTCATCGACGAGGCGCAGGAGATGAAGCCGCCCGCGCTCTCGGAGCTGCGGCTCCTGTCGAGCTCGCGGCTCGACTCGCGGTCGCTCCTCACGGTCGTCCTGTGCGGGGACGGCCGTCTCTCGGAGACGCTGCGCATGACGGACGTCCTCCCGGTCGCGAGTCGGATCCGCGTACGCCTCGCGATGGAGCCGCTCTCCTCCGAGGAGCTGGTGGAGACGCTCAAGCACGCTCTGGCGGCGGCGGGGAACACCTCGCTCATGACGTCGGAGCTGATGAACGCTCTTGCGGACCACGCGGCGGGGAACCTGCGGGCGATGATGACGATGGGAGCAGAGCTGCTCGACATCGCGACGCAGAAGCAGGCGCAGAGGCTCGACGAGAGGCTCTTCTTCGAGGTCTACGCGACGCCGCGCACGGAGGCCCCCGCGACGGAGACGCCGCGGAAGAAGTCGCCTCGGGCGGGTGGGCGATGACGGTGCTCCTGCCAGTATCGCGGGCACACGAGCTGTCCGACTGCCCCGAAGAGCGGCGCTGGCTGATCGACGGCCTGTGGTCGGAGGAGGCCGTCGGGATCGTCGGCGGCGAGCCGAAGTGCGGGAAGAGCTTCCTCGCGCTCGACATGGCGGTCTCGGTCGCCGCAGGAACGCCGTGCCTGCGGCGCTTCGCGGTGACGCGGGGCGGGCGAGTGCTGCTCTTCGCCGCGGAGGACGCGCTGTCGCTCGTGCGGCGACGCCTCGACGGGATCTGTCGGGCCGCGGGGGCGGATCTCGCGTCGCTCGACATCCAGGTGATCACGGCGCCAAGCGTGCGGCTCGACCTGCGGGACGATCGCCAGCGCCTGGCCGACACGGTCGCGGCGCTCACGCCGAGGGTGCTGATCCTGGACCCCTTCGTGCGGCTGCACCGCATCGACGAGAACGCCTCGGCGGAGGTGGCGCCGCTGCTGGCCTTCTTGCGAGACCTGCAGCGCCAGCACCACATGGCGGTGGTCGTCGTGCATCACGCGAAGAAGGGGGCGGGGAACGCGCGGGACGGCCAGGCGCTGCGCGGCTCGTCGGAGTTTCACGCCTGGGGCGACTCGAACCTCTACGTGCGTCGGCACGGGGAGCGGCTCCTGCTCGCGATCGAACACCGCGCCGCCGCCTCCACGACGGGCATGCCGTTGCACCTGCGAAGGGACGGCGACATCGTCGCGCTCGAAGTCGCCGAGGCCCGCGAGGCGCCCGCACCGCCGACGGGAGGAACACCCGCCGAGCGAGTCGAGCGCGTCGTCGCAGAGTCGCTCCTCCCCCTCGGGCACGAGGAGATCCGTCGGGCATGTCGCATCCGCGCGTCCACGCTCACGACGACGCTCGCGGACCTCGTCCGCGGTGGGCGGATTGCGAAGACATCGGCGGGCTACGCCGCCGCGTCGCGGTAGCGCCGTTTCCCGTTTCCCTTTCCCGGCCCCTCTACAGCGTGCGGGAACGGGAAACGGGAAAGCGTCCTTCACGGCCAGCACCCAGGGCAACGGGCTGCGGGGCGGCCAGGGGGCGTAGGGGGACAGCGTCCCCCACATCGAGTCCATCAGGAAGCGTGAGCCGACTGCCATCAGGATGCGTGCGCGTGCTCAAGAGCACCCACGCGACGGCGGCCTGGGTGATCTCTTCGTCTCTCCACTCCTCGAAGGACTCGGCGGTGCGCTTGGCCGTTCTTGCGGCCTCGTAGTCGGCACGCAGGTCCTTGTCGACCTCGCGGACCTCCTCGGCCCGGGCGCGCAGGTCCTTCTCCAGGCTACGGACTACCTTCTGCAGGTCTGCGAGCAGGGCCTTCCTATCGACCACGCACCCTCTCCTCGACTCCGGGCCTCACGGCGACCGAGGCCCGAGAGCTACCGGGACTTCTCCTCCGGGTACGTGACATGCACGAAGGAGAAGCCCATCAGTTTCGAGAGCGGATCCCACTCCCGCGCGTTGCTGGAAAGCGCGTGCGTCGCGCTGCCCTGCCCTTCCAGGGCGATGAGGCAGTCCCCTGCCCTCCTGCAGTCTCCGTGGGAAAGGTCGCTCTTCGCGTTCGCGATGACGGAGTCGAATACGCCGACGGCGCGGGTCACCTGCTCCGACGACGCGGCAACTGTACGCAGGGCGGGCAGCAGGGCCGGGGCGGCTTCCCGGATCACGGCCTCCACCCGACAGGATTTGTTTTTCCCGCGGCGACAGATGGGGAGGTTAGTTTCGAAGGCCGCCCGCTTCTTCCGTGGGGGTTCGTTCGCACGGTTGCACTCGAGTCGATCCCGTAGGATGGAGTCGACACTCTTCGCAACGAACCACTCGTACAGGCCCGGAATGACCCTCTCGAGCCTGATTCGCGCTTTTTCCGCAAGACGCGCATCCTGGGCGTCATCGATCGTGAAGGAGGACGGTGCGTAGACGGTGATGAGGTTGTTGAAGACGTGCGCACGGAGGGCGCGCTGGGGATGGTCCTTCTCGATGAGGGCGTCTCGAACGGCAGTCAAGCGGCCCCGCAGACGGAGCTGGTTGTGGATGTTTATGCACTCCTGGATGATCGTTGCCTTGAACTCCACGACAGACATGCTGGCGGCGAGTTTCCAGTCGAACGTGGCGAGAAGACGGTCCAGATGCGCTTTTCGCGCGCCCGTCTTCACCCGGTCGACCTGTACTGTCGTGTCCAGGAGCGCGCGCGTCGGGGCCGGCGGTGGGACGACATTGCTCACGCCTCACGCACCTCCTCGATGCGGTACTTCTTCAGGGCGCCGTCCAGGGAGATCGTACCGCGGAACGGGTCGAGTCCGTGTCGTTCGATCGTTGCGTAGCACTCGTCGACCGCCGTCTCGTCTACGACGTAGCGAACCCGCAGATAAGGCATGAACTCCTGTAAGAACGCAAGGTGAGGTTGCTTCCAGATCGCATTGTTCACTTGTGATTGGACTGCGACAACCACAGCCTTCAGGTTCTCGCCCTCACCCCAGCCGCAGTCGTAGAGTTGCTCCAGAAGCGCGAGAACCTCGACTACGACCTCCAGGCCCTCGTCCCGAAGCACCTCCGCGTCCATGTAGTCGTCGGCGCGTCGAACCTCTTCTACGATCAGATCGCAGAGTTCGCGGAACCGCCGATACCGCCCCTCCACGCTCGCGTGGTCGGAGGACCGGCTGCGCCGCGGTTCCCACCTCTCAAAGATCGCAGGAGAGGGCTGATCGATGCTGACCCTGGCATTTGTCGGGCGCAGTTGCTCCGACTCCATCAGAGGGGCGTTTCCCTTTGCGGCGACAGCTAGTCGCTGAACGCTCGTCGCCTGAGTGCCGCTCGACTGTGCGGACCGGATTTCGTCATCGGGGAGTAGGTCACCCATTACCGTTCTTTCGTCCAGGGACCTCCGCGGCAAACCTGTTTGCCCATTCCCAACTCCCTTGAAGGAACCCGGGGAGGTCGAACCCCTTTGCGGGGAACTCCTCTTCGAGAATCTCCTCCAACTCGAACTGGGCGGCAATCGGCGCGAGTCGCGAGTGCTTTTCGCGCATCTTGAGAAGGGCCTGCATCGCTTCCCTTTGGCCCTTGGACAAGAGCTTTGCCCTCTGCAGCAGACGGCTATCGAACGAGGGGCTCCTCTCTTGGCGGATCACGCTCGCCTCAAGTCGTCGACGACGGCACACGGGGACGCCATCCCATTTGTCTTCGCGTTCGGTAACGAGCGTGAGGGAGAGCCCGCTCTGCTGACCACCGAGGAACGAAACGAGGCGATCAGCTGGCGTGCAGAGGTTCAGACTGCGCAGGTACTTCTCAGCCTCGGCCAACTTGTCTTCCTCGAATCCTCTCTGAAAGATGACCCTGGCCGCGGGCGCGATGATCTTCTCGACTTCGAGTACCGGCCACAGAATGTCGTAGATCGTGCAAGCTTGGTCCCGGAAGTGCTCGAAGGAGATGAACTCGGACTGCTGGACAGCAAGGCTCCCGGAGTTGAAGCTGGCGGTCATTCCAAGCTGGTCGTTCTTGATTGAGCCGTTTGCGGGCGTAGATTCAACTGGAATCCAGCCTTCGCTCAGGGCCCTCTCGAGACGAATGAGTGTTTCGCCGCAGCGGTCCAGGTAGCGGTAGCCCTGGATGAACCGGATGGTCAGGTTCAGTCGATGGACTTCCAATGGAACCGGTGTCGGCATGGAAACCTGCTCAAGGCAATGGACGAATACGTATCCTACGAACGAAATCGGAGGAAGACAAGGGGCGACATCGAATGGGCAGCAGTACAGGCCCCCGGTGCCGGACGCAGGACTCTAGATCCTGAACGAAACGCGCGAGTGGAAGCGCTGCGTATAGTCGGCTGAACCGTATGAGCAGCGCTGAACGAGGAAGGTCCCCATCTCGTACTCCCTACGTGCGGCCATGACCGCTTCAGCGTCCGTCTCATAGTCGCCGACAAGCGCCTGCTCCTTGATGATCAGCACCCTGCCCTCGAAGCGGCGGAGCAAGTCCTCTTGATTGTCGAGGTACCACTCGAATTCAGCCCGAAGCGGATTCACTGCACTCTCCTCATGCTGGGCACGCCTTCCTACGCGCTCGTCGCAGCAGCGCGGTGCCGATTGTAGACCCAGGCCTCCGGAATGCGCGCCCTCTGCCCGGGCGTGAGCACGGGGACGGCGCAACCGTCCAACGTGGGCAAGTCGTGCTGGTCGTCGCTCGGGATGAGCACCCAGAGTCCAGGGGGCGCACCAGGCCGTCCGACTCGGTCCCGTAGGCGTTCCAGGAGATCCATGCGCTGGTAGCGTGCGAGCGGGCCCGGATAGACGATGAGGACCGTTCGATCAGCCGCAAGGACCTCCTGCTCGACCGACGGAAGTGCACGGCCGATCAACCGCACGAGGTTTCTCCAGTCCTCCGAGTCACGGGGCGCCGCGTCGGCCTCCAACACCATCTGCCAGTCATCGATGTTCTCGCGGGCGGCCGCCTCCTTCAAGGCGCGGAGGAAGAGGTTCTCGAAATCGACGGCCTGAACTGGAAAGCGCCTGCACAGCTCCTCGCGGGCGGCATCATGGTGCGCCGCGGGTACGGTCAGAGCGAGGAATGCGCCATCCCGAACTGCGCGACGCAGTCTCTCTTCGAACTGGCGGGCCACCGCGACCTCCGGTGAGACATCCGTCACCGGTCCAGGAGCCGTGGCGGAACGTTCGCGCCCGGTGGTCACGGACGAGATGGCGAAGGGGTCCCGTTCTGGCAGGACGTATTCCCGCTTGTCCGGGTCCCAGCGCCCCTCGAAGCCGACCTCCTGCAGCATGGAATCGAGCGCCGGGCGGTCCGGCAATGGACTGGCTTCGGGGTATCTCCCCCCGACGCGCTCGCGAATCTGCTCCACTCTGAGACCCTTGGCGCCGGCCAGCGCGCCCGGCGACAGGCGGAGGGCACGGAGCGCGTCCATCCCGCGCGGGTAGAGTTCCTGATTGCTGGAAAGAGCCGCCCGGGCAGATGCCTGCACGGCGAGACGAAGGAGCCTCGCGGGCACCGGCGGATCCACTCCCTGCGGAAGTTCCACCCTCCGCAGCTCCTCGAGGGCCCGTGCGGGAGGAACAAGGGGATCCTCCTGGGCAATCTTGTCGGCGGCGCGCCCCAGGCGCATCGCGTACTCGGCGTGCCCCAGAGTCGTCGCAATCCACACCTGCCTCTCCTCTCGCCTCGGCAGGAACCGGGGATCGCTCAGGGACCGCTCAAGCTCGGTTGCTGCCCGGACAACGGCACGCGCGGCGCGCGTGCGTGCCGGCTCATCCTGGAGCGATCCACGCGCTACAAGAATCGCCTCCGCAACCTCGGCATGCGACATGACTCCGCCCGCGCCAGCCAGGGTCTCGACGATCTCCCCACGGAGTCGCGTCATCGCACCGTCCCGCCCCCAGCGTTCGAGGGCTTTCGCGAGGAGCTGCCCTACCCGGGCGCGGGTCACTCCCACTGCATGGGCGACATCGACCTGGCTGGGCCATGGAGTCTCGAGGTCGTCGGAGAGCCCCAGCACGCCCAGGAGCGCGCGGTGCTCGGTCCCCTTCTGGCCCCCTGGTCGCCCTCGCAAGAGTCGCAGGACCAGGACGTCAACGCTCGGGAGACCCTCCTGAGGGGCCTCCGCGAGTGGCTGAGACGGCCGTTCCTGGGGCTCTGCGGAAGGAAGCTGCGGCCCGAGCCGTCCCCTGAGCAGGCTCACCGCCCGCAGGATCTCCCGACGCGTCTTGTTCCCGACGCCTCGCAGACGCGCGATCACGCGGATCGGACACGAAAGGAGGTTGCGAACCGTCAGGATGTTCACGCGGTCGAGCGCGTTCATCGCGCGCGTACTGAGCGCCAGCTCAGGGATGTAGGTCTCGGGCGTTGCTGAAGCGAGGGCCTTCTCCAGGTCTGGAGCTTCCTCGCGCTCGACCTGGGCTGGCGAGCGATCCGCACGCTCGAACACCGCTCGCCAGGAGCGGAGCATCTCCTCGGCGTTGTCGTGTCTCTTCCTCGCGTCCCTCTTGAGCGCCTTCTTGAAGAACTCCGCCAGCGAGTCCCGCAGATGGGGCGGGAACAACTCGGCCTCGATGGACGCCTCGCAGTCGAGCTGATCCGGATGGCTCTGGCCGTCTCCCCACTTTGGTCGCGTCCCCGTGGCCATTTCGTAGAGGGTGATGGCCGCCGCGAACCTCTCCGCATAGAGGTCCCATCGACGGGGCCTGCGCGAGGAGAGGAACGGGTCCAAGTAACCCGGTGTGCCAGCGGAAATGTTCTCGGGCGGCGTGCGGGACAACGAGAAGTCGAAGAGGACGAGGTGGAGCTTGTCCCCTCGGCCGACGGGAGCGACGGCGATGTTGTCCGGCTTGATGTCGCGGTGAGCGATGCCCTTCTCTTCGAGGTACTGGACTACCTGGAGCAGGTCTTCGCCGAACCGCTGGAGCATCTCTACGTGGAGTCGTCCCTCTCTCCGAAGTCGCTCCGCCAGCGTATCGGGCCCCGCGAGACCAAGGAGCAACGAGGGCCGGTTGCCGACCTGGACCAGTCCCTGGAATTCGACGATGTGGCTGTGCCTTAGCTTCTCCAGGACCTGCGCTTCGTCGCGGATCCGATCGCCGTACTCCGCATGCGCGATCTTCAGGACGAATTCCGTCTCGTCGCGTCTCACCTGGAGGACGACCGATGTCGCGCCTATCCCAAGCCGTCGCACGACCTCGAATCCGCCCGCGAGCTTGTCGCCCTTCTGGGCCTGTTCGGGGTCCGTGACCGCCTCTTCGGCTGGCTCAGTCCACTCATTCTCCACGAGCTCGAGCCGTTCGATGAAGTCGCGCGCGGAGTCGATGCGATGGCTGACATCTGGATGCGTGCTGTACCGGATCAGGTCCTCCAACTCCTGGCCAGCGCCATTCATGACCGAGCTGAGCTGAAGGCCTTTCGTCTCCTTGAGCTTGTTCGCGAGCTCGAGAGCGTTCGCGGCGGGCGGCCTCCCTGAGAAGAGGTGGTACGCGATGGCACCGAGGGAGAACACATCAAGGTGCTCGCCCGTACCCTCCGTCGGAAGCGCGGCTTCGGGTGCCATGTAGGCCAGACTGACATCCTCGACCAGCCGCTCGACATGGGCCGTGGCCGGGATCGGCTGGGAGACGCCGCTCGTCGAGGTCCCCCGGCGGAATCCGACCTGCCAGTTGAAGAGCTTCACCTGCGGGACGTCTGCGTGCGGTTGAAAGACCAGCACGGATTGCGGGCTGAGCGCACGATGGACGACCTTCTTCCCGTGGGCAAATCGGACCGCCTCGGCGATCTGACGAATCAGTCGAAGTCGCAGATCCGGGGAGAGCTTCTCGCTGTTCTCGGCCAGATAGAGATCCAGCCGGGTGCAGTCCGCTGCGTGCTCGAACAGGATGGCCGGTCCAAGCTGATGCTCGGTGAAATGACACGCGCGCAGCACTTGCGGGTGCTGCAACATCTCCAGGATTTGGTATTCCCGCAGCGCGGCGCGCTCAAGGGTCTTGCGATCTTCGACAGTGGTGCCACTCCGCACGAGGTAGATTCGGACACGTCGCGGGGCGCTGTCGATCGAGACGTGCTTGGCCGCCCAATCTTGGTAGCCGGGGCCTTCCTGGATAAGGGACTCCAGGCGGTAGTCTCCGACCTTGCGCGCTCGCTGCGAGGGGCGAACGCCTGCCTGTTCCATAGCCTGACTGATCGCCCGCGCCATGGGGCGGTCATGCGTCCCTCGGGCGATCGGCGGCAGGCCGGGGCCGTCGCGCCTCATCAGAGCGGCGAGGATTCCAGGCCGGTCAGGCTTGTCCCGCAGGCATACCCGTGAACGCGCGGGTCCCTGCAATTCGCATTGGAGACTGGGCGCGGAGCAGAAGACGAGAGGTTCCACGAAGGGGAGCCGAAAGCCGCGCGCGCCTCTCTGACGCTGCAAGAGCTGAATGAGCTTCTTGGCCTTGAGGTCCGTCGAGAATAGCGGACTATCTACCGTGGTCCGCCTCCCCTCGTTCTCCCATGTCCAGGTCCCTGCGTCGCCTCGCAGCAGACCGGGGCGACTCTTGATCTCAACCAGGAAGAACCCCTGGGGAGTGAAGACCAGGAGGTCGACCTCGTTGATGCTCCCATCCTCGCCGATGAACTCAAAATTCGACCAGGCGAGGTAGGGCTCGTGATCGGGGAGACCCGTGCGGACGAACTGCAGGGCCTCACGTTCCCAGGGGAATGTGGACTCCGTGATCGTCTTCCAGAAGCGGTCGGACATGCCCATCGGCAGTCCCTGTTCGAGAGGTGAACCACGTCGGGTCCGATTGCGGGCGCCCGACCTCCTCCTTGGAATGCGATGGCGCGAAGGTACCACCGGCGCCGAGTCGCTGCAAGCCTCGGACCCTCTCGGGAGGCATCGTCCATGTCGATTGACGGACTGGGTCGCCGCGTCAGACCTGAATCACCCGCGCCCTACTGCGCGACGAGGCACTGTAGGAGGTAGTCCCGCTCCTCGCGCGCGTCGTCGTCGGTCACGCACGACTCAGCGGTCTCGCGACGGAGCTCGCCCTTCATGTAGACCTTCGAGTCGCGGTCGATGAAGTGATTCACCTGCTCCAGCGTCACCCCGTGGTTCTTCGCGAAATTCTCCCGCGACGGCAATCCGCCGTACCCGTCCACCTCGATGAGCTGCACCAGCGCGAGTCTCCAGACGTCCTCCCGATTCACCGCCAGCTCCGCCTTCCAGCGCGCGAACGCCCGAGCCACGATCGCCTTCGCCCACGTACCCACCGCGACCTTCCGCAGATGGTCCGCGAGGGGACCTTCCGAGAGGACCTCTACCACCGGCTCGCCGAGCTCTCCGTCACGCTGCCCCCCCTCCGCGAGCGGCGCGAGGATGTCCTCCCCCTCCTCACCCAGTACCTCACCGCGATGGGCCGCGCCGAGCAGGCGCGCCCCGAGGCCTTCGAGGAGGAGGCTTGGGCGTACGTCGCCTCGTGCCCCTGGAAGGGGAACGTGCGCGAGCTGAGGGCCGTCGCGTTCCGCATCGCAACGCTCGTGCAGGACAGGAAGGTGCGGGTGGAGGATGTCATCCGCGACGAGGCGTCGCGCTACTCCGACGCGGCGACGCCGCCGGTGATCGAGGGCGCACCGGAGATCGTCACGCTGAAGGAGATGAACCGCCGGTACATCGCATACGCCGTCCAGGCGAGCGACGGCAGTGTCGCGGAGGCCGCGAGACGGCTCGAGGTCTCGACCGGAGTCATCCGGCGACGCCTTGGAGGGGCCGAGCGGGAGTGAACCGCGGACCTGTGGGACGGAGCGGCGACGCAGCGGCCCGGAACAGATGCGCGACGGGACCGAACAGGTGCGCAACGAGGGGCCACCGCGCGTGAGCGACGCCCAACGCGAACGGAGTGACGCGCAACTCCTGCAATGCGACGCCCAACACCGGCGCAGCGAGGCCGAACTCCCGCAGAGCGACCGCCACCATGCGCCCAACGACATCCCCACCCGCCGCGACGAGACGTATCAGGCGCAGAATGGACCGGGACTCCGGCGCAGCGATGCGCATCGCGCGCGCGACCATCCCTGACACCCTCCGGACGACGCCGAGCCGGTCCACGGCGACACGCAACTCCGGGTAGGTGAGGTGCAACCGGGGCGCAGCGACGCCCAACTTCCACCAGAAAACTCGCTGCATCGGCGCGATGACGTGGAACTCCAGCCCGGCGACGCGACGCGGGAGCAGAACGACACCTATCTCCCACCGTACGGGCAGCAGCCGTAGCGCGATGAGCCGCAACTCCCGCAGGATGACTCGCACCGCGTGCGCATCGATGCCGACGTCCTGCCGGACGACCCGCAGCCGATGCACGGCGATCCCGACTGCGTGCCGGACGACTCTTTGCGCGTGCACGACGATCCCTCCGCGCGACGGGCGACTCTCGGTCGCTTCACAACGAGACAGCCCCGCTGCCGGACGGTTCGCCGAGACGGCACGGCGACCAGGACCTGCGGCGAGACCGTGAGGAACGCGTGCGCGAAGAACCGGAACTCCCCTCCGACGAGGATCACCTTCGTATTGGAGGTCCACCTCCATTGTGAAGGCGCCTCGAACCTTCGTTCTGCGGCGCGCAACTCCGGCCGGATCACCGCGAACTCCGGCCCACCCGCCGTATCCCTCGACGCGCGTGATGCTTCGCCTCTCGCAACGCGCCGCGACGAATCCCGCCTCACCCAGATGCTGCGCGACCTCTTCGCGGCGCTCCGCGATGAGGTGACGCAGGTCCGCTTCGCGCTGCAGACCGCGCTCGCCAAACGTCGCGACCTGCTCGCGAAGGTCGGCGTGCCGGCACGCACCGGCGGCAAGCGGCCCAAGGGGGCCGTCGATCCGCCACCCGCGGGGACGCCGACTCCGCCGGCGGAGCCGGCGAAGGCGAAGCCGCAGCGCCCCAGGTGGACCACGGTGGCCCGCCTCGTCGCACACGGGCGGACGATGATCCAGGCGGCCATCGAAGACGCCGAGATCGTCGTCGCCATCGAGACTTACAGCTATACGAAGGAGGCCCTTGAAGGGCTCCTCGGGCGGCTGTACGAGCTCGAGCGGCTCAACCACGACCAGGAGGCCGCGAAGGGGGCCAAGATGGGCGCCACGAAGGAGGTCGCAGCCGCGGGCAAGAGCCTGCGGGCGTGGTTTCTTCCGTGGAAGAAGCGCCTGATGAACGCCACCCGCGGCAAGAACGAGATGCGGACGAAGCTGGGCATCTAAGTGGCCCGCACTAAGTTTCACGGGATCGGCTGGAGGTACCAACCAGCAAGTCCTTGGAGTAGCGCGCGCAAGCGCGCTGTGGACTAACGCCCGCAAGGGCGTTAGGACGCGGGCTGACAGCCTTGCGGCTGTCAGTCCATTGCGCCCTTGCGGGCGCGA